>CXWK01002238.1_pt1 | contig 10034 bp, 12 predicted proteins | sample 590851 | NCBI WGS metagenome assembly CXWK01 (sample SAMEA3498364, study PRJEB10139) | wastewater metagenome | biome: wastewater treatment plant; material: activated sludge | place: Denmark | collected 2014-08-01
TTCCTTCCCCAATCTGTAGATGGTGGGTGTCCAAGAAGGTCGTTGAGCCGATTTGGACATGTGCACCGATTTCTATTTCTTTGCCTCGTACGACTGTCAGAAAACCGATTGATGTGTGATCTCCAATACTGACTCGATCTCCACAGATGACCGAGCCCCACCCGATTGAAACATTCTTCCCGATGCGATATCCGCGTAGGCGGTAGATCCACCGTTTGATGCAGCTCGGCCAAAGGCCGAATAGGAGAACGTCCCGAACCGGGATGCGTGGTTTTTCAGTCAACACGTCGCGATCAAGAAACTGAGCCAGGTTTTCTGAGGATGGGGCATGTCCCCTATACCGGCAAGCCAGCGCCCCCATCCACGATCAAGGTCTGACCGATGATGGCTCGGGCTGCATCGGAGCAAAGAAAAGAGGCAGCTTGCGCCACCTCTTCCGCAGTGACAAGCCTCCCGAGGGGAGACCGGTTTGCCAATTCCGTCAATCGGGTTTGGGCGTCTGGCATGGAAGCCCATGCCTCCGTCACAACCGCACCAGGTGCGATGATATTGACCCGAATCCCTCGTGGCGCCAACTCAACGGCGAGGTGTCGTGCGAGGGCCTCGAGCGCACCTTTCGAGGCGCCCACGATCGAATAAGCGGGAACGACTCGTGACGCACCCTGCGAACTCACTGCCACAATACTCCCTTCTGGAGAAAACCGAGGGAGAAGCCGTTTGACTAGATCAAAAAACGAACGGACATTGAGTGAAAACGTCCAATCGTAATGCCGAAGCGTCAATTCATTGAAAGGTTTGTGGACACCGGTCGCGGCACAATGCACCAGACCGTGGAGCCCGCCTTCCAATCCCGCCACACATTGTTCGAGGCTGTGCAGACCGTTCTCAATCGTCAGATCTGCCCGGCAGGGTATGAGCTGAAGCTGCTCCTGCTGTGCTAGAGCAAGCAGCGAATCGGCGACCTTTTGACCGCGGACATAGTTGGAGACGACGGTTGCACCAGCGCGAGCAAAGTGCAGCGAGATAGCTCGACCGATTCCTCGGGTCCCGCCTGTGACGAGGATGTTCTTGCCTTGCAGAGGGTGCAGTAGGTTCGTCATCTTGTTTTCGGCTGCTTCTCCGGATGGTTTCTCCAATAGGCCAATAAGACTTCATCCTGGTGCCCCTCGGCGAATCGTTCGTGAGGGGCAAATACAAAAAACAGGTCGGCGGAACAGACTTTCTTGCCGTTAACTTCTGCAAAGCACTCAGCGGTCGCAAAACTGGGGCGGTTCTGCGTGATTGTGGCGTGGAGATGTATTGCTTGATCCGGCTTCACCCATTCGCGAAAGCTGGCACCATAGATTTTTCCCAGCATGGCTCGTCCTGGATGAGTGCCCTCCGAATCAAGGCACCGTCCCGCAGCCTGAGCCATCATTTCGGTCAAGATCACTCCAGGAACGACCGGGAAACCGGGGAAGTGGTCACGAAACAACTCTTCGGATGCCGGCAGCACCTTGGACGCGGCGATCCGCTTACCAGGCTCCAATTCAAGAATGGTATCGACAAGGATGAATCGCATCGAATAGTCACTGATGATGGATTAGCACGCGTGCATTATGAAGAAGTCGAAGTGAACGTGCCGTGTCGTCGCATGACATCCAAAATATCGCCGACCGTTTTGACTGCCTGGATATCCTCGTCCGTCAGAACAATACCGAAGTCGCTATCAAGACTGGCCATTAGGGTCAGTATGCCAAGCGAATCCCATGCCGGTACGTTGTCCCGATGGGTATCCGGACTCAACTGGTCGGGAGCCATCTCAAAAATCTGCGCAATCCATGCGACGGCTTCACTTTGTGTCATTGAGGATTTCTTCCTTCCATTGAGTTACTGAGCAGAACAGCCACCGTCCACCACAAGGTTAGCCCCCGTAATCCACTTACTCTCCGGAGAGAGCAAAAAACCGGCCGCATGCGCGACATCATCGGGGCTCCCGAATCCAAGCGGGTGCATGTCCTTCAGCCCTTGTACCTGCTGCCCAGAAAGCCCGGCCAGGGCTCGCTCAGTCATTTCCGTTCGAACCATACCGGGTGAGAGCACATTGACACGGATATTTCGCCTCGCCAGCTCGGTTGCCATGGCTCTAGCTCCGGCAGTCACGGCGCCTTTGCTTCCGCTATAGGCAATTTGACCGGGTTTGCCGACCAGGCTATAGACTGAGGAAATAAAGAGGACCGAACCTCCCTCTTCCCGGAGAAGATCTCGTCGCGTCACTGAACGGGCCAACTCCATCCCGGCCACATAATTCACCTGCATGATGGCCTGAAACTTCTCGGGACCAGCGGCACTCAAGGGAAGGGTATCGACCGTGCCTGCGGCGTGGCAGAGGCCGTACAGTCGCCCTAGAACCGCGACCGCCTCTTTGACCGCTGGCATGATTGCCGTCACCTCGGTCAAATCCAGCTGCACGATCCTGGAGACCTGCGCACCTGCCTGTCTCGCCGTATCCTCGAGCCGCGCTCGATCCCGCCCAATTAAGACCAATCCAGCCCCTTGTCGAGCCAAGTGAACTGCGATAGCCCGCCCGATACCCGATGAAGCACCAGAAACGACGATCGTTTTCCCTTCGAATATCTTCTTTGAATCCTCCGTCACATCGACACCTGTGACGTATTATCCAACTCCACAGAGTCCAGGACGGCGTTCGAGTCCAGGTCGATCAGAGCCGATCCCCAGGATAGGCCGACACCGTAGCCCAGCAACATCAGACGGAGCGGGCGCTCCTTCAGTCTCGTAAGATTTCCTTGAGTCATGGTCAAGGGGATCGACGCGCCACCGGTGTTTCCGAAGTCTCGAAGGATGATGGGCACTTTCTCGGAAGGAAGCGACTGCTTCACGCACAGATGTTTCATGATGAATTGATTGGATTGATGAAAAATGAAGTAGTCGACGTCGTCGTTGCCCATCAACGCAGCCTGCAAGGTCTCTTCGATCAAGGCGGGAACCCGCTTGATCGTAAAGTTGAAGATGAGGGCTCCGTTCATGGAAACGCAATGTTTACGTGCGTCCGCTCCAAATCTGTCCCGGAATCCTCCGGACTCAACGATCATCGAATTGAATCCGCCGCCGTCCGAATGCAAGGCATAGTGCCAGATCGGTTCCGTCAGGCCCGTCGCTTCCAACGCAGTGGCCGACCCGGCATCCCCGAACAACAAGGACACAGAACGATCAGATTGATCAGAAAAGCGGGTCGGTGTCTCTCCGTGCAGCACCAATACCCGACGCATCCCCCCACACTGCAGCATCATCGCGGCCAGCCACATACCATACGGATAGCCGGAACAACCAAGCCCCACATCGAATGCGGCACAATGATCGGCAAGACTCAGACGATGATGAACCACACAAGCCGTGGAAGGCAGGAAGTAATCCGGAGTTTGCGTCACCATGATGACGGCATCTATTGAAGCAGCCGTCCACCCGAGTCGTTCCATCAGCCGCTGCGCAGCAGCAATGCACAGATCGCTGCTGCAGAGAGTGTCCCCTGCGACACGGCGGCTTGATACACCGGCCATCCCCGTCACCTTCCGGATTTCTTCTTGTGTAAACGCTGAGGCGTCCTGCACGTTGTCGAACCGCCTGGTCGGTACGCAGGTACAAACCCCTGCAACTCTAGCCCCGGTTGTCTTAACAACTGCCATAGGCGTTCCTTCCAAGAAACGTTACCTGATCAGGTGATGCATGAGGATCATCCGGCAGCGGCCACCACTCCGCATAGAGATATCCGATCGTTTTTCGCAGCACCGTGTAAATCTTATTCACCGACAACCACTAGTGTTCAGGATCGTAACCGTTCTCGATGCCGGCAATTACCCCGATTGGAGTGTTATCGCCAAACGCTCGTTTAAATAGCACCAGACTTTTTCTCGCATGTGCTCAAATAGTAAATACATTGATTCCCGTAACGGGAATATGTGAGTTGAGCAACCACTGTCTGAGACCCAAAGCCGATGTATAGGTCCGATGATTATCAATATTCCGAACGGTAAGAATGTGAATGGTGTGTTCACTGACCCCTAGATGTTTCAGCTGTTCTGCTGCGCGGGATGCCGCATTTTCATCCGATTGCCCGCTCTCATGCCAACTAGGGAGGGTGCCCACCGTGACGACAATGGCATACCGTCCACGCTTGAACTCCTCGGCCGCGTCCTTCATTGCCGAAGATTCCCAAATCCAACCCTCGACTACTAGCACGTTGGCATGGACGGGGTGATTGATCGCGAGAAAATCATGTATGGTCAGCGCGAACACAATCACTGTGAGGAGTACGGCGACGATCCCACCTTTTACGGCGCTACTCATTGAGAGGTATCGTTTTGGATAAGGGGATGAAACGATGATAAGCGTGGTGGTTTTCACCCGTTAGCATGAAGTGCGGGCCATGAAATGGACTCGCCTCTAGAAAAGAGTATAGACAAATGGGGCCAGCGCCGAGCCTTGTGTGAACACGATCAATACACTAAACAACATCAGGACAAGGACGATGGGGAGCAACCAAAACTTCTTTCGCTCTTTCATGAATGTCCACAATTCGCCAATCACTTCGCCCATTGAATGCCTCCTTTATGAAACATCACAAAGTCTTAGAATTGAAACCTCATATGTCCTTGCAGCCTTGGTTTCTTAAGAACACGATACGTTGAGCAATCTCTACCACGTGTTTGCCTCATGACGTCTTTCCCTAGCAAGCGGAACAGAATCCCCATCGGCGTGATGAGGCCATAGAAAACAAGACCAAGAAGAATGCGGGTGTTGATCCATCCAAGAGCATGTCCTATCCCCGTCCATGCGGTGTGTATTGGTTTCAAGATTCCAGGGGACATTCCTCCGAGGAGCATAAGCGTTCCGCCCAGGCCAATAGCCCAGAAGCGCAAGGCTTCTCCTCGAATCAAGAGTGGCCAAAGCCCGATCCCAATGAAGACTGCCCCAACGAACAGACCAAAACTGCGTAAGTCTTTCTTCGTTACCGATTGCTCTTGAGGCATCGTTCTTCCTTCCCTAGTCGAGATCGAATTCCTTCTTCCAGTCCGAGTCTCCATCAAGTGGCTTTTGATCTTCTTTCCTCAGCACACAGTTCTCAAGCACCAATAGATCCATCTCCGTGCGCATGAAGCACCGGTAAGCATCCTCCGGCGTGCACACAATCGGCTCGCCCCGTACGTTGAACGACGTATTCACCAGAACCGCGAAACCCGTCTTGCTTTCAAAGGTCTTCAGCAACCGATAGTATCGTGGGTTTGTGGCTTCATGCACGGTCTGGACTCTCGCTGAGTAGTCGATGTGCGTGACGGCTGGGATCTCTGAACGAGGGACGTTGAGTAAATCGATTCCCCAGAGGGCTTTCTCCTCAGAATCGAACGGCAAACGACGCTTCTCTTGTATTGGCGCAACCAACAACATGTACGGACTGTCGCAATCCATCTGGAAATACTCAGAGACCCGCTCTCTCAACACCGAAGGCGCAAAAGGTCTGAACGATTCGCGGTATTTAATTTTAAGGTTCATAACGGATTGCATCTTTGCACTTCGGGCATCACCCAAGATACTTCGTCCACCTAATGAGCGCGGGCCGAACTCCATGCGCCCCTGAAGCCATCCCACAACTTGTTCACTCGCAAGAGCGTTGGCGGTTCGATCGAATAGGTCCTCGTCACTCAGTCGTTCATAGACAGCCCCGATGGCCTTCATTCTGGCCTCAATGTCATCGTTCGAGAAGGCTGGACCAAGATAACTCCCGCTCATCCGATCCACGACATTATCCGCCGTTCTTGGCTGTCCTTCATGTTGGTGCCAGGCACTGAGTGCCGCACCAACTGCCCCCCCGGCATCGCCGGCCGCCGGCTGAATCCAAAGTCCTTTTAAATGGCCTTCCCTCAAGATGCGTCCGTTTCCGACACAGTTCAGAGCGACGCCTCCTGCCAGACACAAATGCTCAACACTAGTTTCCCGATGCATGGTGTTGGACAGACGCAGCATGACTTCTTCCGTCACGTCTTGTATGGATCGGGCTAAATCCATCTCGCGTTGAGTCAACTTCGTCTCAGGCTTCCTGGGTGGGCCTCCAAACAGGCCATCGAATTTCCGGCTGGTCATGGTCAGGCCCGTGCAGTAATTGAAATACTCCATATTCATTCGGAAGGTGCCGTCAGGCTTCAGGTCTAATAGATGGTCGTAAATGGCCTTCACGTACTTGGGTTCCCCATAAGGCGCCAGGCCCATTACCTTGTACTCACCTGAATTCACCTTAAATCCTGTGTAATAGGTGAAGGCGGAGTAGAGCAATCCGAGAGAGTGTGGGAAGGGAATTTCCCAGAGCGGCGTCAGCTTATTACCGTCTCCTAGCCATGCCGAGGTGGTGGCCCACTCACCTACCCCGTCCATACAAAGCACTCCAGCCTTTTGATAGGGAGAGGCGAAGAACGCCGAGGCGGCGTGGGATTCGTGATGCTCACCGAACAGCAACTCGGGAAGGTCTGATTTCTGTACTTCGTCGGTACACATCAGCAGTTCATTTTTGAGAGAAGTACGCAGAAGCAACTTCTCTTTCAGCCAAACCGGCATTGCCGCCAGAAAGGACTGTACCCCACTAGGCGCAAATCCCACGTAGGTTTCCATCAAGCGTTCAAACTTCACGAGGGGCTTGTCATAGAACGCCATGTACTTCAAATCCTTGACCCCAATGCCGGCTTGCGCAAGACAGTACCTCACAGCCTGGGTAGGAAAGGCAGGATCATGTTTTCGCCTCGTAAAGCGCTCTTCCTGGGCCGCAGCGATAATGGCACCATCCTTGACAAGACAAGCGGCGCTATCGTGGTAATAAGCCGAAATGCCCAGGATATACATGCTATCAACAGACTCCCTTCTCGGTGATGGCGGCGACGGGGGCGCCAGAAGCATCTTATTGTCGGACCACAGCGGCAGGATTCCACCCGCCTGTGCGTTGCCCACCTAGCCATGTACTCTTCATGGAGGACAACAATCTATCGATGGTGTATTAACGAAGACTTCGTTTGAACAGCTACTTTCCAGTCCATTGTAGGCGCTCACTGCAAAGTAATAGGTAAGTCCTGGATCGAGGTTCGTCACAGTTCCGTGCCTGGAGGTCACAAATAGTTCTTGATCATACGCGCACGAGCCAGACTGCTTTGGGGAGCGTTTCCCATAATGAATGTAATAGCCAAGAATGCTTGAATCTTCGACGGAGTCCCAGACCAAGCCGATCGACACTCCATCATGAGAGCTGTTCGGAGTAGTATTCTGTTCCTGTTCGTCACTACCATCGCACCCGATGATAGAGAGACAGGCCAGACTCACGACCATCGAGCAACCTAGGCCGTTGATGAATTCCGGCTTGCTTAATAGGCTGCGGAGCTGAAGCAGCAGGGGAAGAAACATTCTCACGGTCATTCCTTCCAAATTGCCCGTTCCAGACCGCGCGCCGTGATCTCAATACCCGGCCCGAGCCAGGCCGTGGCAAACGGCATGGGAAGGGGAGAAAGGATATGTCTCGTGTCAACAGGCGCCTTTGCCCGTGATCATCGCAACGGGTGTTGCTAACAGAATCTTGATGTCGGACCATAAGGACATGGTCCTGGCGTACCGTAAGTCAAGACGTACCATCTCATCGAACGTGGTTCGGCTTCGACCTACCACTTGCCAGAGCCCGGTCATACCAGGTTTGGCTTCCAAAAGACGCCCCCTGTGCCAGGGCTTATATTGTTGCAGTTCATATGGGACCGGTGGCCGCGGTCCTACCAGGGACATGTCACCGATCAGTACATTCCAGAGTTGCGGGAGCTCATCAAGACTTGTTCTGCGTAGAAACCGACCAACGCCAGTGATTCTGGCATCATTCGTGAGCTTGAAGACGACCGGCTTCTCTTCAGCCTGTACCTGGTCGCTCGCGGTGATGAACCAGCTCACATAGTCGTGATGAGCCTGATGATCCGCAGTTGCGTACATCGTTCGGAACTTGTACATCGTGAAGGGTTTCATGAGATGCCCAACCCGCATCTGCTTGAATAAGATCGGCCCCGGAGACGACAACTTGACAAGGACGGCGATGAGAGCAAACATTGGCAACAACAAGTCTAATAATAGGGCGCTGAACACAATATCTATGCCTCGTTTGACCGTCTGGAAATTAGCGATGGCCGGTGTATGCGGGGAGAGTTCCGGATGCAGCAGAGGGTCCACTGGAGACACGTGTTCCTCGTGTGACATATTTTGAGGCGGATACACATGCATTGTGATGAATAGGTGCTGTGCAAGCTCCGCATTACCCTGAAGTAGAATGGCACTCCTGACCGTGCTCTCAAGCCGATCGCAGGTGCGGGCAAGATCGGTGGGATTGATCTCGGGTACGATCAGACCGATGACACTCGACGACTCAAACCAACCAAGAATATCCAAATCTGATGCAACCACCGACAAAGCCTTTGCGAGATGCGCGCTGTCAGCCGTCCCTTGTTCCCCCAACCTGCCAGGAAGACTGCCCAACAGCAATACCATTGCACTTCCTGAGCGATCTGCACGTTTCCTTTCTCGAGTCACTTCCTGCTTGAATGATTGGGCATCGAGGACGACGTTATGCAGTTCCATGGTATCTCCGTTCACAGGTGGGCGTATCTCCGCATCGTTCATCTTGTCAGTCTCCCTCACCACATCTAGGCTAATACAATTTCCTTGTGTTGATTCAGTGATTGTTCAGCTGCTTCGAGGATACGTACGACCCGCAGCCCTGCCAGCCCATCGTTGATCGGTTTCGTCCCGTTCATGATACAGTCGAGGAAATAGCGCGTTTCCACCTTCAGCGCCTCAGCCTCCTCGATTTTTGGCGCATACATGTCCCCGGTCCTGTAGCTAACCAAGGTCGCATGCCTGCCCGATTCATTCTTGACATCGGCGCCCTTGTCATAGATGCGGATTTTTTCCGCCACATCGAGGTCGTTCCAAACCAGCATTCGCTTTTGTCCACCAACCATGGTCGTGCGCATTTTGACAGGTGAGAGCCAATTGACATTGATGTGCGCCAGGACATTGTCGGGGAAATACACGGTAAGGTAGGCGATGTTTTCGAGATTATTCACGTGAGCCCCGCCGGTAGCCACAACCAACTCCGGCTCAACTCCGATCAGATAATCCATAATTGCCAGATCATGCGGCGCAAGGTCCCAGAGCACGTTCACGTCGTGCTGAAACAGTCCCAAGTTTACACGTGTGGAATCATAGTAATAGAGACGGCCCAACGTGCCCTCATCGAGGAGTTGCTTAATCTTGCGAACAGCTCCGGTAAAGAGAAAGGTGTGGTCGACCATAATCTTAAGTCCACGGCGATCTGCTAATTCAATCAGCTCCTCTGCCTCCGCGCACGTCGCGGTAAATGGTTTCTCGACGAACACATGTTTCCCATTCTCAAGCGCTTTTTTCGCTAATTCGTAATGGTAGGACACCGGCGTCACGATCGCGACGGCGTCGATGTCCGTGGCGAGAAGTACAGCATCTGGGTTCGTCGTCACACCAATGCCGGGATATGCCGTCATCACGCGATTCAATGCAGCGGGAGACTTGTCGCAGACGGTGACGATCTTGCAGTCGTGATGTCCCGCGAAGTTCCGCACCACGTTCGGTCCCCAATACCCATACCCGATTACTCCGAGACGCAACATAGCTACACTCCTTAAAAGAGGTTAGAAGGGATTACAGGATCTAGTCTTTTAGAACGGGAGATGAAGGAGAATGGCCCGATGGATTAAATGTCGTGAGTTCACCTGGATCCAACACATGTATCTGAAGAAAACGGGCATCCGTGAACGTGAATGCATCACGTAAACGATCCGCCAAACGAGCTTGTAGTGTTTGACATCCATCGACGATGGAGTCTCGTTGCAGCGTCGTCAGTAGAACACCCAAGATTCGCCCTTGCCGATACCAGCCGATATAATCAGTGTCGCGGCAACTGTGAAATAGTAAAGAAATGGTCTTGTCTGCAA
>CXWK01001243.1_pt3 | contig 10033 bp, 8 predicted proteins | sample 590851 | NCBI WGS metagenome assembly CXWK01 (sample SAMEA3498364, study PRJEB10139) | wastewater metagenome | biome: wastewater treatment plant; material: activated sludge | place: Denmark | collected 2014-08-01
GACGACCGACACTGAGGTCTCTTTGGTCTTGCGTTCCAGAGCGGCGTTTCTTGGCATTGCTGTATCCCCGTCCAAATAGGGTCAAGTCCTGGAATGTGGGTTGGTGCTGCGGTCTGCGCTGACGCGGCACGCTTAGTGCTTCGAAGCAAAACCCAGGCTGTCGAGCGCGCTGTCGAGCGCCTCTAGAAACGTGGAGTTCTCCTCGGGTGTGCCGACCGTTACGCGCAGACATCCGGCAAGTCGATCCCAACTCGAGCAGTCTCTCACGAGCACTCCTCTTTCTAGAAGACGTTCCCACACGCGGTGCCCGTCGGCGGCCGGACGGAACAGGATGAAGTTCGCTGCGCTCGGCCAAACACTCAGGCGTCCGTCGGCTTCCAACGCTTCATAGAGCCGGTCCCGCTCGCGTTTGAGCTTGTCGACCCGTTCGGCCATCTCGTCTTGGTACTCAAGGGCCAGCGAGCCGCCTCGAAGCACCGCCGTCGAGAGGTGGTACGGCAGCAGCACTTGCTCAAGCTGTCCGACGAGCCAGGTCGGCGCGACGGCGTAACCCAGCCGCAGCCCCGCCATCGACCAAACCTTTGAGTAGGTGCGCGTTACGACGATGGGACGGCTGTCGTCGACTAAGTCGATCGGATCCCACTCCGAGAACTCGGCGTAGGCAGCATCGATAACCAAGAGCCCGGGGACCATATCGGCCAGCCACTCGACCGTGTCCCGACTCTCGACCCGACCGGTCGGGTTGTTGGGACTGGTCAGAAACGTGATGTGAGGTTGCGCACGCTCGATCGCGATCTCGGCCGCTGATCGGTCCAGCGAAAAATCAGAGGCCCGTTCACAGGCGATCATCTCGGTCGCCGTCGTCCGCCCGATGACGTCATGTAACGCATAGGACGGTTCAAAGGTGAGTGCGCGACGCCCCGGACCGCCGTGAGCCAAAAATATCGCCTGAAGTACTTCGTTGGATCCGTTTCCGCAGATGACTTCTGCTCCTCGGCGGCCATACAAACGGCCGAGGCCTTCTCGTAGGTCGCGGGCACTGCGATCCGGGTAACGATTCCAGGACTCCCCGCAAATCGCCGCCGCCCAGCGTTTGAGGAACTCGGCGGGCGGGCCATAGGGGCTTTCGTTGGTGTTCAAGCGCACGGGCACATCGACCTGGGGCGAGTGATACCCCGCCAATTCGCGTATCGAGGCTCGCGGCTGGACGGGTATCTCCGCGTTCACGTCGATGCCTCCGCAACATTTCGGATGCGGATGGAGTTGGCGTGGGCCTCTAGCCCTTCTTCTTCGGCGATGATCTGAGCGTACGGCCCGATCCGCCGCACAGTGTCCGGCGTGGAACTCACTACGTGGATCTGCTTCTGGAATGTCGAAACCTGAAGCGCGGACGCGTAACGCGCGGCCATCCCCGTCGGGAGCACGTGGTTGGGTCCAGCGCAGTAGTCGCCGAGCGCGGCGGGCGCGTACGGACCAAGGAAGACGGCGCCCGCGTTGCGCACTTCGGCGACCAGATCGTCGGGATCTTCGACAATCAGTTCGAGATGCTCGGGTGCGACGTCGTTGACCACGTCCATTGCGGTGAACAGGTCCTCGACCAGGACCGCAAAGCCGCCCTTGCTCAAGGTCTCGGCGATATGTTCAGCTCGCGCGGCTTGTGCGACTTGTACTTCGATTTCGGTCTGGACGCGTTCCAGCAGGTCGGCATCATCGCTGATCACGACGGCCTTGCCGTCGGGGCCATGTTCGGCCTGTGCCAGCAGATCGGCAGCGATGAACGCCGCAGGTGCTTTCGCATCGGCGACCACCACTAATTCCGACGGGCCAGCCATCGAATCGATGCCCACCACCCCGTTGACCTCGCGTTTGGCGAGTGCCACGTACCGGTTGCCTGGCCCGACGATGACGTCGACCGCCGGAATGCTCTCGGTGCCATACGCCATCGCGGCGATCGCTTGAGCGCCACCTACCCGAAAGACCCGGTCGACTCCCGCGATTGCCGCCGCCGCCAACGTCGGGGTCGGAACTCGGCCGTCACGTCCCGGGGGGACACACAAAATCGTTTCATCGACGCCAGCGACCTGGGCGGGGATCGTGGTCATCAGAACGGTCGACGGATACACCGCTCGCCCTCCCGGCACGTAGATGCCGGCCCGTTCAACTGCCCGGATGATCTCTTGGACGACGATACCTTCGCGCTCAAAGATGTCAGCTTGGATCAGCTGGTTTCGGTGGTATTCGCGAATCTGCGCCTCAGAAAACTCAAGCGCCTCTCGCAGGTCTGCACCGATCGCCAACAGGGCGTCTTCGCGTTCGGCACGCGGAACTTCGAGCGGCTCCAGTTCGCTGAGCGATGTCACATCGAGGGCGTCGAACTGTTTGGTGAGGAGTTTGAGGGCCCGATCGCCTTCGGTCCGGACCCGTCCGATGATGCTCCGAACGGTGGCCAGCGCATCGGCATCGGCAGCAGGTTCGTGAACAAAAAGCTCGGAGCGCTTGTCAGGTTCGGTGATGAGATCTAGATACTGCAACATGGTTCCAGGAACGCTAGTGCCACCGAGTCCACGCCGAGGGTATGGCACTTCGTGCACGCCGCTATTTGCGTGTGCGGCCAAGAAGCATTGAGGCTGTTGTGATGACCACCTCTTCAGATCTGGCCGAAGTTGCCACGTTGACCACCGTCCTTGAGGACTTGTCGCTGCGTGTGACGGCAATCGCTGAGCAGTACAGCGCCTCGCCAGATTCCGCGGTGTCGGTCGAACTGTTCAATACGGAGCGGTCGTTGGCGCAGGCGACTCGAACGCTCAGGCGAGCCAAAGAGGCGCTCGAACGTGCCTGACCCGACTCCAAGCTGGCAGCGACTCTCGCCCGCAGACGCCCGCAGCTGGTTGGCCGAGGCGAGAGCTGCACAGGGTTGGGAAGTTGTCAACGACGACTTCGCCGTCGAGATCGACGACGGTAGGGCCCTCACCTGGATGCGGCGGAGTGACGGTCTCGTTGCCGTCGTCACGGCCACCGCCGGCGCTGTCACCGCAGACGCGGCAAGCCAAGCCGCTGCTACCCCTGGCATTGCTAGCGCTCCCTCCGCCGAGTTAGTCCGCCCCAGACTCAACGTCGCGGTGTCTCCAATCGATTCACCAGACGCGCCCGCCGCTGTCGAGCAGGCCGCAGCGATATCGGCGCCCGCTCTCGATCCGCCGCTACATCTACCAGTGGATGTGACGTGGTACGCGTTACACGCCCCCACCGACATCGCCACCGCGACCTCTGACACCGGCTGGCAGCCAGGCCGATCTCTGCTCAAGATGAGCAAGGACGCAGCGCCGGTCACCCAACCTCCGCTCCCCGATGGGTTCGTTTACGAGAGGTTCGATGTCGTTCAAGACAGCGCCGCTCTCCTTACGGTCAATGCCGCGGCGTTTGCGAGTCATCCCGAACAGGGACAAATGTCGCTGGCTGCGTTCACCCGAAAGTTCGCAGGGCCCGAGTTCACCGAAGAGGGCGTCGTTCTCATCAAACAAGCAGCCTCTAGTCAACTCGCCGCGTTCTGTTGGACAAAGCTTCACCAGCCCCGGGAATCCAGAATCGACGGTGAGATCTACGTCATTGGTGTCGACCCCGAGTACCAGGGGCTGGGACTGGGCCGCGCTGCGACCGTTTCGGGACTCAGCCGCCTGGCCCAACAAGGTGCTCACCGTTTCGTGCTTTTTGTCGAGGCCGACAATCATTCCGCCATTGCCCTGTACGAATCGCTCGGCTTCGCCCCCATCCGCCGCGATTTCGTGTTTTCCCGAACGATCAAGACTGAACCTCATGTCTAAAGACACGGGCCCTCTCGGCCTCTACGAGCTCACACGGCAAGACGCTGCCGACCTGCTCAGCTCCCTCGGTCAACCTCGTTACCGCGTGGACCAACTCTGGGACGGGTTGTACAACCAGCACCTGCCGATCGAAGAGATCAGCAACCTCCCGTCATCGCTCCGTGAACGTCTCGCTGCCGAAGTAGCTCCGTCGTTTGCGGTCTTGGCCGATCAGACCGGTGACGGCGGCGCCACCCGGAAGTGGCTCTTCTCCAGCGTCAAAGACGGCGCTCAGGCAGAGACGGTGTTGATGCGCTACCAGAGGCGCGCAACGGTCTGTGTGTCATCTCAAGCGGGTTGCGCCATGGCATGCAGCTTTTGTGCGACCGGGCAGGCCGGTTTCGATCGCCACCTGACCAGCGGCGAAATCGTCGAACAAGTCGTGGTCGCTGCTCGTAACTCGCCGCAGCGGGTCTCCAATGTGGTGTTCATGGGGATGGGCGAACCGCTGGCCAATGTCGACGCGGTCACCGACGCTCTCGGCCGCCTCAACCAGGATCTCGGGATCGGAGCCCGACACCTGACCGTTTCGACGATTGGCGTCGTTCCCGGAATCCTTGCGCTGGCAGATTTCGAGCTCCCCGTCACGCTGGCCGTTTCGGTCCACGCTGGCGACGACAAGCTTCGCGAAAGCCTCGTACCGCTTCAACGCCGCTATCCGCTGACCGAAGTCTTACAAGCAGCGGACGAGTTTCGGGCGCGGCGCGGGCGACGCGTCACGTACGAGTACGCAATGATCGCGGGCGTCAACGACTCCTTGAACGACGCAGTTTCGTTGGCGGACAAGCTCGTTCGTTACGGGGGACACGTCAACCTCATTCCGTACAATCCAACGCCCGGCCTCAGCGCCGAGGCAACCCCGCCGGCCAAGATCGCTGCCTTCGCCGCTCGCCTTGAAGCCGCCGGTCTGACCGCTACTGTGCGCCGCAACCGTGGCGTTGGCATCGACGCCGCGTGCGGCCAACTCAGGAACCGTATTCAACCCGGTTGACGGGCCTCGGGCCCCTCGCTTCAGACAAACGGGCTGGCGGTCCGGCACGTCCTAGGCTTCGTACCGACTGCCTCTCCCCAGATGGTTAGCCTTGCCCAGCCCCAACGGCTGGCAGAGTACGGGCAGGCCCTCCGAGCCGCCGACTTCCAGCGCCATAAAGGAACACCCACGTGGCCAAGCCCTGGTTCAACAACCGACTGCCTCAGGAGCTCATGATCGCGACGATCCTGCTCTATCTGCAGGCGTTCTGGTCTGGGATCGTGGGGATCCAGTGGATCTTTGAGGTCATCGGCGCCTCAAATCCGCTGGTCGGGATCGACAATCGCGATGGTGCATTGTCGATCGCGATCTGTGCACTGTCGATCTACGGTGCCCGCGGGATGGCTTCGGAACTAAAACCCGGATGGCGGGCCGCTGTCGCGGCAACCGTTCTGCTCATCGCACGCGACCTGTGGATCTTCGGCTTTGACTGGCTGGACAACATCGTCAACGTGATGTTCAGCGTGGCTCTGCTGGCGTTGCTGCTCTACGGGCCGAGCCGTCGCTACGTCAACGTCTGGTTCTCGGAGCCGAAGCGCCGTTAACAGCGGAAGCGCGCCCGAAGGCGCAGACGCTACTGCTGGCGTTCGCCCCGGGCGACCATGTGCGCTTGTTCCATCTCGCCGAGAAGCGTTGCGGCCGGAGCCTGCTCCATGTACTCAGCGACGATTCGGTGCCAGTTTCCGGTTGCGCTCAGCTGGGCGAGGATCGAGTTCAAACCCAGGTTGATGCGGTTCAAGAACACGAACTCGCGCGGCATCTTGAAGTGCTTTTGGAGGTCACCCCACTCGCCGCTGGGGTCGAAGTTTGCCTTGACCGCCGCCTCAGCGAACTCGGGCGTGTAGGTGAAGATCTCATCGGCGAGCACCGGCGCATTCCACTGCCTGAACCACGCGAGAACGCGGTCGGGCTCCAGTGGATGTCCCGGGTCCAAAAAGCCGAACGCGAGAAGCTCGTCGAGGAGCGCGTCCGCATCTTCGTCGATAACGGCGCGCTCGAGATCGGCCTGCCGCTTCGATGTCGCTGCGTCAAACCTGCGGACGCAGCCAAAGTCGAGGAAGGTGATCGTCCCGTCCTCGTGAAATAGGTAGTTGCCAGGGTGCGGATCACCGTTGAACACGTGAAAACGGTTGAGGGTGCCGAATACGAACCGGAACAGCACCTCGGCCCAGCGTTGCTGGAGGGCCTTCGGCGCGGTCAGGGCGTCCGCCCAACGCAGCCCGTCCACCCGGTCCATCGTGATGACGCGCTGAGTCGACATATCGGGGACCACTACAGGAATCTTGATGAACGGGTGATCGGCAAACAGCTCACCGAAGAGTTCGAGGTTCCCCCGTTCGATTCGATAGTCGAGTTCCTCTCCAATGCGTTCCCGCAGTTCTTCGGTGACGGGCGCGGGGTCGAAGTTGGGAAACACCAGCTTCATCATCCGGTTGAGCATCTCGGCGTTGTCCAGATCCGACTTCAGCGCGTCGTCGACCCCTGGGTACTGGATCTTGATGACGACGGGGCGAGCACCGTCGAGAACGGCCGTGTGTACCTGCCCGATCGAGGCAGACGCCAGCGGTTCAGGATCAAACTCGGTCAGACGCGCGAGCTGTTCGTCGGAAAGTTCCTGCTCGAGTGCCCAGCGCACGGTGTCGGCATCCATCGGGGGTGCGTCGGCCTGGAGCGCTGAAAGTGCCTGCTTGTACGGCTCTGGTAGGCCGGTGTCGATGAAGGACAGCATCTGGCCGATCTTCATCATGGCGCCCTTCATCTGGCCCATGGCGGCGGCGGCGCGTTCCGCGGTCTTGGCGTGAAACTCGGCGTCGAGCTCGGCTCGCCGCTCTTGGTCCGCGCCAATCTTCTTAGCCTGTGTCGCAACGTAACTAGCCGCCGCACCAGCACCGGTCCGTGCCATTGTCATCGATCGCGTGACCCGAGCGGTCGTTGCCGTCCCCGAAGACTTTCTTCTGCCGAGTACGCCCCGTACGGCAACGCCCGCACCGATGGCTCCGACAACCACTCCCGCGATGACTGTCTTGGTTCTCATGGCTCTCTCTGGACGCGACTACCCGTGGGGAGGCTGCTTGGCTGACAGATTGGTTGATCGTTTCAAGCGATCAACACTCGGTCAACTCGATTTCGTCAGAACCTCTTCGAGTTCTTCGGCAAGCACCCAACCGCAGGCAACGAACAGCTGATCGGCAGACAACTCGGCCAAAAACCCAAGAACTTCGTCGCTGCTTGCGTGCGAGGTACCTGGCGTGTGCAGTCTCGGCTCGGGTGCGTCCGGCGCTGTCACCATGAACGTCCGCTGGTCGTAGCGCCGGTCGCAACGGAAGCGTTTGGCAAGGCGACGACCCCACGCCCGTTCTTCGCCGGTGGCCTTGTAGCCTGGCCGCGGCGCCACGTCGTGGTGCCGAAAGATCTCGGCATACGCAGCCGGATGAGAAAAACGTCCCCCCACCAGCACGTCTTCGTCGGGGAAGGAAATCGCTGCCCGACGATAGAGCTCAGTGGTCATCGCGTTGAGCACCTCGTGGGAGTCATCGGCAGGCCGAATGCTGCCCAAACCCCACAGGATCGATGGCGTGCCACCCACCCGTTCCAGCGATGCAAACAAGAATCCATCGAGCTGACCGTCGACTTCGACGGTCACGATGAGCGGAAAATCTTCGAGTTGCTGTTCAACGCCTTCCTCTTTTATGAGAAGGTCGGCGTCCGCAAGCAACGCGACGATGAGCTCAACGTCGGTCGGCTTGAGGGTGTCAGAGTCACGAGATTCGACAATCATTGTGCCCCTATTGTGCCGCATTCCAACGGCGCAAGAAAGTTCACCCAACGGCGGATGGCTGTCTAAGCGACCGCGGCAATGCCCGGGATCTGACGTAGCTGCTCGATAAGTTGCTCTGAAGCCTCGCAACAGAACTGGTCACCGAACCGAAGAATAGTAGTCCGATCAGGGCCTTCGAGTTCGAGAAAGACGGGGCTGTCACCTGGATAACGTGTCAAAACCCGTCTAAGTTCCATCACGGTTTCGTCGTCGATGAACCTGGGCTCGGTCCGGACGCGAAGGGGCGGCCCTTCGTCGATGTCTAGGTCGATCGGCTGGATGTCGATCGCTTTGAGCTTTGCCTCGTCTTCCCGATTGTCGATGTGGGCAACCAAGCAAACGACCTGATCCTCGATGATTTTGTGGCTTAGTTCGGCCATCGATCGAGGAAATACCACCACCGGTACGGCCGTTTCAAGGTCTTCGAGCACGAAGGTGGCCATCTGGTCGCCCGAACGCGTGAATCGGCGGTTGATCGACGTGATCACACCACCGACGCGAATGGCCTTTTGCGGCCCGCGGTCATAGCCGCTCCCCGATTCTTGCTGCGTGGTGGCCTTGACATCGGCGAGCGTCGTGTCACATACACGGCGGATCAGCCGCTCGGCACCCATCAGCGGGTGATCGGACACGTAGAGGCCGAGCATTTCTTTCTCGGCCGCAAGGCGGATCCGCTTGTCGAACTCGTCGTTGGGTATCGAAATCCGATCGTCGAAGCCGTCAGAATCGTCACCCTCTTCGTCGCCGAACAGGGACATGAAACCCTTTTCTGCCTCTGCGCGCCGCTTGTTCTCACGTTCGATGATGCCTTCAGACACCATCGACAGCCCCCGACGGGTGTGACCAAGCTCGTCGAATGCGCCCGCCTTAATCAGAGACTCGACCGTCCGTTTGTTGAGCGCCCCCTGGTCGACCCGGCGAACGTAGTCGTGGAAATCTTGGAACGGGCCACCCTCACGGCGAGCCGCGACGATCAGCTCAGCAATGCCGTCCCCGACATTGCGGATACCGGAGAGCCCAAAGGGGATCTCGCCGTCCTTGGCGGAGAAATCCACTTCGGAACGGTTGACACTCGGCACGAGGACCGGAATGCCCATCGCACGGCACTCGTTGAGGTAGACGGCCGCCTTTTCCTGGTTATGTGCCACAGACGTCAAGAGAGCGGCCATGTACTCGGTTGGATAGTTCGCCTTCAGATACGCCGTTTGGTAGGTGACGAAGCCATACCCAACGGAGTGGGACTTGTTGAAGGAGTAGTCGGCGAACGGTTCAATGATGTTGAAGATGCCGTCGGCCCACTCGCGGTCGTAGCCGTTGTTGACACAGCCATCCACAAACTTCTGCCGGTGCTGGGCGATTAGCTCGCGCTTCTTCTTGCCGGTCGCTTTCCGAAGGTTGTCCGCTTCTTCCAGGGAATAGCCAGCGACCTGCTGAGCCAGGCGCATCAACTGTTCCTGATAGATCATCAGGCCGTAGGTCGGTTCGAAGAGTTCGGCGAGGTCATCGTGGTAATACACGACCGGCTTGCGACCGTTCTTCCGGTCCGCGTATTCGGTGTGCATGTGCTGACCCATCGGACCGGGTCGGTACAGGGCCACGAGCGCCGACACGTCGTCAAAAGACGTCGGGTGCAGGGCCCGCATCAATGCCCGCATCGGCGCAGATTCCAACTGGAACACCCCGATAGAGGCACCGTCCTGGAGCAGCTTAAAGGTCGCCGCGTCGTCCATCGGGGGGTTGTCGATATCGACCCGGACGCCGGTGTTCTGTTCGATGAGGGCGAGCGCCGTGTCGATGACCGACAGGTTTCGCAGCCCCAAGAAGTCCATCTTGAGCAGGCCGAGTGACTCGACACCGTTCATTTCGAACTGGGTGACGACCGGAGCTTCTTCGAGGGGGGTCCCCGGTTCGGGCTTCCGTTGAATGGGGAGGTAGTCGGTGAGCGGATCCCGGGTGATGACTACCGCGGCGGCGTGAATGCCGTCCTGGCGGCGCAGACCTTCCAAACCGCGAGCCACATCGATCACTCGCCGCGCGTCTGGATCGGTCTCATAGATGGTGCGGAGTTCCGACGCCATCTTGAAGCCTTCTTCGTACTTCGGGGTCTCCTCAAAGCAGGCATACAGCGGCGTGTCTCGGCCCATGACGAGCGGCGGCATCGCCTTGGCGATCTTGTCGCCGAGGGCGTACGGGTAGCCGAGCACCCGCGAGGCGTCGCGGACCGCCGCGCGGGCCTTGATGGTCGAAAAAGTAATGATCTGGGCGACCTTGTCGCTGCCGTAACGATCGGCCGCGTAGCGGATCATTCGGGACCGGTAGCGATCG
>CXWK01086788.1_pt10 | contig 10032 bp, 7 predicted proteins | sample 590851 | NCBI WGS metagenome assembly CXWK01 (sample SAMEA3498364, study PRJEB10139) | wastewater metagenome | biome: wastewater treatment plant; material: activated sludge | place: Denmark | collected 2014-08-01
CTTAGAAGAGGGTAACTTATTAGCTGCCCCACTTATTCCAGAACTTCGTAAAAATTCTACAAATTATGTTTACTTAACACTAACAACAGTTGACACTGCTAAGGATACTAGATCTTTATGGGATCCAGATCGCGAAGGTGGAGCTGGTGGAGAGTTTACACAAGATGTAAATACACAAACTGTTCTTGTTGCAGAAGCTAACGTTTCAGTATCATCTATTCCAGATAATACCATTCCTATTTGTAAAGTAGTTGTTGGGTCTAATTTTATTACTTCTATTACTGATGCTAGAGATATGATGTTCAGATTAGGTTCTGGAGGTCTTAACCCAGATCCTCTAAGTCAATATAATTGGAGAGAAGAACCATCTAGTACATACAGTAGAAAAGAACCAAATATTACAATGACGAATGCCTTGGACCCTAATCCTTTTAGAGGTGGAGACAAGAATATTCAATCACTTAAAGAGTGGATGGACGCAGTAATGACTAAGCTCTCTGAGCTTGGTGGTACTACTTATTGGTATGAAGATACATCTGTTTTTAATCTAATTAATGTATTTAAAGATGCTCTTGGTACTTCGATAAAATCAAAAGGTACTTGGGCAGCTAACGGCATAACACCAGGTCTACTTGCTTGGTCAGAAGATATTTTAATTCAATCAACTACTGATTCTAAAGATACTATTATTAGAGCTAATTCTAAAACATTAGCCAACAATGAAGTAATGTATATTGAAAGAATTAGAGAAGCTGCGATAAACTCAGGAAGTATTGACGTTTCTTGGTTTAATGCAGTTAATTATGTAAATGGTCAACTTGGTGCCTTTGAGAACTTAGCTAAAGGTGACTGGATTAAAAAAGCTAGTGATGATGATTATTTAAATAATAGAGTTGAAGAATTTTATGCAGGACTTAATTTATCTGGTGGTGTAACGTCTCCAGCTAATGCTCTATCTATTAAGTTAAATAATACTTATGCTGGTCTTAGCGAATCAGCTCAAGCAGTATACTCTAAGGGTATATATCTTCTTTCTGACATATTAGTAAGCGATAGAGGCAGTTCAGCAATCGGTGACCTTGGTGGTAATTACTATTGGTTAGCATTAAGATCAGACACTATCATGTCTATTGCTAACATTGTAACTACACAACTTATTTGTGATGTATCTTTAAGCGATGGAGCTACTGCTAAAGTGGTTTCTATAGCACATGGTCTATCTGATGGACAGAGAATTGAAATCTCTGGATCAGTTAATTTTGATGGTACTTATGCAGTTGAAGTTGAAGATGTAGATACTTTCTTTATTGTATTAACATCTGGCGCTTATGCTGATGAAACAGGTCTAACAGCTCATTATGCTACAGTAACAACACAAACAAGAAGTACTGCTAATGGAATTCAATTAGAGTCTGCTAATCATGGCTTTAAAACTGATCAAAAAATAATAATTTCAGCAACTACTAACTACAACTCAGATAAACAAGTTTTTGTTACTGGAAATACAACTTTTACAATACCTACTGCATCTATGGCAGTATCTGAAACATTTGGTTTAGCAACTGGTATTGATATTTTTGTAAGAACAGATGTTGGTCCTACTCATTTAGATAGAGGAGAGACTAAGAGTATTGGTGAGGTTCAAACTGAAAACCTTATGGCTTTTATTGGGATGCAAAACCCTTCTGAGTTATATCCTAATTATTACATTCCTTCTAACTACAATGCATTAGATAATCAAAGTAATTATAATTCAACAGTATCAGATGATTTAACAGTTAGAGTCTCTAAATTAACAGCAATGATGGCAGATAAGGCACAAGATAAAACGGTGTCCCATGTTGTTAAAAACATTAAAACAATTAATAACTTAGCTAACGGTGCCTATAGAGATATAACAATCGCTCCTAAAGTTGGTCAAACTGCATCTTTTAGTTTTATTCAACCATCTACAGGTCACTCTGTTTCTGTTGGATTAAGTGGAACATTAAGTTTAGCAGTTAATAGTGTTGCATATTTCACTATAAATAGAAATGCAAATACAACAATCGCTAGTTTAGGTAACTTATCTATATCAACTATAACAAGTCTACCTGTTCATGAAAATATATTTATCTTTGCCTTTAGAACTACTGGTGAAGAAGTTATGCTTTGGGACAAAACTAATGTCAGAAAGTATTCTAATGTAATAGAAGAATTAGAGACAGAAGTAACGACAATTACATTCCCAAGTGCAGCGTCTATAACATCTGGTCAATATTTTACAATAAATTCCGCATTAGATAGCAATGAATATTATGTTTGGTTCAATAAAGATTTAGCTGGAGGAGATCCTGCTCCGATTGGAAAAGTACCAGTCGAAATAGCAATAAGCACAGGTGACTCAGCATTAGTAATAGCCGCAGCAACAAATTTAGTACTTAATGCCTTACTTGACTTAGATAGTTCAGATAATCTAGATGGATCTATAATTGTAAATAGCAGTAGTGCTGGATATACAACAGATGCAGCAAACTTTAATGTTGGTGGTTCTTTTAGTGTTGTAGTAAACACTCAAGGTGCTGGTTCTCCTCTTAATTATATTGCAGATGGAGATACATTAGAAGTAGCAATTAAAAAATTAGATGCAGCAGTTTCTGGTATTGCGTTAACAATACCACAACAAGCATATGAAGAGGCTTATTCTGTTATTGCTCCAATAACTGCAAGTACTAATATCACTATTCCTGTTGATTCTAGAGATTCTAATGCTAATAAGTCATATAGAGTTGGAGATGGAGAATTAGAAGTATTTCTCAATGGTCAATATTTAAATCTTGGAAGTGATTGGAGTGAAGTCGGAGCTTCTGGTACGGATTCGGTTCAAATTACTATTCTCCAAAATCTTGTCGTTGGTGATGTCTTAACTTTCAGAATAGATAATCTATCTGTTGGCGGCGGCGGAGGTGGCGGAGGTGGTGGAAGTGGCGAAGCTAACACTGCATCAAATGTAGGTTCTGGATCTGGTGTGTTTAAAACTAAAAGTGGTGTTGATCTTCAGTTTAGATCAGTTGTCGCTGGAGCCGGAGTTACAGTTACACAAGGCACTAACGATATAACGATATCATCTACCCCAACTGCTGCACTATATAATGTAGCTACTGTATCTGGTGTAAATTATATTGTATTAATTTCAAATGACGTAGTATTAGTTTCTAATTCTGGAATGAACTTGACAGTAACACTACCTACAGCAGCTGGAAATGCTGGTAAAACTTTTGTTATCAAAAAAGTAGATGCTGGTAATACTTTAAGTATTAAATCAATATTGAACCAAACATTAGATGGCACCAACATTACATCAGGTTCTTATAATATAACTTATCAATGGGAATCAATCACTGTGGTGAGTGATGGTAGTAATTATTTCATAATTTAATTCAGGAGTTATATGACTTATAGACCTTTTACCGATATTATTAATGCTGCAGCATCCTCATCAACTGGGATTAAAAGCTTACTAGTAAATAACTCTGGATCAACAATTCCAGCATTAACACCAGTAAGATTAAACTCTACTGGACAACTTGAAGTAGTAAATGTATCAAATGATGCAAGTGTACTGTCAATTGTAGGACTAACGGAAGAAGCAATTTTAGATTGGGCTCAAGGAAGTGTTATTGTTCAAGGTAAGCTGTCTAATATTGTCACTGGATTTAATTTCGGAGACTACATCTATGTGTCTAAAGTTGGAACATTAACTAATGTTTACCCCGTCGTAGGACAGAATGGCTTTTTAGCGGGTGATTTCACTATTAGAATTGGTGTAATTGCTAAAAATGATACAAACCCATTACAAAAAGATCTTTTTGTGAGCATTCAAATAATTGGACAACTATAAGGAGTTAATATGACTAAAAAAATTAATTTAAATGATCTTCCAGTATCTGAGAAAATTAGAGTTGCAACAGAACTTGGAGAAGAAGCTGGTAAGATCATGGAAGCAGCCTTAAAGAAAGCTAATAATAAGCTTAAAAAATATGGCTATTCTATGAGCGTGGACTTAAAATTTCACGAGCTAGAGAAAGAAGTAACCAACTAGTTTGATATAATATATTTGAACAATAAATAGGGGATTTTATGACAGATATTACAGTTTTAGCGCGGTTATTAAACGGTGCAATGAGAAACGTAGACTTAACAACCAACACGCCGGTTGTTTTATCTATAAAGCTTTCTACAGATGCTGGTGCAACTAGCACTCATCTTACAAAAGCAGTTTTAGATAGTTTAATTAGCAATAGCCATGCATCTGGATCGGATAATCAAGATGTTGTAGCTGGTGACGGTTTAACTGGTGGTGGTACAGGTGCAACTACAACTTTAAATGTTGGAGCTGGTACAGGTATTAGTGTTTCTGCGAATGCTGTAGCTGTAGATTCAACAGTAATAAGAACTAACGGAGCTAATGCTTTTTCTGCTGACCAATCAATGGGTTCTAATAAACTCACTAACTTAGCTGATGGTACTAACGCTCAAGACGCTGTAACTTTTTCTCAATTAGGGGCTGCGGTTTCTGGTGGTGGTCAAGTTAAGATATCTGCCGCTGATACAACTTCAGAATACTTAGGTGCTTCATTAACTGCTGGTGCAGGTTTAAGTTCATCAATAACAAATCCTGCTGGAAATGAGCAATTAGATTTAGCAGTTAACGTAGATGATTCATCTATTGAGATCAATGCTGATGCTCTTAGGGTAAAAGCTGCTGGTATTACAAGCGCTATGCTTGCTGGTTCTATCGATGCAACTAAAATTGCTGACGGATCAGTTACAAGCACAGAATTTCAATATATTAATTCTTTAAGTTCAAATGCTCAAGATCAATTAGATGCTAAGGTTGCAAAATCTGGCAGTTCAATGGATTCTGCTGCTAATATTACTTTCTCTGGTGGTGGTGAGGTTTTAGGACTTCCTTCTACTCCATCTGCTGCTGGTGCTGCTGCATCTAAAGCATATGTTGATGCTGTTGCTTTAGGACTTGCTCCTAAGAAAGCAGTAAGAGTTGCAACTACAGTTGCTGGTACATTAGCTTCTTCTTTTGAAGATGGTGATACTATTGACGGTGTTGTTCTTGCTACTGGCGATAGAATCTTAATTAAGAACCAAGCTGCTCCAGCTCAAAACGGTATTTATGTTGTTCAAGCAACTGGTGCTCCAGTTCGTGCAACAGATATGGATTCAATTTCACCAATAGATGAAGTTAACGGTGCATGGGTTCCGGTTCAATCAGGTACTGCTAACGCTAGTAAAATTTTCGTTCAATATGGTGTAGTTACAACAATTGGAACAGACGCTTTAAATTTCGAATTCTATAACCCACTTGCTGCTCTAGTTGGTGGCGATATGATCACAAACTCTGGATCAACTTTTTCAGTTGATTTAGCTACGGGTTCAGGTTTAGAATCTACTAACCCAGGTGACTCTGCTGGTCAATTACAAGTTAAATTAGATGGTTCTACATTATCTAAATCTGCTTCTGGATTAAAAGTTGCTGCTCTTGGAATTACAGATGCTGAAGTTTCAGCGTCTGCCGCAATTGCTTACTCAAAACTTGCTTTATCTAACAGTATCGTAGCTGGTGATATTACATCTGATGCGGTAACAACTGCTAAGATCTTAAACGCTAACGTTACTTTAGCAAAACTTGCTTCTGATTCTGTTGATGAAAATAAAATTGTATCTACTTCATTTGATGCTGCTGGTGCAGTAACTGGTGGATCTGGTTCTAAAATTGCTGTTCAAGTAGACGCTTCTACAATTGAAATTAATACTAATGCTTTAAGAGTAAAAGACTTAGGGATTACAGCTGCTAAACTTGCTGCTGATTCTGTTACAACTGCTAAAATTCTAGATGCTAACGTTACTTTAGCAAAACTTGCTTCTGCTTCAGTTGATGAAAACAAACTTACAGCTTCAGTTGCTGGTAACGGTTTAACAGGTGGTGCTGGTTCAGCTCTTGCTGTTGGTGCTCATGCTGACGGATCGATCGTCGTAAGTGCTAATGATATTCAAGTTGCAAGTGCTCCAGCTTTAAAAGGATCTGAAGTTGCTGGTGAATCTTTTGCTGCTACTGCTTTTGCAGTAAGAATGGCAAAAGCTGCTGATGCTGGATTCGTTGCTGGTAGAGTTTACAAAGCTGCTATTGATGCTTCTTCTGCTGATAACTTTTATGTTGTTGGTTTAGTAAATGCCGCTGCTTCAGCTGCTGATCCAATTGTAGTTACTAAAATCGGACCTATGACAATTACAGGACATGGATTTACAGTTGGTTCTCCAGTATTTTTAGATGCTGGTGGTGCTCTTACTGGCACTGCTCCTTCTGCTTCTAATATGGCAGTAGTTAGAGTTGGTATGGTCCGTGATGCAAATACAATTGAAGTTGGCATCCAAGTAATGGGTATAAACTAATTAAATAGTTAAATAAGGCAGGAGAAATCCTGCCTTTTTATATGGAATAAAATGGCAAATTTTCTTAGATTATCAAGTGGAGTACCTAGATCGTTTGCAGAAAGTGGTTCTAGTGCACCACCTATATATAATGAATCTTATTCAGTTGGATCTACATTGACAACTGGTTCCCCTTTAACACTTCCAAATAGCGGTGCCTATACTGTTGTAAGCAGCGTAACCTCTCTAAACATCTTCCTTAATGGGCAGAAACTAATTTTCACAACAGATTGGAATACAAACGGTGCAGGACCTAACTACACTGCAGTATCGTTTACTTTCGACTTATTAACAGGGGATGTTATAGAGTTTAGAGAAGAGCGAGATACTTAATACCAAGCATGGTATAATAAAAGTAGAAAATTTATAACCCTAAATTAAAGCCAAGGCCTGCAAGCCCCAAGGATAGAATGAGGAGTCCTTATTACAACTAAAATCGACCTTAGACAGAGTAAAAAACGTCTAGCAAACACACGAATAAATACTCCAGCTGGAGCTACTGGTGAAGAAATTGTAGATGCAATTGATAGCGCTATAGTCTTAAATAATGCTGGTGCCTCTACGGATAATGCTATTGTAAGAATGGACTCTACTACTGGTAAGTTGATTCAAAGTTCTGGTATAACAGTCGATGACTCTAATAATATTACAGGTGTAGCTTCTGAAACAGTTCAGACTAGTATTGTAACCGCAGTAAGTGCTGAAAGTGTATCTACGGACAGTTCAACAACTGGATCAAACGCTACATTAGCAACTCCAACTACACCAATCGTAAGATTAACAAATGCTAGTTTAGCTAGTATTAGTATGTTAGCTGCTGGAAGTCAAGGTCAAGTTGTAACTATAGTTAATTTAACTGGAACCGCTGTAACTATAAATGACGAAACTGGAGCTACTGCTGCAAATAGATTTAGAACAGGCACTAAGTCAGGATTATCTTTAGCAGATACTGCATCTATAACTGTTAAATACGATACAGTTGGAAGTAGATGGATGGTAATTGGTGGATCTGGAAGTGGATCTGGAAGTGGTGGGATTAATTACATTCTAACACCAAATGCTGAGAGTGGAATTGTTGGTTGGGCAACCTATGCTGATGCAGCTAGTACTTCTCCTGTTGATGGTACTGGTGGATCTCCAACTTCAACATTTACAACAACTTCAACATCCCCATTAAGAGGATTGAATTCATTCTTATTCTCAAAACCAGCCTCTAATAGACAAGGTGATGGATTTTCTTACGATTTCACAATCGATGCTTCTGATAAAGGTAAAGTACTTCAATGTTCTTTTGAGTATCAAATTGCTTCAGGTACATTCGCTGATAACGATTTAAGTGTTTGGATTTACGATGTTACAAACGCATCTTTAATTCAACCGGCACCATACCTAATTAAGAACTCAGGGATTATTGAAAAGTTCGCTGTAGAATTCCAAACAGCTAGTAACTCAACATCTTACCGTTTAATCGTTCACGTTGGAAGTACTTCTGCTTCTGCTTACACGATGAAGTTTGATAACTTTATACTAGGCCCACAAGCTAAATTATACGGAAGCGCAATTGGAGAACCTGTAAGCGTTACCCCTACAGGAACATGGGTAACAAATACTACTTACTCTGGCAAGGTTACTAGGATAGGTCCTTTTGGTAAATTTGATTTAAAGGTAACTTTATCTGGAGCACCCACTGCTGCAACCTTGGACATAACCCTTCCATCGGGCTACGCAATAGATACGAGCAAGTTGGAGAATCCAAACAATAACAATTTCAATCTTGGCACGTTAAACATAATAGACAACTCCGCAGGTATTGGTTATTCGGGGATTGTTAGGTTATTAAATTCCACTTCGATTCGATTACATCCAAACGGAACTGCTGGATCATTCACAGATATAGTCTCACCATTGAACGCTACAACACCAATTACATTCGCTTCAGCAGATATTATTGACATAAGTTTTACAGTTCCTATCCAAGGATGGTCATCTTCTCAAGTATTTAGTCAAGATGCTAGTAGTAGAGTTGTAGCTGCTTTAATTGGTGGTGGAACCGCTTCTGCTACTGCAAACAATCCTATAATTTATTCTACTGTAGGATTAGATACTCACGGAGCATATTCAACTGTTACTGGTAAATATACTGTACCTGTTTCAGGTTATTATAACGTCAATGCATCGGGAGATGGTACTGCGGCTGCTGGAACATTTTTCTATGTCTCCGTAAATGGAAATACTACCGCTGGGTATAACCGACCAGTTATTGCAGTTCAAGAAGTAGTCAATCAGGGATTTTCTGGATCAGGAAAAGTTTTTGCAACTGCTGGGCAGACTATCGATATACGAGCAACAAATGCTGCCGGATCAATTAGTTCATTTGGGACATTTCAAATCGAACGCATCTCAGGTCCAGCACAAGTTGCTGCTTCTGAAAGTGTTGCATGTAATTATGTGACTACTGCCGGACAATCAATACCTAATAATACAGTTACAACTGTATTATACGGTACAAAGATCCATGATTCACATAATGCTTATAATACAAGCACTGGCATATTTACTGCACCAATGAGTGGTGTGTACACAGTTAGTGCATCTATAGACTATACACCAAACAATACGACCGGCTATAGAGCAATTCATGCTGTTGGGAATCTTATCGATAGGACTCTTCTTCAAATGAACGCACTGTCTATCTACCAACAAGTTGCCGGTTCAACAACATTCAGACTACTAGCTGGACAAACGATTAATGTGTATGCTGTTCATACTAAAGGTTCTTCGGAAACATTAACAGCATCAGATGCTTCTAATTATATGTCAATTTATAGAATAGGAAACTACTAATATGAAACAAGTAAATATTAAAAAACAGAACATTATCACAAATTCTGTAATTTTTGAATCACAAGAAGAGTGTGACTCTTGGCTTGCTCAAGAAGAATCAAATGGATCTTTTGGTAAACCTGAACGTTGGGTAACGGACGATCAAGAAGATATCACTAATGCTTTGGAAACTAGAGTTGTGGTAACACGCGAGTACCAAGCTGAAGTTCTTGATGAAAGCAATGCTGTAATCATACCGGAAATTCCAGAAGTAAGTCATTTAGAATATAAAATGGCATCAGAATACTCAGTAGAAATTATTGACGTTACTGCGCAACTTGAACAAGAACAAATCAATAGAGAAGCATTACAATACTTAGCAGATACTGACTGGTATGTAATTAGAAGTATTGATGGAATTGCAGTACCTTCGGACATTCAAACAGAAAGAGCAGCGGCGCGATTAAGAATTGTAAGATAGGAGATTTACCAATGTTAGAGCTGGCAGTACTTTTACGAGCAATCCAACTATACGGACATTCTGCACATCATTTATGTGCAACTAAAGCTGTTGTAAATAAAGCACATAATACTACATCTGGAATTGCTGCTTAAGCATAGAGCATCTAAAAAGGAATCTTTATGAGTTTCGAGTACTTTAAAATGGGATATGGCTTGGTGACAGAAAATGACCCGACAACTGAAAATGCAAATTTATTTCTT
>CXWK01004113.1_pt1 | contig 10030 bp, 8 predicted proteins | sample 590851 | NCBI WGS metagenome assembly CXWK01 (sample SAMEA3498364, study PRJEB10139) | wastewater metagenome | biome: wastewater treatment plant; material: activated sludge | place: Denmark | collected 2014-08-01
CGGCGGGACGTAGGCCAGTTGCCGCCCGCGGTCGACGGCTTCCAGCGTCCGCGCCGCCGCCTCGTCAGCTGAGATGACCCAGAACGTGCGCGCGGCGTTCTTGAGCAGTTCGGTGTCGATGAAACCGGGCTTGATGGTCGTCACCGTCACCCCGTGGCGCGAGAGGCGGTTGCGCAGCGCCTCCAGATAGGTGTCCAGACCCGCCTTGCTGGCGTTATAGGCCGGGCCGCCGACGCGCCCGCGGTCGCCGGCGATGGAGCTGATGCCCACGATGCGGCCGGCCCGCGCCCGTTCGAAACGCATGGCCGCCTGGTTGAGCCAGGCGATGGCTCCCAGCAGATTGGTGTTGATCATGGCTTCGTCTTTGGCGAAGTCGTACTCGGTCAGACCAACGCGCGGCTGGACGGCCGCGACGTAGAGGATCAGGTCCAACCCGCCCAGATCGCGGACGATCTGCTCGAACAGGGCAGGCACAAGCTCATAGTCGGTCACATCATGGACGTAGGGACAGACGACGCCGCGCCCGCCGGTGTTGTCACGGAGCGCGGCCAGTTCGGCCTCGCGCCGGGCGACGGCAGCCACGCGATAGCCGCGGCCGGCCAGGCGACGGACGAGAGCCGCCCCCAGGCCGGACGACGCGCCGATGACGATGGCGCGCCGTTGTGGCTCCAGGGGACGATTGACAGGAGAGGCATACTCAGACATGGGCTTCCTTGTGTATGCGCCGTGGGCTTGAACAGGCTGTACAGGTCGCCGGCGCGCTGTAATTCGGGGCGAATAGACCGCACCCCGCATTCTAACAAAAAGCCGCGGGCTGTAAAGCGCCGGTCTGCCAACGCTCAGCCTACGTCCCTCGCCCTCTTCGGCACAGCGCCGCGACCAACCGATTGCTATTTTCGTCAAACTCAGCATACTTCAGGCCATCAAGTGACCGGCAATCCGGTCTTTTCGTTTTACCGACACGACGAGGAGAAAAGGGAATGAAGAAGCGAGTCTGGTGGATGTGTCTGTTATTATCCGTGCTGGCCCTGGCCGCCTGTGGCGGCCAGGGCGCGCCGGAGCCGGCGGCCGAGGTCGAAACCGCGGCCGGCACCGCTCCAGCTCAGGAAGAAGCCGCCCCGGCCGAAGAAGACGCTGCCCCGGCCGAAGAGCCAGCGGCCGAGGAAACGACCGCCGAAGGAGCTTCGGCCGACCCCGGAGCCGACACCGAAGCCGCGGCCGTCGGCGACATGATCGCCGGCCGCCCCGCCTCCGGCACCGACCCCGATACCGGGCTGGAGATCAACCCCGACACGATCACACCCGGCGCCGATTTCATTGTGCGCGGCGAGCTTGTCAACCACAACCTGACGCCCATCGAAAGCCCTGAGTTCATGGTCATCGCCCCCTCCGGGGTGCGCTATCGCATTCGCAGCCAGCCAGTGCCCGACATCTTCTTCGAGGACGGCACACAGCCGGCCCCCCACGAATACAAGCGCGGCATGTTGATCCAGGCCACCGTGCGCCAGGAAGAAAACGCCGGGGCGACCACCGTCGTCGATTCCAGCGATCTTGTCCTGCTCCAGGAGTAGGCCAGCCCACCTGTCCCAACTCATTTGCAGTCGTCGCTACCGGATAAGAGGGAACGCGGAGAGCGCGGAGGGAGAATGCTGGTCCTCTCTCCGCGCTCTTNNTAGATGTGCTGGTAAATCCTGCGCCGGCTCCCATTTTCTTGACAAAGTAGTACGCCCTCGTACAATTCTATGTGCGATAATTCGTCGGCGGAGGATTTACTGTGTCGAAAACAAGTCCCTATGGGGCGGAACACCGCCAACAACTGCTGGCCTTCGCCGAGTCTCTCTACTCCGGCGGCGACCCCCATGCTATCCGTCTGATGGACGAGATGCGCATGGTCTCCCATCAGATATACCGTCTGAGCGAGGCCAGCCTGGAGGCGGCCGAGTTGTCCTATGCCCAGTATCGTCTCCTTATGAACCTGTCGTTCGAGGAGTGGCGTGGCAACCACGAAGGACTAAATCCGTCGGAGATCAGCGACCATCAGGGCACGAGCCGCAACACCATCAGCGCCCTCATTCGGGGGCTGGAAGAGCGCGGCCTTATCGAGCGCCAACTGGATAGTAAGGATCGGCGGCGCTTCAACATTCACCTGACCGACGCCGGGCGGCGGCGTGTGAGCGAACCCACCAGCGCACACATGCAGCTTGTGGGCGACATTTTCGCCACCCTCACCCCCGATGAACGGCAGACGCTCAGTGGCCTGCTGCGCAAACTGAATCGCTGCGTCGCCGCCATCAAAGAACAAACAACCGATAGTGGAGGTTCCCATGCAAGCAATCGGCAGTAGAGCGCCCGCCAAACGCGCCAGCCGCCCCGGCCGGCCCAACATGGCATCGCTGGGGCGCGCCCTGCGCTACCTGACGCGCTACCCGCGCCTGACCCTGGGGGCGATGTTGGCCCTGGTCATCGCCACGGCGGCCCAACTGGTGGTGCCGCAACTCATCCAGCGCATCATCGACACCGTGGTCAACAACGCCACCAACCAGGGCATCCTGAATCTGCCGGCTAACATCCAGGCTATCGCCGCCGAGCGGCTGGGGCTTGACCTGACGGCGGCCCAGGCGCAACTCGACGGCGCGCCGCGCACGCTCATCATGGCCACGCTCATCATCGTCCTGTTCGCCGTGGCCCGCGGTATCTTCTCCTTTGGCCAGAACTTCATGTCGCAATCGCTGTCGGAGAATATCGCCTTCGACCTGCGCAACGACCTGTTCGCCAAGATCCAGCGCCTCAGCTTCAGCTACCACGACCGCAACCGCACCGGCCAACTGATGATTCGCGCCACCGATGACGTGGAGCGCCTGCGCACGTTCATCGGCCAGGGCTTGCTGATGGCCATGCAAGCGCTCATCTTGCTGGGCGGCACGCTGGTCATCCTGCTGCTGACCAACGCGCGCCTGACGCTGGTCGTATTGCCCATCCTGCCCATCGCCCTCCTCCTTTTCATGGGCTTCGGGATCATCGCCCAACCGCTGTTCATCGAAGTGCAGAAGCGCCTGGGCCGCGTTAACACGACGCTGCAAGAGAACCTGGCCGGGTTGAAAGTCGTCAAGGCGTTCACCAGCGAGAAGCGCGAAGAGAAGCGTTTTCACGACGGCATCGACTCGCTGCTGGAGCAGCGTGTGAAGGTCAGCCGTATCTTCGCCTTCCTCTTCCCGTTCATCTTCCTGATCGCCAATCTGGGCCAGGCGGCCGTGCTCTACTTCGGCGGCCGGCAGATCATCGACGGCACGTTGACGCTGGGCGAGTGGCAGAAGTTCAGCCTCTACCTCGTCTACGTCTTCCTGCCGATGGGCCAACTGGGCTTCATCATCTCGCTCATGGCCCAGGCCGGGGCCAGCGCCGAACGCATCTTCGAGATTCTGGACGCCAAGAACGACGTGGAGAACAAGCCCGGCGCGGTCGATCTGGGCCAGGTAGACGGGCGTGTCGCGTTCGAGGACGTCACTTTTCGCTACTTTCCCGGCGGCGAGCCGGTGCTCAGCCACATCAGCTTTGTGGCCGAGCCAGGCCAGACCGTGGCCCTGTTGGGGGCAACGGGCAGCGGCAAGAGCACCATTATCAACCTCATCCCACGCTTCTACGACGTCAGCGAGGGCCAGGTGCTCATCGACGGCCACGACGTGCGCGACGTGACGCTGGAAAGCCTGCGCCAGCGCATCGGCATCGTGCTCCAGGAGACGGTGCTGTTCAGCGGCACCATCCGCGATAACATCGCCTTCGGCCGACCCGACGCCACCGAGGCCGAGGTGGTCGCCGCGGCCCAGGCCGCAGCCGCCCACGACTTCATCACCGCCTTCCCTGATGGCTACGAAACGGCCGTGGGCGAGCGCGGCGCGACGCTAAGCGGCGGCCAGAAGCAGCGCGTGGCCATCGCCCGCGCCCTGCTGATGGACCCCCACATCCTGATCCTGGACGACAGCACCAGTAGCGTCGACCTGAATACCGAATTCGAAATCCAGACGGCGCTCGACCTCCTGATGAAGGGGCGCACCAGCTTCGTCATCGCCCAGCGCATCAGCACCGTGCTGAACGCCGACCAGATTCTCGTGCTCGACAAGGGGGCCATCGTCGCCCGCGGCACACACGAGGAACTGATGGAAGATAGCCCCGTCTATGCCGATATCTACCATTCGCAACTGGCGGAGGGCGGGGCCGCGGCTAGGGCCTAGAGACTAAGCTCCAGGTTTTTGGGAGAGAGCGCTCTGCCCTAGAACCTGGCCCTTAGCACCTGGAACCTACTGGAGAAAACATTATGATGGATCATCCTCAACGATTCAGCGCGGAGACGAGCAAGCCGCGCAGCGCCGCAGCCACGCTCGGCCGTCTCTGGCACTATTTCCGCCACTACGGCTGGGTGCTTCTGGTCGTCGCCGTGCTCATCATCAGCAGCACCTACATGCAGGTGCTCATCCCCGACCTGACCGGCCAGGCCGTAGACTGCTACCTCGGCCCATACACCGCCGCGGCCGCCGCGGGCGAGGGCTTCACCGCGGCGCTGGGCAATGTCGCCGCCACCGCGGGCGAGGGTGCGTTCAGCAACTGCTGGTTCACAACGCCCAGCCTCAACGCGACCTCGGCCGAGACGCTGGCCGGGCTGGGGCGGCTCATCCTGCTCATCGTCGGCCTCTACGTCGGCAGCGCCATCTTCAGCGGTCTGATGTTCTACCTGATGAGCCTGTCGGGCTACCGCGTGCTGCGCGACTTGCAGGCCGATGTCTTCGCCCATATCCATCGCCTGTCGCTGGGCTACTTCGGCAAGCACGAGGCGGGCGACGTGATGAGCCGTTTCACCAACGACAGTGACACGCTGCAACAGGTCATCGGCTTCGGTCTGGTGTCGGTGCTCCAGGGCGGCTTGCTCATCCTGTGGACCATCTGGGTCATGTTCCGGCTCAACGCGCCCTTCGCGCTCATCAGCCTGATCACCCTGCCGCTGATGTTCATCACCACGCGCTGGTTCTCGGCCCAGGCGCGCAAGGCGTTCCGCAAGGCCCGGGCGCAGATCGGCAACGTCAACGCCGACCTTCAGGAGAGCATCTCGGCCGTGCGTGAGGTCCAGGCGTTCAGCCGCGAGGACGAAAACATCGAACAGTTTCGCACCAGCAACGCCGCCACGCGTGACGCCAACATCCGCGCCCAGGCCTTCACCGGCGCGCTGGCTCCGACGCTGGAAGCGCTGAGCTACGTCAGCCTGGCGGTCGTCGCCGGCGTGGGCGGCCTAATGTTGCTGCAAGGCCAGGGGTTGCTGGGCACGACCGTTTCCGTCGGCCTGATCATCACCTTCATCGGCTATTCGCAGCAGTTCAACCGGCCGGTGCAGCAGATCGCCACCCTGTGGGCTACCATTCAGAGCGCCGTGGCCGGGGCCGAACGCATCTTCGGCCTGCTCGATGAGCCGATCGAGATCACCGACCGGCCCGGGGCCATCGACATCCCGTCCATCCAGGGTCACGTCGAGTTTCGCGATGTCGAGGCCGAGTACAACCCCGGCGAGCCGGTCCTGCGCGGCATCGACATCGACGCCCAACCGGGCCAGGCGGTGGCTATCGTCGGCCCGACCGGCGCGGGCAAGACAACGATCATTAACCTGCTGCCCCGCTTCTGGGACGTGACGGCCGGCAGCCTTACCATCGACGGCCACGACGTGCGCGACGTGACGCAGGCCAGCCTGCGACGGCAGATAGGCATCGTGCTGCAAGACTCGTTCCTGTTCAGCGACACGGTTATGAACAACATCCGCTATGGCCGGCCGGAGGCAACCGACGAAGAAGTCATGGCTGCGGCCCGTCTGGCCCACGCCGACGAGTTCATCTCGCGGTTGGCCGACGGCTACACCACGGTGCTGGGTGAGCGCGGCGCGGGGCTGAGCCAGGGGCAGCGCCAACTGCTGGCCATCGCCCGCGTAGCCCTCATCGACCCACGCATCTTGATCCTGGACGAGGCCACCAGCAGCGTGGACACACGCACTGAGCGCGAGATTCAGAAGGCGCTGGAGAAGCTTCTGCGCGGCCGGACGAGCTTCGTCATCGCCCACCGGCTGAGCACCATCCGCCACGCCGACCAGGTGCTTGTCGTCGACGCCGGCCGCATCGTCGAGCGCGGCACGCACCAGAGCCTGCTGACCAAGCGCGGGCGGTACTACGATCTATACATGAGCCAGTTCCGGCGCAAAGGCGTAACGGACGACGCGGAGGAGTTGACCGAAGACGAGGCCGAGGTCTTCTTGATGCCGGGGGATTAGCAATAATGACCTCTGAGGTTGGCGGCCAACCTCAGAGGTCATTTTTTGCTTATAGATACTGCTCCAAGAACGCTACCGCAATCCGCGGGTTCTCGATGAGGTACTGATACCCCTGATAGTGGTGGTCGCCATCGACGTAGAGCGGCCCTTCGCCGCCGGGCGCAGCCGCGGCCAGGCGGTTGGCGTCGTCCAGGCTGCCCCAGGGATCGACTTTGCATTGCACGAAGAGCACCGGCGTCGGGCGCTGCGTGTCGCCGCCAGCGGCGGCGAAGGCCGGCTGCAGGGCGCTCAGGCGCACGCCACTCACCGCGCCATAGGCCAGCTCAACCAGCGGCCGTACGACCCGCCCCGCCCCGCCCAACAGGTCATTGGCATAGCCCTCAGCGAATACCTCGGCCGTCGCTGGCTGCACGGCGATGGCCGCGCGCAGATCGTCGCTCTGAGGCAGGGTATAGAGTAGCGCGTTGGCTCCCATCGAGAAGCCGATGGCCCCGATGCGCGCCGCGTCGACCTCCGGCCGGGTTTGCAAGTAGGCCAGCGCCCCCAGCACGTCGCTGGCCTCACCCAGGCCGAACGTCACCGGTGGATGGGCGGCGCTCTCGCCGTGGTTGCGCATGTCGAACATCAGCACATGGAAGCCGTCGTGGTGCAGGGCATGGGCTAGCCGCAGCAGCTCGACCGGCGATGTGCCCGACAGGTTAGCCAGCAGATCATCGGCCGCGTCGCCCAACCGGTTCCAGGCCCAGCCGTGGAGCAGCATGATCGTCGCCCCCTCACGACTGGAACCCGCCGCCGGCAGAAACCAGCCCGAAAGGCGCACACTGTCACGCGCCGGGAACTCCACGTTCTCGTATGGTAGGCCCATCTCAGCCGGCGTCGCCCACAGCGCCTGGCGCGCCGGCGCCACCATGCGCCGTGTGAACAGGGCCACCATCGCCGCGGTGACGCCGGCCACAAAGCCCGCCAGCAGGCTTACGAGTTGCAAGACTCGTTTGAAGGTCATGCTTGTCTCTCCTGTGTTAGAAACCGGATTTCTCGGAAGAAACTCGGTTTCTATTCTCCTGTCCAGAATCCGGGTATCTCAGAAGAAACCCGGTTTCTAGATTTCAGTCGCCACGCCGGCAAAGAGATCGTGCTCCCGGTAGCCGTCGGGGGCCGGTGGATGGGCGCGGATATACGTTTCTTTGGCCATCAAGCGGCGCTGAATAGGTTCGGGCAGCAGGCGGTTGCGGCTGCTGCCGCCGCCCTGGCTGGGGTGCGCCGCGCCGGCCTGCCGCTTGGCCTCCCAGTAGCGGCGATAGTCGATGTGGGCATGCAGCCGGCGCGGCTCGATGCCGATGCGCGTCCAGTCGATGTCCTTGTTGCGCCCCGCCCGCTTCGGGTCCTGGCCCTTCAGACGCATGAGCCACGTAAACACCTTGACCATGCGGTTGGAGAAGCCAGTGTAATAGAGCCGCTGCGGCCGGTAGGGCGCGGGGCCAAGTTCGGGATAACGCGCCGGGTCGCCGGCGGCGTCAAAGGCCGCGGTCGTGATCTTCCAGCACTGAATGTGATCGGGATGGTAGTAGCCGCCGGTTTCGTCGTGGGTGATGATCACCTGCGGCCGGATGGCGCGAATCAGGGCCACCACCCGGCCGGTGGCCTCGTCCACGTCGCAATTGATAAACGCTTCGGGGTGGGCGTTGGCCGGGTCGCCGATGTAGCCGGAGTCGCGATAGCCCAGCATGTGTAGCGTGCCGCCCAAAATCGCCACGGCCGCGTCCAATTCCTGCCGGCGCACCGCGGCCAGCTCTTGCAGCGTATGCTCAAAGCCGTCGGCCACCGAGCCGGCCACGCCGTCAGTGGCGATGGCGATGTGGACATCGACCCCCTCATAGGCATAGCGGGCCAGCGTGCCGCCGATACCGAACGATTCATCGTCAGGGTGAGCCAGCACGGCCAGCAGGCGGCGGCCGGAGGTAGTCATAGGTCGTGGGTCGTTAGTCATGGATCGTTGGTTACGTGTCATCCGCGTTTTGATTGTTGCGTGGGTAGTTTACCCGCGTCTTCCCGGCGCGGGTAAACTATCCACGCTACGTTTTAGCCCAATGCCACGGCCAGGCCGATGGCGTGCGTGCCGGTGTGGGACAGACTGATCGCCCACTCGCGCAGTCCTTGCTCGGCCGCCAGCCGGGCCGCGGCGTTGTGGAGTGTCAGAACGGGCCGGCCGTGGTCATCGTTCAGGATTTCGATGTCTTTCCAGGCCACGTCGCCGATGCCCGTGCCCAACGCCTTGCCCACTGCCTCCTTGACCGCAAAGCGCCCGGCCAGACTGGCCGCCCTCCCGGCGCATTGCGCCTGTTCGCCGGTGGTGAAGAAGCGATTTGTGAAGCGCGGGCCGTAACGCTCCAGCCCACGCCGGACGCGCTCGATCTCGATAAGGTCCACGCCCGTTACCAGCGTCACAGCGGCTCCACCGGCCCGGCGACGGCCACAACGATGTCGTCGGCGCTCAGGTAGGTGCGCGCCGCCGCCTGGATGCGCTCCGGCGTGATGGCGTTAATCGTCGCCGCGTAGCGGTGCAGATAGTCCAGCCCCAGGTCGTAGAACTCCATATCGGTGATGACGTCGACCAGGCCGCTGTTCGTCTCCAGACTCATAGGCATCGACCCGGTGCGATAGGCCTGGCTGTCGGCCAGCTCCTCCGCGGCCACCGGCTCGTCCTGGATGCGGCGAATCTCGTGGCGAATGGAGTCGATGGCCTGCTCCACCTTGTCGGGAGCAACACCGGCCGCGGCCATCCACGGCCCCGGCCCCAGGCCGCCCTCCAGCCGGCTGTAGGCGTAATAAGCCAGCCCCTGCTCCTCGCGCACGTTGTGGCCGATGCGGCCCATCATGCCAAAGACGCCCAGGATGGTGTTCATCAAACTGATATCCAGATAATCGGGCACATTGCGCCGCGGACCGGGCAGGCCCAGCACAACGTCAACCTGGTGCTTGTCGGGCATGGCAACGTGGCGCCGGCGCAGCCCGGCCGGCCGCGGCGCGTCGGGCGACGGGCCGGTCGGCTGTTGGGCGTCGTTGCGCCAGCCGCCGAAGGCCGCTTCCAACTTGCGCAGGGCCGTCTCGGCCGGAATGGCACCCGCCAGGCCGATGATCATCCCCTGAGGGCCGAAGTGCCGGGCGTGGAAATCGCCGATCTCTTCTCGGCCCAGGGTCGGAATGGTGTCCAGATAGCCGCTGACCGAGCGGCCGTAGGGGTGACCCTCAAAGGCCAGCTCGAAAAACGTCAATCGGGCCATACTGCGCGGGTCGTTGGCGCGCATCTGCAGGCCGGTCATCGCCTGGCCGCGCAGCCGTTCGATTTGTTCTTGTGGGAAAGTCGGCCGGCACAGGCCGTCGGTGGCGATGTCGAGCACAAGGTCGAGGTCTTCCACAAGGCTATGGGTGGAGAACCCGGTCGTGTGTCGCCCGCTGCTGAAGGCGACACCCGCGCCCACGGACTCGAGTGCTTCGGCGATCTCCTCGAACGTCCGCGACCGGCTGCCTCGCAGCAGCAGGTCGGCCGTGAAATCGGCCAGCCCGGCCTTCGGACGGGACTCGGCCACCGCCCCGGCGCGCACGACGCCCTCGATGGACACCGTCTGGCTGGACATATTCTCATAGATGAGCACCGTGATGCCGTTGTCCAGCACAGTACGATGGATAGTTTCGGGGCCGGGGTAGCTATTGGCCATGGGTAACCTCGAC
>CXWK01000993.1_pt2 | contig 10025 bp, 6 predicted proteins | sample 590851 | NCBI WGS metagenome assembly CXWK01 (sample SAMEA3498364, study PRJEB10139) | wastewater metagenome | biome: wastewater treatment plant; material: activated sludge | place: Denmark | collected 2014-08-01
AGTTGCCGGTCGAGTTTCAATCCGCGCAGGAAATTGAACGATTGCGTCAGGTCGCGGCCGAAGTCTTCGCGCAACACGTTGGCCTGCACGAGTTTGGCGATGCGCTGCACCGTCGTCGTTTCCGTCAGTCCGTGTTCCAGCGCCAGCGCGCGCACGCCGTGCACGATCGGGAAGATGCCGCCCTTCTTCAGGTCGAGTTCGCCGTCGCTGACGATCAGATTGTTGAACAGGCCGATTGGCGTCTGGAAGGCCTCCACCGCCTTGGCGAAGCGCGCCAGGTAGATCTGCTCGGAGCGCACCGAGGCGATCAGCGCCTCCTTTGCCTTCGCCAGCAGGTCGGCGCGGCCGGCGACGGCGACCGCATCGTAGAAGATCGCCACGTTCATCGCCGCGGATTCGTCGGGCGCTGCGACCCAGCGGTGGAAGTCGGCGAGATAGTCGTCGAGCGGCTTCGACCAGAACGGATTGCGCACCATCACGTCGCCCGGACAGGGCGGAAAACCGAACTCCTCGAGCGCGGCGGTGAAATCGGCGCGGAAGCCGGCGAGCATGGTCTCGTCGACGGGCTCGGCGAGGATCAGGCCATTGTCCTGATCGGTGCGAACCGTCTGTTCCTCGCGGCCTTCGCTGCCCATCACGATCAGGCACGAGCGCTTGCGCAGGTCCGGCGGCGCCAGCAGCGCGAACGCCTTGGCGATCAGGCGCCGGTTGAGATCGGAGATGATCTCGGCGATCACCTCGACGCGCACGTCCTGGCGCCGGAGCACGCGCACCTGCTCGGCGATCTCGCGCGCCGCGATGGCGAGGTCGGCCTTGGTCTTGGCGCGATCGATGCGGCCGGCGATCACCTGCGTATTGCCGGCGAGGAAGCCCAGCAGATCGATGTCCTCGAGAATGCCGGCGATTTCCTCGCCGCGCCTGACGACGATGCGGCGCTTGTTGCTCTTCGTCATTTCGAGCAGCGCCTGGAACACGAAATCGTTCTCGTCGACCGACACGATGTCGAAATGCGCGAACGGCGCGACCGGCGACGAGATCGGCATGGCGTGCAGCACCGCCGCCTTCGACAGGTTCATGCCGGTGACGATGCCGATGCGCTCGCCGTCGCGCACCAGCAGCGTATTGGAATCGATCTCGCGCATCCGGTGGCCCGCCGCCTCGATCGAACTGGTCGCGTCGATATATTCGGCCGGATGCAGGAACAGGTCGCCGATGCGCGTGCGCATCAGCGAGCCGGTGTTGCGCTCGTCCTCGTCGCGCGCCACTTCCTGCAGCTTGCGCGACACGTCGAGATAGAAGAAGGCGCCGAACCGCGCGTTGCCGTTGATGAGGCGCAGCGTCAGCTCTTTCGGGATCAGGTAGGCGAGCGTTTCTTCGCGCGCCACGAACGCGTGGGCGCTCGCGCCCTGCACCACCGCGCGGCTGTCGAACGAATCCTTCGGCCCGAGCAGCGCGACCAGTTCCTCGCCGTCGCGCTCCTCGACCGCGCCCTTGATGACGACGAACAGCGTCTCGGCCGCCGCGCCCTGCGCGATCAGCGTCTCGCCGGGCCGGTAATAGCCGATGTCGACAGCCTCGCGCAGCGCGTCGACCTCGTTCGGCTTCAGCCGGTCGAAGGGCGGATTGGCGGCGTCGAAGGACTTGGGCATGGCGCGACGATGTCTCGATACGAAAACGGGCCGCGATTGCGCGGCCCGTCTCCTTAGCGCGCTGGCGCGCACAATAGAATGCGGCCGGGCGTCGCCGCCCGGCCGGAGGCGTCAGTGAGCCGACGCGCCCGAGGCGCCGATGCCCGTCTGCGAACGCACGTACTGCGGATCGAACCCTTCCTGGTCGACCTTGGCGCGCGCGCTGGAGTCGAGCTTCGAGAACAGCCAGATGCCGACGAAGGCGAGCGTCATCGAGAACAGCGCCGGGTTGTCGTACGGCACCGGCGCCGAGCCCTTCGGGTGGCCGAGCACGACTTCCCACACGCCCGGCGACAGGACGACGCCGACGAGGGCGGCGATCAGGCCGAGGAAGCCGCCGATCACGGCGCCGCGGGTGGTCATGCCCTTGAAGAACATCGACATCAGCAGGACCGGGAAGTTGCACGACGCGGCGATCGCGAAGGCAAGGCCGACCATGAAGGCGACGTTGACGTTCTCGAACAGGATGCCCAGGCCCATGGCCAGGATGCCGAGCACCACGGTCGTGATCTTCGACACGCGGATTTCGTCCTGCTCGTTGGCGTTGCCGCCCTTCACGACCGTCGCGTAGAGGTCGTGCGAGACCGCCGACGCGCCGGCCAGCGTCAGACCCGACACCACCGCGAGAATGGTCGCGAAAGCCACCGCGGCGATGAAGCCGAGGAAGATGTCGCCGCCCACCGCGTTGGCGAGATGGATCGCCGCCATGTTCGAGCCGCCCTTGATCGCCGTCAGACCCTTGGCAGCGTCCGTGAGGAACTGCGGATTGGTCGAGACCAGCGTGATGGCGCCGAAGCCGATGATGAAGGTCAGGATGTAGAAGTAGCCGATGAAGCCGGTGGCGTAGAACACCGACTTGCGGGCGGCCTTCGCGTCAGCGACCGTGAAGAAGCGCATCAGGATGTGCGGCAGACCGGCGGTGCCGAACATCAGCGCGAGGCCGAGCGAGATCGCCGACAGCGGATTCGAGATCAGCGTGCCGGGCGACATGATCGCCAGCTTCTTCGGATGCACTTCGACCGCCTTGGCGAACAGCGCCTCGGGGTTGAAGCCGAACTTCACGAGCACCATGAACGCCATGAAGCTGGCGCCGCCGAGCAGCAGGCAGGCCTTGATGATCTGCACCCAGGTGGTCGCGACCATGCCGCCGAACGTCACGTAGACGATCATCAGCGCGCCGACGATCACGACCGCGACCCAGTACTCGAGGCCGAACAGCAGCTGGATCAGCTTGCCGGCGCCGACCATCTGCGCGATCAGGTAGAAGGCGACCGTCACCAGCGTGCCGCAGGCCGCCAGAATGCGCATCGGCGTCTGCTGGAAGCGGAACGAGGCCACGTCGGCGAAGGTGAATTTGCCGAGGTTGCGCAGCGGTTCTGCGATCAGGAAGGTGACGATCGGCCAGCCGACCAGCCAGCCCACCGAATAGATCAGGCCGTCGTAGCCCGACAGGTAGACGAGGCCGGAAATGCCGAGGAACGAAGCCGCCGACATGTAGTCGCCGGCGATCGCCAGGCCGTTCTGGAAGCCGGTGATGCCGCCGCCGGCGGTGTAGAACTGCGCGGCCGAGCGCGTGCGGCTCGCGGCCCAGTAGGTGATGCCGAGCGTGGCGACCACGAACAGGCCGAACATGACGATCGCCGGCCAGTTGGTCTGCTGCTTGGCGACGTTGCCGGAAACGGCGTCGGCGAGCGCGGGCGTCGCGAGCGCGAGCGACACCGCCGCCGTGAGGGAGAGGAGCTGGCGCTTCATTACTTCGATTCCTCGACGATCTGCTTCGTGAGCTGGTCGAATTCGGCGTTGGCCTTCGACACGTAGATGCCGGTCAGGATGAACGCGGCGATGATGACGAACAGGCCGATCGGCACGCCGATCGTCATGACGCCCGCGCCCAGCGGCGTGCCGAGGAACTTCGGCGCATAGGCGACGAGCAGGATGAAGCCCATGTAGACGACGAGCATGATCGCAGACAGCGTCCAGCCGAGCGACTTGCGCTTGCTGACGAGCTGCTGGAATTTCGGATTACTCTGTACGTCCTTCCAACTTGCCACTTGAACCTCCCGGCAATCGAAACGTCCGCAGACGCGATAGCCGGTTCCTAACCAATGCGTGCTAGCCGCTCCATGCAACTTTGGTGATTGCGCGCGCCGCCGCCGCGGTCCGCCGCGATTTTCGTGAGTCCAAAGTCGAAGAGGCGCCCGCCAAACCGGCGCCGCGGCCGGATTATCGGCAAAGCCGAAGCCGACGCCTTAGACGAAGGTTTTATGCGCCCCTCCGTCGCAATCACCCGTGCAGCAGATAACATGCCACCGTCTGGACAGGCCCCCAACGCCGTTCGGGCCGGCGTGAGAGGACGTCGACCGGGACTCGCAAAAGAACAGAGACCCGGGGCAGGGATACAGGGAGGGAATACGAATATGGCTATGGCTTCGACCGCGGCGGACAGGGTCCGACCGATGACGGCCGAAGAGAAGAAGGTGATCTTCGCTTCTTCTCTCGGCACCGTCTTCGAATGGTACGATTTCTATCTCTACGGCTCGCTGGCGGCGATCATCGGCGCGCAGTTCTTCAGCCAGTTCCCGCAGGCCACGCGCGACATCTTCGCGCTGCTGGCGTTCGCGGCGGGCTTCCTCGTGCGTCCGTTCGGCGCGCTGGTGTTCGGCCGCGTCGGCGATCTCGTCGGCCGCAAGTACACCTTCCTCGTCACCATCATGATCATGGGCCTGTCGACCTTCATCGTCGGCATCCTGCCCTCGTCGAACTCCATCGGCATCACCGCCCCGATCATCCTGATCGCGCTGCGCCTGCTGCAGGGCCTCGCGCTCGGCGGCGAGTACGGCGGCGCGGCGACCTACGTCGCCGAACATGCGCCGCAGGGCCGTCGCGGCTTCTACACCTCGTGGATCCAGACGACGGCGACGCTCGGCCTGTTCATGTCGCTGCTGGTGATTCTCTTCACCCGCACGATCCTCGGCGAGAAGGACTTCGCCGACTGGGGCTGGCGCGTTCCGTTCCTGGTCTCCGTCCTGCTGCTCGGCATCTCCGTCTGGATTCGTCTCCAGCTCAACGAGTCGCCGGCGTTCCAGCGCATGAAGGAAGAGGGCACGCATTCCAAGGCGCCGCTCACCGAATCGTTCGGCCGCTGGGATAACGCGAAGATCGCGCTGCTCGCGCTGCTCGGCCTCGTCGCCGGTCAGGGCGTCGTCTGGTACACGGGCCAGTTCTACGCGCTGTTCTTCCTGCAATCGATCCTCAAGGTCGACGGCTACACCGCCAACCTGCTGATCGCCTGGTCGCTGCTGCTCGGCACGATCTTCTTCGTCGTGTTCGGCGCCCTGTCGGATCGCATCGGCCGCAAGCCGATCATCCTCGCGGGCTGCCTGATCGCGGCGCTGACGTTCTTCCCGATCTTCAAGGGCATCACGACGCTGGCCAACCCGGCGCTCGAGAAGGCGATCGAGACCGTCAAGGTGACCGTCGTCGCTCCGCCGAGCGATTGCGGCGACCTGTTCAACCCGGTCGGCACCCGCAAGTTCACCTCGTCCTGCGACCTGGCGCGCGACGCGCTCGCCAAGGGCTCGGTCAAGTATGCGACCCAGCTCGACACGGCCGCCAAGGACGTGCAGGTGAAGGTCAACGACAAGGCCGTTGCGTTCGACGGCGCCAAGGCCGCCGATTCGGGCAAGGCCCTGACCGCCGCCCTGCAGGCCGCCGGCTATCCCAAGCCGGGCGACCCTGCGATCGTGAAAATGTCGAATCCCTTCGACATCTTCCGCGCCCAGACGGGCGGCATCATCGGCCTGCTGTTCATCCTCGTCATCTACGTGACGATGGTCTACGGCCCGATGGCCGCGGCGCTGGTCGAACTGTTCCCGACCCGCATCCGCTACACCTCGATGTCGCTGCCCTACCACATCGGCAACGGCTGGTTCGGCGGCCTGCTGCCGGCGACGGCCTTCGCCATGGTGGCGCAGACCGGCGACATCTACTTCGGCCTCTGGTACCCGATCGTCTTCGCGGTCATGACCTTCGTGATCGGAATGATCTTCATTCCGGAAACCAAGGATCGCGACATCTACGCGGACGACGTGAAGCGCTGATCGCACACGCCTTTTCCGGCATCGAACCCCGCGGCTCGCCGCGGGGTTCTTTTTTGCGTCGCAGCACGGTTAGACGAAGGTTATATTTTTCCCTTGTCGTTCGGCGGGCCGCCTTGCAATAGGGTCGCTTGAGGAAAGTCAACGCACGCCGAAGGGGCGAGGGAGGAGAGGACATGGTTGCGACCGCTGCCGTTCAGGACGCCGCGGCGTCGAACGCGCGCCCCATGTCGCCGATCGAGAAGCGCGTCGTCTTCGCCGCATCTCTCGGCACCGTCTTCGAATGGTACGATTTCTACCTCTACGGCGCGCTGACGACGATCATCGCCGACCAGTTCTTCGACCAGTTCCCGCGCTCGACCCGCGAAATCTTCGCCCTGCTCGCCTTTGCCGCCGGCTTCATCGTCCGCCCGCTCGGCGCCGTCGTGTTCGGCCGCATCGGCGACCTCGTCGGCCGCAAGTACACGTTCCTGATCGCCATCCTGATCATGGGCCTGTCGACCTTCCTGGTCGGCCTGCTGCCGGGCTCGCGCACCATCGGCGTCACCGCGCCCATCCTGCTCGTCGTCTTCCGCCTGCTGCAAGGCCTGGCGCTCGGCGGCGAATACGGCGGCGCGGCGACCTATCTGGCCGAACACGCGCCCCACGGCCGGCGCGGCTTCTACACGTCCTGGCTGCAGACCACCGCGACGCTCGGCCTGCTCCTGTCGCTGGTCGTCATCCTGTTCTTCCGCTCGCTGCTCGGCGAGGAGGACTTTGCCCTCTACGGCTGGCGCTTCCCGTTCCTCGGCTCCTTCGTGCTGCTGGCGATCTCGCTGTGGATTCGCATCCAGCTCAGCGAGTCCCCGGCCTTCCAGCGGATGAAGGCGCGCGGCGGCGTTTCGAAAGCGCCGCTGACCGAGGCCTTCGGCAGCTGGACCAATTTCAAGATCGCGCTGCTCGCCCTGTTCGGCCTGATCGCCGGCCAGGCGGTCGTCTGGTATGCGGGCCAGTTCTACGCGCTGTTCTTCCTGCAATCGATCCTCGGCGTCGACGGCTACACGTCGAGCCTGCTCGTCGCCTGGGCGCTGCTGTTCGGCGCGCTGTTCTTCGTGTTCTTCGGCTGGCTTTCCGACAAGATCGGCCGCAAGCCGATCATCCTCGCCGGCTGCCTGATCGCGGCGCTGACCTATCTGCCGCTGTTCAAGCAGATCGCCGCGCTGGCCAATCCGGCGCTCGACCGCGCCGTCGAGACGGTCAAGGTCGCCGTGATCGCCAACCCCGACCGCTGCGGCTCGCTGTTCAATCCGCTGGGCACGCGCGTCTTCACCACCTCCTGCGACATGGCGCGCGACCTGCTCGCCCATTCCGGCGTGCGCTACACGTCGGAACCGTCCAACGCCGCGTCGGGCGCGACGGTGCGCATCAACGGAACCGACTATCCCTACGATTCCGCCCGCCCGGCCGAGACCGGCAAGGCGATCGTCGGCGCGCTGCAGGCGGCCGGCTATCCGAGAGCCGACGATCCCGGCATCGTGAAAATGCGCGGCGCCTTCGACATTTTTCGCGCACAGACAGCGGGCCTCGTGGGGCTTCTCTTCGTCCTCGTCCTGTTCGTGACCATGGTCTACGGCCCGCTCGCAGCGGCGCTGGTCGAACTGTTCCCGACCCGCATCCGCTACACGTCGGTGTCGCTGCCCTACCACGTCGGCAACGGCTGGTTCGGCGGCCTGTTGCCGGCGATCTCCTTCGCCATGGTCGCGCAGACCGGCGATATCTTCTACGGCCTCTGGTATCCGATCGCCGTGGCGCTGATGACCTTCATCGTCGGCCTCGTCTTCATTCCCGAGACGCGCGACCGCGACATCTACGTCGGCGACACGGAGCCGCCGCAGGCGACGCGCTGAGCGCAGCCCGCGCCTTGATTTCGCCGGCCGGATCGGCAATCAGAAAGGCGCGCCGGGTTAGCACAGCGGTAGTGCAGCGGTTTTGTAAACCGAAGGTCGGGGGTTCGATCCCCTCACCCGGCACCATGTCGCGGTTCCCGCTGCAGCGCGGTTGGCGCGGCGCCGCTCGTCTCAAACGCTTGGCTTTGTCGGAACTCGCCCTCCTTCGGCCGCGTTTGCGGATGGCAGGTCGGCTCACTAATCGTGCTTGCCGCAAACGTTAATCGATTGTAAACGGCGCCGCTCTATGGTGACATCGGTTCGTCGAATCCGGGAGGGGTCCATGACGCAGCACCTTGAAATGCTGCTCGAGGCAGCCAAAAAGGCGCGCCCATCGCCGGAGCAGCGAGAACAGCAGCGGCGCAGCTTCGCTTATGGCAATACCGCGTTCGAAAACAGCCTGATAACCCGAGAGATGATTGATCAGCAGGCCGAAGCCATCGCTCGTGAGCGCGATGAGCGGGGCAAGTGATAGGCGCGATAGCCGCGCGCTTGAACCTGAGCTGATCTCTGATCCGATCAAGCGAGCAGAAGCGGAGGCAGCCAATGGCCTCAGGCAGTACGACGCAGGCATCGCGTTCGCGCAGACGGCATTGGAGCGCGGCGCCTTCAGGCTTCGCGTCTCGCATATTCTAGGCCTTCAGCGAGAGGCCTTGAAGGGCATCAGCAGCTACGCAGGGAATTTCCGGCCTGGTCCGGTCGAGATCAGCAAGAGCCAGCACACTCCGCCCGATGCGCACCTCGTGGCCGAGATGGTCGAGGATATGTGCGACTATGTGAACGACCGTTGGTCAGCAGCAACGCCGCTGCACCTAGCGGCTTACGTCATGTGGCGGCTGAACTGGATTCATCCATTTGCCGATGGCAACGGGCGTACGTCGCGAATCGTGTCCTATTTGATCCTGACTGTGCGCTCTGGCTTCATATTGCCCGGCGATCCCGCCATCCCGGATCAGATAGCGAGCGATCGCGGCGGTTATTTCGAGGCGCTGGACGCGGCGGATGCTGCGCTTCGCGAGACAGGTGAAATCGACGTGTCGAAGATGGAAGACCTGCTCGCAGGGATGCTCGCTCGGCAGCTGGCGTCGTTCTATCAGAGCGCAGGCGGTCGGTTACCCGAAGATCGCGTCCTGAACGACGACAGCCAGCAGGCGTAGCTGCAAGGTCGCAAGCACCTCGCATCACCGCGCGCGCAACCACCGCGCCGTCCACCACAGATACGCCGGAACCACCGTCGCCGCATAGGCGACAGCAGTAACGCCGAGCAGCCCCGCCACCCCGTAGTCCGGCGCGACCGTCAGCTTCAGCCCAAACGCGAGCGCGCCGAAGGCGGCCATGGCGGCGGCCTGAAACCACACGGCGCCGAGCCCGTTCATCAGCACGTCGATCACGCGCCCGAGGCACAGGACAAGCGCCCAGGCCGACATCGCCCAGAACACGCCCTGCCCGATCCGCATCTCGCCGCCCATCCACAGGTCGACCAGTCTTGGCCCGAACAGCACGAGCACGAGATCGCCGGCGAGGACGCAGGCGCCGACCGCGCCCACCGCGAGCAGCAACTGTCGCCGCGCCCATGCGTGGTCGTGGCGCGCGAAGGCGTCGGCAAAGGCCGGCCACAGCGGCTGCGTGATCGCCCACATCAGGCTGTAGATGGTGAAGCAGGCGCGCTGCACGATGCCCATCTGCGCCGCCGCCTCGGCGCCGAGCAGCGCCAGCGCCAGCACCGTGTCGAGGTTGATCCACAGCATCGCCGCCGCGCTCAGCGCCACGAACGGCGCGCCGGCGCCGAGCAATTGTTTCGCCCGCGCCCATGAAGCGGACGCAAGCGACGGCCGCAGGTCCGGCCGCCGCCACATCAGATGCGCGGCGCCAAACATGTTCGAGAGCACGAGGCCGCCCATCGTCACCGCTACGTACCAGCGCACGTCCGTCGTCAGGCGCGAGGCGACGAACAGGCCGATCAACGTGAAGAGCGTCTGGAAGGCTTCCCAGAGGAAGACATTGTGGACTCGCTGCAACCCCGCCCAGACCGCATTGGCGAGGCCGAACGGCGCATTGGCGGCGAGGCACAGCGCTGCGATCAGATAGGCGTCGCGCGTATCCGATGCGGCGACGGAGGGCAGCAGCGCCAGCGCCACGAGCGCGGCGAGGAGCGACTGGCCGGCGGAAACGGCGAGCGCCGCGCCAAAATCGGCGCGCATGCCCGCGACGTCGCCGCGGGCGCCGGCGCGCGCGACGCGCGTCAGCAGCGCCTGGCCGACGCCGAAATCGACGACCACCGTCATCCAGGCGAAGGAGGCGGCCGCGGCCCAGAT
>CXWK01099027.1_pt2 | contig 10023 bp, 27 predicted proteins | sample 590851 | NCBI WGS metagenome assembly CXWK01 (sample SAMEA3498364, study PRJEB10139) | wastewater metagenome | biome: wastewater treatment plant; material: activated sludge | place: Denmark | collected 2014-08-01
TTTCGAGCACGCCTCGTGCCATGCGAAATTCTGGAAGTGACCGTCGTAGACGGACTTCTCCCTCAAATACGTCGAGCCAGTCAGGATCGAGTTGTAGCACCATATGCAGCGATGATCTTTACGCGCTCTGGTCTGAACTCGAGAGAATAGATGGTACATCACATCGGCTCTTATGTTTTCGTTATTACTTCTTTCATCAGCCAGCTCCTACAGCATCGAGATGTACAGCGTCAGAGCTGCATGCGCTTCTTCGTGCGTCTTGAACGGACCATGAAAATCCCACGTCTCATCGAGATGGTAGAAACCAGGTTCCCAGAATCCGTCATCATTCGAGATCGTTTGTTTGACCTCATAGACGTTTGGGATGACGAACTTGAACTCGCCAATATCCTTGGTGAATGTCTTGTCCTTGAATTGTTCCGGATCAGGCGCGTTGATTTCCATTGCAATCTCCTTTCGATCGCTTATAGAATGCCGTTGATGTTGGTAGCAACGTTATGTCGACGACTTAATCGTCTTCCTCGTCATCTTCATCGTCTTCCTGTTCGGATTCAGAACGCTGACATGCAGCATCAAAATCTTCCCACTTCTTTTCATTCTCAGCTAAGATCCGATCTTTCTCGGATTGCGGAAGTGCATCCCAAGCTGCTTTTTCAGCGGCCATCTCTGCACGTACTTTGGCTAGACGCTCTTCTTCATATGGAGCGAGCATCTCGTCGAGCGTCATGAACTTGGACATTTGATCACCTCTTGGTTGGTTCTGACCGTCCCGAAAGATGTGGCCAAGATCAACAAGGCCACATCTTTTTTTAGTTCATTCGTCGAGAATGATATGGTCAGTTTCGACCTTATGCCGGACTGTGTCTAACACTGCTCGGTTTGGTTTGTTGCCACGTAGAAATTCCAACAGCGCATTACGCTCCTGTTCCGTCAGTACGATCTGATAGTTGTTATCCATGTTGGTCTCCTTTGAACATCATCATCATACATGATCGAAAATTAGCTGCAAACAGCGTATTGTCATTTGGTCACATATCAGCGATAACAGACTTACCAACTGAGGAGCAACCGACATGACCAACGCAACTGTTCATGACAATCGGATCGATCGCAAGGCAGCTCTTCTTGACACTTCACGGCCGTTTATCGTGGTCAAGCCGAAGGGCTACATCAACCCGATCCTCGGCCACTACGCATCCAAAGCGAGCGCACAGGCTGCTGCTCGTCGTTTCAACTCTCGGATTGGAAACTAACATGGGGCATCTCAAGGTCGGCAGCGGTGTCGATATCGACACCGGAATCAATACGTACGAGCTCGACCTTCGCGGTCGACTCGGTTTCACAAGCAGAGACGAGGCGAACACTTTTCGCGAACGTCTTCGTGAACACGGACTCGCCGTTCGGATCACCGACATCACTGGCCGTCGGATCTGCTCGGAATTTTCGGTTGCATGGTGGCCGAAGTGAAGAGCAGATATCACAGTTCGTGGCTTCCCAAAGGTGTGATTGCGGTCGACCCGTACCGTATCAACGGCGGCGTTCGTGCCGTGATAGATCTCACTGAGCTTGTTGACGTTTCGTACTACGCAGGGATTTCGGGTGGCGCAATGTTTATCGCATATCCGTCCGATGAAGCGCTGGTCTTCGGACAGTGGGTTTACTACGGCAAGGACTATTGCAGCTCGAAAACGATTGTCAGCTTTTGCCGATAATTTCCAGGAACCGACTAATAGGCGTCTGTTTGATGGCAGATTGGCCTGTCAGTCGATAATGTACGTGGTCGTTCTCAATCCACACGACGGTCACCTGGGTTGCTTGTCCGGTTATTGCCGGCCCTTGATTGCGCGCTGCGTAGACGCCGCCGACTTCCAAGCTATACATTATCCGACCATCCGCTGAAACATTAGCGGAAACGCTCTGTTGTATTCCTCAGGAACGCCATGAGCGTTCAGCATGTCAGCTAACAGATATGCTTGCATCTTCCCGAACGTCTCCATCACCATTCCAGGCTGATTCATGTCGCATACGCCCCAGATGCCAGGACCTCGTGAATGAATACGTGCTGGATAGAAACGAGTGAAACGACTTTGTTTCTCTGATGTCATAGGCCGTCGTACTCATTATCGGGGTTGCTGTTCAATCGCCGCTGGCGCTCTTCTTCGGGCATCACAGGCGGCGTTGACGGTTGCGTTCCCGTTGAGTTTTTAATGTTGTATTTTTCCGGAAACCGATGGCTCCACAGAGGTCTGTTGTTCCACATACTCATTTCGATAATCTCCATCCATCCAGTGTCTGGCCAAAGTCAGCTGCCAACGCTCGGTCGCACGACTGCTCGTAATAATAAAAGCCTTCGCGACCTTGCCAGTCTTTATGCCACTTACATTTAAGATAGACCAAGCCGTCTTCTGCACGCCGCACATCAATCAACGTTCCATCCTTCGGAGCGCTTCCCATTGGCCGCCAATCTTCGATCGTACTTGGCGCTGGCTTGACATGACCGGCGAACGCTACCGCGATCATTTGATCGACTACGTCTTTTGGCAATCCAGTCCCATGGCACGGCACGCACTTCGTCTCAATCCCTGTTCGGTCGTAAGACGTGTCATTTGTCCAACCAACGCCCTCACACCACACGCAATGGATTCGTGCTTTGCGCTCGCGTTCTCGTGCTTCCGCCAGTTCGCTCAACAATTCACACGTCGACTTACTCATTCCGGCACCTTCTCAAATGGGCAATCGTAATGTCCGTTGAACACCGGTGAATGCATCGGAAGCGATACTGCAGTCTGTTTCCAGTCGTGCATCGTATATCCTTCCGACTCGCTCTCCCACGTGCCTTCATATGACTCGCGGAACTTTATCCATGCATCCCAACTCGTTTCGGCGACAATTACGGCGGTGTTGGTCAGCTTGCCGTCGACCTTCAACTCGAAATAGAACAGTCTCATCATTCGTCCTCCCCATAGATATCTGACTCAGCTTGACAGTACCCCTCCGAATATGAGCGCGACTGTATTTTACTAATAACGGCACACAGCTTACGTATTAGAGGATCGTCCGGCATGGATCCGAAATGATCATACAGAACTTGGGTCACCAACATGTCGCGAGCAATTTCCCAATCGATGTCATTAGCATCTAGCATTTCAAACGGAGTACGGCTATCCCGTACTAAACCGAATTGTTCAGGTGTTATACACACGCCTATCTGAAGTTCGCTAATCGTTTCCGCTGCCTTCTGCGCGCTCTCGATCCTCTTACGACACGGGCATAGGCGCTCGCCAGGACGAGGACCCATGCAACAGCACGCGGCGACCCAAAGATCGTGATCGACCAGCTGTGCCGTCCGGTTGAACACCGCGTTGAAGATCGCTTGCCGGCTCATCCGTTGCCCTCCTTAGTCAACCATTCTGCTTCCATTCGGGCGAACTGATTGTCATGGCGAATCTGGGCCAACCGAATCTTCAGTGGAACCATTCCTTCGTCAACTACTTCGAAATAAACACGATCTGGACCTGGATCAAACAGCGCCTTATCCCAGTGATCGATTGCATCACGCATCGTGTCGGAAGCGTTGTTGCCATAACCATAGAATGGCGGATGTTCTTCGAACTTGTCCATCACCTTATACCAAAGATCGCGATCAGCTCGCCACTCACCACTGTCGTCTAAGTGCACTTCGCTGGTCATCTGCCGTTCCTCTGCACTCGCATTGGGATAGGAAAGCCGCATGCATGGTACGCGTGCGCTCGATGATGGCCCTGCATGACCAGAATCGTCTTGGAATCGATCTGAAGCCCTTCGGCAGGTGGTGGGAACATTCCGCGCTTTATCGCCGCAGTGTAGAAATCGACTGCCGACTTGTACAGGAACGTCTGGGTGGAGACCAGCATCGATATCGGCACTGCCTCAACCAGCCGATCCTCATCGGAAAGATGCTCGTCGACATAGCTCTCGATGGTCTTTTCCGGTAGGTCGCAGATCGGGATCGCAAACGGATACTGTTCGGGGCTGTTCATTCGTCGACCTCAAGCACCACAGCGACCGTGCTGCAATAGTTCAGGTTGATCAGCTGCCTTTCGCGTTCAGTGAAAGGACCAGCAAACACCAACACATTGATTCCCAACCCACGAGCGCCGTGGATCGAATGCGCTTGTATACTGCAGCCGTTGTCGAAGTCGACCTGACGCTTGTTATCCTTCGTCACTTTCGTCCGAAGTCTTTCCGGCACCGTCAGTACGAGCTCTCGTATCTGGGAAAGCACGGCCTCAGCGCGCGACGGTTGCTTGGCGACAACCACGATGTTTTTGTTGCGTTGATACAGCACTTGCAAAGCGCATATCTCGATCACGCTTAGTGGCTTAGACGGCATCAGACTATCTCCGACGTGCGCATGATCCTGTACAGCAGATGCATGTGGGGCTCTTTGACTGGGTCGTAGATGTTCTCGCTGAACGTCAGCTGTAACACCTCGCCGATCACTCTCTTCTTGTTGGCGTCAGAAGGCTGCCACCCACGTTTGACGCACTCGTCATGCAATGCGGCCTGGTACTTGTCCAATGTCGATTCCATCTCACTCTCCTATTTCAAGCGACGATAGAGCGTCCTCGAACGTTCAACAACACTCAGTCGTTGAAGATCCGCAGCGAAATGCATCCGAACCGCTGGTCATAGCGTACGGACTCGATTTCGCCTTCTGCATTGACCTTCTTCGCTGTGCGAATGAATGGCTCGCCATTGCCGAGCTCAGTATCGATCTGTTCCGGCCAGCCTGTGCGCAGCTCGGGAACGAAGTCGTACAGGTCGGACGCGAACGCTGAATACCGATGCGGCTCGAACTCACTGAGAACCGTTTCGTGGCCATCTCTACAGATCATTTGGATGGCCTTTACAGAACAACACAGCGCTCGAGAACGCGCTTGTCAGACTGGTCGAACGGCGATCCGAACTCAACCTCAATATTACGATGCTCGGTGGGCGTTCCCTGAGGAAAATATCCCCATTCGCCATCATGTTCGACGACGTCCAATTCAGGGTCGAATTGGCGAAGGTGTTCGATCAGTTCTTTGACTTTCATCACAAGTTCTCCTAATTGATGTGTGACCTTCCTATGAAACCCGCCTGAGCTCAACGCGTTGTCTTTCGGCCATCTTTCAGTGAGTATTTGGCAACTAGAAAGGCACGCATATGAGCTCGACCGACCTCGGACCATACGAAATCCCCAAAGCGCATCTCGAATTCGTTCAGACGCTTCGGTTTGCAATCGAACCCAATCAGACGTCTTCTGATGGGCGCTATAAGGCGTACGTACTTTTCGATCGCTCTGGAAAGACACACAAAGCGGTTCTCAACCATTTCGCTGCTTCCGGATACGTATGCAATGACAAGGTTTATCGATCGAAAACGAAGCGCTGGGTCTCCGTCGACAAGGGCGCAGATAGCGTTCAGATTGCATTCGACAAAGCGAACGGAGACACGTCGGTTGTGTTCGGATACAGCATGGAAGCGATCTCAAAGGAATGCCAGGCTCGTCTGAAAGCGAAGTGAGTGCTGTTGCCTTTTGGTCACTTTTATGCGATAACAGACTTACCAACTGAGGAGCATCGACAATGGCCGAACTTCAAACGATGGTCGAACTGACGCAGAAGGTCCAGACGCTGCGTGCTATGCGTCGTCTGGATGATAAGACAACAGGCGAACGGCTTAATCTTCTCTCCCAGCAGAGTGAGATGGAAAAGCTGCTTGCTCAGTCGGCCGAACGCTGGCTGATTTCGCAAGGGCTCGTCGAATAACCTTTAGCTGCCTTCCGGGTTGTTATCGTATCCGGAAGGTATGCAAGCATATCACTACATCTGGCTGAAAGCCCATCCCGAACGTACAGAGCAATGGCTGCAAGAGCGGCTCGACGACGGGTTCCAAATCCACCACGTTGATGGTGATCATTTTAACGACGCTGTTGACAACCTGCTCCTCATAGAGAAGCGGGATCATTTCCGTTTGCATAGGCAGGCGACGCAGCTCCAGAAAGCAATCACAAACCACCACAAAGGTTATCGTGGCAAACCAGCTTCGACTCGAACAGCACGGAATTTGGATATAGGACAAGCCGCGTACACGCTCTTCATGTCCATTCCTAACAGCAACTGGGATCAGATCGCGGTGACGTTGAAGCGTCACATTTCTGTCGTGTACGCGGCCGCAGAGGATTATGCGGAAGCAAACGGCTTGTCCTTGGAACGCTGATCACTCTTCCGTAGAAAGAATGTGCAAATCGCGCAGAGGAACGTCGATCAGACGGCGTGGTTCTGATGATCTGACGACCATAATGCACTCCTCATCACAGTCCTTCGCCTTGTATTGTTCCGGTTCAGTGAGTACAACAGCGATAGTCTGTCCCGGATGTGACACGTATCCAGCGATAACGCCCTTCAAATACCACGTCGACATCAGTCCGGAACGCGTTGAAAAGCTTACGGTGATCTTCATTATTCTGCATCCCTCGCGTATTTGACGTCGAATCCGAGCTCTTCACAGATCTCTTCCCGCGTTCTACCCATCTCTAAAGCAACGCGCCGGATCGATTCCCGGATGTGAAACGATCGCCGATACAGGCAAAACATCTCGTCTGCAGTGAAACTGTTCATCTTATCGGATTCCTTTCGGTTGTTTGGCGGCACTTTAGATCTGTTTCAGTGACAAATCAACGCGACGAAACCGGTAAACTATTGGAAAATTTGAGGATTTTTGGGGAACTTTACGGAATTGTTTTCGGGATTCTTTGGAGACTCAACAAGAAGTGCCTTTCGAGAGCTCCGGAAGAACCGTTAAAAATCCCAAACGATCGTAAGCGATTGACATGACTCCGGAAGAACCGTTAAAAATCATAAGCAACCGACCATGGTTCCGAACAACCGCGAAAAATCATTTTAAATTACCACCGCCCCACAAACGATCCTGTCATCCGATTGAATCCTATTGCCTTCCGCTAAGATTCCGATTAAACATTTTAAAAGCTCTCTCGCCTCACACTACCGCTTTAATTAAAATTTACGGTATTTTTTAAAATGTTTAAATTGACAGAGGTTTGAAGTGACCCTGTCCTCAGTCTGTATCAAATTGCAGTGAGAAATTGATTTCGAACGACTGAGAAACTGCGGAAGTCAGAGATCGACAACAACGAGCGAAATCGCTATTAAAATCGATAAAACGATCGGAGCGATTAATAGAAACGGATCAATCATCTGATCATCATAATGTTTGCGAAAACGCTGAGGAACAGACCAAATGACAACCAGAAAGTTAGATCTGTCATTGTTGGAGTCCGTAACAGATGATTCCGATAATGACCAGAAAGATGACGAAGAGCAGGAAAAGGTTGGAAGGATCTGAGAGAGTCATCTTGAGACCAACAAGTTAACAATTGATGCCGGATCGATTATTGTCAGGTGAGATCCGAGGACGATCAGAAGAAACGGCAAAGGCTTGGACTTAGACATGATAGTCTCCTACGTTGATCTGAATATACATTAATTCTCAATTAAGACAACGGCACGACTTCTTCGTCTTTCCACAGTTGCAAACGTCTCCAACTCTTCGGAAGCTGATCAGCTCGACATGGACCGAATGCAGCACAAGTGAACGTTGGTTCCTCGAACTCTGTTCGACCTAAATCTTGAACGATATAGAATGGAAGACGACGCTTTCCGTAGAAGTTCTCTTTCGCAACACTGCTTGCGTCAACAACCAGCTTTGTGAACGAATGAATGTCCTTTGTCCGACATACAATCTTCGGTTGGCCATCATCAACATAGTCGAGAGCTCTTTCGGTCCAAGGAGGAAGACGAGCAATGCATCCTACACAAGCGTGAGCAACTTGCACTGCCATCTTGCCTTTCGACATCTTCAGATCTTTGCGGACGACAATCCAGATCTTTTCTTCAGAGGACATAGAACACCAATAGGATTGCAACACCGATGATCACTGTGGTGATCATGATCTTCCAAACATCATCTGGATTATCGAGCATTACCGAGATACCTTCGCATGAATCATCAAAGTAAGCAGCAACAGAAGAAGAATTGGCCCCATTGTTACTGCAATCAATAGGGCCATGAATCCATCAATTGATGGTCGTGGATACTCATTCCATAGGATCATCACCCACGAAACTATTCCTGCAAGCATCCACAACATCAACATTAGAAAACCTTCTTATTCCAGAATTTCGTTTACAGTACTTTATCTACTTCATATAGGAAACATAAATATAGTTGGAGGGCTATATTATGTCTGAATTTGTAATCTACGCTTTGTGTGATCCGCAAACTAACGATGTGTTTTATATCGGAAAAGGTACCAAAACAAGACCACGAGAACACATATACGAAGCTCGTTGGAGTAAACAATCCAGCCACAAGTTGAACAAGATTAGAAAAATCATGCTTGCTGGTATGTTACCACTGATTAAGATTTACCACCAAGATTTAAACGAAGAAGATGCTTATCGACTTGAAATGTCGTATATTTCATTATTTGGTCGATCAGACCTCAAAACAGGAATACTAACAAATCAAAATGCTGGTGGTAGAGGAAACGTTGAGCCCGACGAAGCAGAACGTCTCAAACGACATAAACGAAAGATCGGCTATAAACACACCAAAGAATCGTTAATTAAAATGCGAACAACTCCTAGAACTCCTATGTCCGATGACACACGAAAAGCACTGTCTGCACAAAGGAAAGGAAAACCAAAGAGCGAGACGCATCGACGTAACATTGGTTTGTCAAACAAAGGTTCCACTCGAACTGAAGAACAGAAACAAAACATATCGAACGCTTGCAAAAACAAACCAAAGTTCAAGTGTGAGTTTTGTGACGTCCATGCCAACGCTTCTAATCTAAAGCGTTGGCATGGAGAAAATTGCAAACACTATCGTTCCATGTCGACTTCGTAGAGAAAGCGAGTGTTTTTAATCAATTTTCTGTTAACAGATGTGGACTGGACGAACACGTCATACTTCAATTCAGAAGGCTTGACGAATCCACGAGTGCCGAACGGAAGACCGATGATCTCACGAGCAACGCTACCACCGAACATGTCGCCGGTTGCCTTGTCGATCAAAACGACTTCCTTCTTCTCCTGGATCTCTTCACGCTTGGTGAATTCGTAGAATCCACGGCCGATCTTGAACGTCAGTTCGTTAGACTGAACGAATCCCTTGATGTCCTGGTTCTCGGTAACGCGCAGAACCTGGAAACGACCAGCATCAACAGGAACGAGGCCATCCGTACGCTCAGCGTAACGAGTCGAGATGAAGCGACCCTTTGCGTCACGTGGCTGTTTGAGCACGCCAATTGCACGGTCGATTGAGCGATTCATGCGCTTTTCAGCGACTATCTGCTCTTCATACGCAGCAAGGCGATCGGGACTCTGCTGAGTGTAGACGACTGCCTTGATCAGTTCAACGACATCGTTGAACTGACCGAGTTCAAGGCGATAACCACCTGTGATATCAGCAATTTCCTGATAGAAACGAGTCGAACCAGGGCGATTGAGTGCCTGAATCGAATAGATAACGATGCCTGCACGAGCAAGCTCACCAGCTTCACGGCGCCAATCAAGGCGCTTGTCATTCATATGGTATGATGCAGCATGTGGATTGGCATCACCGATGACGACGAGTACCTTCTTCGCATCAGGATTCCAATCCTGTGCACGAGCTTCATGAAGAACGAGTTCGTAGCATTCATCAGCGTCACCGCCTCCTGTTGCACCTGTGTTACGAACGAACTGTGTCAACGAATACAGGTCCTTTGTCAACGGCAGCCACTTTGTGACGTAATAATAATTACGGTCACAATAGTCACCATGAGCGCACAGACCGATTTCAAGGTCTGGAATCTCTTTGAGAAGTGGGGTAAACGTTTCTTCCAGTCGTTCACGAACCTGACGAAGGCAAGGAGACATTGAGCCAGTCGTATCGAAGCTGAATACGACCTGTGTGGGTGTAGACATAAATGAT
>CXWK01003729.1_pt2 | contig 10020 bp, 6 predicted proteins | sample 590851 | NCBI WGS metagenome assembly CXWK01 (sample SAMEA3498364, study PRJEB10139) | wastewater metagenome | biome: wastewater treatment plant; material: activated sludge | place: Denmark | collected 2014-08-01
GCTGCTGTGCCGACGAGCGAAGGCGACGACATCTGCTTGCAGCGAGTCGGCAACACGATGAACTACCTACACGTCGTGCACGACCCAATCCTCGGGCTGCCGATCACGACGCCGTTCTACACAGCGGCCATTCCGCTGGCACTTCAGAACGTCGTCTTCTATTTGGACTCCGCCTGGAATGCAACGTCATCGGGGCAGATCGACGCGTTGGACATGATCTCGATCTCGTATGGCTCCGTCAACCACAGCTGGGAGTTCGCCGCGCCATATACAGGAACCCCCAGCCCGCTTATGCACTACGGAACGGGTGGCGGCATGGTCAACGAGATGTGGCAGGTTGAGTTCCGGGCGAGGACGTTTCCTTGGGGGAGCGGTGGCGCAACAAATGGCTGGAGCAACGGTTACTACATTCCGACCCCCATCCCTGCGGGGACGAACTTTGACTTTTGCTGGAACATTGCGCGGTTGTCGGCAAACTTCTTCATGGGAGTGAACACCACTCCCATGGCGACGAGCAGTTACACCGACATGGCATTCTCAATCTGGAACAGGTTGCCCGATGTGGCGGAGGGTGACCGCGTCTGCCTGAGTCGAGTGGGCAACACCATCAACTACTCAAAGAACGGTGTGGTCTACGGCAGCGATCCGATTCCGCTCGCCCAGCAGAACGTGGTTTGGTACGCCGACAGTTCGTGGAACAGCCCCAACTCCGGAGGTGTCACCGCGTTAAGCAGCGTGTCTTTGACCGGAACGGGGATTCCTGTCACGACGTCAACGACCGTAGCGGCAGCGACGACCACCAGCGCCCCGCCTTCGACGACGACCACGGTTCCCGCAACGACGACGGTTCCGGTAACGACGACAGTTCCGGCAACGACGACAGTTCCGGCAACGACGACAGTTCCGGCAACGACGACAGTTCCGGCAACGACGACATCTGTCGCCCCGCCGACCACACAGCCAAGTCCGGCAGACGGGGACCCCGGATTTCTGCCTCTCGATATTCCGACGACGATCGTCGAGATAACGCCGACGACGCTTGTCGATCTGACGTCGACTACGACTGCTGAGCCGACTTCGACGTCGACGGTTGACCCAACCACCACGACTACAGCGGTTGACCCAGCCACGACGACGGTTGAGCCGACGACGACGACGGTCGATCCGACGACGACCACGGTTGAGCCGACGACGACCACTGTCGATCCGACGACGACCACGGTTGAGCCGACTACGACATCTGTCGAACCAACTACGTCGACGGTTGACCCGACTACGTCGACGGTTGACCTGACGACGACAACCGTTGAGTCGACGACCACGACGGTTGAGCCGACGACCACGACGGTTGACCTGACGACGACAACCGTTGAGTCGGCTACGACGACTTCGTCGGTGGATTCGACGTCTTCGTCTGTGGTGTCTGGGTATGACTTGGCGTTGGTGAAGGTGGAGGTTTCGTCGGGTCCGTATTTTGCGGGTGATGTTGTTGAGTTTGTGGTGGGGGTGAAGAACCAGGGTTTGGTTGGTTCTGGGGTGTTTGAGGTTCGGGATTTGTTGCCGGTTGGGTTGGTGTTGGCTGGCGATAATTCGTTGGGTTGGGTGGATGGTGGTGATGGGTCTGTGCGGTTGTTGGTGTCGGATCCTTTGGGTCCGGGTGAGGTTGGGGAGTATTTGATTCGGGTTGTGGTTGGGGATGGTGTTGTTGGTGCGTTGGTGAATGGGGCGGAGATTTCGGCGGATTCGGGTGATGATGTTGATTCGGTGCCTGGGTCGTTTTTGATGGATCCGGTTGTGGATGTGGTGTCGCTTGAGGGTTTGGGTGTTGATGATCCGCGGCCGTTTGATTCGGATGATTCTGATATTGCGGTGGTGACTGTTTCTGAGTCTCCGACCACCACAACAACGGTGGAACCCACGACTACGACGACGGTGGAGCCCACGACCACGACGGTGGATTCGACGACCACGACGGTTGATTCGACTACGACGACTGTCGAGCCCACGACCACGACAACTGTCGAGCCCACGACCACGACAACGGTGGAGCCCACCACGACGACTGTCGAACCGACTACGACGACGGTGGAGCCGACGACCACGACGGTGGATTCGACTACGACGACGGTCGAACCGACTACGACCACTGTCGAACCGACTACGACCACTGTCGAACCGACTACGACCACTGTGGAGCGGACTACGACAACTGTCGAGCCCACGACCACGACGGTTGATTCGTCTACGACGACGGTTGGTTCGTCTACCACGACGGTGGATTCGTCTACGACGACGACGTCTGTGGTGTCTGAGTATGACTTGGCTTTGGTGAAGGTGGAGGTTTCGTCGGGTCCGTATTTTGTGGGTGATGTTGTTGAGTTTGTGGTGGGGGTGAAGAACCAGGGTTTGGTTGGTTCTGGGGTGTTTGAGGTTCGGGATTTGTTGCCGGATGGGTTGGTGTTGGCTGGGGATAATTCGTTGGGTTGGGTGGATGTTGGTGGTGGGTCGGTGAGTTTGTTGGTGACTGATCCTTTGGGTCCGGGTGAGGTTGGGGAGTATTTGATTCGGGTTGTGGTTGGGGATGGTGTTGTTGGTTCGTTGGTGAATGGTGCGGAGGTTTGGGCGGATTCTGGTGATGATGTTGATTCGGTGCCGGGGTCGTTTTTGATGGATCCGGTTGTGGATGTGGTGTCGCTTGAGGGTTTGGGTGTTGATGATCCTCGGCCGTTTGATTCGGATGATTCTGATATTGCGGTGGTGATGGTTTCTGAGTCCCCGACCACCACAACTGCTGTCGACCCGACCACCACCACGACCGCAGCAGTCGACCCGACCACCACCACGACCGCAGCAGTCGACCCGACCACGACGACTACGACGGTCGACCCCACCACGACCACGACTGCTGAGTCGACCACGACTGCTGAGCCGACTACGACAACTGTCGATCCGACTACGACAACGGTCGATCCGACTACGACAACTGTCGATCCGACTACGACCACGGTCGATCCGACCACGACTACAACCGTCGAACCAACTACGTCGACGCTTGAGCCCACTACGACGACGGTCGAGCCGACGACGACAACCGTGGAGCCGACGACGACCACGGTTGAGCCGACGACTACAACCGTCGAACCAACTACGACCACGGTTGAGCCCACGACGACATCTGTCGAACCAACTACGTCGACGGTTGACCTGACGACGACAACCGTTGAGTCGACGACCACGACGGTTGAGCCGACGACCACGACGGTTGAGTCGAGTACGACGACTTCGTCGGTGGATTCGACGTCTTCGTCTGTGGTGTCTGGGTATGACTTGGCGTTGGTGAAGGTGGAGGTTTCGTCGGGTCCGTATTTTGCGGGTGATGTTGTTGAGTTTGTGGTGGGGGTGAAGAACCAGGGTTTGGTTGGTTCTGGGGTGTTTGAGGTTCGGGATTTGTTGCCGGTTGGGTTGGTGTTGGCTGGCGATAATTCGTTGGGTTGGGTGGATGGTGGTGATGGGTCTGTGCGGTTGTTGGTGTCGGATCCTTTGGGTCCGGGTGAGGTTGGGGAGTATTTGATTCGGGTTGTGGTTGGGGATGGTGTTGTTGGTGCGTTGGTGAATGGGGCGGAGGTTTGGGCGGATTCGGGTGATGATGTTGATTCGGTGCCTGGGTCGTTTTTGGTGGATCCGGTTGTGGATGTGGTGTCGCTTGAGGGTTTGGGTGTTGATGATCCTCGGCCGTTTGATTCGGATGATTCTGATATTGCGGTGGTGACTGTTTCTGAGTCTCCGACCACCACCACGGTCGACCCCACCACGACGACGGTCGAGCCGACTACGACCACGGTCGAGTCGACCACGACCACGGTTGAGCCGACTACGACCACGGTTGAGCCGACTACGACCACGGTTGAGCCGACTACGACCACGACGACTATCGAACCGACAACCACAACCGTGGATCCGACCACCACGACTATCGAACCGACAACCACCACAACGGCTGTCGACCCGACCCCGACTACGACGGTTGAGCCGACCACGACGACTGTGGATCCGACCACGACTACAGCGGAGTCGACAACCACAATCGTTGACCCGACCACGACGACTGTGGATCCGACCACGACGACTGCCGGGCCGGCCACGACGACTGTGGAGCCGACTTCGACAACGGTCGACGTGACCACGACGACGGTTCAGTCGACGACGACTTCGGTGGTTGAGCCGACTACGACGACGGTGGATTCGACTTCTTCGTCTGTTGTGTCTGGGTATGACTTGGCGTTGGTGAAGGTGGAGGTTTCGTCTGGTCCGTATTTTGCGGGTGATGTTGTGGAGTTTGTGGTGGGGGTGAAGAACCAGGGTTTGGTTGGTTCTGGGGTGTTTGAGGTTCGGGATTGGTTGCCGGTTGGGTTGGTGTTGGCTGGGGATAATTCGTTGGGTTGGGTGGATGTTGGTGGTGGGTCGGTGAGTTTGTTGGTGACTGATCCTTTGGGTCCGGGTGAGGTTGGGGAGTATTTGATTCGGGTTGTGGTTGGGGATGGTGTTGTTGGTTCGTTGGTGAATGGTGCGGAGGTTTGGGCGGATTCTGGTGATGATGTTGATTCGGTGCCGGGGTCGTTTTTGATGGATCCGGTTGTGGATGTGGTGTCGCTTGAGGGTTTGGGTGTTGATGATCCTCGGCCGTTTGATTCGGATGGTTCTGATATTGCGGTGGTGATGGTTTCTGAGTCTCCGACCACCACCACGGTCGACCCCACCACGACCACGGTTGACCCGACCACCACGACCACGACGGTCGACCCGACCACCACGACTACAGCGGTTGACCCGACCACCACCACGGTTGAGCCCACGACGACGTCTGTGGAGCCGACCACAACGACGATTGAGCCGACTACGACGACCGTTGCGCCGACCAGTACCGCCGTCGCGCAAACCACGACGAGCACGAGCGGGTCGACGACCACGAGTACAAGCGGGCCGGCGACGACAACGACCGCCGGGCCGGTGACCACCACAACGGACCGTGTGACAACGACGACGGCCAGGCTCGGGTCCCCATCGACAACGACCAGACCGCCGACAGCGACAACCGGGGAAGTGGCAAACACGACCACGATCCCACCGGCCTCGACGAGCACCGCGGCGAAACCGGCGGCGACCACGGTTCCACCTTCAACGGCGACTCCCACGGGCTCACAAAGTCCTGCCGAGCCGACATCGACAGCGCCCGTCGAGCCGACCGGGACCACAACGGCGAATGTCCCCTCTGCTACCAACCTGACGGCCGACGCACCTGCGGGCGGTACGTCGCCTGGGGGAGTTGCGTCAACTACATCGCCAGCCTTGGCTGGTTCGCCCACGGACGGTGGCGCTGCGACGGATTCTGGTGCCAGGTCGGTGACGACTGCGTCCTCGGTGTCGAAGCTCGGTGGCGGCCAATTAGCCGACGCCCTGGCGGGGCCGTCGCCCGATGGGCAGGTGTCCGATGGGACAGGCGGCTTGGGCAACAGCCGGTCGACGACCGGGAGCAACCCGACCGCAGGTTTGGATCCGGGTGCCAATGTGGCACCACGATCGCTGGGCGAAGCTCCATTGCCGACGGCCGACGCTGGCGGAATGGGTCGCAGGGCGGTTGCGATCTTTGCGGTGGTGGGCCTCCTCGTTGCCGGACTCTTGCGTCGCTGGTGGTTGCTCCTTGCCCGCCGTCGGAGCGACGAGCAGGAGCCAGCCCCGCTCCCTTAAATGCTGGGATCCGCCTGAGGCCGCACCGGCGTCTATCAAACGACTCCGACTCGACGTCACCGAGACGGAGTCGTTTGATCCGGACCGCTCCGCCCTGTGAACGGGGTCGATCGGAGCTGAGAACCTTGGTCGTCGTCTCGGTCCTGATGGCCTGAAGTCGCGATCGATGGGCCGGGTCGGTCTGACCGCTCGTGTCCTGACGGTCCCGACGATCTTCGACGTACCCGGCGCCACCGCCGGGTTCCAAGCCAACTGCTGCGGCCACCACACTCCGATCACCAAGATGCACCTGTGCCGCGCCGTTCGCGATCAAGCGACGGAGATCCGAGACGTAGACCGCCTGGTCGATCGCTACCGCTCGGACGGCGTCGAAGTTGAGTACCGGCGCCACCGATTTGGTGAACACCTGATCGTCATGGTCCGCGCGATCCCTTCAGTCCTCAAATTCTTGGACGAACATGTCCATCGGGCAGAAGGCCGCGCTCGTTGACTGACAACGCCGCGGCGTGTTGCCGGGCGTGCCGGTCACGGGTCTAGTCCGCACACAGGGATCGGGTGTTTGTGGTGCTGTGGGGGTTCGGCGGTCCAGGAGTTGTCTGGCTGCCGGCGGAGAGTCCATTTGCCTTCGTGGACGAGGTGGTGGTGGCTGCTGCAGATGAGGGCGAGGTTGTCAAGGTCGGTTGGGCCCCCATGGTCCCAGGGTCGGATGTGGTGGGCCTGGCACCAGTTTGGCGGTCGGTCGCAGCCCGGGAAGACGCAGCACTTGTCACGTTGAATGAGAGCGGATCGCTGTGCGGTGGTGGCTGTTCGGACGTTGCGGCCCTGGTCGAGAACCACTCCCTTCGCCCCGAGCACCGTCGGAATGATGTGGGCGTCGCAGGCGAGACGTCGGATGGTTGCAGGCGAGATGGTCGTGCCGGTTGTGCTGGTCCCGGGCGAGTGGAATCCGAAGGCCCGCGGAGAGGCGTGAGTTTCGCCGAAGGCGTTCGGTGGAACGGGGCTAGCGCCCGGCGGGCCTGGTGCTGGGGACCTCCCGCCCGGCGGTGTCTGGAAGGCGGATGGTCTGGTGTTCGCTACCGAGACGGTTGGCGGGTTCGCGTCCGCTACCAGATCGTCCCGAGCGGTGTGCGATGCGGACAGGTTGCTTAGCCGGTTATGAGAGTCCCCGGGCGGTGTCCGAGCGAAGCGAAAGGATCCCGGCGCGCGGAGCGAGTGGCCCAGCGCGCCGGGGGAGCGGTCCGACGTGCCGTGCGGGGAGCCAGGAAGCTGCTTGACGGACGCAACAGGTGACTGGGTCCATCTGGAGTCGACCCGTTCGTCCGTCGGATTCGGCGGCTTGTTGGGCATGGCACCCAGTCGGGCCTCCGGCCCCGATGCTTCGCCGGAATCCTCTGCAGGTCTGAACTCGCAGGGGCCGGTGAGCCGGCTGACGAGTTCGTCGTAGTCCAGGGCTATGTGGAGGACCGGTCGGCCAGGCTGTCCCCGCCCTTGGAGCAGGTGTGGGCCTTGGTGAGTGAGGGTTTGGGTGAGGGCGTCGGCGAGGCGCTGCGCGCTGCTGCTCGCGGGTCGGGCGTTGCGGTTTTCGGCCTGCCACAGGTCGTTTGCGACTTGCTCGAGGACTGTCTGGATCTTGGCACCGGCTTCGGGGTCGAGATCGCCGCGTACGCCGATCATTCCTGTGCTGAGCTGACGAAGGGTGAGGTAGCGGTTCTGGTATTGCCGTTCGAATCGATCGGTGCCGTCGTCGGCGTCCTGTCGTGCGATCCAGTCAGAGATGACGTGCCGGAATCGGTCTGGACTGATCCGTTGGGCGTGTTGGATGAGGTTGCTTTGCCCGGTCCGGAATGCCTGGGGGTGGGCTTGTTGTGCCCGTCCGAGTTGTTCGAAGTGGTTGGGTGAGAGGTGTCCGGAGGCGAGTAGCCGTGCGGGTTTGGCGAGTTCTTGGGCGCGTCCGGCGAGCGCGTTTTGTCTGTTGGCCTGCCGAGCGGTAAGCCCGCCGTCCGTCCGGAGGATTTCGGTGACGTCGACGGATCGGTCGTTGGTTCGTCGGTTGAGTTCGCCGAGCAACCGGAACCTGTGGCCTTCGAGTTCGGACTGCGCTCGGCTGAGCGAGGCGACGCACGCGCGCAGCCGGTCGACAGAGAGGCCGGTCAAATCTTCGGGAAATCCGATCGTAACCGCCACGTCGAGACCCGCCGCGTGAGCCGCAGCAGTAGGTGGGCGCTCGACGGGCGGGGCGCCTGTTACGGCATCGACGACTTTTGGCACGACCGACCTCCCGCAGGTGGGGCACTCAACAAGTGGCAGCGGAGACGACCGAGGTCAGCTGCGAAGGCGGCGCGAAACACGCGAAGCTCCTCAACAAAGAACCGTCGAACAGGTCCGAACCATAGCGAACGCCTGTTCTGTCCGTCAAGCCCCGTTTGCAAAGTCGCATGCGGGTTGGGCTCGACGCTCCAGCTAGGACGACGAAGAACTCAGCCGGACGGTCGCAACGAGCCAGACCAACGCGGTGCCGAGAATGACCTTCTGCAGGACGCCGTACATCACGGTGCCCCAGGCGAACGGGAATGCCGTGCCCAGCCCCACGATCACCGTGACCGCAGCAGTCGACCACTGGCGTTCGGCGAGGTTCGGGCTGCGTGCGGCAACCACCAACATCGCCACGATGAGGGCGCCCACGCCGGTGATGGCGGCGACGATATGGAGCTGACTCACGGCGGTCGCCGGTACACCCGCAGGGTCCTTCGGGGCGATTCCCGCCACGATCGTCGCCTCACCGGCCGCGGTCATCAACGCACCAACCCACCGCAGGTATCGGGCGCAAGCTCTGCGAGTCTCCCGCGCAGCCAACACCGTGGCGATCCCGAAGACGACCAGCGCTGTCCGAACAAGGGGTGCGAGCGGCTGTCCAGGGGAACCCAAACGGCTGACCGTCTCGTAGCGCTGGTCGTAACCAGGCGTGAAAATGCCAGCGACCACGATGACGGCCGCCAACACGATCGCCACCACCGTGAGCACCGCACCACCGCTCTGACGATGGAACCGCTGAGTCACGTCTAGCTCACGCGCCTGCCGGGGTGGCGCGGTCCGCCACTTCCGCACCATCAGACATCTCAACCGGTTCTTCCGCGCCGGTGGTCGGCAACGCCGCGCCGGTTGGGGCGGCGCGCAACGCCGGGCCGGTCGGGTCGGCCTGCGAAATCGGAACGGGTCCCGGCAGCATGTAGCGGTGGATCAGCATGCCGGCGACCACCCCGGCGATCGTGTTAGTGACCATGCCCCACCCGGTGTTCTCGTAACCGCCGGCATTGCCGCCGCCGTTCTGTGCGAGCGTGGCGATGAATTCGATCACCTCGTTGATCGCGCCCAATACGAGGGCGGCCAGCGCTGTGACCACGATCAACGAGCTGCGCCTCGTCAGGGCGCAGACGTCTTTCATGAAGACTTCCCACAGGACGAGCGCGCCGACGGCGGTTCCAAGGGAGTGGCCGAAGTGGTCGTGCCGGAGGAGCTCCGGCCCGGGAGTCGAGTTGTAGAGGACGTGTTCGCCGACTCGTATCAGCCCGCCTGAAAGGTGGACGACGGCCGACGTCGCGCCGGCGTATGCGATCACCGCAGGGAGGGGCCGTCTCCGCAATGCGAACACCAAGGTGACGATGATCGAGATCGTCGCCACGTACTGAACGGTCCCCGACACCTGCAGGCTCAGCCCCTAGATGGCGAACCCGAGGGTTGCGACGCAGATCACAGCCAGCGCTTTGCGTTCACTCGGGGTCAACGGCGAACGAGCTGGCCGGGGCTGTGGTGGCGGGGGACACTCTTCGACAGGTTGATCGGCGGGGTGTCGCCCGGCGACAACTGCTGGTCGACGGCGCATCTCTGCCATGTTACGAGGCGACACCCCACCGACCAACGCGATTCCCCCTGCGCCGGCCAGGCGGCAGCGCTGAGCAGCCCCTGTCCCTGGCGCAGAAACCAGCAAAGTCGGGCCTGCGGTGACGGTCAGCAACGACGGAGCGAATGTGACTGCCGAGCGTCTCGGTCGGGGCGTCTTCACCGTGGTTCCCGTGACGACGAACGTCTCGAAGGTGTTTCCGTTCCAGGTTTTCCTCGAGGCCTCGACCAGCGGCCTGAGCGCGGACTCAAAGGCGCAAGCCGAGCAGGTTCGTTCGGTCGATATCGGCCGAATTCTTGAGACGGCTGGCGTGCTCAAAGCAGACGATCTTGCGGCGTTGGACGAGGCCCTGCGACTTCACCTCGCGCTGTAATTCC
>CXWK01066116.1_pt1 | contig 10019 bp, 12 predicted proteins | sample 590851 | NCBI WGS metagenome assembly CXWK01 (sample SAMEA3498364, study PRJEB10139) | wastewater metagenome | biome: wastewater treatment plant; material: activated sludge | place: Denmark | collected 2014-08-01
AGTGGTCGGGGCATCTTCTTGCATGTGTGGATGCCTACCAGAAACCTCAGAAAATTTATTTTGACAACTCTAATACACTTCGTGTTCGGACCGCTGGAATGCCTGATCTTGCATCAGCTCCAGTGATAACCCCCGCAGGAAATACAGGTCAGTCATTTATCTACGCATTTATTTATGCGTACACTTACCAGGTAGGACTGAAGACCTATGTAGATCGCGGGCCGATCACCGAAGTTTTGGTTCAGAATGCAGACGCGCCGGAAGTGAACCAAAATGCCATCACTGCCATACCCGTCTTGGCAAACGGCGCGACTGATAACTACGATACAGCTTCAGCCAATCTAAAGGTTGAGATTTATCGTACTGTCAACGGCGGGGAGGACTTCTTTTTCGTGGCTTCTGTGAATAACGGAGTAACCACGTATAACGATGTCCTTTCCGATGCACTACTCGTTGCCAACGAGTCGCACTATACCGCTGGGGATGTCGTAGAGAATGACCCACCCCCACTGTGCAAGACTTTATGTGTGACACAGAGTTTTGCCTACTACGGGGACATCAAGGAAGGTTCAGAAGAGCAGACTAACGTTATTCGACAGTCAGTCGCACTTGATTTTGATGCAGTGCCTCTAGATTTTGAATGCGAAGTAGATGACTCCATTATGGAGCTTACAAGTTTTAATGAGCTTCCCATCGCTCTTTGTCAGAAGTACGCCTATCGAATCGAAGGTGTATTCGACGAACTAGGTCGCGGCGGCATGTTCCCGGTAAAAATCTCTGATGTTGCCGGGTGCGTGTCGCGCCAGTCTGCGGTGCGTACTGAACTTGGCGTGTTTTGGTTTGGCATCGACGGTGTGTATCACTCTGATGGNNTGTGTATCACTCGGACGGCTATCAGTGCACGAAGGTCAACAAGTCGTTAGATAAAACCTACGCGAGCTTTGTATCCACAACCAGCAAAAGCTCCGCTCCAGTGAAAGTGCAGGGACGTTATGACAGTAAGAATAAAAGAGTGTGGTGGAGTGTCTGGGAGTCGGCGACAAACTCTGACGTGGATAAATGTTTTGTTCTTGATCTCAACTATGGCGTTAGCGATGACATGCCTTTTACTACATGTTCAGGCGGTGCTAGCTTCTCTCCAACTTCACTAGAGTTTCTTGGAGACATTATGTATCGCGCAGACAAGCGTGGGTACATTTTAAAGCATACATCCACAGTTTTCTCTGATCCCAAGATTAGTACGACTACGACTCCATCTACTTGGACTGTTGTACCAATTATCTATGACTACATCTCAGCCGGATACAATATGGGTGTGGATCATATTAGGAAATACTCCACACGGATCTCTTGCAACGTGGCCAATGAGACAAGTGTGTCCATGAAGCTTGTCAGTATCAACGACGACGGCAGAAAGACAGCCGATCTTGCCCCTATTCGCTTTAGAAACAATATCGTCTGGGGAGATCCTGATGTTTACTGGGGAGATCCCCAGATTGTGTGGAACAAGGGTGGACTTTTAGACTCGGAAAGAAAGTTTCCATCAGNNCCTACAAACAAATCGAGATTACCAATGCGACAGTGGCGATTTTGAACTCCGATCTTATCGGGGATGCCACGGTAGCGTTTTTGACCTCTACTACAAAGACGGTCACCTTGGATAATGCCGCCAGCTATGACTGGCCGACAAAATCCATGGACTATTACATAGCCTTTGAAAGCGACGGGTACACAGACGAGTATTTGATCACCGTTAGGGCGGATAATGTTCTTACCATCTCTGATCCCTCGGGATCGGCTCCCTACGGCTCGCAATCATGGGTTATCCGTGGGATTCCAAAGGATGAAACCCTTAATCTTTTGAGTTACACCATACAATACTTGCCGTTTAGTGAAACGCAGCAACAGTATTACAAAGCCTTGAGTGGTGAAACGGGGTCAGGTAGCCTTGCTTAAGCTATACTTAAACGAGATTACTGATCGGTATATCCAAGAGAATTTCGTGCGTCTTTTGGAGTTTGCCAGGGTGCAGGCAGTTCTTAATGGGGAGTTCAAGTTTATAGAACTCTCCGTACCTGCGGCAGCTACCAATAGACGCATTCGTCACGGTCTTGGGTTTCGTCCTAAAGATGTCATCTTTTTGTCAGCTACAAATGGTGTGATCCCGGTGTGGAACTATGATAGTTTTGACAAAGAATTCATAGATTTTACCACGTCTGGAGCTACTGATATTAGAGCTTTCATCGGCACCTATAGGGAGCCTGTGCAATGAGTTATGCGACCCTTTCAGAGATTAAGCGCAAGATCGAAGTCGATATGGACATCGAGGGTGAAGACTTTGTTCAGACGAGCGAATTCACCCGCTATATCAACGACGCGATCAGAGATGCCGAAGCATCCATCCACACGCTTTACGAAGACTACTTTCTTTCTTCCGCCTCCCTTGCTCTTGTAAGTGGTACGGAAGAGTACGCTATGCCAGCCGACATCTACGCCATGAAGCTTCGTGGTCTGATCTATGTCAACGGAGCGAAGATCTACGAGATCACCCGTGTTCGGGATTGGCGTAAGTTTGTTGAGTACAGCATTAACAACTTCAACAATACATCTACCGATGACCTTCAGTATTTTGTAAAAAATGCCGTGGCTGGTAGCCCCAAGATCTTGATCAATCCAATTCCACGAGAGTCGGGATCATTTGTAACAGTTTGGTATCTTCGTCGAGCCAATGCCTTAAGTGCAGACGCAGACATTTGTGACATCCCCGAATTTTTGAACTTCGTCTACGCACATGTTAAGCTTGCCATCGCTAAAAAAGAGATTGGCAATCCCTTGATTCCAAAATTTGCAGAAGAGTTGGAAGCAGAGAGAGCAACGATGGTAGGTACTCTTGCCAACATGACTCCGGACTACAGCAATGAACTAGAACCGGATATGAGACTTTACGAGGAGATGAGCTAATGGCCAAATATGGTCAACAACAATCCAGCGGAGGTTTGCTTGGTGGACCTCAACCACAAGCGGATGTTCCTATTTGGCAACAACAAAAGCCTGGAGATTTGCCCGGTGCATCTGTTGTACCTCCGCTTCCACCTCCTACAACTCCAACGATGCTAAAAGCTCCGGAAAACGAGTCAGCTCGTGATCCGTCTGGTCTTTTAAAAGCTCAGTATCAGATGAAAGCTCAGACTCTTGATCCGAACAAATATCGCTTTCAAGCCGAAGGTAGTGGTTACGATGCGTTCAAGCAACGTGCCCTTCAGCAAGGCCCCTCTGCATGGGCACAAATGCAGCTTAAGCAACAAGGTCTTGAAGAGTCTCAAGGAGCTGGCATGGCCGCTCGCCAAGCTGCCGGTGGACTTGCACAAGCTCGTAGCGGTTTAGCTATGCGCGGAGGTCTTGGAACTGGAGCACAAAGATCTCTAGCTAAGTCGTCCATGATGAGTAGAAATCGTGCCCTGCAAGCCAACACTTTGGCAGGTCAGCAAGCTCGCTTGGGTGTGGGCATGGAGGATGAGCGTCAACGTCTAAATCTTCTAAGCCAGCTTCCACAAGCTGAACTTGCAAGAAATCAGTTTGGCCAAGCTCAAAATCAATTCTTGGCTGGTCTTGAGTCGGGTAATGTGGACCGACAAAATGCAGCCGGTCAAATGAACGTACAAAATGCTCTTCGTGACATCGAAGCACAAAACGTAGGTAAGTACCGTAACTACTCGGAAGAAATGAAGCGTTATGGTGCAGAACAAACGGCGAATGCAATGGGCCAACAACCGCAGCAAGGGTTTATTAGCAATATCTTTAGTAAAATTTTTTAAGGAGCAGTAAATGGACCCTATTACTATGGCACTTATTGGCGGAGGTCTTGGAGCTTCCTCTTTTTCCGACAAGAAAAAGCAGCAAGCACACGATAGAAAAGTAGCTGCGGAAACCGCTCGCTGGTCACCTTGGACTGGTATGCAGCCCCAGGCACTTGGCCCCGAACCTTCAGCACTTGGAAGTATTGGTTCAGGAGCACTCCTTGGAGCACAGTTTGGTAAACAATTTGGCGGAGAAGTAGCACCAGCGGATACGACTGGAACACAAAACATGTCACCCTATCTTGGCGCTAATCTGCAATATCCGAGTCCATTCGGATAAATTGGAGCTGATATGCCACAAGCATTACCCGAAGATCTATCGCCCGAAGAGCTAATGGCCCTGGGACTAAACCCCGGTGTAGCTCCTGATCTAACTCCGGAGCAAGTTCAACAGTACGTCCCACCCCCTCCCGCTCAGCAAACAATGCTTCGGACGGGGAGTGTGACGGGTAATATTGTCGATAAGGACAACTACCTCGAAGCTCTTAAGCGCATCCACGAGAACCAGCTTCTTGGCCGTCAAAAGTTAGCTGAACGTGCTGCATCGCTCTCAGGTCAGGCGGATCAACTTAGAAAAGCTGATATGCCCGTAGATCTCTCAGCACTTGGGGCATTATCAGATACTTTGTTTGGGACCAATATTGCAGGACACCTAAAGCCTACTGAAACCAAACAAACTCGCGCCGCAGAACTTCAGAGTCTTCAAGAACTTTTGGCAAAAACGGAAGGTAAAATTTCCGATGCCGATCTTGAGCTTTTGAAGACCCAGCTTTCAGGCGCACAGCGAACTGACGAGATTCAGATGCGAAAAGATCTCGCCAAGCTTGCCGGGAGAGAAAAAGACGAGTATCGAGACGAGAAGAGACAAGCAAAAGAAGACGCTCTTATTGAAGCTCAGACAACCGCAATATCTAAAAGAAAAGAGCCACTAACAGGTATCGTAGCTAATTTGAGTTCCGTCGATAATATTTTGAAAAGATACCCCGAAGGAACTTTGATTCCAGGTTACTCGTCTACAGATAAAGTCACGCCAAATTGGGCTTTAAATCTTATGGGCGATAAAGAAGGTCTTGATCTTCGGCAAAAAGTTGAAACGATTAAATCTGATGTTATCAAGTACTACTCAGGTGCCTCAGCTTCAGAAAAAGAAGTTCAGCGACTCGCTGAAGGTTTGGGTACAAAAATTACCCAAGGTCCAGAACAGCTTCGTGAAGGTTTGAGTGAGCTTTCAAAAAAGATGAAAGAAGCTGATCTTTCAATCGAAGCCGGTTATAGACCAGAAGCGGTTAAACGTTATGAAGAACGTGGCGGCAAAACCCATAAAGTTTTTGAAGGTTTTGACTTCGGTAAAGCCTCCAAAGAAAAATCACCTCAGTATAAAGTAGGTGACACTGTAAATTTCAACGGTGTACGCATGCAGCTTGTAGCCCCCGATGCCTCCAACAAAGCTAACTGGGTGGAAGTGAAGTAATGGCTGATTATGTTGTAGATAAAGCTCCATGGGAGAAGGACGCACCTCGTCAACCTAATCCCATGGAAACTCAAGATGTGGGAGCTGCTCGCCCCCCGCTTAAAGAGTATGTTGTTACCAAAGCTCCTTGGGAAGTATCAGGACTTGGGGAAACCAAGGATGTAACACCTCCTCTTGAAGAAATGCACCCAGACATAAAGCCAATTGACCGGGCGATTGTTAAAAACCTCGCCAATAACCCCAAAGCCGCAGAAGCCTACATGCGGAAAAGATACCCCGACCATAACATTGCGTCGGATGCCTCCGGTAGAATTTATGTGCGAAGCAAGGAAGATGTATCTCGTGGTCTTCCAGCTCGTGTTGTCGATCCTGTTGGTTATTCAGGTGTTGGCGAGCTTGCGATGGATGTCGCCGACATTCCCGTGGATGTAGCTAGAGCCTTAGCTACAACAGGGGTGGGCGCTGCCGCTGGAGTAGGTGCCGCAGCTATTAATCCCGCGCTTTCACCTGTAACAGCACCTGCCGCAGCTACACTAGCTTCTGGTGCAACGGGCACCGGCTTTGATCTTCTAAGACAAAAAGCGGGCCAGTGGGCTGGTATCCCCCAAGATGTTAATCTTCCCGCAGCACTTGAAGCTGGTGGAGAGGATGCACTTGGCACCCTTCTTTTCGGAGCGGGTGGGTCGGGGGCAAAATTATCAAAATCTCTTGTTTCTAAGTATGGTGAAAAAGAAGCTGGAAGACTAATGGGGGATTACTCCAAACGTCTTACCATGTCCCAGCAAGGCTTACCGGGTATTGCCTACTCGGGTTTTACCGAGAAGTTCGGGCCTAAGCTTGGTGAAATCGTCAGTGGCGTAGACCAAGATCTTATTCGTACGGTTAAAGAACAAGGAAAAAAGGTAGACGACTATTCAAAAAAGAGCCGGGTAGATTTCTACCAAGGCAAATCTGAAGAGGTGAAAGAAGCTCTTCAGAAGGAAAAAGACAATATTGTAAAAGCTGAAGATGAACTCTACGGAAGCATGGTAGGAGATGTTGAGATAGCTCCGATCAAAGCTGGCTTTGAGAATTACGAAGAAAAACTGGCTGGTTTATATAAAGAGACGAAAGCCCCAGCTTATAAGCAGCGTCTTGAAGAAGTAAAATCAATACGCCAAAGTTATTTCCCCGACAAAGAACAGATCGAACAAGTTTTACCGAACACTGGTGAAACTGTTCTTATCGACATACCCCCGCCTAAGTCTATTAGCCTTAAAGCGGCTAACGACTTAAAGCGGACTATAAAAGAAGACTTAGCACAGTATGCTGGTACTACCGGAGATCGTATCCGTGACCCCAAGCTTCGCGGTACGGGGGTAGATACTCAACTTGGAAATATATCTCGCGGTGTGGTTAGAAAAATAAATGAGCAAATGGACTCAACCACAGGTGAGGCTACAGCCAAAGTTCGCGATAAGTGGGAGAAGCATTTTGAGACGGTAAACGATTTTGACAAGTCTCTTGGCAATCCCGAAGACTTGGAAAAATCCCTGCTCAAAGCTCGTGGTCCATCTACACGGCAATTCCAAGAAAATCTTATGGAATTTGACAAAAAATACAGCCTAGATCTCATGAAGACGGCGGAAGTAGCACAAGCTGAGAGACAGTTCTCGAATAATCCATTTTTTGCGAAAAGTTCCAAGGGAACTGTATCCACTGGACGCATTGGAATTGTCGGCGGACTTGGAGCTGCCGCAGGTGCAAGAGCTGGCCAGGAAACAGGGGGCGGTCCTGGCTCGGCTACAACAGGTGCTATGATTGGTTCAGGACTTGGACTTGCCTTGTCTTCACCCAAATCCTTAAGAGGCTGGATGAAGCTTGGACGTGGAATTAAAACTACGATAGCTCCACAATTAGAAGGACCACAAGCGCCGTATAGACTACTTCTGCAATCACTTCCTTACGAAAATAAATCGGGGCAATAATGAAAAAACTAATGGAACTGGAAGCTAAGGAAAAAGAAGCTGAAGAGAGCGAAGAGATGGACGAGTATGAACTCGAACATTGCCTAAACACACTTTTAAAAGCTGAAGAGATCAAACAAGATCCAAAGAAGATGGCTCAACTAAAGCCCCTTCTTGCCAAAAAGAAAAAGGCCATCTTGTCATTTGATGGCCTTCGGGAATTGGCTGAGAAAAAATCTAGTTCTCAAGAAGACTAGAAAGTTCTGCAAGCTCTTCAGGGGTTAGTCCGCTATCTGCTAACGCGGATACGGCTACCCCTTTTGTGTCAAGTTCAAGAACTTGGTTTACAAATTCCTTCTCCTTGGCACGAAACTCTTCCTCTTTATCTCCCCTAACCTTGTATGCTTCCCGCCCCTCGCTTGCATCCGTTTTTAGCTGACCTGACTCGTCAAGCTCACAGTAATCCAAAAGAGTCTTCTGCCACTTTTCAAACGCAGCTTTGCTCGCCGTATCAAGCTCTTTAATAATCTTGGCAAACCGCATAGCTTGGTGCGGATTAGCTTTTAAAAACCCCGGCCAGGTGCGAAGCTTACGGATACCGTGGGCGAATTTTTCGTTAGTTAGAAAACAGCTATAGGGGATTTTCAGCATGAAGTGTCTCCATTTCTCTTGTTGTAAGGCCAGTATCGGCCATCTTCTCTAAATAAAAAAGAACTTTCTTCCAATTATCTGGATGCACGACAAGGCCAAGACCTCCGGCTTCCCGGATTTTTACCAGGTTGTATTTTTGCAGTTCCGTAGGCTTACTCTTGGCGTCTTTTTTAAGTTCCAGTGCTACGAACTGTCCGCTAATGCAGAGAAATGTGTCGGGGGTGCCGTTTAAGGAGAGTTGCTGAACTCTACAAAAATAGGTGTTTTTAAGCTGTTTTAGAGGTGTTTTGATCTTTTCATAAAAGCGTGTTTCTGGCTTTTTTGTGGGCATTCTTCTGCTCCCGTGAAATCCACTCTTCCTTTGAGGGGACTTGGTGTTCAAACTTGATGCGAGCACATGCACGACACACTGGTACGTCTTTTTCAACACTCCAGTACTGCGTACCACGAGAACAAAAAACACAACCCTCTAGGGGGAAGCCTAATTTATCTGACTCGGGCATGACTTTAACCATTTGGATACCCTTTAACCTTATCACCGAGTGATCTAAAACTATGATCACAACCAAACGTTAGCGGTAAAAACTTTGCTGGATATACTGATTCTAACAACTTTTTGATCTCGGGGAGAAGATGTTTTTCGCTTTTGTGCGTCTCAATGACAAGTTCGTCATGGATATTGAGCACCAGACGGCTTTTATGGGGGGCGAGAAACTCGTCTATTTTGACCATGCCAACTTTGACAATATCTGCCACACCGCCTTGGATTAAGGTGTTGGGGGCTTTGTACTCTTCTTCAAATTTAAACTGGTAAATACGTCCCAGCCAATTGTGTATTTGTCGCTTAAGCTTGGCTTTATCTCGTACCTTTTCAATAAGATATTTAATCTCCGGAGCGGCATTAAAGATATGAGCTTTAATGGCCTTGGCCTTGTACTTGTCGGTCCCAAGAAGGTCTGCAAGTTTTTGGTCACCTCCACCGTATAGAACACAGAAGTTGGTGGACTTGGCTTCCTTACGAGTAATGCCAGCAATTTGTGCAGTAGCTTCGTGAACATCAAGACCCTCCTTTATGCTTTTTACAAGCGGGGTTTCATAACCAACAATCGTGCAAGCATAATCAAGCATTAGACGATACTCAGCTTGGTCCATGTCAAACATTGCGAAAAAATATTCTGGTCTTGGAATGATTGCCCGTCTTACAGGGTAGGGATTTTCGCTACCATCTTCTTTCACACAATTTTGAAGATTGGGGTCTGATGAGCTGAATCGCCCGGTAACTGTCCCATCACTATCTAGATTGGAGTGAATTATCCCCCATTCATCTGCATGGTAGATAAAGCCTTTAAAATAATTGGCCTGGCTTTTAGCATGTCTCCACTCCACAACAGTTTTGGCAACAGGATGCTTGAATGTCTCCAGCACTTCAGTGGAAAAATCGGGATTCACCTGACCTGTTGCAGTCCGCTCGTTAAAGATAAGCTCTTCGTCTTTTAGAATCTCTTTTAAAATCTTGTTGCTGAGCTTGAACACCTGACCGGTGTGGGTGATAAAATCGGCTTCCAGCCTTTTCATCTCGCTGGAGTAGAAACCCGCAGCACTTTTGCAGTACTCAAGATCTACAAGAACTCCTGTGTCCTGCATTTTATGCAAGATGGGGGTTAATTTGGACTCGTTATCTCGCACTTGTAGGGGGGTTTTTTCATACAAAACAGACCCCAATTTGAGGGTTACCTTAGCGTCTTGAGCGGCATAAACGCTCATAACCGAGAAGGGGACTTTGTCAAAATGCNNATGCTTGTTTTTAGCACTCCCCTGTTTATGGGGGTATTTTACGACGGTGTAGAGTTTGTGTTTTTCGATGTAGGCTTCAACTTCTTCTCCCTTTTTCTCTCCAACCATCGCTGCCAAAGAGGCGAGGGAATAATCAGTAAGGGAATTATCATAAAGACGAGCAAGAGTGTTTGTATCATAGATTTTTGACCGAAAATAGATGCCAGCGTTTTGGAGGAAAGCCAGGTCGAATTTAGCATTATGGAAAAAGACTCGCTCGAATCGGTCGGGATGAGAGCATAATTTCCTGAACCCTTCCAG
>CXWK01008127.1_pt1 | contig 10018 bp, 6 predicted proteins | sample 590851 | NCBI WGS metagenome assembly CXWK01 (sample SAMEA3498364, study PRJEB10139) | wastewater metagenome | biome: wastewater treatment plant; material: activated sludge | place: Denmark | collected 2014-08-01
CCGACTCGGGCGTCTTCTTGTTCTTGCCATAGATGACACCCGGTATCCAGCCCTCGCGTCGCAGCCGGCTGACCTGCTTGCCGGTGATTTCGCGCGGTTCCGCTTCGATTACGATTCTCTCACTCATGTCTCTGTCTACCTTCCTGGAGCATTCAGCGCATAGGGCAGCGCGGCGCGTTGATTGTCGGTAACAAAAACGGGCCGAAGTTGTTCGCCGCTCCTGCTGCGGTTATATTCCTTGCTAAACGTCTTATCGGCTAACTACCATACACGGTCGTACTGACCGAACATGGAAGTATAGCGACAAATTCAGGCAAGTCAATCCGGGGATCGGCCTTCATGAGTAACAACACGATGACGCTGGAGACATTCTATAGCAAGCTGGTACAACGGGCCGGCCTGCGCACGGTCGACCATGCCGCCCAACTGAGCGGCGCAGTGCTGCACACGCTGGGCTTCAATCTGAGTGGCAGTGTGAAGCGCCAGTTGGCCAAGGCCCTGCCTGACGACCTCGCCCGCGGACTCACCCGCGGCTGGCGGCTGATCCACTTTCGCAATCGCAACCTGTCGTTGCATCGCTTCGCCAAAGATGTGGCCCTCCACAGCGGCAACACCGACCCGCTATACGCCGAGCAAGCGACGGCGGCCGTCTTCCACCTGCTGAAGCAGTATTGCGACGCCGATCTGACCCGCGCGGTCGCCAAGGACCTGAGCCCTGAGATCCGCAAGCTCTGGAACGCGGCCTAAGGGGGCGGCCGCGTTGCGTCTTCTGGCCATCTGCCTGGTTTGGCTGGCGCTGGCCGGCTGTGGCCTCGTTGCCCAACCCACGAGCGGCAACGGTACCGCGACGCCGGCCGTGCAGCCGGCGCTGGCGCGTATCACCGTCGATGGCGCGAGCCGGGAGCTGCCCACCATGGCCACGACCGTGGCCCAGGCTCTGGCCGAAGCGGCCGTCGTGCTCAACACCGCTGACCAGATCGACCCGCCACCGGACACGCTGCTCCGGCCTGGTCAGACTGTCGCCATCACCGTTGTTCGCGTCACCGAGGCCACGGCCGTCGTCCCCGAGGCCATACCCTTTCAGCGCCAGATCGTCCGCAGCGCCGAGATGTCGCCCGACGATCCGCCACGCCTGCTGCAAGCCGGCCGGGCCGGTCTGCAGGAAGTGACCGTGCGAATCGTTTATCACGACGGTCTGGAGGCCGAACGCTGGCCCACGGCGACAACCATCGTCGAGCCGGCGCGCGATGAGATCATCATGATCGGCGTGGCCGTCGTGCGCGACCGCATGACCTTCGACGGCGTGCTGGCCTACATCGACGACGGCCGGGCGGTGTTGCTGGAAGGAGACACCGATTCGCCGCGCCAGTTGGCCGTCACCGGGACACTGGACGGCCGCGTCTTCCAGCTCTCCCCTGACGGCAGTTATCTTCTCTACACTCTCGGCGACGACGACCAGACCGCGACGTTCCGCAACACCCTCTGGTTGCTCGCCACGACGTCCGGCGCAGTCGCCCAACCGCTGGACATCGAGAACGTCCTCTGGGCCGGCTGGGACCCGTCCGCCGCGCCGCCGCGTATCGCCTACACCACGGCGCGCTCCATCGCCCTGCCCCCCGGCTGGGAGGCCAACAACGATCTGTGGCTGCTGGACATCATCGAGGAGGCCCAGCCGACGCCGGTGCGCCTCATCGAAAGCTACGCGGCGGCCTACGCCTGGTGGGGCGGGCAATACGCCTGGTCGCCCGACGGTCGCCTAGCCTACGCCTTTGCCGACGAAGTCGGCGTGCTGACCATGCCGCCGCCGGCGTTCGATCCCGGCCTGCTCGGCCCGGCTGCGACCGAGGAACCGGCCCGCGCGGTTCTTCACACCTTCACCGAGTTCGACACCGGGGCCGATTGGGCCTGGGTTCCGTCGCTCAGTTGGTCGGCCGACGGCCAATACCTGGCCTTTGGCGACCACGCCGGCGACGACGACGCGCCGGCCGGTCGCTTCGACTTGCGCCTGGCCGACACGACGGCCGAGAGCCAGATCGTCCTGGCCGAAGCGGCCGGCATCTGGTCGGCGGCCCAATGGTCGCCGGCGGCAGCGCTGCCGGAGCGCCAGATCGCCTACCTGGCGGCCATCGAGCCGGAGGCCAGCCAGGACAGCGGCTACGTCCTGTGGCTGGCCGGCAGCGACGGCCGCGACCCGCGCCGCGTCTTCCCACCCGAGGGCGAGGCCAGCCTTTTCGCCCGCTCCCAACCGTTGGCCTGGGGGCCAGATCCCGACCGTATGGCGTTCATCTTCGACAACCAGCTCCACATCCTCGACCTGCCAACGGGTGAGGTCTTCCGCGCCGGCCAGGACGACACCGTCAGCAGCCATCCGACCTGGGCACCCTATGGCGCGGTGAGCGATGAGGCCGCGCCCTAGCTGCCATCCCAACGACGCCCTGACCTCCATGAACGCCGCAATCCACCCCACAGCCGCCCGACGCCGGCGCTGGCTTGCGCTGACGCTGCTGGCGCTGACCCTGGCCTGCTTCGCCACGGCCGGCGCGCTACGGGCACGCGAACGTTTTCTCACGCGCGGTATCCCGCCTGCCCTGCCGGAGCCAATGGCCCACGGCGGCCCGCGCGCTGGTGTCAACGTCTATCTGGCTGAGGCCGATGAAGAAACCCTGCGACAGACGTTAGCCGCCATCGCCGCTGCCCGCGTTACTTACGTCAAACAGTCCTTTTCCTATCAAACGGATTTTGATTGGGCCGCCGCGGATCGATTCATGGCCTCGGCCGGTGACGCCGGGCTGATCGTCGTGCCTCTCCTCGACGGCGACCCGGCCGATCAGTTCGCACCGCCGGCCGACGTGGCCGCCTATGCCCGCTGGGCGGGTGACTTCGCCGCGCGCTATAGCGAGCGGCTACGCTACTATATCATCTGGGATGAGCCAAATCTGTCGAGCCACTGGGGCAACGCGCCGGTGAACCCCGCCGGCTACGCCGCCCTGCTGACCGCCGCCGCTGCCGCCATCCGTCACGCCGACGCCGATGCAATCATCGTCGCCGCGCCCCTCGCGCCAACTACCGAAATCGGTCCCGACAACCTGTCCGAAACGCTCTATCTGCGGTCGCTCTACGAGGCAGGCGCGGCCGAGTCCTTCGACGTCGTCGCCCTGAAGCCCTACGGCTTCGACACCGGCCCGGACGACCGCCGCGTGGCGGCCGAATTCCTTAACTTCAGCCGCCCCATCCTGGTCCGCGGACTGATGGTGTCGCTGGGCGATGGGGCGACGGCCATCTGGGCCGGCAACTGGGGCTGGAACAGCCTGCCCAACGGCTGGGCCGGGTCGCCGTCGCTCTGGGGCCAGACCTCGGCTGATAAACAGGCCGCCCTCATCGTCGCCGCACTGGAACGGACGCGCCGCGAGTGGCCGTGGATGGGTGTCATGTTTCTAGAGAACTGGGAAGCCAACGCGCCGTCCGATGACCCACGCTGGGGCTTCAGCATCGCCGGGCGGCCGGCGGCCGACGCCCTCTCCGGCTATCTGGCGGCGCAACCACCCGACATCGCCTGGCCGGGCTTCCATCTCGCCGCACCCGGCCCGTCCCAGCAGTACCGCGGCACATGGCAATTCTCGCCGGAGTTCGGGGCCGACATTGGCCAGACGGGTGACAGCGTGACCTTCACCTTCTGGGGCACGGACGTTGGCGTGCGCGTGCGCCGCGCCGACTTTCGCGCCCGCATCTACGCCACCATCGACGGCCAACCAGCCAATGCCCTGCCGATGGACGAGAACGGCGCGGCGCTCGTGCTCACATCGCCCGACCCGGCGGCGGATTTCCTCAGTACAGAGTGGATCGCCCGCGACCTGATCCCCAGCGTCCACACCGTGGAGCTAACCGCCGCCCGTGGCTGGGATCAGTGGGCCTTGAATGGGTTCACCGTCGCCTATCACCCGCCGGAGGCAACACGGCCGTGGCTCACGTGGGCGCTGGTCGGCCTGGGGTTGGTGTCAGCCGCTCTGGCCGTTTGGGTTGGGCGGCGGGCGCAGTGGGGCGCGACCGGCGCGACGCTGGCCGGGGGGTTTCGGCGGCTGAGCGAGCGAGCGCAGATGGCGCTGGTGGCCGGAGTGGCGGCCGTCGCCGGCCTGACCGGCTGGCTGACGTGGGGGCCGGACGCGCTGGGCCTCTACCGGCGGCTAGGCGACATGGGCCAACTGGCGGCTACGGCCGGCGCGGCGACGATCTTCTACGTGACCCCGGCGGCGATTGTCTACGGGCTGGCCCTGGCCGTCCTGTTCGGCTTGCTGGTGCTGCGGCCCGCCTGGGGGCTGGCCCTCATCGCCCTGACCATGCCCTTCTACGTGCCGCCGCTGCCCAAATCGATGCTCGGCTATCGCTTCTCGCCCGTGGAGGTCTTCACCTTGATGACGGCCGCGGCCTGGCTGGCCCGTGCCGCGCTCGACGCCGGGGTGCGCTACCGACGCGACGGCCTGCACCTTGCCCGGCCACGTCTGCTGCGCGCCGACTTGGCGGTGATGGGATTCGTCGTCTTCGCCACGCTGGCCACGTTCTTCGCCGTGCGGCGCGACGTGGCCTTGAGCGAGTGGCGCGTGGTCATAATCGAACCGGCACTGTTCTACCTGCTGCTGCGCGCCATAAGGCCGACGCGGCGCGAGATGTGGGTCATGCTCGACGCGTTCGTGCTCGGCGGCGTGATCGTCGCCGGCTATGGGCTGTGGCAAGTCGTCACCGGCCAGGGGCTAATCACTGCCGAAGGTGGGCTGCTGCGTCTGCGCTCCATCTACGGCTCGCCCAACAACGCCGCGCTCTACCTCGACCGGCTGTTGCCGCTCCTGGCGGCGATGGTGCTACTGGGTCGCCGCCAGACCCACGGCCGTCGCCGCGTCGTCTATGGCTTGGCCATCGTGCCGGTCGGACTGGCCCTGCTGCTGACCTTCAGCAAGGGCGCGCTCTTCCTGGGCGTTCCGGCCGGGCTGCTGGTCGTTTTCTGGGTCTGGCAGCGGCGCGCTGGGCGACGGGTATGGCCCTGGGTGGCCGGCGCGGCCGTCGTGGGCGTGGCCGCCCTGCTGGCCGCGACACGCGTCCCGGCCCTGGCCGCCCGGCTCGATCTGTTCGGCGTGACCGGTGTCTTTCGTGTTCACCTGTGGCGGGCCGCTCTCAACATGATCGCCGACCGGCCGCTGCTGGGTGTCGGCCCGGACAACTTCCTCTATGCCTATCGCGGTCGCTACATCTTAGACGCGGCCTGGCAGGAGCCGAACCTGAGCCACCCCCACAACATCCTGCTCGATTTTGCCACCCGCGCCGGTCTGTTGGGTCTGCTGGCCGGGGCCTGGCTACTGGGCGAAGCGGCCATAACGCTCCGGCGGGCGGTGGTTCGGGCGGATGAGTCGTGGCTACCGGTCGCCGTTGGCCTGGCCGGGGCATTGGCGGCGATGGTGGCCCACGGCCTGGTCGACCACAGTTTTTTCCTCGTCGATCTGGCTTTCGTCTTCTATCTGATCCTGGGCGTCGCTGTTTGGTTGAGGCCGGACGCCCCGGCCATCAGCCAAGGAGAATCCGCTCTTCACGATAGCTAATGGCCGGCGACACCGTAGGCTGGGTTAGCAATACGATGATCGTCAGCGTGCCCAGCCGCCCGAAGAACATTAGCCCGGCGATCAATAGCCGGCCGAAGAGATCCAGACGCGAGGTCAGACCGAGGGAGTAGCCCGTGGTGGAAAAAGCCGAAACGGCCTCGATCAGGGCCGCGATGAGGCTGACGTTTTCCTGTGAGTAGAGCAACAGCCAGGTCACCAGAGCGATGAGAATGGCCGCGCCCGTGGCGATGGCCGCGGCCTTGCGCAGGAGTTCCGCCGGGATCGTCCGCCGCCCGGCGCGTAGCTCATTCCGGCCGCGCGCCAGGCTCCACAGCGCCAGCAGCAATATGGCGAAGGTGCTCGTGGTGATGCCGCCGCCCATTGACGCCGGCGAGGCGCCAATAAACATCAACACGACCAGCAGGAAGCCGTTGGCCGGGGCCAATTGGCTGAACTGGGCCGAGACGGTGAACCCGGACGTGCGCGCGGCGACGGCGTGGAAGAAGGACAGGAGCATCAGACGCCCCGGCGACTCATCGCTAAAGGCGCTGGCGTGCCTCGTCTCAGTTAAAAAGAACAGCACGGTGCCCACCACGATGAGCGCGCCCGCGGTCACCAGTGTCACCCGCGTATGAAGCGTGACGCTCCGTCGCTGCGGATAGAGCAAGGCGTCGGCGATGACCGGAATGCCGATGCCGCCCAGAACGATCAACGCGGCCAGGGTGAGCAGTGTCAGGGTATCGGTGGGGAAGCCGGCCGCGGCTGTCGTCGTCCCGGCAAACAGGTCGAAGCTGGCATTGGTGAAGGCGGAGACCGAATCAAAGACGGCGTAGTATGCTGCCCAGCCCGCGCCAAACTCCGCCCGCCAGTTGAACCACAGGATTAGCGCGCCAATGGTTTCGATGAGCAGGACGGCGAGCAACGCCCGCGTCGTCAGCCTGAGAATCTGCCGGGCGGAGAGCAAGCCTAGCGAGTCACGCAAGGTCAGACGTTCGGCGAACGTCACCCGTCGCCCGATGAGGCGGAAGATGACCACCGCGGCGACCATGAAGCCCACGCCGCCCAACTGCATGAGCACCATCAGGACGATCTGGCCAAAGAGTGACAGGGCCTCGCCCGGCGGAACGACCGTCAGACCTGTCGTAGCCACGGCCGACACAGCGGTGAAAAGAGCGTCACTCAGCGACAGGGGTTCGTTCGCGGCGCTAATGGGCAGCCAGAGCAGCACGGTGCCCATGCCCACCAGCGCGGCCAGTCCGCCCATCAGGCCTAGAGCGCGCTCGGCCTGGGCAACCTTCGGCCGGCGGCGGGCCACCGAGATGACGCGCCGGAGGGGCCGCCGGGCGACGCCCGCGGCGGGGGTGTCACGGCCGCGGTCAGGCCCCGGACTAGCCACTGCGGCTAGACCTCTGGCGCAACTCCAGTATGGCCTCCTCCGGCCCGGCCACAAGCAGTTCCTCGCCCCGCGTCACCGGCTCCTCCGGCCCCGGGTTGTAGATCACGCTGCGCCCGGACAATAGGAGCACTTGCAGGTCTGCGGCGAAGGGGGCCATCAGCTCGCCGAGCGTGCCGCTGAAGGCGCGTGGCGGCCGCCACTTGATGGCTACTTGATTGGCAAAACGAAGTTGATCAGCTACCGCGGCCTGCCCGGTCAGCGAGGCGGCGATGGCCCGCGCCGACTCGATGGCCGGCGTGATGACCTCGTCGGCGCCAACGCGCAGCAACACTCGCCGGTCGTGCTCCGACTGCGCTTCGCAGACGACGCGCCTCACGCCCAGGTCTTTCAAGGTCAGAGTGACAAGCACCGCCTGCGCCAGATCGCCGCCGATGGCGACAACCACCGTCTCGAACGCGTCAATGCCCAACGCGGCCAGCACCTCCTCATCGGTCGCATCCACGACCATAATGTCCTGGATGTTGTCGGCCAGTCGCTGGACGACAAGCGGGTCGCGGTCGAGGCCGACCACCTCGTGCCCCTGCTCCATCAGGGCCAGCGCTAGGTTCTCGCCCATGCTGTCCAGTCCGATAATGGCGAACTCTCGTGGAGTCTTGCGTCGGGCCATGTCCGCTACCGTCCTGAGAAGATACTAAACCAGCGGCCGTCGGGCTTTGGCCGCCGGGCTGCCTGCGTTACAATCGCTCGCGGCCTCGGGTGAAGACCCGATTGCCCGGAAGCGCATGCGCAAACGAATCTGGTGGCTCATCCTCGGCCTGCTGTTGGCGGGTATTATAGCAATTTGGCTTCTGCCGTCTATGCTGCGGCAGATTCCCACGCGCTACGCCATGCGCCTGCCGGAGCCGTTGCAGGCCTTGGCCCTGCCGGGCGATCCTACGCCTATCCTGCCCACGGTGGCCGCGCCGGTCGCCGCCGCCGGGCTGCTGGGCGATGCCGTCGGCAACGGCACGGCCACGCCGCCACCCAGCCCGACACCGCGGCCGGCTGTGGTCACGACTGGCGACGCGCCGCACCAGACCACCGCTGCGGCCCCCACCGCCACACCCCCGCCGGCGCCCACTCCCTGGCCCATCCCGCCCGCGGCGCGCATGACCGGCTTCAGCCACATCTATCAGGAGTGGAACAACTGCGGTCCGGCGACGCTGGCCATGACCCTGACCTACTTCGGCCTCATGGTTGGCCAGCAGGACACGGCCGCCGTGCTGCGACCCAACCCCGAAGATCGCAACGTGACGCCGGTGGAGATGGCCGCCTTCGTCATCGATCAGACCGACCTGCGCGCCGTCGCTCGCGCCAATGGCGACCGCCCCCTGTTGCAGCGCCTGTTGTCGAATGACATCCCGGTCATCATCGAAGTCGGCATCGAGCCGCCGGGCGAGTACCGCTGGCTTGGCTGGTATGGCCACTACCTGCTGCCGGTCGCCTACGACGACGCCGCGGCTCAGTTCTGGGTCTATGACTCCTGGTTGGGCACGAGCGAAGTGCCGCAGACCAATGCCGACCCCAACGGGCGCATCCTGACCTACGATGACCTGGACGTTTACTGGCCCCAGTTCAATCGCAATTACATCGTCATCTACCGCCCGGAGCAGGAAGCGCTGGTGGCGTCGTTGCTGGGTGAGTCGCTGGACGACGCCACCATGTGGGCCGACAACCTGGCCCAGGCCCAACTTGACGCCGCGCGCAATCCCCAGAACCCGTTCTACTGGTTCAACCTGGGCACGACCTACAATGCGCTGAACCGATACGACGAAGCAGCCACGGCCTTTGACCAGGCGCTCGCCCTGGGGCTGCCGTGGCGCATGTTGTGGTACCAGTTTGGCCCGTATGAAGCGTACTACGAAATAGGCCGCTACGAAGACGTTGTGCTGCTGGCTGAGACGACCCTGAAAGATCGGCCCTTTTTTGAAGAATCCTACTATTATCTAGGGCTGGCCCAGCAAGGGCTGGATAACGTCCAGGCCGCGCGCGAGAATCTGGAGCGGGCAAGCGCCCTCAACCCGAACTTTGCGCCGGCCGCCGCAGCGCTGGGCGACTTACCGCCCGAAGGCTGAGACGGCCGCAGCGAGTAACTTCACTTATGCGTAATCGAACCAAGAGCATCATCCTTCTCGTGGCCGTGGCTCAACTGGGCCTGATCATGGTCTTGCTGGCCCTGCCGACGGTCGTCCAGGCCATCCCCGGCCGCTACCGTGTCTGGCTCCAGGAAAACCAGCCGCTGCTGAGCGACATCACCGAAGGAGTCATCGATCAGGTCGCGCCTGTGGCCACAGCGCTGCCCGCCGCGCAACAGGTGGCCGAGAATCCACTCGATCTCGGCTCGCTCATCGCCGCCCAGCCCGTCGGCACCGTCGGCGCGGCGCAGGATGAGACGGCGCTGATCGGCGTGCCCGGCGCACAAGCCACGGCCACGCTGCCCGCGCCGACGGCCGCGCCTACCGAAGCGGTCGCCTCGCCCACCCCGGTGGCCACAGCCACGCCCGCACCCACGGCGACGCCCATGCCCCTGCCGGAGCGCGTCACCATCGACAACGTCGGCGTGGTCCGCCAGTCGTTCAACAACTGCGGCCCGGCCAACCTGACCCAGGTGTTGAACTGGTACGGCTCAACGATTACTCAGGAAGACGTTGCCTCCTACCTGAAACCCAACCCCGAAGACCGCAACGTCAGCCCGTGGCAGATCGCGGACTATGTCAATGAGCAGATCACCGGCTACAAGGCCATCGCCCGCAGCGGGGGCGATCTGGACATGCTCAAGCGCTTTATGGCCGCCGGGTTCCCAGTCGTCATCGAGAAGGGATACGAGTTGCCCGACTCCGGCTGGTGGGGCCACTACCTGACTGTCTATGGCTATGACGACGCGCTGGAAGAGCTTTACAGCCAGGACTCGTACCTCGGTCCGTTCGACGGCAGCGGACGCACCGATCCCTACACAGAATTCCTGTACTACTGGCAACAGTTCGGCAACACCTTCTAC
>CXWK01079519.1_pt1 | contig 10013 bp, 10 predicted proteins | sample 590851 | NCBI WGS metagenome assembly CXWK01 (sample SAMEA3498364, study PRJEB10139) | wastewater metagenome | biome: wastewater treatment plant; material: activated sludge | place: Denmark | collected 2014-08-01
GTGCCCGATCGCGTGAGGTCGCGGCGTACTCTCCCGGGTGGGACGTGCGGCTCGGCGACTACCCACACACGACCCTCGACCTGTCCCACACCGCGGTCAGTCAATCCGATCCGCTCCGCATGGCCGACGATCTCGGTGACCGACTCGCCCACATCCACCTGGCCGACGGGTCCGGATCCGCCCGCGATGAGCACCTGATCCCAGGTCGGGGCAGCCAGCCCGCGGGGCCACTGCTGGAACTGTTGGCGCGCAAACAGTTCGACGGAACCGTCGTCGTCGAGGTCTCCACGCGCAAGGCCGCATCTCGCGCGGAACGCGAGGCGGACCTGGCCGAGGCGCTCGCCTTCGCACGGCTGCACATGGCGGTATCGCCGATGGAACGGCGAAGGGGGCGCGTGGTGCCCGACTCTTCCCTAAAGTGAGCATGTGGCAACGGATGACGTAGCAGACGCAGTACTGGACGCCGCCCGTGCTGCGTTCCACACCCGTGGGTACGCACGCACCACCATGAAGGGTGTCGCGGCGGCAGCAGGTGTGGCCCCCGGAGTGATGCGCAAGTACTACGCGAACAAAGAGCAGATGTTCGCCGCCGCCATGCGGCTCCCGTTCGACCCGTCCCGATCCGTGCCCGAACTGCTGGCACCGGGCCTCGATGGGATGGGCGAGCGCCTGGTTCGTGGCACGTTCGACGTCCTCAAGGACGACAACACCCGCCAGCAGATCATCGACCTGTTCCAGGCAGGGGCGTCGGCGGGTAAGGCGGCTCAGTCGCTGCGCGACTTCCTCGAGGAATCGGTCGTGGACCGCGTCGCGTCGACGGTCGGCATCCCGGACGCTCGCATGCGGGCCGCCTTGATCTCCAGCCACCTGATCGGGCTCGCCGCCACCAGGTTCGTGGTCAAACTGGAGCCGTTGGCGTCCGCGTCCGAGGACCAGGTCGTACGCATCTATGCCCCAATGATCCAGGACCTGCTCGACCCCACCAAGCCGGTCAAGGGACTCACCAAACCGTGAGCCGGCCGCGCTGGCGCCCCGACGGCGGTCTGTCGGTCCGGTGCGCCTATCCGGCCGCCAGCCACTAGCCTGCGAATCAGAAGTCCGTGTGATGCCGGGAGGCTGAGAATGCTCCGCGAAGCGCTGTTGACCGTGTCTCGCAATGAGAAGATCCGCGACCTGTCCGTGTCGTTGCCCGTCACGCGTGACGTGGTGCACCGGTTCGTGGCGGGTGAGGGCATCCCGGACGCAGTCGCGGCCAGTGCCGACCTGGCCGCCACCGGACGTTTGGCGACGATCGACCGCCTGGGCGAGGACGTGCTCGAACTGGCCGACGCCCAGCAGACCCGCGACGACTACCTGACGCTTCTCGACGCTCTCAATGCGAACGGGTTGTGCGCTGACACCGAGGTCTCCATCAAGTTGTCCGCTGTCGGGCAGGCGCTGCCGGGCGACGGCGAGAAGATCGCCCTCGACTTCGCCCGCGAGATCGCCGAACGCGCCACCCAGTACGGCACCACGGCAACGCTCGATATGGAGGATCACACGACCACCGACTCGACGCTGTCGATCCTGCGGGAGTTGCGGGCGGACTTCCCCGGGACCGGGGCTGTGATCCAGGCCTATCTGTACCGCAGCGAGGCGGACTGCCGGGATCTGGCCTATGAGGGGTCGCGGGTCCGGCTGTGCAAGGGCGCGTACAAGGAGCCCGAATCGGTCGCCTACCAGTCCAAGCACGAGGTCGACCTCGCGTACGTCCGCTGCCTGAAGATCCTCATGGCCGGGGACGGCTACCCCATGATCGCGTCGCACGACCCCCGACTGGTCGACATCGCGCAGTCGCTGGCGATCCACAACGACCGCCCCAAGGGGTCGTACGAGCATCAGATGCTGTTCGGGGTGCGACCCGAGGAGCAGCAGCGGCTCGCTGACCAGGGGGAACGGATGCGCGTGTACATTCCCTACGGGCAGGATTGGTACGGCTACATGGTCCGACGCATGGCCGAGAAGCCGGCCAACATGGGACTGTTCCTGAAGAGCCTGTCCTCGAAGAAGTGATCGGCCGTGGGCCGGCGGAGCGGAGGCCCAGGTGAGGATCGCGATCATCGGCGCCGGCGTCATGGGCGAGACCCTGCTGTCGGGACTGCTGCGCGCAGGGCGGCAACCCGACGACATCGTCATCGCGGAGCGACGCAGTGAACGGGCCGACGAACTGACCGGCCGCTACGGAGTTGCGGTCCTGGACAACACCGGGGCGGCGGCTGCGGCGGACACGATTCTGCTGGTCGTCAAACCCCAGGATATGGATTCGGTGTTGGCGCAGATCCACGACCACGTCCGCGACCACGCGCTCGTCATCTCGCTGGCGGCGGGAATCACCACCACGTACCTGGAGTCGCGGTTGCCCGCGGGGACGGCAGTGGTCCGGGTCATGCCCAACACTCCAGCCCTGGTCGACGAAGGAATGTCGGCGATCTCGCCGGGCTCGTCGTGCGATGAGGAGCACCTGACCGAGACCGAATCCCTGCTGCGGGCGGTGGGTCAGGTGATCCGGGTCCCGGAGAAGCAGCAGGATGCCGTCACCGCCATCTCGGGCAGCGGCCCCGCCTACATCTTATTCGTCGTGGAGTCGATGATCGAAGCCGGTGTCCACCTGGGCCTGCCGCGGACGACCGCCACGCAACTGGCGGTGCAGACCGCGTTCGGCAGCGCCAAATTGCTGCGTGAGACCGGGCAGCACCCGACCGTTCTGCGCGAACAGGTCACCAGTCCAGGGGGAACGACGGCGGCGGCGTTGCGTCATCTGGAGTCTCACGGGGTTCGCGCGGCATTCCTCGCCGCGCTCGAGGCGGCTCGGGACCGCTCCGAAGAACTGGGCGCCCAGTTGTGAACGAACAGGTGGTCGTGTCCTGGTCCGACGCGTTGCGGGCCTATGACTTCGGCTCCGGGCACCCCCTCAGCCCGGTGCGGGTGGAGTTGGCCTGGCGGCTCATCGGTGAGTTCGGCCTGCTCGAGGCGGACCACGTCCACGTGAACGGCGACATCCCCGTCGTGTCCGATGAACTCCTGCTGCGGGTACACACCCCGGAGCTGCTCGAAGCCGTCAAGCGGGGGGCAGTTGATCCGAACTACAGCGACCTGAGGTTCGGGCTGGGCACCGCGGACACTCCGGTGTTCCCCGATATGCACACGGCTGCCGCCCGGATCTGCGGGGCCACGGTCGCGGCCGCGGCGGCCGTGCACAGTGGCGAGGCCGAACATGCCGTCAACATCGCCGGCGGGCTCCATCACGCCATGCCGGACCGGTCATCGGGGTTCTGTGTCTACAACGACCTCTCGGTGGCGATCCAGTGGCTATTGGACGCGGGCGTCGAGCGCGTCGCCTACATCGATGTCGACGTCCACCATGGCGATGGAGTCCAGGCGGCGTTCTGGGATGACCCGCGGGTGTTGACGCTGTCGATCCACGAGAGTCCCGCCACGCTGTTCCCCGGCACCGGGTGGAANNTCCCCGGTACCGGGTGGCCCACCGAGATCGGCGGACCGACAGCGCTGGGGACCAAGGTCAACATCGCGGTCCCGGCGGGTACCGGCGATCAGGGGTGGCTACGGGCTTTCCACGCGGTGGCCCCCCACGTCCTCAAGGCGTTCCGGCCGCAGATCATCGTGTCGCAGCACGGCTGTGACTCCCATTTCGAGGACCCCCTGGCCAGTCTGGCCGTGTCGATCGACGGGCAGCGGATGGCCGCGGAGGCCATCCACCGGTGGGCCCATCGGTATGCCGACGGTAAGTGGGTGGCCACCGGCGGTGGCGGATACGAGTGGGTCGAAGTTGTGCCGCGGTCCTGGACGAACGTCGTGGCCATCGCCACCGAACAGCCGCTCGACCCGCAGACCATGATCCCGGAGTCCTGGCTGGAGTACGTCCGCAACCTCATGGGCCGCGCCGGGCCGTCCCGCATGACGGACGGCTACGATCCGTGGCCGAAGAATTGGGACCTGGGGTACAACCCGGCCGACCCGCTGGACGCTGCGGTCGTCGCCACCCGGCAGGCGGTCTTCCCCTATCTCGGGCTCGCGACGGACAGCTTCTCCGGGTTCTGAGTCACACCCCCGCATCGGTATCGCGAGGATCACCTTCAAGACAGTGGGGGCACTCCCCGGTCCGGGCTACCCTTGGGGTTCGAGGTGGTCACTGCCGTGATCGCCGGTTGTGATCATCGACCACGTAATAGCGAGGATTGTGCATGGGCTCCGTCGTCAAGAAGCGCCGCAAGCGGATGGCCAAGAAGAAGCACCGCAAACTGCTGAAGCGCACCCGGGTCCAGCGCCGCAACAAGAAGTAGTCACCCGCCACCAACAGCAACAGGCGATCGTCGCAGGGAAAGGCACATCGTGGGTCAGGTAGTGCTTGTCACCGGGGTCTCCCGGTACCTCGGCGGACAGATGGCTCGCAGGCTGACCGAGGACCCCGGCGTCGACCGGGTCATCGGCGTCGATGTGGTGCCGCCGCGCGACGACATCGGCAAGGCCGAATTCGTCCGTGCCGACATCCGCAACCCGATCATCTCCAAGGTCATCAATGCGGCCTCGGTGGACACCGTCGTGCACATGGGAGTCATCGCGACGCCCATCCAGGCCGGTGGCCGCATGTCGATGAAAGAGATCAACGTCATCGGCACCATGCAGTTGCTGGCGGCGTGCCAGAAGTCGGCCAGCGTCCGGCGCCTGATCGTCAAGTCGACCACGAGTGTGTACGGGGCCGGTCCGCGCGACCCGGCGATGTTCTCCGAGGACATCGAACCCAAGCACGCACCGTCGTCTGGCTGGGCGAAGGACTCCGTCGAAGTCGAGGCGTATGTGCGGGGGTTCGCACGCCGCCGGCCCGATGTCACGGTCACGACGTTGCGGTTCGCCAACTTCATCGGCCCGCGCGTGCAGACGCCGATGACGAGTTACTTCAGCCTGCCCGCTGTCCCGGTCGTGATGGGCTTCGACGCTCGCTTGCAGTTCGTCCACGAGGACGACGGGCTCAGAGCGATCCACGAAGCCGCAGTCGCTGACCAGCCGGGCATCTTCAACATTGCGGGCGACGGCATCCTGCCGCTGTCCCAGGCGATCCGGCTGGCCGGGCGAGTGCCGTTCCCCTTGGTCCCGCTCATGGTGAGTGTGGCCGGGCGGGCCATGATCAGTACGGGCCTGGCCGACTTCTCGCCGGAGCAGGTGCGGTTCCTGACCTACGGCCGCGGCGTCGACACCACCCGCATGCGAGATGTGTTGAACTTCGAACCCGAGTTCACCACCCACGAGGCTTTCGACAGTTTTGTCACCGCCCGGGGCCTGAACCGGACCTTCCACCCCGAACGCATCGAGACCGTGGAATCCACTCTCGCTGCCGTCCTGACCTCGGGAGGTCACCGTGCCTGACGCGCGCATCATCCCCATCGGTGGCGAGAACCCGGCCGGCGCCCGAGCGTCGGCCAGTACGGGCGCGACCAAGCCGCGCCCCCGTTCCTCGGCCGACTCGGCGCCGAAACCGGCGAGCGGGAGTCGGGGCTCCACCACCGCGGCCCCCCGTCGCACCCGGGTGGGATCCGACGGTGGCGGCAGCGGGACCCCGCCACAGCCCGAACCGACGTTCGAGCCCTTGCCCGGCGGCGACTACGAGAAGCCATCCTGGGACGACCGGGTGGCGGGCACCCTGGCCTTCCTGCGTCGCCGCCTGACCGGTGACTACGAGGTCGACGAGTTCGGATTCGACCCGGAACTGCAGGAACGGGTGCTGCTCGCCCCGTTGCGGCCGCTGTACGAGAAGTGGTTCCGCGTCGAGACCCGCGGCCTCGAGCACGTTCCCGACACCGGCGGCGCGCTCGTGGTGGCCAACCACTCCGGCACGGTGGCCGTCGACTCCCTCATGACGCAGATCGCACTGTTGGACCACCACCCGGCGCATCGGCACCTGCGCATGCTGGGTGCCGACCTCGTGTTCCAGACTCCGTTCATCGGCGAGTTCGCCCGCAAATCCGGTTCCACGCTGGCGTGTGCGCCGGACGCGGAGCGGCTGATGAACAAGGGCGAACTGGTCGGCGTGTGGCCCGAGGGCTTCAAGGGAGTCGGTAAGCCGTTCAGTGAGCGCTACAAGTTGCAGCGGTTCGGCCGCGGCGGTTTCGTGGCGGCGGCTCTCAAAGCCCGAGTCCCGATCATCCCGACGGCGATCGTGGGCGCTGAGGAGATCTACCCGATGCTGGGTGACGCCCGACTCCTCGCGCGCCTGCTCGGACTGCCCTACTTCCCGCTCACGCCGACGTTCCCGTGGCTGGGGCCACTGGGGGCGGTGCCGTTGCCGAGCAAGTGGATCATCATGTTCGGCGAGCCGATCCACACCGAGGATTTTCCCGTGGGCTCCGAGGAGGACCCCATGCTCGTGTTCAACCTGACCGATCAGGTGCGCGAGACCATTCAGCAGCAGCTGTACCGCCTGCTGGTTCAGCGGCGGTCGGTGTTCTTCTGACCCTCGGGGTCAACGTTCGCCAGTCAGCGCTTCGTCCGGCTCCGATGCCGATTCGTCGAAGTGGTACCGGCGCAGCGTGATGACACGCGTTCCGGACACGAGATCGATCAGGGTGCGCCCATCCGTTCGGATGGCACCCACGATCAGGTCCACCACGCCCAGGCCCAGCCAGATCAGCCCTATCAGGGGGATAGGTCCGTAACGCACAACTGCTCGCACGGCCACCGCCAGGCGTCCGGCGGGTCGTCCGGTCCGGTGATTGACGACCAGGCAGTCCACGCAGGCATCCCCAGGTGTCGCCCGGTCACGGCGCACCCACGGGACCACGATGACCAGTGCAGCGATCACCGCCGCCTGGACGAGGGCCAGGGAGAGTGCCTGGCCCTCGATCGCGTCGGGGCTCTCCCCTTCCAGGGCCCCGCGGCTGAGGTCGATCAGCAGGGCGGCACCCAGAACCAACAGGGCGATGAGCAGCAGATTCAGTCCGACGGCCACGATCCGGCGGGGCAGCCCGGGCGGGTCGAGGTCGGCCACCGGCTCTGGTCGGGCATCGGGCAGGACTGGAGTCAGGAGTCGGCCCAGGCACCACCCGACCACCGCTCCGAGGGTGTTGGTCATCAGATCGTCGACATCGGCCAATCGGTACGGACAGGCGTAGATGCCCCAGATCCCCGTGCCCTGGGTCGACTCGATCGCAAGGGACACCGCCAGCCCCATCACCGTGGCGAACACGATCCCGCGCCGCCACCGGTGCGCCAGGAAGAAGCCCAATGGGACGAAGAAGATCACGTTGAACACGACCTGCCACAGCACCGAAGAGGTGAGGGTCGCGGCCATCCCGGACTGCGCATAGACCGCGCTGACATCGTTCAATGACTCGAACGGAACGGTCTGCCATTGCTCCAGGCGGGTCTTGTCGGCGCAGAACGTGGGGGTCTCGTCAGGTAAGGGGAACATCGTGAACGCGACCAAGGCGCACACGTACAGCGCGGTGGCCGCCGAGATGAACGCGGGCCAGCCGGCCAAGCGGCCGAACCGCTCGTACTGCGAGTTGATCCAGGGCGCCAGTGACAGGGGGATCAGAATGGCGAAGAAGATCAGGGCGATCTGAGTCTCCAGCAGCCAGGTGTGCATCGATCAGGTGGTCCGGTTGCGGGTGACGACGACCCCGGCTGCGACACCCGCCGCCGCAGCCACGGCCACGGTCGTGGCCGCCGGGATGCCGACGCGGGTGAGGACTCGCTGCCGGCGGAAGTTGTAGACCGGCCAACCGTTGTCGCGGGCCTGCTCGCGAAGGTCCGAGTCGGGGTTGACCGCTACGGGATATCCCACCGAAGTCAGCAGAGGCAGATCGTTGGCTGAGTCGGAGTACGCGTAGCACTTGGTCAGGTCGAGGCCGTCGCGGGCGGCTAGCGCCCTGACCCCCTCCGCCTTCGCGACGCCGTGCAGGGGGTGGCCGACGAGCACCCCCGTGTACCTCCCAGCGACGATCTCGGACACGGTCCCGAGTGCCCCGGTGAAGCCCAGCCGCGACGCGATCACCTGAGCGAGTTCCACCGGGGCAGCAGAGACGAGCCACACCGGCTCGCCGGCGTCGAGGTGGCGCTGCGCGAGGTCCAACGTCCCCGGCCAGAGCTTGTCCTTGAGGATCTCGTCGAAGACGTCCTCGGTGAGTTGGCNNTCGTCCAGATCCTCGCCGCCCAGCAGAGCGAAGCGCAGTTGGGCGGTCGCGAATCCGGCGATATCGCGTCCGGTCAGCAGTCCCCGCGCGGCCGCCCCACGGGCCAGGTGGAACATGCTGGAGCCGCGGATCACGGTGTTGTCGATGTCGAAGAACGCCGCCACCTCGGGGTCGGCACCCAGGGTTACATCGGGGCGGGGGGCGGCTGCCTCGGCCGCGGCCTCGCCGGCACGTCGATATGCTGTCAACAGTCGTCTGGTACGGCCCACCACAACCTGCAGGCTACCGTTGCCGGGCTGTGTCAGACTCGCCTCGTGATGACGGCTCGCAACCTGGCGGACATTGTCAAAGACTCGGCGTCGCAGCGTCCCGCGCACATCGCGGTCATCGACGGCGACCGCAAGATCACATACGCGGGTCTCGACGACCAGATCACCGCCACCGCGACCGGGCTGTTGACCCACGGCGTCACGCATGGCGACCGGGTCGCGCTGCTCCTCGGTAACCACATCCCCTTCGTCGTCGCCCTCTACGCGATCGTGCGGGCCGGAGCTGTCGCCGTTCCGTTGAACACCTCATCCACGGTGACCGAGATCGAGCACGCCGTGGCGCAATCCGGGGCCAAGGCCATCATCTGCGACTCCGAGACCAGCGAGACGGTCCGCGCGGCGCAGATGGGTTCGTGTGTTCGGATCATGGCGGGAGCGTCACAGTGGGATTCCCTGCAGCGCCAGTCCGATCCGGACATCCTGCCGGCCGACACCGACCCGGACAGTGTGGCGGTGCTCCTGTTCACCAGCGGCAGCACCGGCAAGCCGAAGGCGGCGATCCTGACCCACCGGGCGCTGCTGGCCAATGTCGAGGCACTGCTGGCGTTGTCGAACCCGCCCGCGCTGACGGCTGACGATCGGACGTTGGCCGTCCTGCCCCTGTTCCACGTCTACTCCCTGAACGCGGTGCTGTCGTTGACGCTGGCAGCCGGTGCAACGGTCGTCCTGAGTGAACGGTTCTCGGTGAGCGGGACGCTGGAACTGATCGAGGCCCACAAGGTGACAGTGGTGGCCGGAGCTCCCCCCATGTACGTGGCGTGGAGCGCGGAACAGAACCTGCGGGAAGCCCTGACCTCGGTTCGGCTGCTGACCAGTGGGGCCGCCCCGTTGCCACCCGCGCTCTTCGATCAGATCGCGACGCTGACCGGTCAGCCCATCTGGGAGGGATACGGGCTGACCGAATGCTCCCCGGTCGTCACCACGACCCTGGTGTCCGGGCGCCCAAAGGCGGGATCGGTCGGCGGAGCGCTGGGGAATCTCGAGGTCCGCGTCGTGCCCGGCGGCGCCGCCCCACGTGACGATGACGTCACCGACGACGACGAGACCGGCGAGATCTGGGTACGGGGACCGTCGCTGTTCTCGGGGTACTGGCCCGACTATTCGCATGGCCCCAACGACGACGGCTGGTTCGGTACGGGCGATGTCGGCTACTTCGACGACGACCATGATCTGCATCTGGTCGATCGTCGCTCCGACCTGATTCTGGTGAGCGGCTTCAACGTCTACCCGCGTGAGGTCGAGGACGTCATCACGATGCATGACGGCGTCGTCGAGGTCGCCGTGACCGGGGTTCCCCATCCGTACTCCGGCGAGGCGGTCAAGGCGTTCATCGTGCTGAGTCCCGGTGCGCAGGTCGACGCTGACGAGATCCTGCACTTCTGCCGCCAGCGGCTGGCACGGTACAAGTGCCCCACGATCGTCGAGGTCGTGCCGACCCTGCCGCATGCGGTGACGGGGAAACTGGCCCGCGGGCGATTGCGGGAAGAGTGAGCGAGCG
>CXWK01002408.1_pt1 | contig 10012 bp, 6 predicted proteins | sample 590851 | NCBI WGS metagenome assembly CXWK01 (sample SAMEA3498364, study PRJEB10139) | wastewater metagenome | biome: wastewater treatment plant; material: activated sludge | place: Denmark | collected 2014-08-01
TCGCGGATGATGGCCAGCATCTCGTCGTGGAGCAGGCCGTTGTCGGCCAGGATGTGCAATTTGTCGGCCAGGACCAGGGGCGAGCCGTCGATCGCCGTGACCGAGCCGCCCGCCTCAAGTACCAGCAGGATGCCCGCGCCCACGTCCCACGGGCTGACCTTGAACTCCCAATAGCCGTCGAGCCTTCCCGCGGCCACGTAGGCCAGGTCGAGCGCGGCCGACCCGGCCCGGCGCAAGCCAAAAGCCCGCTTGATGAAGCGCGCCACATAGGCTCCGTTGTCGAGCGAACTGGTATGGACGTCATAGGGGAAGCCGGTGGCCAGCAAGCCGTGGACGAGGGAGTCGGCCGCGCTGACGTGGAGGGGGCGGGTGTCGCCGGAGCCGGTGAGCCAGGCGCCTTGCCCGGCGGCGGCCTTGAAGCACTCGTCGCGTGTCGGGTCATAGATGACGCCGACGAGTGGCTTCTGCCCTTCATAGAGCGCCAGCGATACGCAAAAGACGGGGAAGCCATGGGAGAAGTTGTTGGTCCCGTCGAGCGGGTCGATGTACCAGGTGTAGGGTTGCCGGCCGGTTCTGTCGGTGCCTTCCTCGCCAATCAGACTATGGTCGGGGAAAGCCGTCTGGAGCCGTTCCAGGATGAGGGCCTCGGCCGCCAGGTCGTATTGTGTGACGAAGTCGATGGCCGAGCTTTTGGTGTTGATTTCTATCTCGCGGCCGAAGCCATCCATCAGCAGAGCGCCCGCGGCGCGCGCTGTAGTTTCGGCCACCTCAACCACATGTTGTAGATCCATGATACCTAACTATAGCGCCTCTCAGGGAAAGTCGGTAGGCTCTGTCGCGCTTTTTGTTTGAATGACCCGGCGGATAGTCGTACAATCACCCATGGCGAACTTTCTCGTCACGTTGGCGGCTTCCTGCTTAACCCAATGTTAAATACTTACGCGGTTCCTATGGAATGCTGGTAAGCTATCGTTATATAATGAAGAACATTCACGCGGCGAGAGCGACGAATGCCCGGCCTGACAGGTGGGCGGACGAGACTCTATTCAGGAATGGGACTTTGCACTCCCACCTGTCAGGTCTCTGAACACGCTCGCGCCGCTTCGCTTTAATAAGCGCAGCTACCGGTTGCTTTGCGGGAGTTTTGTAAATTATGGATGAACAACCGAACGATACCCGGCCCTCGATTCCAACATGGGTTTGGATTATCACCATTTTCGCGGTGATATTGGGGCTACAGCTCTGGCTGAGCGGTAGATTCAGTGGGCCGGAGCAGATTACGCTTCAGGAAGTGGCCGACTTTATCGCCGCCGGTGAGGTGGAACAACTGGACGTCACCGGCGATCGCATACAAGTGACCCTTAAGGATGATCGCACCTTCGGCGCCGTCAAGTCCCCCTCCGATAGCCTGATCGAGACATTTGACTACTATGGCATCTCGGCCGATCAATTGAATAACAATCTGGTTATCCGCGATCAATCGATGTGGAATACCCTGATCACCATTGCGCTGAGCCTTGGCCCGGTGCTGTTGCTGATCTGGATCTTCACCCGCGGCTTTCGCCAGATGCAGGGCGGCGGTGGCGGCAACAACATCTTCGGCTTCGGCCGCAGCCGCGCCCGCAATCTGACCGACGCCAACCGGCCGACCGTCACCTTCGACGACGTGGCCGGGGTCGAGGAAGCCAAACTCGAATTGGCCGAGGTGGTGCAGTTCCTGCGTGAGCCGGAGAAGTTCGTGCAGGTTGGCGCGCGCATTCCCAAGGGCGTCCTCATGGTCGGCCCACCGGGAACGGGCAAGACCTTGCTGGCTCGCGCCGTGGCCGGCGAGGCGGGCGTGCCGTTCTTCCACATCTCCGGTTCCGAATTCGTCGAGATGTTCGTCGGTGTGGGCGCCAGCCGCGTGCGCGACCTGTTCGAGAAAGCCAAAACCGCCGCGCCCTCCATCGTCTTTGTGGACGAGATCGACGCCGTCGGCCGCCAGCGTGGCGCGGGCCTCGGCGGCGGCCACGACGAGCGCGAGCAAACACTGAACCAGATTCTGGTCGAGATGGACGGCTTCGATAACGAGACGAATGTCATCGTCATCGCCGCCACCAACCGCGCCGACATCCTGGACCCGGCCCTGCTGCGCCCCGGCCGTTTCGACCGCAAGGTGTTCGTCGACCTGCCTGACGTCGCCGGGCGCGAGAAGATCTTGCAGGTCCATGCCCGCGGCAAACCAATTGCCGGCGAAGTGAACTTCAAAGATGTCGCCCGCCTGACGGCCGGCTTCTCCGGCGCTGACCTGGAGAACCTGATCAACGAGGCGGCGATCTTCGCCGCTCGGCGCAGCAAGCGCACCATCAGCCTGCTGGAGTTCCAGGACGCCTTCGACCGCGTGGTCATGGGGCCGGAACGCCAGAGCCGGGTGATGAGCGAGGACGACAAGATGACGGTGGCCTACCACGAGGCGGGCCATGCCGTTGTCAGCTTCTTCCTGACCCACACCGACCCGGTTCAGAAAATCACCATTGTGCCCCGCGGCCGCGCGGGCGGCTACGTCATGTCGCTGCCCGAAGATCGCGCGCTCTATAGTCGCGAGTTCTTCGATGACCAGATCGCCATGGCTCTGGGCGGCCGGGCGTCGGAGGAACATTTCTTCGGCCGCATCACAACCGGCGCGTCCAACGACTTGCAGAACGCGACCCGCCTGGCCCGCGCGATGGTTATGGAGTATGGCATGTCGGACAAGCTGGGCCTGCCCACCTACGGCGGCGGCTCCAGCAGCCCGTTCGTCGGCCGCGAGATGGGTCTTTTCGGCGGCGGCCGCGACTATAGCGAAGAAGCAGCCCAGGCCATCGACGCCGAGGTCAAGCGCATCCTGGAAGAGAACTACGCCCGCGCTTTGGGAGTCATCGAGCAGAATCATGATCGCATGGTCCAACTGGCGACGACGCTGATGGATGTGGAGACGCTCGACCGGACCGCGTTCGAGCAGCTCATGAACTCTCTGGCATCGGAAAACGGCCAGGTCCCGGAAGAGGTAGTGGCCGCCTCGCAATCCGTCGAAGCGATATAGACATCCTCACGATATTGTTGTTTTGTGCACAGGGGCGGGTGCGGCAGGTAGCCTGCCGCACCCGCCCCTTTTTATAGAACCATCAATGACCCAGACAACCCAGGCCGTTGTAACTTCCCAAAACGGCGGCGTGCTGACGGTATCCCTCAACAGGCCGGAGCAGCACAACGCCATGAATCCAGCCATCATGAACGAGCTGACACGCATTTTCGGCGAACTGCCGGCGCGGAAGGATGTGCGCGTCGTGGTTCTGACCGGCAACGGCCGCTCTTTCTGCGCCGGGGCCGATCTGGCCTTCATGCGTGCCGCGGCCGATTTCACCTTCGAGCAGAACGTGGCCGACGGCCAGGCGATTTTCGATCTGATGATGGCTGTCGACGGCTGCCCGCAGCCGGTCGTCGGGCGGATCAACGGCGCGGCCATCGGCGGCGGCGCGGGACTGGTCAGTTGTTGCGACATCGCCGTTGCCTCCGAGCGGGCGACCTTTGCCTTCAGCGAGGCGCGGCTGGGAATCGCCCCGGCCGTTATCTCTCCCTTTGTTCTGTCACGCATCGGCCCCGGCCACGCCCGCGAACTCTTTCTGACCGGTGAGCGGTTCGACGCCCGCCGTGCCCAGGCCATCGGCCTTGTCCACCACGTAGTGGCCGAGAGCGAACTTGACGCTGCTGTGGCCGATCGGGTGGCTCAACTGCTGCAAGCCGCCCCCGGCGCACAAGCCGCGATCAAGGAACTCATCCGAGCGGTCGCCTGTCGGCCGAAAGCCGACATGCGCGAATACACGGCCGAAACCATCGCCCATCGCCGCGCCGCCGACGAAGGCCGCGAGGGGATGAGCGCATTCCTGGAAAAGCGCAAGCCGTGGTGGCAGGAATGACCAGGCCCAGGAATTACGAATGCAGAGAGCTTTCTTCATTCGTGGTTCGTAGCTCGTAGTTCGTCGTTTATGAAGATTGCCATTCTCTCCGACATCCACGGCAACCGGCCCGCGCTGGAGGCCGTGGCGGCCGATATCGACGCGTGGCGGCCCGATGCGGTGCTGGTCAACGGCGACGTGGTCAACGATGGGCCAAGCAACGTCGACTGCTGGCGCTATGTGGCCCGGCGGCGTCAGGCCAACGGTTGGCAAGTGCTGGGCGGCAACCACGAGGAATACGTCACCCAATGGCGCGACCCGGCCACGCCTCGCCACGGCCCGGCCTATGACCTGATCCGTCTCAGCCGCTGGACCTATGAGCAGTTCGCCGGCGACGTGGACGAACTGGCCGAATTGCCCCAACGCTGGGAGCGGGTCGCGCCCGATGGGACAACACTGGTCGCCATGCACGGCACGCTGCTGGGCAATCGCGCCGGCATCTACCCGTTCACGCCGGACGAGACTGTCCGGCAGCGAATCGACACCACCGCGGCCGTGTTCGTGACCGCCCACACCCATATCCCCCACATGCGCCAACTGGACCGCACGCTGGTCGTCAATATCGGCTCGATCGGCATTCCCGGCGACGGGGACGGCCGCGCCGCCTATGGCCGGTTGACGTGGGAGCAAGGTCGGGGCTGGCAATCGACCATCCGGCGCGTTGACTACGATCGGGCGGCGGCCGAGCGCGATTACTTCACCTCAGGCTTCATGGATGGGGCGGGGCCGGAGGCGGAACTATCGCTGGTGCAATTTCGCATGGCGCGCGATGTGCGCACGCGCTGGTCGGCTAACTATCGCGAGCGTATTCTAAACGGCGAGTTGTCGGTCATCGAATCGGTCGAGCAATGGCTGAGCCGCGACGAGTTTTGCGATTATCGGTCGACCTGATGCGCCCGTGTCATACCCGCCCTTGCGCTAATCCCGTGCTCATAAAGCCGCTTGTCAGAGGCAAAATAGCGGCACTTTAGGGGCATTCATCGACTTTCGACGCTTATAAATGGGCGAGGACTTGCGGATTTTCAGCCGCTTTCTTATAATGTTTGTGGATCTGGAAGAGGAATTTGTTTGAGTAACATTGATCTGTTGCTGTCTGGAACTATATTACCCTGGCTGCTAGGGCTGCTGCTGGTGCTGGGCTCCATGGCTCTTTTGATGTCCATGAAGCTTTGGCGTGATACCAAGCGCTCGCCCTACTTTTTTATGCGCCAGCAAGCCGCCAAGCAGATGCAATCGTATCTGTCGGTATTCGTTGCCCTCATGCTGTTGGCGGGCGGCGTCGGCGTTTATGGGTGGCGCACACCTGAAGATGCCACGGTACGCATGGCGTTGATCACGCGGGCCAAGCCGGCGACCGCGGAAATCCAGGAGCTTATGGCCCAGCCGTCGGTTGCCGAACGCGCCGCCGCCGCCGCCACAACGCCTACGCGCGGTGGCGGTGTGGCCAATGTGCTGCTCGGCGCAGATGAGGCCACCTCGCTGGTTCCCGAACTTCCCCCCACTTACAACCAGGTTGAACCGCTTGTCGATCTGAAATCGACTACCGATCTCGGTACCGTCGTCCTGTCCAGCACCGTCACCGACGAATACAAGGCCATCAACCCCGCCAGCGTTTTCGGTGAAGGATTCTACACGCTTTATGCCACTTTCGATTACAAAGATATGGCCGACGGCATGGCCTGGTCATGGGTGTGGCGACACAACGGACAGGTCATCGACGGCGGCAATGAACTGTGGGCTTATAGCGACGAAGGCCCGGGCTATATCTACCTGAGCCCTGAAGAAGGCTTCGCCGAAGGCCGCTACTCGCTCGAAGTCTGGGTCAATGGCGAACTGCTGGGCCAGGCCTCGGCGACCATGAATGACGCCGCTGTCTCGGCCGGCAACTAAATCCCGCGTTTACCAAAGATGCGAAGAAAGGCCCGTCGGGCCTTTTTTGTTGTCTGGTGGTTAATTGCATTATTACAATTTCACGCGGGATGAATCCCACTGCTGACATACAAAAACCCGGCTGAAGCCGGTTAGAGCCGCGTCCGAGCGCTCCGGCAACGCGGGTTTGTGTAGCAGAGGCGGATTTCAATCTGCCGGGGCCTATCGACCCGGCAGGCGGCGGGCCAGAATTCTGGCGAACCGCCGCCACTCCTCGACGTGTAGCAACTGGCTAACCAACAGGTAGACCGCTCCGCCGGCGGCCGTGCCGATGACGGCCCGCGACCACACGGCCGCATCCGGCAGCCAGAGCAGCACCCCGGCAATGACCGCGGCCATGGCCAGCGACGCCAGCCCCATCCGCGCCAGGCCCGACAGCAGAGAGCGGCCGTTCAATCCGCCCAGCCTGCCCCGTAGCAGCCACAACAACAGGCCGACCTCGATCAGATTGGAGACGCTGAAGCCCAGGGCCAGACCGCCCAGCGGCAGCAGGCCCAGCGCCGGAAACACTACGTTGCGAAACCAGAGGCTCAACACCCACATCGTCAGGATTTGCGCCCCACCGATCAACACCGGCGTCAGTGTATCGCTGAGGGCATAGAACGCGCGGGCGATGACCTCGATCGCCGTCAGCGCGATGAGGCCGATGGCGTAGAAGCGCAACGCGGCCGCCACCAGCATCGTTGCCTCGGCATCGAACAGGCCGCGCTCGAACAGGATCGTGACGTATGGCTCGGCCAGCATGATGAGCAGCACCGTGGCCGGGAGTCCCAGGAAAAGGATGAGCCGCAACGAATCGCTGAGGATATGGCGCATCTCGCGGTGGGCCGAGCGGGCGGCCAGCGTCGCCAGCGTGGGGAAGGCGGCGATCCCCAGCGCCTGGCCGAGGATGCCCTGGGGCATGATAAGGATGCGAAAGGCGGCGTTGAGCGCCGGCAACGTTCCCAGCGCCATCGTCCCGGTCAGGAACAGGATGACGAACTTGTTGATCTCGCTGAAGGAAAGCCCCAGCACGCGCGGCCCCATCAGGCGCACCACCTGCCGGACACCGGGGTCGCGCAGCGACAGCACGGGCGAATAGCGGGCGTTGCGGCCGCGCAATGCCGGCAGTTGCACCAGCAGATGGCCCAGCGCCCCGGCCACCATGCCCCAGGCCAGCCCGACGGCCGTGTCCAGCGGGTTGCCCTGCCCGGCCCACGCGCCGACGATGCCGCCGATGATGATGCCCACGTTGTAGAGCGACGGGGCGACCGCGGGCAGCAGGAAGTGTTGGCGGGCGTTGAGGGCGGCCATGATGATGCCGCTGACGCCGAAGATGATCGGCGAGAGCAGCATGATGCGCATCAGATAGACCGTGAGCGGCAGCAGAGCCGGCTCCAGGGCGATGTTCTCGGCGTAGAAAAAGGTGACGAACGGCGCGGCGAAGATCATCACCAGCACCGAGACAATCGTCGTGATGATGGTGACGAGGTTGGCGACGGCCGAGAAGAGCCGCCAGCCGCCCGCCTCGTCGTCGCGGCTGAAATAGGCGGTGAACGTTGGTATAAAAGCCGAGCCGATGGCGCCGCCGGCGACGATCAGGAAGATGGCCTCCGGAAAGCGGCCGGCAATGTCAAACGCAGTTGCTTCCAGCGTCGTGACGCCCAGATATTGCCGGACGACGATCTCGCGCGCCAAGCCAAGCACGCGGCTGAGAAGGGCCAGCGAGGCCACCAGCCCCGCAGCCCGAAATACCTGGGCGCGTCCTGAATCGTCGCCCCGGGGGGCCGAATGTTCCGTGTTATTCATGGCAGATCGGCCATTTGTAGAGGGGTGTCCTCCGTCATTCTACTATCCCCTTATTTGGGCATTAAAGACCTAACAAATGAGGCCTCTCAAATGGTATCCTATGTCTCTGATAATAGGTGGGTTTGTATTGAACATTGGAGAATAGGCAACCATGATAGAAAGCATTACAACCGAAGAAAGGATTCATAGCTCTAATGGCGATGGGTCGCAAGGGCTAAATGTCGTTAAGGTGTCTGCTCGCTCCCGCACGGCGGCTGTGGCCGGGGCGATTGCCGGCGTCATGCGCGAGTCGGGTCACGTTGAGGTTCAGGCTATCGGCGCAGGCGCCGTCAACCAGGCTGTGAAGGCCATCGTGATCGCCAAGGGGTATCTGGCGGAAGAGGGCGTCCACATCGCCTGCGTCCCTTCTTTTGTCGATGTCGACATCGACGATCAGGAGCGCACCGCCATTCGGTTTACTATTGAGCCGCAACGCTGACCGTAAATCCGTTTCCTGTAGGGGGCGCGACTTCAGGGTTGCGCCCTTTTTATTTTCCGGCATTGCCGCGCCGGACGACCAGCCACGCCAACAACCCCACGCCCAGGACCACTCCTGCGCCTAATACAGGAAGACCCACCGGGAAAGTGTCCGCGCTGTCGGATGTTCCCCGCTCAGGCGTCGCCGGCGCGCTCGGTGTCGCTGTTGGCAGGGCTTCGGCCGCGGCGAGGGCGGTTGCCGGCTCATTGGGTGGCGCGGCGGTGATGAGGCCGGGTGGGGTGGCGGATGGCCGCGGCGTGGCCGACGGCGCAGGCGATGGCGCAGGCGATGGCGCAGGCGATGGCGTGATCGACGGCATGAGTGCGGCCACAAAGGTGGCCTCATCACCAATGGCCGGTTTGCTGTCGATGGTTCGCCCCCCGTTCGTGTTTTCCTGGATCAAATAGTACGTCGTTCCGCCGATCATGCAGTAATCGGCGATGGTTTGCCGGCAGAGCGCGCCGGGCAATTGGACGGTGAAGACGCCATTCTCGGCCTCGATGGTCTCGCGTCTGCCCCACATATCGACCCACTCGGCCGTGTTGGCCGTGGCGGTGACAATTGCTTCCTGCCCGCCGGGCAACCGGGCAAACAGCACCGTCGTCGTCCGGCCGGGCTGCTCCAGCCGCACCTGGCCCACGCTGTCCCATCGCTCACGTTCGGCGGCCGTCACCCCGCCCAGCAGCCGGATGGCGACGCGATAGGTATCGAACGCCGGACGGCGGCTGTTGTCCCAACGCATCAGGCCGAACGGCTCCGGGTTGGCTGCCCGATCCCCCGCTGTGTCCTTCAGTTTGTAGATCGAGACGCGCTCGGCCCCGGCGGCGAACGCGGCGGCGATGGCCTGCGGGATGAAGGCGGCCTGCTCGTTCAGCGACACGGCCAGTGTCCAGTTGTCTACCGGCCAGTACGGATCGTCCATCGGCGGCGCGTTGGTCTCCACCAGCCAGATCGGTTGATCCAGCCCGTGGTTCTCCAGAGCGCGATGAAAGGCATGGAGGACGTTGTAGACAGTATTGGGCTGGAAATAGAGGTGGGCCGTGGCCACGTCGAAGTAATGGTTGTTGGCCGCGGCTTCGGGATCGGCGGCGACTACATCGAGGAACCGCGAGAAGTAACCCGGATCCCAATAGTAAGTGAACGCGCCCAGATGGACGGCCGCGTCCGGGTTGGCCGCCTTGGCCGCCAGATAGGCCACGCGTTGCAACTGGAAGAACTCCTCCAGCGTCCCGTCCCAGGTGTGGCCGGGCGCGTCGCGGTCGGCGATGTCCGGCTCATTCCAGATGATCCAGCGGTCGATGCGGCCGGCGTAGCGCCCCACGGCGTCGCTGACGAAGACGGCCCATGTGTTGTCGGGGTCATCGGGCGGCAGGGACAACCCGCGCGGCAATCCGCGCCGGTCGCGCGCCCAATCGGGAATGCCGATGAGCAGCCCGACTACCTCGCGCCCGGCCTCCAGTTCGGCCGCCAGCGCCTCGTCATCGAGCGGCGGTTGCCACTCGCGGGGGCCGTTGGGCTGCACCTCGGCCCACTGGAAGCGGGCGCGCGTCCACGCCGCGCCGAGGCGACCGGCGGCGGCCGGGTCCTCGTAGCTCTCGATGACGCCGAAGCGAATATCGCCGGGCGGGGGCAGGGTGGCCGTCGCCGTCGGCTCCGTGTCATTATCTGTTGTTGTCGGTGTCGCCGTCTGTGCTTCCGACTCCGGAGTCGGTGAGGGATCATCCTGCGCGGTAGCCGGACCGACCGCCAACGTCGCTGTCCATAGCGCCGTCAGCAGCACGATTGTCCACAAGCCCACGCCCAG
>CXWK01008159.1_pt2 | contig 10011 bp, 13 predicted proteins | sample 590851 | NCBI WGS metagenome assembly CXWK01 (sample SAMEA3498364, study PRJEB10139) | wastewater metagenome | biome: wastewater treatment plant; material: activated sludge | place: Denmark | collected 2014-08-01
TAATAGAAGCGGTGTCGGGGATGCACCGCGGATTGCGTGACAGCATTTCGAACGATTGACGGCGAGGGGCGCGCGAGCCCCTCGCCTTTCTGTTGCGGCAAACAGCGCCCTTTAGCACGCTTCGGGCGCCCATTTGCGGTTCCGGTCTGATTGCGCTATCAAGGCCGCGGCCGGAACGGCCCCAAGCACCCGTAGCTCAGCTGGATAGAGTGCTGCCCTCCGAAGGCAGAGGTCACAGGTTCGAATCCTGTCGGGTGCGCCATCGCTTTTTCACCCCCTGAAATACGCTCTAAGAATTTGAAAGGCATGGCCTTTTCCGGGTTCGAAAATCCAAGTTCTCTCGTGTAAGTTAGACGCTCCGAAAACGCTAATCTGAGCACAGTTTTGCGCAGATGGATCTGCCCAGAATCCCAGAGTTTCTGAGGGTTTGAGAGGAATGTGAGGGCGAGTTCGAACATTTTCTCGGAGGTATGTCTCGGCTTCTCACGTGCCCCCATCTTTTCGGCCAGCAACAGCTTCTGTTTTTCGAGCTCCGCGATCTTGCTTTCGTAGACCGAGATCACGCGTTCGTTGCTGCTTTCGACGATGCGGGTGAGCAGATGATCAATCTGCTTGTCGACCTTGGCGAGGTCGGCCTTGAATTGCCCCGCGATGTGCTCGCCTTGGCCCAGGCGCTGCGTCCAGGCGTCCTTGAACATGGTCTTGGCGACCGCAAACAGAGACGGCGAGGGCTGGAGAGAATTCAGGATCTCCTGGAAGCGACCTTCCAGTTCGTCGCGCGGGATTGACTTGCGATAGGTGCCGCAGGCTCTGTTGAAGCACATGTAGTAGGCGTGCTTCTTTCCGGTATGGCTGGTGGCCCAGCAGGCCGTGAGCGGCTTGCGGCAGTGTCCGCATGCCACGAACCCGCGCAGCGGGAAGTCTTCGTTGATGTCCTTGCGCGCCGGAGCCTTGCATCCTTCGAGCAATCGCTCCTGGATACGCTCGAAAGTCTCGTAACTGATCAGGCCCTGATGATGACCCTTCCGCCGCGAGACGTGCCAGGCCGGTGCCTCAACGTATCCTGCATAAAGAGGCCGTGTCAGGATTTCTGTGATGCGGCTGTTCCGGACCTCTCCTGAGACGGTGTCTTTTGGATACTCCGGCTGACTTTCGAGAAAGCGCTTCACTTCGACTTGAGAGTCAAACCGTCCACTCGCAAATCCTTCCAGCGCCTCCTGTAAGATCGACGCATAGGGTTCGTTGCGCACGAGTATGTTCCCTTGGCCGCCCACGCGTTGGTATTTGTAGCCGAGTGGCGGCTGGAAGCACCAATAGCCGTTGACGATGCGTGCCCGCATGCGGTTGACCGTTTGCTCGGCGTTCTTCTGCCGCTGGTGCTGCGAGACGCTGGCGAGCATGTTCTCCACCAGCTGAGAGTCCGAGTCCTCGCCGAACTCAATCGTCGGGCTCTTGAGGATGCCGCCAGCTTCGGCGATAGCCGCGCGCAGCTGCAAGTGCGCCTCAATGCCTCGCGCCAGACGAGAAATATCGTCGATGATGACAACGATGCGCTCCTTTCCGCGCCGCTTGCGCAGATAGTTGAGCATCGCTTTCATGCCCGGCCGTGTCGCCAGCGAGCCGCTCATGTCATCGGTGAATGTTTCGACAACGCTCAGACCCTTGTAGCGGGCATATTCTCGGCAGCGCGTCTGCTGCGAGCCGAGACCGTCGCCGACCTTTGTCTGCTTGGCGCTGGAGACGCGGCAGTAGATCACCGCCTTGCGTCCGTAGATATCCTCTTCCCTTTCAAACATGGGAATCCGCTCCTTCGGGCGTGGGATCAATGTTAGGCGAGATCGCCGTCTCGTTCTCCGGCGACTCCGTACTTATCGAGCATTTTAGCATGTGCTCGGCGCCCGCTGCCGACAATCCGTCAAGTGTCAGCTCCTGCTCGCAGGCTTGCTGCAGCGGATGAATGCCAAAGCCTAGATCGACGAAGGCGACCATGATCGACCACAACGTCTCCAGGAATTCCTGCTTGTCCGCTGCGCTGATATCAGGATCATCGATCAAGGCCGCATAGCGTGCCCAATCAACCGTTAAGGCCGGACGCGAGGGTCCGGCCGGAACGGCGAGGGTCGGTGCTGTGCCTGTGTCGCTCGGATGAGGCATGCGACGCGTCGCTCCTTTTTTGGTTGATGGCTAGCCTCGCGTCGGACGAGGTCCCGTCCGACGAACAGATGAGTCCGACTGCGCGCTCTTATGTGCGCCGGAGAGGCTGAGGCGCGATTGTGCTCGAGGCTCGCCCTCACGCCGTTCGCTGTTTGAAGGCGACGGCTCAGGGCTTTCCTCGGCGTGAGATTGCTCACGCTGACGGGCTTCCGCTTCGATTTGCGGCCGGTAATACGTCTCGTCGAGTGCCTTGCCCCAGTCGTAGAGTTCGCTGCCTTCCGTTTCCTTGAAGGCTTCGCGCATCAGCATTTTTGCAGCAGCATCGGTGATGCCAAGCATCTCGCCGAACACCTGCGCTTCGGCGGCATAGGCACGGTAGAACGTCATTTTGTGACCGGCACTCACATGCTCGCCGATACGGGCGGCATGCTCGTAGGCCTTGTCTTTGACGTCCTTCGGCAGGTTCTTCTCGCGCTCCGCGAATTTCTCCCGCATCTGGTTCATCGTCTGGCCGGTGCGCGACTTGAAGAGATCGCGGATGATGGTCTCGGCTTTCACCGCGTCCATCTTCTCGGTCCGGGACATCGCATAGGAATAGTCGCCGAGCTTGTCCTTGAAGGTGCCGCTCTTACTGACCTCACGCTCGATGATGCGCGTGATGGCGATCGCCTCCTCGAATTGAGCGTCGGTGAGCAGGCGTCCTGAAAAACTCTCGCGGGCTTCCTGCAGACGGGTGTCTTCGTTTGTTTTGGTGGGGGGCATGTCGTGTGTTCCTTCTTCTCCTTGGGTTGACTAGAACAAAAGCAGAACATACTAGGATTTTCTTCCTAATTCCAAGGAAAACGGCGCAATAAAGTTTCGTTTTACTTGCTTCTGCTTCAACGGGGTCGCGTTTGACTTGCCATATTGTTGGCAGGACTTTGGATCGGCCCCGACGGGAGGGCCTTGGGCGGATCGGCGTAACTGGCGATCAATCGGCCAAGCGCATGGCACTTGAGGTCCGCAAGATCCGAGAGCGTTGCTTGGTGGGCGCTCCGCACTTTTCGATGCGCTTCGCGTTCCAATGCTGCCGGATTGAACCGGTCCTGGACACCAAAGCCCGGCTTGAAGTCTCGTCTGATTTTACCGGCGTCATCGATGAGCCCCGCGCGCTCGGCGGCGACGCGTGTGTCGTACTCACGCACATAGGCGCTTTCCAACGCCCTCTGCTTTTCCTCGAACCGATCCGTGATGTCCTGATACTGGCGCCACCCATCCGCATCGAGGTGCTGCCCGGCCGCGTGTTCGAGCGTTGCGAGCGTGAACATCTGCGTGAGTTCCTTGACCATGGTCTCGGTCATCGCCTCATGTCCTTCTGTGTTGTGACTCTTTCGGGAGGTCGCGCGCCTTACGGACGCTTCGGGTCTTTGTGGAATTGAATCCAGCCGCAGACCCCGCCGGGGGCCCCATCGGTGAAGGCGCCATACGGGCCGACATAGGTGCAGCGCGTGTAGTAGCGCTCCGCAAAGGGCGAATAGCCCTGGCCATCATCGCGCCAGTCATACGAAAAGATGACGTGTGGCAGACCGATCGCGCGGTAGGTGAGGTACAGCGCGGCGGGAAGGATGATCCAGATAAAGAAGCTGGGACGGATCAGACGCACCGGGTTCATGAGGGCTTCTCCATGGTGGTGGGTAGGTCGATGAGATGTTCAGGCGGCAACCGCGTACCTTCGAGCGGGTTGTCGGCAAGCGACGCTGCATAGGGGCCGATCTCGTTTTGCCGGATCTTGCGTGCGTGAATGAAGCCGATGTTCTTGACGTGGATGATCTGCTGATCACCTGGCAGTCGCATCAGTTCGTCGGGTGTGAAGAGCCGCTCTTTTCCGGTCTGAAAGTTGCCGGAGAGTTCCGTTCGGTCTGAGCTGACACTCAAAGAGTGCGAGACGCTCTGCGCTTCGCCCATCGCGCGCGACACGCGCTCGGCTTCTTCGAAGGAAGAAAATCCAAACCACTGCTTCACGACTGCATTCTCTTCGATGGTCGTGGTTTCTTTCTCGCCGTACTTGCGCTGCACCTCAGAGCGCGACTGCGCGATCATGTGGCAGCGTCCGCCATAGCCGCGGATGGTCGTGAGCCGAGAGACGAGTTCTTTCAGTGGCGCGTTCGTGAATTCATCGAGGATCAGGTCAGTTGCGCCGACCCCGCCGCCCAAGATCGCATCCATGAACGATTGCAGGTGTAGGGCATAGTAGGGACCAAGCCGCTCCATGTAGCGCTGCGGTCCTACAAGGAAGATCACATACTTCGCCGCCAGCAGGCCTTCATGCGTTTCCTGCGCGTCATAGCCGGCCATATGCAGCGGGCTTCCGGCGCTGAAGATCCGCAGCGCCTTGACGGCTGCGCCCCGATGCTGCGGGAAATGCTCGGCCTGCCGTTCCATTTCCATGACGTGCCGCGCAAGGGCGGCCAGCGCGACGCCGCCTTCCTCGACATCGATCTTCGCAAGACCCTGCATCTGCCCCGGATTGGCCACCAGTGACCAGACGCCGCCCGGCGTAGCGAGACGCGGATTGCGATTCAGCAACGTGCTCTGCGCAAACTCGATGATCGCGCGCGGTTCATCCCGCCAGTATTGATTGCGGGCGTCGTTCGGCGGCTCTTCAATCAGCGCGTGATTGGCGCCGTCCGCCGCAAAGACCAGCTCCCCGCTCTGTCGCTCATGCGCCGAACGCATCCCGCCGAAGGGATTGAGCGAAACACGGTAGGGATTGTCCGGCCCCAAGATCCAGAAATCATCGAGGATGGCGACGGCGCGTCCATAGTCGGCGCACATATCGGCGCACTGCGCCGCGATCTCACCGTCCTTGGAATCCATCACCACGATGGCGCGCGACGCATCGGCCAGCATCGATTGCAGCCATGGGATGGCGCCGCAGGTTGTCTTGCCGCCACCGGCCGCCGCGAGCAGCAGCGAGTGCGAGGGACGGGGCTCGAAGATCGGCCGCCCGTCGAAGGTCAATCCTAAGATGCGGCGGCCCGCCGGCCCTGTGACTTTCCTAGTCATCGAGCATCCCCACCTGATGGAGTGTCTCGGTGGATACAATCTCGGCGGCCTTAGGACGCGGACCTTGCGCCAGATACTGAGCGATCGCGGCCTCGCGCACATAGAGCTTCACCATTAGCTTCAGCGCCTCCATCAGCAGTCCCACCGCCGCAAAGGCGAGGATCACGCTGACGAGTCCGAGCGCCCATTCCTGCGGACGGGATGGCCATATGAACCAGGCGACGCTGCCCGCCGCCGCCGCGCTCAAGAGCTTCACATTGATCGCAATGATTGATGTTGTCGTATGTTGGAACGGGTTCATGAGGGCACCTCTTAAGCTTGGTGCGATACTGCGGCGGCAATCTTGCGCCGCAGACGATTGAGGTCGGCGTACTGGCCAAAGATCGCACCAGAGAGCTCGCTGCCGCGCAGATCCCGTGAGAGCAGTTTGAGCTGGCCCAGATGCCATCCGGTGAGCAGCGCCACGGCGCTGAGCGTGCCGAGCACGGCGATCTCACCGGGATAGAGCAGATCGAAAAAGCCGATCAAGAAGGCGGCGAGGCTGCCGCTGGCCAACAGTCCTGCGGTCCATGCCGGGCGCCGCACGCTGACCACTGTCAGTTGCTCCAGCAGATACGAATCCCGGTGCGTATCGACGGACGTGGCCGTCACTTCGACTGTTCCGAAGATCATGGCGCGCCTCCTGTTTCCGAGCGGCCCGTACAGGCCGCGCTGTTGAGAGATGTTTCGAGTGCCTGGGAGAGCGTACGAACCGGGCCTGGTGCGATCATTCGAGCCGATCCGGCATGGACTGCGAACGCGGTTCGCTCGCGGCTCAGCGTGAGATTGATGGCGCAGCGGCAGCGCGATCCGCTCGTCTCACGAAGACCCAGCCAGCGCTCCGCATCAGCCCCACGCTGTTTGGCAAGACCCGCGAGGCCGCTCATGTCTGGCAGCGCAGGATTGCCGTACTGCTGGCAGAAGCTCTGCGCCTCATCGCCCATCCAGCCGAGCAGGGTTTGGCAGGTGAGCGGCGTTGTTGTCTTTGGCGCCGAAGCGGCTGCCTGATGCGTCAACGCGCGGGTACAGCCTTCCATCCAGCCAAGACGCTCAATGGTGCGCTCGCCGACCAGCGGTCCCGTGACATAGAGCGAGATCGCGGCATAGACGGCTGCCCAGGCGGTGACACTGCCGCCAGAGACCGGGCTTTGCAGATCAAGAGCCATCGCTGCCTCCTTGGATCGTCATGCCTGGACCGCCCGCCGATGGCGGCGGCGGATCATCCCGGTAATTGCGCCAGAGATGGCCGAGGAAAATGTAGATCCAGAGCGTGACGGGCATCACCAGCTCGATCACGATCGCGAGCGCGGCCATCGGGAGGAAGTGCCCGATGTACGTGAAGGTCGATGACACGCCTGCTGTTTCGGGAAAGGCCGGTGCCTCGATGCGCTTCTTCTCGATGCCGGCGAGACCCGCTTTGATCGCGGTGCCATGGCGACGAAGCAGGGCGCTCACATTGGCCGTGGCCTCCGGCCGGTCCGCCAGGGTGAGACCATTATCGAGTTCCCCGCCATAGGCCGAGATGAGTGACATCGGCATGGCGTCGAGGAGCGCGCCCACGTCCTGCTTGATCTGCGTATCGATCTGGCTGAGCTGCTGCCGCCGCACGGCCGGATCGAGATCGCCCGTGTTGAAGACGGTCTGATACTGGCCGACAAAGCCATTGAGCGACTGGAGACGCTCGCTGCGGGAGAGATCACCTTGCGTCACCTGACGGGAGATCTCGCTTGCCCGCGTCGCAATTGGCTCCAACGCGCGCGTCACCCGTCCCCGTCCACCATCGCCGCGGCCCGAAAGGCAGCTCTCCTTTTCCTCGCAGCCGACATGCAGTCCGATATCCGCCACCGCCGCATCGAGGATCGGCTTCAGCTGGATCGACTTCGTCGCTTGTAGGTTGGCCGCCTCGACATAAGCGGCAATGTCCTGACCATGCTGCTGCAGTTTGAGATTGTTCACATCTTGAATCGTGAGACCGGCGAAGGTCGAGGCGAATAAGCCCGTGCCCACGGCCAGCATCGAGACAACACTGGCCACACCCGCCGTCAGATAGCCGCGCCCCGCCAGTTCCGCGCCATGCTCGACGGCCCAGCGATTGACGGTATAGGAGACGAGCGCGGCGCTCGATGCGAGAACGCCGATCTTGAGCCAGTCAAGAAGACCGTGCGGCTCAATCAATTGCGGCGCTGACAAACCGATCATTGCGCCCGTCGCGACCGAGAAGAGCGGTAGGGCCATCTCGGCCACGTTGACACCCTTGCGCGGCGGTAGCCGCACTGGCGTCTTACCCGAGGGGCCGGTGTCGTTTGGAAGCCAGCGCCCTTTTTGTCCTGTTGCCTTCGTCACATGCTCGGTCACGCCGTGCTCTCCTTCTTCACGTGGGGGGTCAGGGATTGATCACAGGGGCCGCACTTCAGCGCAGCGGACGGCTTCGCCCATGCGTTGAGACCGCAGCCGGCACAGGTGAATTTGATACGGTCCTGCGCCCGCGACGGCGCGGCGGCGGCGTCATGACGGGTGCGCGTCTTCTCGGCGAGACGCCGGTCACTCCAGCGGATGACAAAGCCGCGAGAGAGCAGGGCCTTGGCCGCGACATCAAACGCGCCGCCCGCCACCGCGTAATGAGACACGCGTGTCCCTGTCCGCTTGCCGCCCGGCTCTCCCGTGTCCGATGGGATTAGCCCGAGCTGCTCCATGTGCTGGGCCCAGACTTCGTCGTGATATCCCGAGCGCCGGCCCGACCGGCTTTCGGCATCCGGCGCCAGATCCTCGCGCCAGGCATGCACCATCTCGTGCACGAGCGTAGACAGGCTCTCATAGTCGTCGCGGTAGGCGAGATAGAAGGGGTTGAGGATGATCTCGTGCGCCGATCCGCCTGAGCGACTCTCAAAGCGGTGCGGACAGAAGGCGCCCAGCATCCGCGCCTTGCGCGCAAAGGTGATGAGCGGTGCGGGCAAGCGGCCCTCGAACAGACGCTCGTTGAACCAGGCAAACGCCAACAGGATATCGGTGTAGGCTTCCTCGGTTGGCTGGGTCCCGTTCAATCGTACGATTGAATCCGGCACATCGGCCGCTCCTGGACCGCCGCCATAGGCCATCAGTGAATTTTCCGGACGCTCCGACACGACTAGCCCTTTTGCGATCAGGCCATCTGTGCGATGGCATTCAGCTCAAGGGGCAGTGTCTTCACAGACCGGTTCGGCTCTCCATCAGAACCTCATAAGAAGCGCATGAGTGTCGACGATCCAAGGACCTATCAGGCGTACGACGAAGACCTAGGCATCGCCGCCGTGCGTCTCGATCAGGCAGTCAACATCGAGCGTCTTCAGGACGAGATGCGGCGGGTGAAGAAGACCGTCAGCTTTCAGGCGCTGGCCGATCTCATTCCCAAAACCATCGCGCAGTTCGCACCGCGCTATCCGACCGGCGGAGACCTATCGAGCCAGAACCTCTATGACTTTCTGAAGCTCAAATCCCCGAGCATCCCCGGCCCCAAGCGCAGACTCGCGTTTCACGCTTTCATGATGGTGGTCGATGAGGCCTACCGGGAGAAGTGGAACTACACGCACTTCGTTCGCCGTGCCGGTCTGGCTCTTACCGATTTCTTTGCGACAAACCGGGGGTCGAGCNNCCGGGGGTCGAGCCGTTACCAACATGCGGCCGCGCTGCAGCGTTCGGCCGGTCTCTACGCCTATCGCCTAGATCCTGAAACGAATCCGGCGACCAGCAAGCACGGCTTCCGGTGGCGCTGCCTTCTCCTCGTCGCACCACGAGATCTGCCCTTTCTACTCGCCTATGACTTCGACATCATCGCCAGCCCGGATGCGGCTGCCCCCGATCCGGCCATGTTTACGCAGCAGCCGACCGGCCTCATGCGGGATAGCTGGAACCTCGATGCGCGCGTTGGCTTTTTCATACCCAAGCGTTCGGATCAGGAGGGCATTATCCTGCTCAACAGCTTTAAGTGGGATTGGCCCACCATTTACGCGTCGATCCTGAACTATCAGCCGGAGCCGCTAACCGACTATCACGCGCCCGAGGTCGTCCATATTCTGTTGACGGACGTTAATTCGTTCGTCAATATCGAGCGGACTGAGAAAACATATCTGTCTTCCGATTACGAAATTCCGGATGAGCGCAAGCTCATGGCGATCAGACAGTCATCGCCACCGGAATATTTGACGCGCTTGTCTTCATTGCTTGAGCGAAAATTCGATTGGGGAGCAGATCTATGAGCGCTGCACCCCCGTGGATAATGCCTAAGCCGTCGGCACCTGATTTTGATATTTATTATGGTGCTGACGTCGACGACATCGGTGAGATCGCGGGCGCCCTCGCGACTGATCCGAATGTGCTCAATCAGCCCGAACCACTCTCGGGCAAGACGGCGCTCTCGATCGCGGCAGCAGATGGCAACTATCTCTCCTTGGAGTTCTTGTTGGTGACCCACAAGGCAGATCCTTGGGTGCCTGATAAGAAAGGGTGGCTGGCGCTCGACTATGCCCGCGCCATTGGGCACGAAGGGTGTCGTCACCTTCTTCTTCAGCACATGTATCCGGAACTTGATGGCGATACGGGTAGTCCCGATGTCGTGCCGCTCTTCCCGCGCCGAGGATGAGCCCGACAGCCCCGTGTGCCGTCAGGTTTGTTGGCGGCTCGGTGGGATGGTCACGGCGTTTTTTACAAGATTATGGCTGTCCTGGCGGGCTCTATCGTAAGCGCTGCGCCGCCCCCACGTTGCGGGGCTGAGGTCGAGCCGGCGATGGTTGGGTATGG
>CXWK01002315.1_pt2 | contig 10008 bp, 7 predicted proteins | sample 590851 | NCBI WGS metagenome assembly CXWK01 (sample SAMEA3498364, study PRJEB10139) | wastewater metagenome | biome: wastewater treatment plant; material: activated sludge | place: Denmark | collected 2014-08-01
CTGTTCTCCTATGAGATGTGAATTGATAAGGGCAGGGGAGCGGGGGAGCAGGGGGGCGGGGGAGGTCGCGCCGGCGGCTCCGCACTCTGGGGGGATTATAGCAGGTCTGGGGTGAGAAGAAAGACCTGACAGGTGTTGGCCGCCAACGCCCAACACCTGTCAGGTCTACATGATCGCCAGACCTGATAGGTCTAAGGCGAGTTAGCGCTCTAACTCGAGGGCATCGATTTTGCCGTTGAAGACGGTGCCGGGCGCTAACCAGGGAAAGATAGACGCGGTGAACGTGTCGCCGTTCAGGCTAAGCCGGACGATGCTGGCATCGTTGCCAGTCACACCACCCAGATTAAAGGCGCCGAGGATGGTCACGTAGTAGTCGTTGTACGTCTCCGAATCCTGCCAGACGCTGACAATGTCTTCAGCCGCCAGGCCGGGGACGCGCGAGCCGTCAACGGGAACCCATCGGCTCCAGGCGGAATCCCAACTTGACCAGAAGATTACATCCTCGTCGGCGATCTTGATCACCGGGGCGGTGAGTATCGCTCCCGCGCCACTTGTGGAAATGAACAGGTCATCCCAACTCTCGTCCAGGGCATCAATTTTCTCACCCGCCTTGGTCAGACCATTCGACAGGCCTTTCCAGGCAAAACTGTAGGTGCCGGAGCCTAGCGGGAATAGGCCAGGCACATCGGGCGAAAAGCGCACAACGTCGTATGGAGTGGCCGTGCCCAGCCCGGGGATGGTCTGGTTGGCGCTATAGACCAAGAGCAGTTCGCCGGCGTTGGTGAAGCTGAAGCTACCGATGTTCTTTGTCAAGCCATGGTCAGAGCCGTCGAAGACCATTGTCCAGCCGTTGGACGCTTTGTCATAGCGCAGAATGTCGGCCCCCTGAGCGAGAATGCCGCCAATGGTTGCGTCGGCCGCCGGGCTAATGTAGACGATCGTCGGCACTGAGACGACCTGGGTCCAGTAGTTGTTCGTATAGCTGCCCTGGGCGTTAGCCACAGTGAGGGTTACGTAGTACCAGCCGACGTCGGTGAAGATGTGCGTGGGATTTTGCTCGGTGCTGGTGGTGCCATCGCCGAAATCCCAATACCAGGAAGTCGGGCAACCACTGGCATCGGCTGAAAAGTTGATTGTCAGGGGCGCAAGCCCAGTGCTGGAGTCGGCCCATATCCGCGCCCGCGGCTGGTGAACAGTGCCGTTCTGCTGCCATATTTCTAGGGCAGGCGAAACTGGGCCTTCGGCGCTGCTGAAGTCGACGGAGTTGGTCGAGTTGTTGCGAATGGCGAGACTCAACCAGGCCGGCGCTGAGCCGAGCGGCCAGTCGAGATAGGCGAACGCATACTGCTCGTCTGAGACTTGGCCGAAGGTTCCCAACGCAGGATCGGAGATAGGCGGCGCGTTGTTCCAATTAATCGCGTTTTCTTGCCACCCATTGCCAGCCACGTATACGCTGCCGCTGTCGGTGCTCGGCTCTTTAACGAATGTTCGTAAGGTGGGTTGGGCCTCTAGCAGGCATTGCCCGACCGGTACGTTCAAATCCACCCAGAACTTCAGATAAGCGTTCGTGTCCGCGGAGGCGTTCTGCACGCGCAGGAAGGCGGCGTTTCCATAGTTGGTTGTCTTGCTTGCCTGCCGAACATAGGCGTCGGCTGCGACGCCTAACTCGACGAACTGCCACGGTTCGGCGCGATAGAGCGAGAGGCGGTAGAAAAATCCGCCACCGCCATCATAGCCGTGATCAGCGGCAATGATCTGCAAGTAGTAGTCGCCGTCTTCTTGCAGGTACCACTCAAGGTAGGGGTCGCCATTGTTGTAGTTGTAGCCGCTGCTGAGCTCTTCCAGATTGGCGCCGACACGATGGTAAAGAGTGAGCTGCGGCTGGAGCGCGGAGTCGATTTCCCAGGCATCGACGTAGACCTGCATCTCATCACCGGTCAGGCCCTCAAACGTATACCAGTCTACATCGCCCGGAACCTGGATCAATCCGCCGTCCAGTTCTGCGCCGTAGGCGATAGGCGTTGCATCTTGCCAGATATCGTTTGGTTCGTATGGGTCGGTAGGAGGCTCGCTATTGTTCTCGATCGAAATCTCAAAGCCCGTCGGCGTAGCAGCATCGACGGTGATCGAGATTTCGCCTGTGTCGTCGACAAATGTTTCCCCGACTCGCCACATCGCTCCTTCGTCGGACGTATCCTCATTCCAGTCGCTGTCGACGACGTGGGCTCCCCAATCGAAGTCGACCTCATGGATGATAACGGCATCGCCGGGCACTTTCGCGTCGTAGCCGACTCGGCGACGCACCTCGGCAGTAAAGAAGTGGTTTGAAGACCCCTCAACCGGGATCTTAGCCATCAGATAGTCGTCGGTCGCCGGTTGATCGATTTGCTCCAGCGTCAAGATGTGACTGCCCACATCCGCCGAGTATATTTGTTCCGGCGCCAACCACTCTACCAGGTCGTGATGGAAAGCAATGGTATTTTGCCCAAGACAGCCGTAAACAGGATCGATGTGGGCATCGTCACAATTGTAGCGGTCGGCGCTCATTACGTCCCAAACGTTGTCATAGACGTAGCCATAATCGCCCGATGAATGGGGCATGCCGAAGCCGTGGCCCATTTCGTGGTAGATGACGCTGATGTCGGAGTAGGCCCAGGGCGGCTCCCAGGTCGTCCGCCAGGATTGTTCGACGCCGTCGAGGGTGAGGTAGCTGCTGCCGCCCCAGGCGCAACAGCCGAGCCAGTCGTTGAACATCAGGTTGATGCCCACGTAGTTGGGGAAATAAACATCGGCGTCGGCCACCGCCGTGCAATCGTTCACTAGCGCGGAGAGATCGGTACCGTCCTCATCATCCACATAGTATGAGCGCGGATGGGGGAGCGTGTACCAGCCGAACGCGGCACTACCCTGGACGTTCACTTTGTTATAGGACACTTCGCGCCAGTAGTGGTCCAACCCGGGGCGGCTGCTGCCATACATCTGCTGGAAGAACTGTTGATTCTGTGGTTCGTCGCTGACATCGCCGAACTTACACATGAGGCTGACCCAGGGCGAACTGCCAACGACATTGGGCGCCGCAATGCCGGGCGAAACAGCGGTGACGCTCGACAGATAAAGTGTCTTTGCCTCTCCCGGACGGGTTGGGGCGGCCGGCGCTTGCCCGACAGCCCGCACGCGCTGGCCGTTGAGCAAGAGCAGGTGTCCTGGGCTTACCGCCGACCTCGCGTCCACAACAAGATCGTACTCCTGGCCTCGTTCGTCGGTCAGGCGATAGAGTAATGGGTGTTCAGGTGGCTGGCTCGGAGCGGAGTCGCCCCAGATGAGGCTCAGATAGCCGGTGATCTCTTGCGCTAGGGTTTCCGCCGTGGATGGAGCAAATTGGGGATCGTTGAGTATTGAGGACGGGTCAGACGAGTGGTTCGGTCGTGGCGCAACGGGGTCTGACGAGTGTTGCGTCATGGTCTGGGCCCTAGCCGGCATCAACCCGACCAGCAGCAACATACCGGCTAGCAGCAACAAGGCAAAGAGACGTGGTTTCATGGTAGATCCTCCCGAATCCGTTCTGGCACGCACAACAACCGCCGCCCCCGAGGCAGCGATCATCAGCATATGAGAGATAAAATGCTCCTTGCATGCAATTATCGTCACCTGTCTGGGACTAGGCAGTGATATTTGTCACATAAATGGGGTGATAAATGTCATGGCCTGCGGCGTGACAGCGTGCGATTGATCCAATCCCCTTATGAAGTGTCCGCACTACGGGGCAGATGGCTTGTGGGGAGGGTTATGCAGAAGGGTGGGGTGAGTGTTCTTGCGGGTCGTTGGGCGAACGAACGAAGGTGCGACGCACTTCCAAAAGTGCGTCGCACCTTAGTCGACTAAGAGGCAGTCTGACAGACTACGCTACAGCGTTGGCGCTACGGCCCGGTCGGTCGCGTGGGCGATCTGCTCGGCCGTCAGGATGAGTTGATAGGCGACGAGCAGTTGCGTCAGGGCCAGCGGGTAGCTGCGGCGCTCTTCGTGGCCGAACTGGTAGCGGCCGAGGCAGCTCTCATCCAGCCCGGCGTTGGGCGGCAGATGGCCGCGGATGATGGCCATGAGTTCCTCAGCCTTCTCCGGGCAGACAGAGCCGTCGATCTCCAGAAAGTCGGCCGGGCGGCCTTCGTAGCGGGCCAGGTCAAGGCGCATAGCCGGGCGGTTGGCAGAGCCGCCGTGCTCCAGCACGTCGGTCAGGTCGGGGTGAGGCAGCGTGGGCAGCAAGACCAGCTGGGTGTTCAGGTGGCTGTCGCCGGGGTCGCTGGTCGCTGCCGGCGGATAGAAGCGGACGATCATGTCGGCGTAGCCGCGCTGCGGATGGATGAAGCGCGGGGCGATGTCATCGCGCCCGGCCATGGAGCGCAGCACCTGCTCCTCGGTATAGCCGCGCTTGGTCGTGTCGCGTTTGATCTTCCAGGCCCGGCGCAATTCCTCCGTTGGGTCCAGGTACACCCGGGCGTCGAAGCAGAGGCGCATCAGCCGCGTATGGAACGGCAGGAGGCCCTCGACGATGATGAACTTGGTCGGCTCGATGTACTCGGGCGCGTCGAAGTCGCCGGTGGCGTGGTTATAGACCGGCTTGAGGATGGGCTGCCCTTCGCGCAGCAGGCGGAAGTGCTGCTCCATGATCTGGATGTAGTTGCAGTCGGGGTGCAGGGCGCTCAGCTTCATCTGGCGGCGCTGTTCGCGGTTATAGCGGTGGTAGTGGTCGCAACAGATGGCCGTGACCTGGCCCGCGCCCAACGCCTCGACGATGCCCTTGGTGATCGTCGTCTTGCCCGATGCGCTATCGCCCGCGACACCGAGCATGATGGTCTTGCGGTTCATATGGCCTCCTTAGGGGCCAGGTTCCAGGTTCCAGGTTCCAGGGAAAGAGGCCAACGCGATGGCGCTTCTCTTCCCTGGCCCCTGGAACCTGGCCCCTGAAACCTTATTGCACCACTTCGAACTTGACTTCCGACCACAACTCCATCGACTTGCGCAACTCCGGGCTGGTGCGGGCGATCTGCTCCAGCGTCTTGCCGGCCAGCACGCCCTCGACGGCGGCACGATTGGCCGCGGCGCCGGCGCGGCTGCCGTCCGGGTGGCCGTGGGTTCCGCCGCCGAAGAGGAAGAAGGCGTCGGGGCCGTAGATCTGCAGCAGGTCGGGCACATGGTGGACGTGGATGCCGCCGCTGGCCACGGGCCAGGTGGCCTTCAGCCCGCCGAAGTCCTGGTCGAAGTAGAGGCCGTGCTCCAGGTTGGCTTTGACATACCGCTCGCGCAGGGTATCGATGATACCCAGCGTGTCGTTCCACGAGCCTTCCAGCTTGCCGACGACGGTGCCGGTGTGGAGGTGGTCGCCGCCGGTCAGCCGCAGCCACTTGGCGACGACGCGCATGGCGATGCCGTGGTTGGGCTGGCGGGTGAAGACGGCATGCATGGCGCGGTGGCAGTGGACGATCATGTCCAGCTCCCCGGCGCGCTTGAAGATGTCGGCCGACGCAGCGAAGCCGGCGGTCAGGAAGTCGAACATGATCATGCGGCTGCCCAGCTCATAGGCGTACTCCAGCCGGCGCAGGCTCTCCTCGGTGCTGCCGGCGGTGCAGTTGTGCCAGTGGCCCTTGAACTCGCCCGTCTCGGCCGCGGCGCGGTCGACGGCGTCCTGGGCATACATGAAGCGGTCGCGCCAGCGGCTGAACGGCTGGCTGTTCATGTTCTCGTCGTCCTTGGAGGTGTCGAGGCCGCCGACGAGACACTCATAGATGATTGTCGAATAGGCCTTGGGCGACAGGCCCAGCTTGGGCTTGACTGTGCCGCCCAGCAGCGGCCGATCCCACTTGTTGGCCCAGACGCGCTCGTCGTAGATGCCCACGCGCGGGCCGGGGAAGGTCTTGACCAGGGCCAGGGGGATGCGCATGTCCTCCAGCCGCAGCGCGGCGACGGCCTTGAAGCCGAAGACGTTGCCGACGATGGACGACATGATGTTGACGACGCTGTTCTCCTCGAAGAGATCCATCGGATAGGCGATGTAGGCGATGTCGTCAACGATGGCGTAGACCTTGGCCTTGTAGAAGTCGATGTCGGTCAACTGATTGGACCAGACCTCGGTCCACGTCCCGGTGGACGACTCGGCGGCCACGGCCGCCGCGGCCTCGATCATGTCCACACCCTGGGGCCGGATGCGGAAGGCGCAGAGCAGATCGGTGTCCTGGGGGATGTAATCGGGCACGTAATAATCGACGGCATAGGCGCGCACGCCGGCTTCATAGGCCGTGCTCAATTCGGCCGACGGCGGCTTCTTGAGGCTTCGCGGACCAACAACTTGTGTGCTCACGGATCAACCTCCTATCCTTGTCAAAGACCAATAGCAATCGCCGGCGGCGCGGACGGGTGGGCCGGTTCCGCGCCGGCCAAGCATGAACCAGCCTGTGCTATCCCCCCGGCGAGACTGGGCTGCATGTAGGAACAGCACAACGCCCGCACTTTGTGAGGGATTTCACAAAGCAGTATAACACGCTGCGTCATGGCCGTAAATAGGGTTATTAGCCGTCTTGGAACAGTCCGTGCCGGTAAAGGTAAGACAGGCTATCTGTCGCGCCGGATTCGGGTCTGATCGCCGGTTCACCCCGCGCGCCGGGCAGTTAGACTGTTTGACGGAGGTAAGGACAATGAAAAAGCGAATTGGTATGTTGCTGGTGATTCTGGTTCTGGCCTGGGCGCTGGTAGCCTGTGGTGGTGGTGGCGATAACAGCAACGACAACGGCGCCACGGGCACCGAGGGCGAAATGCCGCTCTCGACGGAGGTAGTCGGCACGCCGTCGGACCTGGGCGATGACGGGATGGAGGAGATGGCGACGGCCGAACCATAGGCGCAGGTTGCCTGCGGAGTGAGAGACCTGTCAGGTCTAAGCCACGGAGTGCGCATCTGAGCATGCGCACTCCGTGGCGTTTTGGGCGAATGAGCGGGTTAGTGACCGAGCAGGGCATTGAGCGCGCCCTGCACCACGGCCTGGGTGTGGCCGTCGGCGTCGAGCGCCGGCTCCCACAAGGAAACAGACACGGCCACAACGCGGTCGGTGGCGGCCAGGGCGCGCAGCACGTCGCGCACCGTCTCGCCCGATGGGCCGCCGGGGGCGGGGTAGTTCATGGCCGGAGCATCGACAGGGTCGATGATGTCGGTGTCGAAGTGGACCAGCAGCGGGCCTTCGGGCAGCGCGCCCGGTTGCAGCAACGCTTCCACGTCGGGGATGTAGCCGATGCCGGCGGCGGCGATATTGGCGCGCTCGCCGGGGTCAAGGTCGCGGCCGTCGACCAGCACAACCCGCGCCGCCGGCCACGGCCGCAGCCCGGTCTCGGCCAGCAGCGTCTGCTCCCCCAACCCCACGGCCATCGCCAGGGGCATGCCGCCGAGGAAGCCGCTGGGGGTGGTATCCCAGGTGTTGAAGNNCGGCTGTTGCCCGGCCCGTTGCAGCCCGGCCAACACGCCGATGGCGGCGCAACAGTCGCCGGCAATCGACACCGGCCGCCGGCCCGCGGCCAGCGCCCCGGCCACCTCGGCCGCCAGCGCGTCGTAGAGGCGGCCCATGCGTTCGAGGCGTTCGCCGGGCGGCAGGTCGGTCCGAGTGACGCGCCAGTCGGGCGCGGCCATGGCGGCGATGGCCGGGCGCGGTTCGTCAAGGAAGTAGGGGGTCAGGATGGTGAGGTCAGACATACCGGCTCTCCTTGCCGTCGTCACCTTGTCGGGGTCAGGATTCTCCCGACAATGAATCAGGGGCAGGCCCACTGCTGCGAGCCTACCCCTGAATCATAGACGAAAGTGAGTCGCCGGTCGAACGTTATCTGGCCGTAGACAGCGACGACACGGGCACGCCGGTGCTGACGTACGGGGCGTTCACCCAGCCCGTCTGGCCGCCGGCCACTGCCACCTGCACCCACTGGCTGTCCGCGCTGCGGAAGCCGCTCATGGGCACGATGGTGCACGGCTGGAGCTGCGTCAGGGTCTCGAACTGTGTGCTGGGGCCGCGACGCACGTTCAGCACGATGCCGCCCTGAACCTGGGCTTGCAGGCCGGTGGGGGCCACGGTGCAGTTTTGGGCCGGGCCGGGCGGCTGGATGGCCGGGCCGCCCAAGGGGATGAGATCGACCTGTATGAAGGCCGGGCCGAAGTTGTCATAGTACTCGACGACGACGTTGGCGACGTTGCCGTTGGCGAAGATTTCGGCCGACCGCACGGTTGTCTGATCGATCCAGTTGTCGACCACCAACTGATTGTTGACCCACACGCGCGAGCCGTCGTCGCTGGTAGCCACGATGCGATAGCGGCCGGGCTGCACGGCCACCTGGCGCGTCCAGCGGGCCGACCAGAGGTCGCTGTTGACGCCGGGGCCGGGCGAGCCGGCGCCCCAGTTCTGGTTCAGATAGCGGTCGTCGCGCACGAGCACGGGCGCGCCGGTCAGGTTGACCGTGTTGAAGTAGACACCGCGCCAGTTGGGGAATTGCGGGCCGGCGTCTTCGGGGCCGATCAGGTCCCAGTTGAAGATGGCCGTGGCCTGGCCGCCGTCCTCGAAGTGCTCCACGCGGAAGTTGTGGGTTCCGGCGGGGATGAAGCGGTCGACGGAGACGGTGTGCTCCTGGCTGCGGGTCCAGTTATCGATGATGAGCTGGTTGTTGATCCAGACGCGCATGCCGTCGTCCATTGTGGCCGTGAAGCGGTAGTTGCCGGCGGCGAAGGGGATGGCGCGCGTCCAGCGCACGGAGAAGTTATCGTCGCCGACGCGGGCATCGGGGGCGCCGCCCCACCAACGGAAGTCGATGGTGCGGTCCCAGCGGGTCATAATCGGATTGCCGCGCAATTCCTGGTTGGTCCAGAACTCGGCATACCATAGATTGGGGTTGTCGCTCTGGGCCGCGGCCGGGCGACCGCCGCCCAGGGCCAGCAGCCCAATCGCCAGCGCCAGGGCGGCGACGAGCCACAGGGTGCGACGGGATGAGAGTTGCATAGGTTCGTTGCTCCTTGTTCGATGCGGGCCACATGGGATGCCAACAGGCGTATCGGCCGCGCGCTATTCGGTTGACCAACTAAGCATTGTAATATACCTAAATAGGCATGTCAAGCTAAGGCGATTGACCGTGACAACCAGACGCTATCGCCCTGACAAAAACGCCCGTGTTGCCCGGCCATCTAGCCGACGCCCGACGGCGCATCATCGAGGGTCAGCAGATACTGGCTCAGCACCCAGCCGAGCGCGCCGCTGTCGCTGAGCACTTCGACCCATACGCCATCGGCGGTGCGGTTGCCGGTCAGCAGCGGTTGGGCGCACGATGGCAATTGGCCAACGATGGAAAACTGAAGTCCTGCGCCGGCGCGCACGTTCAGCGGCCGGGCGCTGATGACCACGCCGTTGTTGGGTGTCGGCGCGACAGGACAACTGATCGTGCCGTCCGGATTGACCGGCGGCGCGGGCGTCGGTGTGGGCGGGGGCGGCAGGATGCCCTCGCCGCCGCTGACGGGGACGATGTCCACGCGCACGGCGGCTTCGCCCGTCGCCTCGAAGTACTCCACGCGCAGATTGGCCGGGCCGCTGAACCAGTAGTCGGCCGAGCGCGTCCTGGCCGCCTGGACGCCCCAGTTGTCGATGACCAACTGATCGTTGACGTACAGGCGCGCCCCGTCGTCGCTGGTCAGGTCAAGGCGATACTGGCCGGGCACGCCGTTGAAGGCGCGCGTCCAGCGGGCCGAGAAGTTGTCGGCCGGCAGCCGCAGATCGGGCGCGCCGAAACCCCACGAGAAATCGAGATAGCGGTCGTCGCGCACCAACGCGGGCGCGCCGGATAGGTACGGGTTGGTGAAGTACTCGCCCTTCCAGTTGGGATAGGTGTTGCCGCCGGCGATGAGCGTCCAGTCGAGCACGGCCGTGGCCACGCCGCCCAGGTCGTGGTAATCGACTCGCAGGTTGTGCCAGCCTTCGCTCAACGGCACGTCCCTGGAGA
>CXWK01026757.1_pt1 | contig 10007 bp, 12 predicted proteins | sample 590851 | NCBI WGS metagenome assembly CXWK01 (sample SAMEA3498364, study PRJEB10139) | wastewater metagenome | biome: wastewater treatment plant; material: activated sludge | place: Denmark | collected 2014-08-01
ACGGCCGCGATGTTCGGGATGGAGGCGGGGCTCTTCTTCCCCTCGGGCACGCAGTCGAACCTCGCCGCCCTCATGGCCCATTGCGGCCGCGGCGAGGAGGTGATCGTCGGGCAGGACGCCCACACCTACCGCTACGAGGGCGGGGGCGCCGCGGTGCTGGGCTCGATCCAGCCCCAGCCGCTCCAGAACCTCCCCGACGGCACGCTCGACCTCGCGATGGTGGACGCGGCCGTGAAGCCCGACGACTCGCACTTCGCCGTCACACGGCTCCTCGCGCTGGAAAACACCATCGGCGGAAAGGTCATNNCCATCGGCAGGGATTACCTGGCTCGCGCGCTCACCCTCGCGTGGAAGCGCGGTCTCTCCACGCACCTGGACGGGGCGCGGATCTTCAATGCCGCGGTGAAGCTCGGTTCCCCCGTGAACGCGCTCTGCGCGGGTTTCGACACCGTCTAGGTGTGCCTGTCCAAGGGCCTGGGGGCTCCCGCGGGCACGGTGCTCGTTGGCCACCAGGCGCTCGTCCATCGGGCGCGGCGCATCCGCAAGATGCTGGGCGGGGGCATGCGCCAGGCAGGGATCCTGGCCGCCGCGGGCCTGCACGCGCTGGAAAACCACGTTGCGAGGCTCGCCGAGGACCATGCCAATGCCGAGCGCCTCGCGAAGGGGCTCTCGGGCGCAGGCTTCAGGGTCGAGCCCGTGCAGACCAACATGGTCTTCGTGAACGTGGGCGCGGACGTGTGCGCGGCGCTCCAGGCGCACCTGTCCGGAAAGGGTATCCAGGCGATCGTCTCGCCCCGCACCCGCCTGGTGACGCATCTCGATTTGGATGGGGCGGGAATCGATCGCGCCGTGGAGGCGTTCGCCTCGTTCAGCCGCAGCGTGGCGACCGCGAACTAGCTTCTTCCTTCCCCGGCCTTTCTCCCCTCAGAGCACCTCGGCCGCGTGGTCCGCGAGCCGCGAACGCTCTCCCCGCGTGAGCGTGATGTGCCCGCTGTGTCCCCAGCCCTTGAAGCGGTCGACCACGTAGGTGAGGCCCGAGGAGCCTTCCGTGAGGTAGGGCGTGTCGATCTGGGCGATGTTGCCGAGGCACACGACCTTGGTGCCGGGCCCCGCGCGCGTGATGAGCGTCTTCATCTGCTTGGGCGTCAGGTTCTGCGCCTCGTCGATGATGAGGTACTTGTTGATGAAGGTGCGCCCGCGCATGAAGTTCAGGCTCTTCACCTTGATGCGGCTGCGGATGAGGTCCGCGGTCGCGGCGCGCCCCCAGTCGCCCGCCTCGTCGTCGGTCTTCATGAGGACGTCCAGGTTGTCCTCGAGCGCGCCCATCCAGGGCGTCATCTTCTCCTCCTCCGTTCCGGGCAGGAATCCGATGTCCTCGCCCACCGGGACGGTGACGCGGGTCATGATGATCTCGCTGTAGACCTTGTACTCGAGGGTCTGCATGAGGCCCGCGGCGAGCGTGAGGAGGGTCTTCCCCGTCCCCGCCTGCCCGAGCAGCGTCACGAAGTCGACTTCCGGGTCCATGAGGAGATTCAGCGCGAAGTTCTGCTCGCGATTGCGGGCGGTGATGCCCCAGACGTTGTTCTTGTGGTGCGAGTAGTCCTTGAGCGTCTGCAGCGTGGCGAGCTTGCCCTTCACGTCCTTCACGATCGCGTAGAACGGGCGGTCGCCCTCGTGGTAGACGAACTGGTTCACGAGGAGCGAGGGGCAGAGCGGCCCCTTCACGCGGTAGAGCGTGCGCCCGTGCTCCTGCCAGCTCTCCACGTCCTTGCCGTGCCGGTCCCAGAAGTCCTCGGGAAGCCCCAGCACGCCGGTGTAGAGGAGGTCGGTGTCCTCGAGCACCTTGTCGTTGAAGTAGTCCTCGGCCGCGAGCCCGATCGCATGCGCCTTGATGCGCATGTTGATGTCCTTGGACACCAGCACGACCTGGCGCCTGGGCTCGCGATCCTTCAGGTGCATCGCCACGCCGAGGATCACGTTGTCGGCCTTCTGCGAGGCGACCGAATCGGGGATCTCGACGCTGACGGAGTGGGTCTGCAGGTAGAGCCGGCCGAGCGCCTCGCCGTGGGTCTTTCCCTTGAGCGAGTAGCCCGACTCGATGTCGCCCTCGCCGGCGGAGACGATCTCGTCCAGGAAGCGGCTCGCCTGGCGCGCGTTCCGGGAGACCTCGCTCATTCCCTTCTTGTTGTCGTCCAGCTCCTCGAGCGTGACCATGGGGAGGTAGACGTCGTGCTCCTCGAACCGGAAAAGGCTCGTCGGATCGTGCATCAGGACGTTGGTGTCGAGGACAAAGAGCTTCACGGCGGCCGATCGCCGGCTCGCCCGGCCTTCGCCGCGGCTTTCGCGCTTGCGGTGCATGGGTACCTCCGCGGAATCCGGGGTGTTCATGGACGCCTCGCCGGCCTCGGGGCGCCGGGAGTCACGCAGGTTGTCGTTGGGCATCAGCGTGGATCGCCAAGGGTGGGAAATCCGGGGGGGCTCAATGCGCCTGGACGGAGAAGTCGCGCACGAGGAAACGGGAGGCGGGCGGGGGGCCCTTGCAGGCCAAGGGCGGGGGGCGATGCTTGCCGGTGGCGTGGAGCGCCAAATCCGGAACTGCCTTGCGTTCGCGCATCCAGGGGCCCAGGGAGTTGACCGCGACCTATGGTGGACAAGAACCTTGAAAAACGCAAGCTATGGGGTTGAAGGGCCAGAAAGAAAGGCCGGGCCCTGGACGGCGAGGGCGCCGCTTCGCCCGGCTATCCCGGCGTCGGCGATGCGGTGCAGGGGGATCGAGGCCGGATCGAGCGCGGCATGGAGATCGCGCAGGGCGACCAGCGCATAGCCCTGGGCCTTCCATCCCTCCAGCAGGCGCTCGAATGCGGGAGCGAGCTTCATGCCCTCGAGCTCCGCGTGCAGCGTGAAGACCAGGTCGCGCGGCACCCGCGTGCGCTCGAGGATCGCATCGGCCACGCTCGCTTCGGTCACGCCGTCCAGGCCGATGAGTTCGTCGAGCGTGGGCAGCGTCGTGGGCAGTTGCGGGCAGGCGACGATCTCGCCCTGGTGAACCGGGAGGAAAGGGTGCTCGCCCCGCGTGTCCGAGCAATAGTCGAATCCGAACCGCTGCGTGCGGCGCCAAGCGTGGACATTCATCTGCCAGCCGGCCGCACCGTGGACCTTCGGCTCCTGGGCGAACACCTCGGGAAAGCGATCGCGGGCGAGCGCCATCTGCCGTTCGGTCCACGCCTCGTCGGCCGATCCCACGCCGTCCTGCCATTTCACGTGGTCCCAGGTGTGGATCCCGACCTCGAAGCCGGCGTCGCGCACGCCCCGCAATATCGACGCGCAGCGCTTGCCGATGTCCGGTCCCGGCAGCAGCGTCCCGTACAGGAGTGTCCGGATGCCGTAGTGCGACAGCACCGAAGTCCGGCCGACCTTGCCGAGGAACCCCGGCCGGAAGACGCGCGCGACGGCGCGCCCGGTGTGGTCTGGGCCGAGGCTGAAGAGAAACGTGGCGCCCGCTTCGTGCCGCTTGAGCATTTCCACGAGCCGAGGCACGCCTTCCCGGGTCCCGCGGAAGGTGTCGACGTCGATCTTGAGGGCGAGCTTGTTCACGGAGCGTGGGATGCCGATCGGCGGGATGCGTAGCATACGCGACCCGCAGCACCTCCCGCGCGATAGTCTCGCCATCCCGACCGGGGCCTGCTAAAATGCTGAATTTCCTGCGATTTTGATCGCAGACCCGAGGATCCCCATGCCGCGCCCGCTTCGCAACATCGCCATCATCGCCCACGTCGACCACGGCAAGACCACGCTCGTCGACAAGCTCCTGCAACAGGCCGGCACCTTCGCCAAGCACCAGCACATCGTCGAACGGGTGATGGACTCCGGGGACATCGAGAAGGAGCGCGGCATCACGATCCTCGCCAAGAACACGGCGGTCGACTACCTCGGGGTGCACATCAACATCGTGGACACGCCGGGTCACGCGGACTTCGGCGGCGAGGTCGAGCGTGTGCTCTCGATGGTCGACGGCGTGGTGCTGCTGGTCGACGCGGTGGAGGGCCCGATGCCCCAGACCCGCTTCGTGACGCGCAAGGCGCTGGCTCTGGGATTGAAGCCCATCGTCGTGGTAAACAAGATCGACCGCGACAGCGCCCGCCCCGACTGGGTGGTGAACCAGACCTTCGACCTGATGGACAAGCTGGGCGCGAGCGAGGACCAGCTCGACTTTCCCGTGATCTACGCCTCGGCGTTGAACGGCTGGGCGTCCGCGGAGGCCGCCACCAAGGGCGCGGACATGCGCCCGCTCTTCGACGCGATCCTCCAGCACGTCCCCGAACCCGTGGGCGATCCGGAAGGCGCGCTGCAACTGCAGATCAGCGCGGTGGACTACACGAGCTTCCTCGGCCGCATCGCCGTGGGACGCATCCGGCGGGGCACGATCCGCAAGGCGCAGGAAGTGATCATCCTCGAGGGCGACCGGGCGCCGCGCAGGGCGAGGATCGGCCTCGTGCGCGCTTTCCAGGGCCTGGAGAAGGTCGAGATGGATTCGGCGAGCGCCGGCGAGATCGTGTCCGTCACCGGCATCGAGGACTTCACCATCGGCGCTACCTTCGCCTCGACCGAAAATCCCGAGGCGCTGCCGTTCCTGGGCGTGGACGAGCCCACGCTCACCATGAACTTCCAGGTCAATACCTCGCCCTTCGCGGGCCAGGAGGGCAAGTACGTCACCAGCCGCCAGATCCGCGATCGCCTGACGAAGGAACTGATGTCGAACGTGGCGCTGCGGGTCGAGGACACGGACGATGCCGACGTCTTCCGCGTATCCGGCCGCGGCGAGCTGCACCTGACCATCCTCATCGAGAACATGCGCCGCGAAGGCTACGAGGTCGCCGTGGGCAAGCCCCGCGTGGTGGTGAAGGAGGTCGACGGCGAGCGCCACGAGCCCTGGGAGATCCTCACCGTCGACGTGGAGCAGGATCACCAGGGCCGCGTCATGGAGGAGCTGGGCCGGCGCGGCGGCGAACTCCAGGACATGGTGCCGGACGGCAAGGGCCGCGTGCGGCTCGACTACAAGATCCCCTCGCGGGGCCTGATCGGCTTCCACCTGGAGTACATGACGCTCACGCGCGGCACGGGAATCAAGAGCCACGTCTTCGACGAATACGCGCCGGTGAAGGGCGAGCTGCCCTCGCGGCGCAGCGGCGTCCTGATCTCCTCCGAGCAGGGCGAGGCGGTGGCCTTCGCGCTGTGGAACCTGGAGGCGCGCGGCCGGATGTTCGTCTCGCCCGGCGAGCGCGTCTACGAGGGGATGGTGATCGGCATCCACAGCCGCGACAACGATCTCATCGTGAACCCGGTGAAGGGCAAGAAGCTCACCAACGTGCGCGCCGCGGGCAAGGACGAGAACGTGCTGCTCACACCGGCCATCCTGCTCACGCTCGAGGGCGCCGTGGAGTTCATCGATGACGACGAACTGGTCGAGGTGACCCCGAAGAACATCCGCCTTCGCAAGCGCCACCTGCTGGAGCACGACAGGAAGCGCGCGGCCCGCGAGGAGCAGGCCGCCTGACGGGCGCCTTGGACTCCACCCTCATCGCCCTCGTCGCCGTCGCGGCGATCGCCGCGGTGGCAGCGCTCGTGGTCGCGCTGCGGGTGGCGCGTCGCCTGGACGAGTTGCCGGGTGCCGTCGCCGGCGACCGCGAGGCCCACCACCGGGCAATCCTCACCGACCTGCGGGGCGGGCTCGCCGATTCCGCGGACCGCATCGCCTCCCGCCAGAGCGAGGAGGGCGACCGGCTCCGGCGTGCGCTGGGCGACGAACTGGCGAGGAACCGCGAGCAACTCCAGGTCTTCGAGCGGGTCCTGCAGGAGAAGGTCGACCAGCGCCTCGCCGAGATCGGCGGCAAGGTGAACGAGCGCCTGGAGGAAGGCTTCAAGCGCACCAACGAGACCTTCGTGAGCGTGATGACGCGGCTGCAGACCATCGACGACGCCCAGAAGAAGATCGAGACCCTAACCACCAGCGTGGTGAGCCTGCAGAGCCTGCTGGGAAGCAAGAGTTCACGGGGGGCCCTCGGCGAGCGCCAGCTCGAGGACATCGTGAAAAACGTGCTCCCCGAGGCGTCCTACGAGTTCCAGTACACCTTCCAGACCGCCCGCAACGTCCGCGCCGACTGCGTGCTGAAGCTTCCGGATCCCACGGGACTCATCGCGGTGGATTCCAAGTTTCCCCTCGAGAACTACGAGCGGATGATCTCCGACGGCCCCGACCGGGTCACACCCGGGGTCTTCAAGGCCGACGTGCGCCGGCACATCGACGACATCGCCTCGAAGTACATCGTTCCCGGGGAGACGGGCGACGGGGCCGTGATGTTCGTGCCGGCGGAAAGCGTCTTCGCGGAGATCCATGCGCACCATCGCGATCTCGTCGAGTACGCCGGCCAGCGACGCGTCTGGATCGTCTCTCCCACGACCCTGATGGCCGTGCTCAACACCGCGCGTGCGGTGCTGAAGGACGTGGAGACGCGCAAGCAGATCCACATCATCAAGGACGAGCTGGGAAAGCTCGGGCGCGAATTCGGCCGGTTCGACGACCGGATGAAGAAGCTCGCCGAGCACATCCGCCTCGCCCACGAGGACGCCGGCCAGGTGCAGATCACCAGCCGCAAGATCAGCGAGAAGTTCGCCGCCATCGAGCGTGCCGAGTTGCCCGGTGCCGCGCAGGACGTCGAGCAGGCAGGGGCCAACCCGCCGCAGCTCTGCGTCGTGCCGAAGCCGGACTAGCTCGGCTATCATTTCCGCGTCCTCCATGCCCATCGCGCCATGAAGATCCTCGGCATCGCCGGCTACAGCGGCAGCGGCAAGACCACCCTCATCGAGAAGCTCGTGCCGCTCCTCGTGCAGGCGGGCCTGCGGGTCTCGCTCGTGAAGCACGCCCATCACGAGTTCGACGTGGACCGGCCCGGCAAGGACTCCTGGCGCCACCGCGAGGCCGGCTGCACCGAGGTTCTGGTGAGCTCTTCGCGGCGCTGGGCGCTCATGCACGAACTGCGCGGCGAGGCCGAGCCGGCGCTGGAGGAGCAGCTGAAGCATTTCTCGCCCTGCGACCTCGTGCTGGTGGAGGGATACAAGCGCGACCCGATCCCGCGCATCGAGGTGCACCGCGCGGGCGGCGATCGCGCGCTCCTCTTCCCGGACGATCCGAACGTGATCGCCGTGGCGAGCGACGAGCCCGTGGACACGGCTCTGCCGCGCTTCGATCTCGACGACGCACCGTCCATTGCCCGTTTCATCCTGGAATTCGTCTCCGGCTCCCGCGGCCGCCGGCTCTGCGTCGCCTCCGACTGAGCATGGTGACGCTGCTCTATTTCGCCAGCCTGCGCGAGCGCCTCGGGTGCGCGAGCGAGCAGATGCCGCTTCCTCCCGGAACGCCCACGGTGGGCGACCTGGTCGAGCGGCTGCGTTCCCGCGACGGGGGATGGTCGCAGGCCTTCGCGCCCGGCCGGACCTGGCGGGTGGCGGTCAACCGGGACATGGCGAACCTCGCCACACCGGTGAAGCCGGGCGACGAGATCGCGTTCTTCCCGCCGGTCACGGGAGGCTAGGCGTGGCGCGGGTGAGGGTGCAGGCGGAACCGTTCGACGCCGGGCAGGAGATCGCCGCCCTCACCGCGGGGCGGCGTGATGTCGGAGCCGTCGCGACGTTCGTGGGGCTGGTGCGCGACCTGAACGAGGGCAGCGCCGTGAGCCGCATGACGCTCGAGCACTACCCGGGGATGACGGAAAAGGCGCTCGAGGACATCTGTGCCGAGGCCGCGCGGCGCTGGGACCTGATCGAACTGCGGGTGGTGCATCGCGTGGGGCCACTCGAGCCCGGCGAGGCGATCGTCCTGGTCGCCGTGTCCAGCGCCCACCGCGGCGAGGCATTCGCCGCTTGCGAGTTCCTGATGGACTACCTCAAGACGCGCGCGCCCTTCTGGAAGAAGGAGCAAACCCCTTCGGGCGAACGCTGGGTCGAGGCGAGGGACTCCGACGAGGAAGCGGCCGCGCGGTGGTCGGCGGAGCCCGCACGGGGCGGCTAAACCGAGCAGAACACCTCGCGCATCATGGCGATCATCTTGAGGATCCGCGGGTCCTCGATCCGGTAGAACACCTTGTTCGCTTCCTTGCGCGAGGCGAGGAGTCCGCGCTCGCGCATGACGGCGAGATGCTGGGAGATGTTGCTCTGGGAGGTACCCACCGCCTCGACGATCTCCTGCACCATGAGCTCGTGCTGCCCGACGAGGCAGAGGATCTTCAGGCGCAGCGGGTGGGCCATGGCCTTGAGCGCTTCGCTCGCCTCCCGGATATCCTCGCCGCGGCCGGTGAGGTCGAAGATGTCTTTCTGAGCGGACGGGGCCTGGTGGCGTGCGGACGGCATGTGCGGATCGTAGCCCATATCCACAAGGGCTACCTAATATTAGGCCACCCGAATGAATCGGGATCTGCGGCGAAGGGACGCGACCGGCTCCATCCGGCGGTGAGCCAGCATGAAACGACCTCGCCCGGAATGACCCTGCGATGGAATAATTCGGGGCCATACCCCGTCGACCTACCCAATCGGGTAAATTTCCTAACCCGATGCGGGGATAGACCTCGGGCGCGCATACCCCCCAAATAGGGAGACCCCATGATCCGCCGGGGTTTGCGGGGATCGCGCTGGCGGGCGGCGCCTCGCCGGCACGGGTTCCGGCCCGGAAAGCGGGTTCAGGGAAAGCAACCCATCTAATCACCAGGACTCAAGGAGCGAGATGATGAACGACGATCGGAGAAGGGTGCTCAAGGGCACCGGGGGCATGGCAGTCATGGGACTCGCGGTCGCCGCGGGGCTTCTCAAGCCGCAAGCCGCCTCGGCCCAGGCGTGGAACAAGGAGGCGTTCGCGACCAAGAACGTGAACGATACCGTCAAGGCGATGGGTGGCTCCTCCGGAGCGGCCGAGAGCAAGGACATCGTGATCTCGTCTCCCGACATCGCGGAGAACGGGGCGGTCGTGCCGTTCACGGTCACGAGCCGGCTTCCGAAAACGGAGTCGATCGCGCTCCTGGTCGAGAAGAACCCCAATGCGCTCGCCGCCAGCTTCGACATCCCGGCGGGCACCGAGGCCGGCGTCACCACCCGCGTGAAGATGGGGCAGACCTCCAACGTCACCGCGCTCGTGAAGGCCGACGGCAAGTTTTACTACACCACCAAGGAAGTCAAGGTCACCATCGGTGGCTGCGGCGGCTGAACGAGGAGAAGACCATGGCAGATCCGATGAAGATCCGGGCATCGATGTCCGGCGACAAGGTGGAAGTAAAAGTGCTGATGAGCCACGACATGGAAACGGGCCAGCGGAAGAACTCGAAGGGCGAGACCGTACCGGCGCACTTCATCCAGCACGTCTCCGCCACGCACAACGGCAAGGTGGTGCTTTCCGCGCAGTGGGGCCCGGCAGTCTCGAAGAACCCCTTCCTGTCCTTCAAGTTCGCCGGCGGCAAGGCGGGAGAAAAAGTGCAGATCACCTGGACGGACAACAAGGGCGAAAAGCGCAGCGACGAAGCGACGATCTCGTAGCACCCAGTCCCGGCCTCGATGCCGGGACGGACATGCAAACCATCGGAGGAGCAACCATGAAACGAAGCCTGGGGATGATGGCTGCGGCTGCGGCCCTAGCAATGGCGGCAAACGGCTCGGCGTTCGCCGGTCCCGGTGATCCGGTCAAGGTCATCTATCACATCAACGAGGGCAACGAGCAGGCGACGGACGGACTGCGCAACGCGAGCAACCACCTCAAGGCGGACCCCAAGGCGAAGATCGTCTTTGTCGCCCATTCCAAAGGGATCCGGTTCCTGCTGGACGGGGCGAAGGATGCCAACAACAGCCCGTACGATGCCATCGTGCAGGATCTTGCCGGCAAAGGCGTTGAATTCCGCCTTTGCGCATTCACCCTCGAGCGCGGCAAGATCGACAAGAGCAAGGTCATTCAGGGCGTCAACATCGTACCC
>CXWK01030770.1_pt1 | contig 10006 bp, 11 predicted proteins | sample 590851 | NCBI WGS metagenome assembly CXWK01 (sample SAMEA3498364, study PRJEB10139) | wastewater metagenome | biome: wastewater treatment plant; material: activated sludge | place: Denmark | collected 2014-08-01
CCCAGCTCGGCGGCTCGAGAGGCGTCGAAGCGGGCGGCCATGAAGATCTCGCTGCGGTGCCCGTAGAAGTCGAGCATCTCGGGGGCGTCGGGGGTGAGCAGGAAGCCGTTGTCCCGGGCCCAGGTCCCCACCTCGTCACCACCACCCCGCAGGACCGTGATGTCGAGGGCGTCGATCTGGGTCTCGAGGATGACCTCGGCGCTCTCGGCGACGCCGGCCGCGGAGTCAGCCGACGCGTCGCCCTCCGACGGCGGGGCGACCTCCTGGGCCAGCCGCTGCAGGGTCCAGTCCCCGCCCCGCACCACCTCGTCAGGGACGCCGGGAAGCGGGATGATCGAGCCCACCGACTCACCGGTGCCGGTGAACTCGAAGGACGTGACGTAGCGCTCCACCCCGTCGTGGTACGCGGCCAGCGTCGAGGTGCGGGTGAGTTGGATGGTGCCGTTCTCGCCCACGAGACCGCCGCAGGCCCCGGCGGGTGCGGCGGTCACAGCGACCAGGGCGGCGGCCGCCAGCACAGCGGCAACCAGTCGGTGGGGACGCAGGGTGGACATGGCGGGCTCCTCGGTTGACTGACCCGTAGGACGTCCCCGGCGGGCCCGCTGGTTCCCGCCGATCCCCCGTCACTTTGGATCAGCCTCCGACGGAGCTCAGGGTGTGGGCGACCGGGAGTTCCTCACCGGGCGAGGGATCTCGTTGGCGAACATGACCAGGACGACCGCCAGCCAGAGCAGGACCAGGCCCCGGATGGCTCCGATGTAGGAGACGTTGCCGTTCCAGATCGGGTCGTAGGTGTTGTCCGAGGTCAGTGCCTTCACGGTCAGCACCACCAGGGGCAGGGCCCAGGTGACCGGGACGAGGGCCTCGAGGACCCGGAGCTGGCGACGCAGGCTGACCTGGTGCTCGACGGAGCCGACGTCGATGCGCAGGATGTGCGCCAGCAGGCTGAGGGCCGCGGCGCCGAGTGCCGCGGCCAGCGCCAGGACCATCGTGCGCCCGTCGGTCAGGTCGTCGAAGCGGAACTGCGGCGTGCAGGCGATGGCCGACTCGCAGTACTCGGTGACCTCGTGGGTCGAGGGATCGACGAACACGTAGTGGTAGGCGAAGTGGACACCGGCCGTGCTGAGGAGACCCGCGGCGACGGCGAGGATCGCGACCAAGCGGGCCCGGAGCATCCACGCCCCGACCGCCACCATCGCCCAGCCGACCGGGTCGACCAGCAGGTCGACGGGACCGGGACGGAAGTCGATGGCGACGAGGGCGATGCCGATCGCCGGGATGACCAGTTTGCGCATGCTCCTCCTCGCGGTCCCGGCCTGAGGTCTTACCCGACGCGAGGCACGGCCGGCCCGGATTTGGACCGCAGCGCACGGCGTCGACACCCCTGCTCGAGGGGGTCGATGGGTTTCACTGTCCGCCCTGTCGAGCAAAGCAGCTCCACTGAGCTTGACTGTCAGACCCCTTCACTAGGGTACAAGTGTTCTCTATTTCCCAAGGATCTGGGGTGATCAGTAGGCGTGACCAGCGAACTGGCGGACCTCGAACTCCAAATCGATCTGGCCAACAAGCTGGACTTCCACGGCCTGCCCGGGGAGACCAAGGCCGAGAGCCTGGTCGCCATCAGCCGGATGCGGAACAAGCTGGCGGCGCTCGACGCGGCAGCCATCACGGCCTTCGAGGCCACCCACGAGCAGCGGGCGCAAGGCCACGCCTCGGTGATCGGTTGGTTCGGCCACAACTGCCACGAACAGATCGACGAGGCCACCCTTCGCCGCCGTCTGGCCAAGCGGCTCCTCCACCACCCCTTTGCCGAGGAGGCGCTGCGCAACGGCGAGATCACTGCCCGCCACATCGACGTGCTGGACAAGGCCCGTCGCCACACCGATGACGAGACCTATCGGGACCACGAGGCTCGACTGCTGGACGCGGCGATCCGGAGGCGGTTCTGTGACTTCGAGTTGATCGTCACCTACTACATCCACCGCAACCGGCCCCACGACGTCGGCGAACGCGAGAAGCAACAGATCCGGGACCGCTGGGCCCACGCCTCCCGCACCTTCGAAGGATGCGGCGCGATCGATGCCTGGATGCCGCCGCTCGACTTCACCCGGTGGAACGGGGAGTTCCAGCGTCTCGTGGACCACCTCTACGCCGCGGACGTCGCCGAGGCCCGGGACCGGCTGGGCCGGGCGCCCCTGCCCAGCGAGCTCGAACGCACCAACCCCCAGCGTCGGTCCGATGCCATGTTGCTGATGGCCGAGCGCTCCGCCGCCTTCGACGGCGATCTCGGACCGTCCCGTCTGGTCATCAACCTCCACAACGACACGGAGCTGATGACCAAGATCCTCGAGGTCCTCCACGAGGCCCTCAACACCGACGATGACGAGGACTTCGACCTCAGCGAGGCCCTGGACGCCATCGAGCTCGGACCCGACTCGCTCCACGAGACCGACGACGGGGTCGTGGTCACCGTCAACACCATCGTCCTGGCGCTGCTCACCGGCACCATCCGGGGCTACCTCCATGACCCTGACGGCGTCCCGCTCCGCTACGGCCGGGAACGCCGCCTGTTCACCAGGTCTCAGGCCGATACTCTCCGCGCCCGGTTCCGGCGCTGCTGTCATCCCTACGGCTGCGATCGCACCGGCCCTCGACTCCAGTCCAACCACGACCCCGAATGGCAGCGGGACGGACGGACCGACGTCGACGCCGCCGACACCCGCTGTGGGCCCCACAACCGCTGGTTCACCAACACCTTCGGTCAGCCCCCACCCACCTTNNCACGCCCTCGACTTCGCCCGCGCCCACGGTCAGTCGGTGCTGACCACGATCCGCTCGAACGGCCGCCCGCAGCTGTCCAACGTGATGCACGCCGTCCTCGACGATGGGACCATCGGCATCTCGATCACCGCGGACCGGGCCAAGTACCACAACCTGGTGCGCGAGCCCTGGGCCGCGCTGCACGTGACCCAGGAGGACTTCTACGCCTACGTGGTCATAGAGGCGGACGTCGAGCTCTCCCCCGTCGCCGCCCAGCCCTNNACCGGGCCATGGCCGGCGAGCACGACGACTGGGACGACTACCGCCGGGCGATGGTCGCCGACAGGCGGGTCCTGGTCCGCCTCCGCCCGACCCGGGCGTACGGGATGGCCTGAGGCCTGCGAGGCTGGCCGCATGGCCGAGGAACGCATCGAGGTCCAGCGCACGATCGAAGCCGAGCCGGCGGCGGTCTTCGCCGTGCTCGCCGACCCCCAGGGGCACGTGGCCATCGACAGCTCGGGGATGCTGCTCGACGCCACTGGAGGACCGGTCACCGCGGTCGGCGACGAGTTCGTCGTCCACATGGACCGGGAGGCGCTGAACGACTACCCGATGGGCAAGTACGACGTCACGGTCGTGATCACCGCGTTCGAGCCCGACCGGGAGATCGCCTGGACCATCCTCGGTCAAATCGAGCCGCCGATCGGCCACGTCTACGGCTACCGCCTGGAGCCCACCGACGAGGGGACGCTGGTCACCTCGTACTACGACTGGACCGAGATCGATCCGGTCTGGCGGGATGCCGACATCTTTCCGATCCTCTCCGAGGGTGCCCTGCGGGCCACCCTGGGGATCCTGGCCCGGACCGTCGCCCGCGGCTACCCCCAGGCCCAGATCGGCCAGTAGACCGGCCCCGGGGTCACCGCCCCGGAACGACGACCCGGTCCGCGACCGTCGTGCCGGCGAACACGTCCGGGCCCCAGAGGCGCACGGCGTTGGCGAAGGTGAAGGCCTCGAAGTCCTCCGGGCTGACCCGGCCCTCCTCCACCGCCTCCCAGGCCTCCGGCAGCACGTCCCGCACATCGGGGACGTCCCAGTGGCCGATGTCGCTGGCGAAGAGGGCGTTCAGCGGTCGGCCACCCGGCAGCAGGTCCCGGTCGAAGGCCAGGGGGTTGAGGCGGTCGTCGGCCTCACAACCGACGAACACCTGACCCGCGAACGAGGCGATCACCTCCTCGGCCGTTCGGAGGCCCGAGGCCGCGAACTCGTCCCGATCCGCGACTGGCTCGTCGGGGTCCGACAGCAGGGTCAGGACGGCGTCATCGAGTCGGTCCCGGCGGGCCACGACCGACGGGGGGCCGTGCTCGTCGACGAGCGCGAGCAACCGGTCACGGTCCACCCGCATCGGGTCGTAGTGGTCGATGGCGGTGGCCCCCCGCTTCTCCAGGTGCCCGATCAGGTCGCTCAACAGCGCCGCAGCCCACGCCGCACCGCCCTCGAGGAAGGCGAACCGGACCTCGGGAAACCGGTGCAGCGCGCCTCCCATCACCAGGGAACGACAGGTGGCCTCACCCGCGGCGGCGAAGTTGCCGAGGTGGTTGTAGACGTAGTTCGTGGTGGACGTCCGGCTGCCCCACCCGAATCCACTGGCGTGGAAGGTGGGGGTGACCCCGAGCTCGGCACATCGGCGCCAGAGCACGTCGTAGTCGTGAACCGAGTCGTGGCCCAGCGTGTCGATCCAGCGGGCGCCCCGCACGCCCTCGGCGCCGAGGACCGGGCGCGGGATCACGCCGCCCATCACCACGGCCCGCAGGCCGAGCTGGCCGACCGCGTGCTCCAGCTCGGCGACGGCCTCGTCGGGCGAGAACGTCGGGATGACGGCCACTGGCACGAGGCGGTCACCCTGGCCGTCGTAGACCTCGGCGGTCGCCCGGTTGAAGGCCCGGGCGAGCGCCGGCCGAAGCGTCGGATCATCCAGGGCCGTCGGGATCAGGCCGTAGGTGGGATAGAGCACGGCGACGTCGATCCCCAGTTCGTCGAGGCGGCTCCGCAGGAGGCTCGGCAGCATGGCGGTGGCCCGGTCGAGGGTGTTGGCGGCCGGAAGGCCCCACCACGGCGGTCGGGTGATGCCCAGGTCCCGGCGTTGGGTCGGACTGAGGGAGCGCACGAGGCCACCCGCGCCGAGCACGATGTCGAATCCGGCCGCCACCTCCTCGCCGGCGTCCTCGACGAGCAGGTCCCGCACGAGGGGCAGGTACTCGATCTGGTGGCCATCGGCGTCGATCACCGGGTGGCTCAGGCCACTCCGGATCTGCTCGGCGTTCACCGGGCCATCCTGCCTCGCCCAGCTGCTCGTCGCGGTCAGGCGAAACGGCCGGTGCACCAGACGCGACCGGTGTCGTCGATCACCGACACCGCTCGGATGTCCTCGCCGTCGAGGTCGGTCGGGACCGCCCAGGAGGCCACGCCGTCGCCGAGGGCGAAGTCGCCGACCTCGACCTCCTCGCCGCTGACCAACTCGAGGCGGAGCGCGTAACGAGGGGCATCGGCACCGAACCCGTCGATCCCGGCCCAGGCCGGGACGGACACGAACACGGTCGCATCCGCCTCGCCCGTGCGCCACACCTCGCCCACGGGGGCCCCATCCGGGGCCTCCATCCGGGCGGTGGCCACCGACGTCGTCCCCGCCCCGTCCCGAGCCACCAGCAGCCCAAGACCGATGCCGGCGACCAGGAGGGCGGCGGCCGCGGCCGCCAGGAGCCAGGGCCGGCGGCCGCCTTGGTCGCTCCGCTCGGCGTCGAGGCGGGCCAGCACGGCCGACTCGAAGCCGGCGGGAGGTTCCGCCTCCGGGGCCAGCGCCACCAGGGCATCGACCGCGTCGGTCAGGTCCCGGACCTCAGCTCGGCAGTCGGCACACCCCGCCAGGTGGGCCAGGGCCGTCCCGCGGTCGGCGCCCTCGGCCACGCCGAGGGCCAGCTCCGCGGCCAACGCCCGGACCGATTCGCAGGGCCGCGGGTCAGTCACGGGGGGCCTCGTCCTCGGCCAGGGCAGCCCGGACCTGCTGCAGGGCGGTGCGGATCCGGGTCTTGGCCGTCCCCAGGGGGACACCGTCGATCTCGCCGATCTCCCGAGCCGTGCGGCCCCCCAGCGCGGCGAGCACCAACGCCCGCCGTTGGCTCTCGGGGAGGCGGCTGACCACGGCGACCGCCCGTCCGGTGTCATCGGCCAGGACCGCCCGATCCTCGGGGCCGGGCGTGGTGGCCGCCAGCACGAGGGTCACCGGGTCGACCGCGTCCGCGGGACGGGATCGGCGAGCCCGGAGGTGGTCCAGGGCCAGGTTCCGGGTGATGGTCGAGAGCCACGCGGCCACCGAACCCCGCCGGGGGTCGAAGGCGCCGGCGTGGCGCCACGCCCGCACGAAGGCCTCCTGGGCGACGTCGGCCGCCTCGTCCTCGCCCACCATCGTGACGGCGAGGCCGAAGAGCCGGCGTTGGAAGCGTCGGACGAAGGCGGCCTCCGCCGTCGGGTCGCCGCTGGCGAACCCGGCGAGGAGCGCCTCGTCCGACGCGTCCCACATGGCCCGAACGCTACGCCGGTCAGCTGATGGCGTCCCCCGCCGGGTCCACCGGGAACCACGACGGGATCCCGACACCGTTGGCGTCGCCCGCGGCGCTGTCGCCCGAGAAGTTGTAGAGGAGATGGCCGTTGTAGGCCACCTGACCGCCCTCAGCCACCTCGAGGAGGGCCGCGTCCACCCCGTCGCCGGCGACCGGATCCCCGTCGGCGACGAGCGGGGGCCACGCATCCGCACAGGCGTCGGTGCAGGCCGAGGTGAGGCCGTCGTCCTGCTCGAACAGGTAGAGCGTCAGGCCGTCGGGGCCCACGAGGGCCTCGCCCACCCCCTCGATCTCGGCCACGGCCACCGTCGCCGAACCGGTGTCGGGGGCCACCGTAGACTCGGTGGTGTCGGTGGTGTCCGTCGACCCGTAGACGTCGTTGGCGGCCGCGGTCGTGTCCGAGGACGAGGCGTCGTCCCCCGACGACGAGTCGTCCCCACATGCCGCCAGCAGCAGCCCGGTCGCAACCAGGATCACCAAGAAGTAGCGCCTCATCCTCACGTCCCTTTCGTCGACGTCCCCCTCCTCTACGGACGGGGCGGTCGAAGGGATTGCGCAGGGGCCGCTCCTGCTTGGATCTGTGCGAACATGTGTTCGTGTCCGACGGGCTGGCGACGATCCTGCATGCCGACCTCGACGCGTTCTACGCGTCGGTCGAGCAGCGGGACGATCCCCGGTTGCGGGGGCGGCCCGTGATCGTCGGGGGCGGGGTCGTGCTGGCGGCGAGTTACGAGGCCAAGGCGTTCGGGGTGCGGACGGCGATGGGCGGGGCCCAGGCCCGACGGCTGTGTCCCGGGGCGGTGGTGGTGCCGCCCCGCATGGCGGCCTACACCGAGGCCAGCCAGGCGGTGTTCGCCGTGTTCGAGGACACCACGCCCCTGGTCGAGGGCCTCTCCATCGACGAGGCCTTTCTCGACGTCGGCGGCCTCGGCCGGGTCTCGGGGACGCCCGTGGAGATCGCCGTGGCCCTGCGGCGAGCTGTGCGGGAGCGGGTCGGACTGGCGATCACCGTCGGCGTGGCCCGCACGAAGTTCCTGGCCAAGGTGGCCAGTGCGGTGGGCAAGCCCGACGGCCTCCTCGTGGTCCCGCCCGACCAGGAGATGGCCTTCCTGCACCCGCTGCCGGTGGAGCGGCTCTGGGGTGTGGGGCCGGTGACCGCGGCCAAGCTCCACCAGCGGGGGATCCGCACCGTGGGGGACATGGCCCGCGTCGAGGAGGACAACCTCACCGCGATGCTCGGCCGGGCGTCGGGCCACCACCTGCACGCCTTGGCCCACAACCGGGACCCGCGGCGGGTCGAGGTGGGCCGGAAGCGCCGGTCGATCGGCTCCCAGTGCGCGCTGGGTCGTCGACCCAAGACGGCGGCGGACATCGACGCGACCCTCGTCGCCATCGTCGACCGGGTGACCCGGCGGATGCGACGGGCACAGCGGGTGGGGCGCACCGTCACCCTCCGCCTGCGCTTCGACGACTTCACCCGGGCCACCCGGGNNGGGCCACCGCCCACACCCCCACGATCCTGGCCACGGTCCGGGCCCTGTTGGCCGAGGCCGGGCCCCTCATCCGGGAGCGGGGCGGACTCACCCTGGTCGGCGTGGCGGTGGGGAACCTCGATGACCGGGGCGCGGTCCAACTCACGCTGCCGTTCGACCGGCAGAGCGGCAGTGCCCTCGACGCGGTGCTCGACGACGTCCACGAACGCTTCGGCAACGGTGCGATCAGCCGGGCGGTCCTGCTCGGCCGCAGCACCGGCTTCAGCGTCCCGATGCTGCCCGACTGAAACCCGGCCCCGACGGTCGATACCCTCCTGCGGTGGCCCGGGACGCGGAAGGGCGGCGGATTCGGCGGTCTTGGCCGCAACGCCTCCTGATCACCTTCAACATCGGCATGGTCGTGATGACCCTCGGGCTCGCCGCGGCCCTGGGGTACGCCAACGACAAGCTCGACCAGGTGCAGCGCCTCGACATCGGCACCGACATCCTCACCGAGGAACCCGTCGACCCCGGCGAGCCCCAGAACTACCTGCTGGTCGGCACCGACAGCGCCGAGCGGCTCGACCCTGACGACCCCGCCGTCCGGGTCGACCAGGGCGTCCTCTCCGACACGATCATGGTCTTGCGGGTGGACCCTGACGAGGCCCAGGCCCTGCTCCTGTCCTTCCCCCGCGACCTCTGGGTGACCATCCCCAACTGGGGTGAGTCCAAGATCAACGCCGCCCTGTCGGCCGGTCGGGACTCACTCATCGCCACCATCGAGGAGAACTTCGGCATCCCGATCAACCACTACGTCGAGGTGGACTTCCGGGGCTTCCAGGAACTGGTGGAAGCCGTCGACGGCGTCCCCATGTACTTCGACAAGGAGCTGCGGGACACCCAGACCGGCCTCAACATCACCCGCACGGGCTGCGTCACCCTCAGCGCCGACCAGGCCCTGGCCTATGTCCGCTCGCGGCACCTCGACTACCTCGAGGACGGCGAGTGGCAGGACGACGGCACCAGCGACCTCGGTCGGATCTCCCGCCAGCAGGACTTCATCCGGCACGCCATCCAGCGGGCCATCGACAAGGGCATCCGCAGCCCCATCACGCTCAACGCGCTCATCAACGCCGGGCTGGGCAGCGTGTCCATCGACGAGAGCCTGTCGGTCGACGACCTCATCCACCTCGGCGAACGCTTCCGCAGCTTCGCCCCCGAGGACCTGCGCACGATGTCGCTGGACACCTACTTCGACTTCGTCGGCGAGCAGAGCATCCTGCGTCAGGTCGACAACGAGGCCAACGAGACCCGCCTGAACATCTTCCGGGGTGTCGCCGAGCCCGGGGCCGGCGCCGGGGCCGCCGATGCCGCTTCGGTGTCGGTGCTGGTGCAGAACGGCACCGGGACGTCCGGTCAGGCCACCGAGGTCGCCGACGGCCTGGCGTCCCTCGGGTTCGACACCTCACCGGGCACGGGGGATGCCGAGCGCTTCGACTTCGCCGAGACGGTGATCCGCTACATGCCGGGCCAGGAGGCCACCGCCCAGTTCGTCGCCAGCCAGCTCGAGGCCGGGGCCCGGCTGGAGCAGGTCCCCGACACCTACGCCGCCGACGTGGTGGTGGTCAGCGGCTTCGACTACGCCGGCGTCAAGACCACCCTGGTGCCGCCGACGACGGCGACCACGGTCCCCCCGTCGTCGACCCCGACCACCACCACCACGCTGCCCGACCTGCCCACCACCACGGTGGCCGGCGAGGTCCCCGTGGCCCCCGAGGGCCAGAGCTGCTGACCGGCCGCCGGTACGGTGACCGCCATGGCGAGCAAGGAGGTGGTCGAGCTCGAGGTGGCCGGCCACACCGTGCGGATCACCAGTCCCCGCAAGGTCTTCTTCCCCGAGCGGGGTGAGACCAAGGCCGACCTCGTCGCCTACTACCAGGCCGTGGCCGAGCCCCTCATGCGGACCATGGTCGGTCGCCCCACCTTGCTGCAACGGTTCCCCGACGGCGCCGCCGGCAAGTCCTTCTTCCAGAAGCGCGTCCCGGCGGGCGCGCCCGACTGGCTGTCGACGATGGTGGTCAGCACCCCCAACGGCACCACCTCCAACGCCTTGGTGGCCGAGGACCTGGCCCACATCCTCTGGGCGGTGAACATGGG
>CXWK01009474.1_pt1 | contig 10005 bp, 9 predicted proteins | sample 590851 | NCBI WGS metagenome assembly CXWK01 (sample SAMEA3498364, study PRJEB10139) | wastewater metagenome | biome: wastewater treatment plant; material: activated sludge | place: Denmark | collected 2014-08-01
GGGCATGACAGGTCTCACTCCACCGCCGCATACACCAGCGTGCGGAACAGCATCCGGTAATAGTCGCGCTGGCCGGGCGCCTGGATCATCAAGAGCGCGAACAGATCTTCCTTCGGATCGATCCAGAAGGTCGTTCCGGCGATGCCGCCCCAGTAGAACAGGCCCTGCGAGCCCGGCACGACGGTCATGCCCGGCGCGGTGCGCACGGCGAAGCCGAGGCCGAAGCCGTGGCCCGGCGGCAGCAGGTCGGAACCGCGCCGCACATGCGGGCCGAGGTGATCGCTCGCCATCAGTTCGAGCGTCTTGCGCCCGAGGATGCGCTCCTTGCCGAGCGCGCCGCCGCCGGCGAGCATGGCGCAAAACCGCGCGTAATCCATCGCGGTCGAGGCGAGGCCGCCGCCGCCGGATTCGAACATCGCCGTGCGGCGGATGTTGAGCAGCTTGACCGGCGTCTTCGCTTCCGGATCGATCTCGAACGGTTCGGCGATGCGGCCGTGCTTTTTCTCCGGCACGGCGAAGGCGGTATCCGTCATGCCCAGCGGTTCGAAGATGCGCGCCTTCAGTTCCTCGCCGAGCGTGCGCCCCGTCGCCACCTCGACGATGCGGCCGAGCACGTCGGTGGAGCGGCTGTAGTCCCACGTGCTGCCCGGCTGGTTCATCAGCGGCAGCCGCGCCAGCGCATCGGCCTGCTCGCCGTTGGTCTGGTTGAGCCGGCCGAGATTGGCCTCCGCATACATCTTCTGGACGGGATGCTCGCCGCCGCCGACGAAATCGTAGGTGAGGCCCGAGGTGTGGCGCAGCAGGTCCTGCACGGTCATCGGACGGTCGGGCGCGACCAGCGTCAGTTCGCCGTCGCGCACGACGCCCACTTTCGTCTGCGCGAAAGCCGGAATGTATTTCGAGACGGGATCGCCGAGCAGCACGCGCCCTTCCTCGACCAGCATCATGATCGCCGTCGAGACCAGCGGCTTGGTCATCGAATAGATGCGGAAGATGGCGTCGAGATCCATCGCGGCGGCGCTGGCGGGGTCGCGCTTGCCGAACGCCTCGCAATAGCCGATGCGGCCTTCGCGCGCGATCAGCGCGATGGCGCCGGGCAGCCGGCCTTCGCCGATCTCGCGCTCCAGCGCGCCGCCCAGCCGGTCGAGCCCGGCCTTGCTCAGGCCGACTTTCTCGGGCTTGGCGAATTCGATGGCTTCGCGCTTGCTCATTTCCGGCATTCCTCCCATGACCCGTCGATCTTGCTGGGCCTTAATCGCTCATTTAACTTCGCCCGCGAATTCGGCGCAACGGCCGACCGGGAGGATCCGACGCAATGAACAATATCGAGGCTCTGGAGCAGGAATTCGGGACGATCGCCGATCTGGTGAAGCTGACCGCCCGCGACCTGCCGGACCATGCGGCCTTCATCATGGACGGACGCCGGCAGACCTATGCGCAGACGGTCGTGCTGATGGACCGGGTCGCCGCCGCCCTGCAGCGCGACGGCGTGAAGCAGCGCGAGGCCATCGCCTGCTGCGCCTCGACCTCGATCGAATACGCCACGCTCTTCCTCGGCGCGCTGTCGGTCGGAATCGTCATGTCGCCGCTTGCGCCCTCCTCGACCTCCGAACAGCTCGAAGGCATGGTCAAGGACTGCGGCGCAAAACTGCTGTTCCTCGACGCCTCGACCGCCGACAGCCTGAAGAACGCCGGCGGGGCCGATACCGTGCGTATCTCGCTCGACGGCTCGGATTGCGGCAAGCCGTTCGCCGCCTGGCTGGCGCCGGCCGGCGCGAAGCCTCAGCCCGCGACGATCGATCCGGTCGATCCGTTCAACATCATCTATTCGTCCGGCACGACCGGCGTACCCAAGGGCATCGTCCAGTCGCACCGCATGCGCTGGTCGCACGTGCAGCGCGCCAACGCCTTCGCCTACGACCGCACGGCGACGACGCTGCTGTCGACGCCGCTCTACTCGAACACGACGCTCGTCTCCTTCTTCCCGACGCTCGCCGGCGGCGGCACGGTCGCGCTGATGAAGAAGTTCAATGCGCATGAATTCCTGGAACTCGCATCGTCGCTGCACGCCACGCACGCCATGCTGGTGCCGGTGCAATACCACCGCATCATGACGCAGCCGGACTTCGACTCGTTCGACCTCTCCACGTTCCGCTGCAAGTTCTGCACGAGCGCGCCCTTCTCCGGCGCGCTGAAGAGCGACATCCTGAAACGTTGGCCGGGCGGCCTCGTCGAATATTACGGCATGACCGAGGGCGGCGGCTCCTGCGTGCTGGCCGCGCACGAATTCCCCGACAAGGTCGACACGGTCGGCAAGCCGGCGGAAGGCCACGACATCCGGTTGATCGACGAGAGCGGCGTCGAGGTCGGACAGGGCGAGATCGGCGAGGTCGTCGGCTTTTCCGGCACGGTGATGAACGGCTACCACAACCAGCCGGGCAAGACGCGCGAGGCGCAATGGGTGGCGCCGGACGGACGCGTGTTCATCCGCACCGGCGACGTCGGCCGCTTCGACGAGGACGGCTTCCTGAAGCTGATGGACCGCCGCAAGGACATGATCATTTCCGGCGGCTTCAACATCTATCCGAGCGATCTGGAAAGCATCCTCGTCAAGCACCCGGCAGTGCAGGAATGCGCCGTGGTCGGCATCAAGTCGGTCGAATGGGGCGAAACGCCGCTCGCCTTCGCGGTGCTGCGCGCCGGCGCCTCCGCGGCGCCGGAGGAACTGCGCGAATTCGCCAATGCCAAGCTCGGCAAGACGCAGCGCATCTCCAGGGTCGAGATCGTCGAGTCGCTGCCGCGCTCGGCCATCGGCAAGATCCTCAAGCGCGAATTGCGCGACGAGTACGAGGCGAAGCGGGCGTCGTAGACGCAAGCCTCGCTACAGTCATGCCCGGCCTTGCGCCGGGCATCCACCTCGGGCCGAACCGACAAGATCGGCCGCTGACGCAACCGCCGGGCGTGGATGGCCGGGACAAGCCCGGCCATGACGACCCCTAAGCTGCTTGACCTTGGATCGACCGCCCATGACCGCGATCTTCGAACATCACACCGACGTCGGCTGGTTCGACCTCGACGCCAACCGGCACATGAAGAACACGGCCTACATGGAGAAATCCGTCGACTGCCGGCTGCGCTTCTTCAACGCCAGCAACGTGTCGCCGGACGTCTTTGCCAAATGGAAGGTCGCCTTCGTCGTCGTCAGCGACCACACGACCTACAGCCGCGAACTGTTCCTCGGCGACAGGATGCGCGTGCAGATGCTGTGCGGCGGCATCAATGCGAAGGGATCGCGCTTCCTGATCGTCAACCGCATCCTCGCGCCCGACGGCGAGCGGGTCTACGAGATCAGGTCGATGGTGGTCTGGCTGAACACGGAAACGCGCAAGTCGACCACGCCGCCGCCGGAACTGGCGGCGCTCATCCAGGGCATGGCGCGGACGGAGGACTGGCGGGAGTTGTGACGGACGATCACGGTCCCTCATCCTGAGGAGCGATGCGAAGCATCGCGTCTCGAAGGATGGCCGCGAACCCAATGCTTCGAGACGGCGCGGAGCCTGTCCTTGAGCCGGCCTCGTGCCGGGCATCCACGTCGGGCCGCGTGGTTTATGATTGGGCGCTGACGCAATCGCCGTACGTGGATGGCCGGGACAAGCCCGGCCATGACGACCCCGCGGCGGACGGCTACGAAAAAGCCCCCGTCTCGCGACGGGGGCTTTCGCTTTTCGGCGCAGTCGACGCGCTTCGCGCCTGTCATTCCCGCTTTCGCGGGAACGACGGCACGCCAAGCCTACTTCTGCTTGGCGATGATCTTGTCCTTGATGTCGTCGTAGACGTTCTGCGGAATGATCTTCTTGTTCACGAGATCGTCCTTGCCCTTGTAGGGGCGGCCCTTGACGATCGCCTCGGCGCGCGCCTTGCCGATGCCCTTGAGCGCATCGAGCTGGTCGGCGGTGGCGCTGTTGATGTCGATCAGGTCGACCTTGGCGGCCGGAGCGGCGGCAGGCGCAGCGGCGGGCTTGGCGGCGGGCGCGGCGGCCGGAGCAGCTGCGGGCGCGGGAGCGGGCTTGGCGGCAGGCGCCGTGGCGGCCGGCGGCGGCGCCTTCGGCGCGCCGGAGGTCGCCGGCTGCGTCGCCTGCGCGAAAGCGAAGGCCGGCGCCAGAGCGATGGCCGCGCCGAGAGCGAGTGCACGAATGGAAGTGCGCATGGAATTCTCCCCTGAGACTCCGGTGTCGTCAGCCCGGATTATCCGAGGCTCGTCCAACGCCGCCGAAAGTCAACTCCGGTTTCTCCGAAGGTGACGCTTTATCGCGGACGGAAACTGTACCGGACATGAACGGGAGATTTGTGACCGTCGGCGGCGCCTCGCCCGCTCGCGCAGCGAGCCGTATGTTTCACATAGCGGAACACGAATTTAATCGGACGATTGACGCTTCCGGACGCCGGGTGCAAAGTCGCCGCCAACGAATTCAAGGGAAACGACAAGGGGTTCTGCAATGTCCGAAGGCAAGTGCCTGACCGACAAGGTCGTGGTCGTCACCGGCGCGGGGCGCGGCATCGGCCGCGAGATCGCGTTGTTGTGCGGTCGTCAGGGCGCCAAGGTGGTCGTCAACGATCTCGGCGGCTCGGCCGACGGCGAAGGCGGCTCCGACGCCCACCCGGCCGAGGAAGTGGTCGAGCTGATCCGCAAGGAAGGCGGCAAGGCCGTCGCCAATTTCGATTCGGTCGCCGAGGCCGCGCCCGCCGCCAACATCATCAAGACGGCGATCGACTCGTTCGGCCGCGTCGACTGCGTCGTCAACAACGCCGGCATCCTGCGCGACCGCATCTTCCACCGCATGTCCGTGGTCGATTTCGAGACGGTCATCAAGGTCCACCTGTTCGGCTGCTTCTACACCTCGCGCGCTGCCGCCAATTACTTCAAGGAGCAGAACTCCGGCTCCTTCGTCCACTTCACCTCGACATCCGGCCTCGTCGGCAATTTCGGCCAGGCCAATTACGCCGCCGCCAAGCTCGGCATCGTCGGCCTGTCGAAGTCGATCGCGCTGGACATGCAGCGGTTCGGCGTTCGCTCCAACTGCGTCTCGCCCTTTGCATGGAGCCGGCTGATCGGCACCATTCCGACCGAGACCGAGGACGAGAAGGCGCGCGTCGCCAAGATCCAGGCGATGAGCGCCGACAAGATCGCGCCGATCTGCGCCTATCTCGCCTCCGACCTGGCGGCCGACGTGACCGGGCAGATCTTTGCGGTGCGCATGAACGAGATCTGNNCCTCATGAGCCAGTCGCGGCCGATCCGCTCGGTGCATCGCGACGGCGGCTGGACGCCGCAGACGATCGCCGAGCACGGCATGCCCGCGATGAAGGGCAGCTTCTACAAGCTCGACCGCTCGGCCGACGTGTTCACCTGGGATCCGATCTGAGGAAACCTCGTCGCCCGCGCCGTCATTGCGAGGAGGCGCAAGCCGACGAAGCAATCCATCCACCGACCGAGCGCATGGATGGATCGCTTCGCCACTCCGTTCCTCGCGACGACGACGAGCCGATCTGAAAAGAGGACCGAAATGTCGAAGGGCATTCTTTCATACGGCGCCTACATTCCGATGCGCCGCCTGCAACGCAAGGCGATCGTCGCCGCCAACGCCTGGTTCAACAGCGGCCTGAAGAGCCAGGGCAAGGGCGAGCGCGCCATGGCCAACTGGGACGAGGACGCCGTCACCATGGCGGTCGCCGCCGCGCGCGATTGCCTCGGCCCGCAGGAGCGCGCCGACATCGCCGCCCTGCATCTGGCTTCGACCACCCTGCCCTTCGCCGACCGGCTCAACGCCGGCATCGTCGCCAATGCGCTGAACCTGCCGGAAAGCGTCGCCGGCCACGACCATTCGGCGACGCAGCGCGCCGGATTGTCGGCGCTGGCCGACGCGCTCGGCGCGACCGGCGCCGGCGCCATTCTCGTCACGGCCGCGGAAAAGCGGCGCACCAAGGCGGCGAGCCCGCTGGAACTGTCGTCCGGCGACGGCGCGGCGGCCTTTCTCGTCGGCGAAGGCGAGCCGATCGCCGAACTGGTGGCGAGCGCCAACCGCACGGTCGATTTCGTCGATCATTATCGCGGCCAGAACGTCGCCTTCGACTACACGTGGGAAGAACGCTGGATCCGCGACGAGGGCTACAACAAGATCGTGCCGGCGACGCTGAAGGACCTGTTCGCCAGGGCGGGCGTCGCGGGCGCCGACATCGCGCATTTCGTCATGCCCTGCACGCTGGCGAAAGTGGCTGCTTCCATCGCCAAGAAGGCCGGCATGGCCGACTCTGTTGTGCGCGACAATCTCGCCGCCGTCTGCGGCGACACAGGCGCGGCGCATGCGCTGGTGATGCTGGCGCAGACGCTCGAGAGCGCAAGGCCCGGCGACCTCATCCTCGTCGTCGCCTTCGGCCAGGGCTGCGACGCGCTGCTGTTCCGCGCGACAGACAAGATCGGCCAGGCGAAGCCGGTACGCGGCGTCTCCGGTTGGCTGAAGCGCCGCCGCGAGGAAACCAACTACCAGAAATTCCTCGCCTTCAACGACAACATCACCATCGAGCGCGGCATGCGCTCGGAGGTCGACAAGGCGACGGCGCTGTCCTCGCTCTACCGCAACCGCAACACGCTCACCGGCTTCGTCGGCGGCAAGTGCAATGTCTGCGGCACGCTGCAGTTCCCGAAGACCAACGTCTGCGTCAATCCGAATTGCAACGCGTTCCATAGCCAGGAGCCGCAGCCCTTCGCCGACATCGAGGGCCGGATCATGAGCTACACGGCCGACAACCTGACCTATTCCGCCGATCCGCCGGCCTGCTACGGCATGGTGCAGTTCGACGCGGGCGGCCGTATCATGATCGACTTCACCGACGTCACGCCGGACGAGATCGACGTCGGCAAGAAGATGGACATGGTGTTCCGCATCAAGGACTTCGATACGCAGCGCAATTTCACGCGCTATTTCTGGAAGGCGACGCCGGCGGCGTAGGGGCGAACGACAACGTTTCCGTCATTGCGAGGAGCGAAGCGACGAAGCAATCCATCCACTTACCTCGGTCAGGGGATGGATTGCTTCGCTTCGCTCGCAATGACGGCAGGGAACTGAGGGAGAAACGACATGGCCAGAGGCATCAAGGACAAGGTCGCCATTCTCGGCATGGGCTGCTCGAAATTCGGCGAGCGCTGGGACAAGGAAGCCGACGACCTGATGGTCGAGGCGTTCGAGGAGGCGCTGAAGGACGCGCGCATCGAGAAGAACCAGATCGAGGCCGCCTGGTTCTCGACCGCGATCGAGGAGCAGCACGTCGGCAAGTCTGGCACGCCGCTCGCCGTCGCGCTGCGCCTGCCGCAGATCGCGGTCACCCGCGTCGAGAATTTCTGCGCGTCCGGCACCGACGCCTTTCGCGGCGCCGTCTATGCGGTGGCCTCCGGCGCCGCCGACATCGCGATGGCGCTCGGCGTCGAGAAGCTGAAGGACACCGGCTACGGCGGCCTGCCGCAGCGCGGCCGCGGCGTGCTCAATTCGCAATGGTGGGCGAACGCCTCTGCGCCCGGCAATTTCGCGCAGCTCGCCGCCGCCTATCGCGCCAAGCACGGCGTGTCGAAGGACGACCTCAAGCGCGCCATCGCGCATATCTCGGTCAAGAGCCACGACAACGGCTCGCGCAACCCCAAGGCGCATCTGCAGAACAAGGTGACGATGGAACAGGTGCTCGAGGCGCCGATCGTCGCCGAACCGCTCGGCCTGTTCGACTGCTGCGGCGTGTCGGACGGATCGGCCTGCGCCATCGTCACGACGCCGGAAATCGCGCGCAGCCTCGGCAAGACCGACATCATCTCGGTCAAGGCGCTGCAGCTCTCGGTCTCGAACGGCGTCGAGGCGCAGCACAATTCCTGGGACGGCTCCTATTTCGCCACCGCCCGCGTCGCCTCGAAGAAGGCGTATCAGGAAGCCGGCATCGCCAATCCGCGCGAAGAAATCGACCTGATCGAGGTTCACGACTGTTTCTCGGTGACCGAGCTCGTCACCATGGAAGACCTGCACATTTCGCCGGAAGGCCGCGCCATCTACGACGTGATGGACGGCTTCTACGATCACGACGGCAAGCTGCCGTGCCAGATCGACGGCGGCCTGAAGTGCTTCGGCCATCCGATCGGCGCCTCGGGCATGCGCATGATCTACGAAATGTACCTGCAATTGCAGGGCAAGGCCGGCCCGCGCCAGCGCGCCAAGACGCCGCGCCTCGGCCTCACGCACAACCTCGGCGGCTTCCCGCACCAGAACGTCTGCTCGGTGTCGATCGTCGGCCGGTACGGGGAGTGACGCGAAATCGGAAACTCGCATCCTCATCCTGAGGAGCGATCCGAAGGATCGCGTCTCGAAGGATGGCCGGGAACCCCATGCTTCGAGACGGCCGCCCGCACGTCGGGCTCGTCCGGCTTGCGCATTTGATTGACGATCCCGGGCAAGCCCGAGATCGTGTACGGCCTCCTCGGCATGAGGCGAGCGGCGTTCTCGAACGGGCGTCCAAGAGACCGCGGACAAACCGCCGCATCGTTTAGAACCGGTCGATCCGCTAGTGATCGGCCGGATTTCTCGTACGGGGAAAAGAGGGGCTCATGAGAACAACGCGGAAATTCCTGTCGTCGGTCTTCGCCGGCGCACTCATGGCGGCGAGCGCCGTCGGCGCGGCGCAGGCCGACGCCGTCAAGATCGGCGTCCTCAACGACCAGTCCGGCCTCTACGCCGAATTCGGCGGCATGGGTTCGGTCGCCGCCGCGCAGATGGCGGTCGAGGATTTCGGCGGCAGCGTGCTCGGTTCGAAGATCGAAGTCGTCTCCGGCGACCACCAGAACAAGCCGGATGTCGGCACGGCCATCGCCCGCAAGTGGTTCGAGGTGGACGGCGTCACCGCCGTCGCCGACCTCACCAATTCCGGCGTGGCGCTGGCGATCCAGGGCCTGTCGAAGGAGAAGGGCAAGATCGCGCTGTTCTCCGGCCCGGCCTCCACCCGCATCTTCAACGAGGATTGCTCGCCGACCGGCTTCATGTGGGTGTTCGACACCTACGCGATGGCGCACGGCACCGCCGCCTCGGTCGTCAAGCAGGGCGGCGATTCCTGGTTCATCCTCGCCGCCGACTACGCCTTCGGCCAGCAGCTCGCCCGCGACATCGAGCAGATCGTCACCGGCATGAACGGCAAGGTGCTCGGCACGATCAAGCACCCGGTCAACAGCGCCGACTTCTCGTCCTTCCTGCTCGCGGCGCAATCGTCCAAGGCGAAGATCGTCGGCCTGTCAAACGCCGGCGCCGACACGATCAACGCCATCAAGCAGGCGGGCGAATTCGGCATCGTCGAGAGCGGCCAGAAGCTCGCCGCGCTGGTCGTCGTCATTTCCGACGTCCACGCGCTCGGCCTCGCCAAGGCCAAGGGCCTGATCGCCACGACCGCCTTCTACCACGACGCCGACGACGCCTCGCGCGAATGGTCGAAGCGCTACATGGCCAAGACCGGCAAGGCGCCGGGCATGATCCAGGCCGGGGTCTACTCCTCGGTGCTGCACTATCTGCGCGCGGTGAAGGCGGCGAACACGAGCGACGGCCCGACGGTCGCCGCCAAGATGCGCGAGATGCCGGTCGACGACTTCTTCGCGCCCAAGGCGAAGATCCGCGAGGACGGCCGGCTCATGAACGACATGATGCTGATCGAGGTGAAGGCGCCCGGCGAGTCGAAAGCGCCTTGGGACTACTTCAAGGTGCTGCGCAAGATCCCGGCGAGCGAGTTGCTGACGCCGATCGCCGAGAGCAAGTGCTCGCTGGTGAAGAAGTAAGACCGGCGAAACCTGAGGATCAAGAGCCCGGCGCCTCGGCGCCGGGCTCATCGATCGACGTCGCCCCGCCCTCGCGCTTCGAGACGCCCGCTGCGCGGGCTCCTCGGCATGAGGGCTGCCTGCAGCCCAATTCCCTCATGGTGAGGAGGCGGCGCC
>CXWK01012126.1_pt1 | contig 10005 bp, 6 predicted proteins | sample 590851 | NCBI WGS metagenome assembly CXWK01 (sample SAMEA3498364, study PRJEB10139) | wastewater metagenome | biome: wastewater treatment plant; material: activated sludge | place: Denmark | collected 2014-08-01
GAGAACCTGGCGATGATCGAAGACAGCGTGGCCTACTGCGTGGCCCAGGGCAAGGAGGTCATCTACGACGCCGAGCACTTCTTCGACGGTTACCGGGCCAACCCCACCTACGCCCTGGCCACGCTGGAGGCGGCGGCCCGCGGCGGGGCCAACTGCGTCGTGCTGTGCGACACCAACGGCGGTGCGCTGCCCTGGTTCGTGGAAGAAGTCACCTGCCGGGCGATCGAGCGGCTGAGCGGCGCGGCCGTGGGCATCCACACCCACGACGACGCCGGCTGCGGTGTCGCCAACACCCTGGCGGCCGTGCGCGCCGGGGCGGTTCAGGTGCAGGGCACGGTCAACGGCTACGGCGAGCGCGTGGCCAACGCCAACCTGTGCACCATCATCCCCGATCTACAACTGAAGATGGGCTACGACTGCGTCTCGGCCGAGCGGCTGGCCGGGCTGACCGACCTGTCGCGCTACGTGGCCGAACTGGCCAACCTGACCCACGATGACCACCTGCCCTACGTGGGGGCCAGCGCCTTCGCCCACAAGGGGGGCATCCACGTTGCGGCCATGCTGAAGCACGCCGCCAGCTACCAGCACATCGAGCCGGCGCAGGTCGGCAACCGGCAGCGCAGTGTCGTCTCCGAGCTATCCGGGCGCGGCAATCTGGTGGACAAGATCAAGCAGTTCAACCTGAACCCGGAGAGCCTCGATCTGCCGGCGGTGCTGGAGCAGATCAAGCAGTTGGAGGCGCAGGGCTTTACATTTGAGGGCGCGGAAGCGTCGGTTGAACTCATGTTGCGGCGGACGCACCCGGCCTACGTGCCGCCGTTCGAGATGACCGACTACTGGGTCATGGTGCAACGGCGGCGCGGTCGCGGCTCTATCGTCGAGGCAACAGTCAAGGTGCGCGTCGGGCCGCAGATCATGCACACGGTGGCCGAGGGCAATGGCCCGGTCAACGCCCTCGACGCGGCGCTACGCAAAGCCCTCATTGACATCTTCCCGCAGATCGCCGGCGTGCGGCTGGAAGATTACAAGGTGCGCATCCTGGACGGCGAGAACAACACCGCGGCCACGACACGCGTGCTGATCGAGACGCGGCAAGGGGCGCGCCGCTGGAGCACTGTGGGGGCCAGCGCCAACATCATCGACGCCAGTTGGCGGGCCTTGGCCGATAGCATGGAGTACTCGCTGGTTACAGGCTGAGAGGAGAAGAAACCACAGATTACGCAGATTACACAGATTTCTTCTGAAATCTGTGTAATCTGCGTAATCTGTGGTTACGATCTGGTTATGTTACACAAACCATTACAGCCATCCGCGCAGAAGGTGGCCGACGCGGCGGCGGCGCTGGGCCTGGCCATTGACATCGTCACCTTTGAGCAGCCGACGCGCACGGCCGACGACGCCGCCGCGGCCGTCGGCTGCGAGGTGGGCCAGATCGTCAAGAGCCTGGTCTTCACCGTCGGCGGCGCGCCGGTCATGGCCCTCGTCTCCGGCAAGAACCAGCTCGACACACGCAAGCTGGCCGCGCTGTTCAACGTCGGCCGCAAGCAGGTCGAGCGCGCCGACGCCGACACTGTTCGCGCCGCCACCGGCTACGCCATCGGCGGCGTGCCCCCGTTTGGCCACGCCACGCCCCTGCCGGTCTACGTCGACGAAGACCTGACGACCTACGACGTTATCTGGGCCGCAGCGGGCACACCCAACACCGTCTTCGCCATCGCCCCGGCCGAGCTTGTGCGCGCCGGTGGCGGGCAGATAGCCGACATAAAGACCTCAGAGGTTTCAGAAAACCTCTGAGGTCGGCGCAGAATAAGGAACACCGATGAACGCAACGATCATGCTCTTGCCCGGCGACGGCATCGGCCCGGAGGTGGTGGCCGAGGCGCGGCGCGTGCTGGATGCCACGGCCGCCCGGTTCGGCCACTCATTTGAGTATCGCCAGGGATTGATTGGCGGCTGCGCCATCGATGCCACCGGCGCGGCGCTGCCGCCGGAGACGCTCGATCTGTGCCTGCGTAGTGACGCGGTGCTGCTAGGCGCGGTGGGCGGGCCACAGTGGAGCGACCCGCGGGCGGCCGTCCGGCCGGAGCAGGGGTTGCTGCAACTGCGGGCGGCGCTGGGCGTCTACGCCAACCTGCGGCCGGTGCGCGTGCTGGATGCGCTGGCCGACGCCAGCCCGCTGCGGCCGGAGCGCGTCCGCGGCGTGGATATGCTCATCGTCCGCGAGCTGACCGGCGGGTTGTACTTTGGCCGGCCGCAGGGACGCGAGACAGTTGACGGCCGGCGCAGCGCTGTGGACACGTTGCGCTATGGCGAGGACGAGATCCGTCGCGTTGTGGTCATGGCCTTCGAGTTAGCCCGCGGCCGGCGCAAGAAGGTGACCAGCGTGGACAAGGCCAACGTGCTGGCGTCGTCCCGCCTGTGGCGCGAGGTGACCCATGAGGTGGCCGCGGAGTATCCCGACGTGGTATGCGAAGACGTGCTAGTAGACGCCTGCGCCATGTACCTCATCAACCGCCCGGCCGACTTCGACGTGATTGTGACGGAGAATATGTTCGGCGACATTCTATCGGACGAGGCGTCGATGATAGCCGGCTCGCTAGGCATGTTGCCGTCGGCGTCTCTGGGCGACGCACCCGCGCCCTCCCCTAACGAGGGGGACTCGCCACCCGCCACGCGCCCCGGTCTCTACGAACCCATCCACGGCTCCGCGCCCGACATCGCCGGGCGGGGCATTGCCAACCCGGTGGCGACCATCCTGAGTGCGGCCATGCTGCTGCGCTGGAGTTTGGGCCTGGCGGCCGAGGCCGACGCCGTGGAGGCGGCCGTAGCCCGCGCGCTGGACGACGGTTGCCGCACGGCCGACATCGCCCGGCCGGGCGAGGCGACCATCGGCACGGCCGAGATGGGCGCGCGCGTCGTGGCGTCACTCGCAGCGTAAGCGAACGCTGTTACAATGCCGTTATGACTGCCTCAGACATTCTCATCATCGGCGGTGGCATCGTCGGCCTGGCTACGGCCCACGCCCTGTGCCAACGCTATCCCCAGAAGCACATTACCCTGTTGGAGAAAGAGCCGACCCTGGCCTATCACCAAACTGGACGTAACTCCGGCGTCCTCCACTCCGGCATCTACTACAAGCCCAACTCGCTCAAGGCCGTCAACTGCCGCACCGGCAAGCAGTTGATGGAAGCGTTCTGTGAACGCGAGGGCATCCCGTTCAAGCGCGTCGGCAAGGTCATCGTCGCCACCGAGGAGCGCGAGCTGGGGCCGATGGACAACTTACTGGCGCGCGGCCAGGCCAACGGCGTGCAGTGCGAACGGATCGACCGGGCGCGCCTGCTGGAGCTGGAGCCGCACGTGCTGAACGGTATCGCTGCTATCCACGTGCCGGAGGCGGGCATCACCGACTACAAGCAGGTCTGTGAAAAGCTGGCCGATAGGCTGCGCGCCCATGGTCACAGCATCGTGACCGGGGCCGAGGTGACGGCCATCGTCGAGCGGCCGGGCGAGTTGACCGCCGTGACGCCGCGCGGCGAGTTCCGCGCCGCCTACCTGGTCAACTGCGCCGGGCTGCACTCCGACCGTGTCACGAAGATGTCGGCGGGTGAAGCCCCCGCAACGATCATCCCCTTCCGCGGTGAGTACTTCGAGTTAAAGCACGAGGCGTGGCACCTTTGCAACGCCCTTATCTACCCCGTGCCCGACCCCAACTTCCCGTTCCTGGGCGTCCACTTTACGCGCATGATTAGCGGCGGCGTCGAGTGCGGGCCAAACGCGGTACTGGCCTTCGCCCGCGAGGGGTATCATCTGAGCGATGTGAACGCCCGCGAGCTATGGCAGACGCTCAGCTACCCCGGCTTCCGCAAGCTGGCCGGCCGCTACTGGAAGATGGGCCTGGGCGAGATGTGGCGCTCGGCCAGCAAGCGCGCTTTTGTCAGCGCCCTGCAACGGCTCATCCCCGACATCCGCGCCGAACATCTGGAAGAGGCCCCGGCCGGCATCCGCGCCCAGGCCCTGGCCCCCGACGGCGCGCTGCTCGACGACTTCGCCTTCCAAGAGTCGCCGCGCATCGTCAACGTCATTAACGCCCCCTCCCCGGCGGCCACGTCGGCGTTCAGCATTGCCGAGACGGTGGTCGATAAGCTAGAGGATCATTTCTAGGTGGGCCGTCGCGACCCACGACTGACAACCATGACAACACACAACGGCCTCAACAAGTACAGTGCCCGCGTCACCCAGCCGAAGGCCCAGGGCGCGTCGCAGGCCATGCTCTACGGCGTGGGTCTGAGCGACGACGACATGCAACGGCCGCAGGTGGGCATCGCCTCCATGTGGTATGAGGGCAACACCTGCAACATGCACCTCAACGAACTGGCGGCGTGGGTTAAGGAAGATATGACCGACGCCGGGCTGGTCGGGCTGCGCTTCAACACCATCGGCGTCAGCGACGGCATCAGCATGGGTACCGACGGCATGAGCTACTCGCTCCAATCGCGGGAGATCATCGCCGATTCCATCGAGACGACGATGGCCGCCCACTGGTACGACGCCCTTGTCGCCATCCCCGGCTGCGACAAGAACATGCCCGGCTGCCTGATCGCCATGGGCCGGCTCAACCGCCCGGCGCTGATGGTCTATGGCGGCACCATTCGCGCCGGCTGCACCGCCCACCACCCCCAGCTCGACATCATCTCCGCCTTCCAGAGCTACGGGCAGTTCCTGGCCGGGGCGATCAACGAGACGGAGCGGGCGCTCATCGTGCGCCATAGCTGCCCCGGCCCCGGCGCGTGCGGCGGCATGTACACGGCCAACACGATGGCCAGCGCCATCGAGGCGTTGGGCATGACCCTGCCCTATAGCTCCTCAACCCCGGCCGAGTCGGTCGAGAAGCGCGACGAGTGCCGGCGAGCAGGCGCGGGGGTTCGCCTGCTGCTGGAGCGCGACATCAAGCCGCGCGATATTATGACGCGGGCTGCCTTCGAGAACGCGATGGTCGTCGTCATGGCCCTGGGCGGCAGCACCAACGCCGTGCTGCACCTCATCGCCATGGCCAAGGCCGTCGATGTGCCCCTGACCATCGACGACTTCCAGAGCGTCAGCGACCGCGTGCCCTTCCTGGCCGACCTGAAGCCCAGCGGCGCGTTCGTCATGGAGGATATGCAGGGCATCGGCGGCACGCCGGCGCTGATGAAATACTTGTGGCAGAACGGCCTGCTCGACGGCGACTGCCTGACCGTCACCGGCCGCACTGTGGCCGAGAATCTGGCCGACGCGCCCGACCTGCGCGAGGGACAGCGCGTCATCCACCCGCTCAGCGATCCCATCAAGCCGACCGGCCACATCCAGATTTTGCGCGGCAACCTGGCCCCCGAAGGCGCGGTCGCCAAGATCACCGGCAAGGAAGGCACGCGCTTCAGTGGCCCGGCGCGGGTCTACGACTCCGAGGAGGCGATGCTGGCCGGGTTGGAGGCGGGCGGGATTCAGAAGGGGGACGTGGTCGTCATCCGCTACGAAGGGCCAAAGGGCGGCCCAGGGATGCCGGAGATGTTGACGCCAACTTCGGCCATCATGGGCGCGGGGTTGGGCCAGGATGTGGCCCTGCTGACCGACGGCCGCTTCTCCGGCGGCAGCCACGGCTTCATCGTTGGCCACGTGACACCCGAGGCGCAAGAGGGTGGCCCCATTGCCCTGGTGCGCGACGGCGACGTCATCACCATCGACGCCGCAACGCGGACAATGGACGTGGCCGTGCCGGCCGAGGAGCTGGCGGCCCGCCGCGCCGCCTGGGTCGCCCCGCCGCTGAAAGCCACGCGAGGAACGTTGTATAAGTACATTCGGCTGGTGCAGTCGGCGTCGGAGGGGTGCGTGACGGACGGCCTTTGAGACAAGCCTCAGGCCGAGACGCAGAGAACGCAAAGCTCAGAAAGAGGTCTGAGCTTTGCGTTCTTTGGCGCTTTGCGTAAGACTTGGGTGTCTCTACGCAAAGGAAGAGAGAAACTTCTACGCGATTAACTGAAACACCCTACGTCATCATTATCTCCACCATCGTCATCACATCGTCAACAAGCGGACGAAACGACATATTGCGAGCACCTGCGTCCGTAAACAGACCCTGATGACGCATCACACGGCCAGCCTGGCGCGTCAACCAAGCGTCAACAAACGCGAGCAATACCCGGTTAGGGGGTAGACTAGGTATTGTAGCGCATGTTAGAATGTGTCTGTTGCGTCAATAGCCGGAAGTCGTTCACCACAGCCACAGGAGATTAGATCATGTCAGGCCTTGAGCTTTCATTGCTAGGGCCGTTTTCCGCCACGCTGGATGGGCAAACCCTCAAAGGGTTTCGCACACGGCTGGCGCAGGCGCTCCTCGTCTACCTTGTCTGTCAGCCGGAGCGCCACTTGCGCGAGCATCTCATGGCGATGTTGTGGCCCAGTCTGCCCCAAGCCTCGGCCCAGCAAAACCTGCGCCAGAGCCTCTACCTGTTAGGCCGGGCCGTGCCCGCGGTCGCTAACCGCAACGGCGGCGACGCGCTGCCGCTCATGTTGGCCACCCGGGAGACACTCCAGCTCAACCCCGATGCGGTTGTGAGGGTCGACGCGCAGCGCCTGGCCGCCCTGCTAGACCTGATACGCCCCAACCGTGAAGCGTTGCAGGAAGCGGCGTCGCTCTACCGTGGCGACTTTCTGGACAGCTTGTACCTGCCTGATAGCAACCCGTTCGAGGAGTGGGCCGCCGCACGACGCGAAGCCCTGCGCCGGGGCACGTTGAGCGTCCTGGAGCGCCTGGCCGCCATGGCCGTGGCCGACAACGATTACGCCACCGCCGAAGGATATGCCCGCCGGCAACTGACCATCGATCCGCTGCACGAGGCGGCCAACCGGCAGTTAATCGAGATACTGGCCCGCAGCGGCCGGCGTGTGGCCGCGATCAGCCACTTTGAAGGCTATCAACGGCTGCTGCACATCGATCTTGATATCCCGCCCGGCGCCGAGACACTGGCTCTCGTCGAGCACGTGCGGGCCGGGCACCTGGAGCCGAGCGGCGAGCGGCCCGATCACATTCGCGGCTATGACATCCTGGAGGAGCTGGGGCACGGCAGCTTTAGCACTGTCTATCGCGTCCGGCAGCGGGCCGTCCAGCGCGAAGTGGCCATCAAGGCCATCACCGCGCACTACGCCAACGACGCCGACTTCATCCGNNGTTCCGCTCTACGACTACTGGCGGGAGCCGGGCAACGCCTTTCTGGTTATGCGCTACTTGCGCGGCGGCGATCTCAAGACGGCGTTGCGCGCCGGGGGGTGGCCGGTCGAGCGCGTGGCGCAACTGCTCGAACAGATAGCCTCCGCGTTGCAAGCGGCCCATCGCCACGGCATCGTCCACTGTGACGTGAAGCCGGCCAATATCCTGCTCGACGAAGAAGGCAGCGCCTATCTGGCCGACTTCGGCATCGCCCAGCTACTCGGTACTGGGGCAAAGGGACAGGGCGGCGACTTGTTCGCCGGCACGCCAGACTACCTCTCGCCGGAACAGGCTCAATCGCGGCCGGTCACGCCCCTCAGCGACCAGTACAGCCTGGGGCTGGTGGCCTATGAGGCGCTAACCGCCCGCCCACCATTCGATTCCAACTCCTTGCTCGAACTGCTCCAAAAGCACATCCAAGAGCCGATCCCCTTGGTGCGCGAACAGCGACCGGAAGTCCCAGAGGCGATTGATCGCGTGTTGCGCCGGGCCACCGCCAAGGAGCCGGCCGACCGCTTCCCCGACGTGGCTGCATTCGCCCACGCCTTTCTGCTGGCTGCGCACCCGCAGGCGGCCGATCTCGCCGCGTTCGAACTGCCGCCGGATGCCATAAACCCATATAAAGGGTTGCTGGCCTTCACCGAAGCCGACGAGGCGCTGTACTTTGGTCGCGAGGCGCTAACCCAAAAGCTCCTCAACCGTCTGTCCGAAACGGGCGAGCAAGCCTATCGCTTTCTGGCCATCGTCGGGCCAAGCGGCAGTGGCAAGTCTTCGCTGGTTAGCGCCGGCCTCATCCCGGCCCTGCGCCGTGGAGCGCTCCCCGGTTCAGAGGGCTGGTACGTGCTAACCGTAACGCCGGGGGCTGACCCATTCGAGGAGGTGGCGACCGCGCTCCTGCGCATCGCCGTCAACCAGCCGGCCGAGCTGCGGGCATCGCTGCGCGCGGGCAAAGATGGGTTGTTGCGGGCGACGCGACAGGTGCTACCGGTCACGACCGGGTGCGAGCTGGTGCTGGTGATCGATCAGTTCGAGGAGCTTTTCACCCAGATGGCAGACGCGTCCGTGACGGCGCGCTTCCTGGACGCGCTCCACTCGGCCGTCATGGCACCGGACAGCCCCTTGCGCGTCATCGCCACCCTTAGGGCGGACTTCTATGACCGGCCGCTCCTCTACCCCGGGCTGAGCGAACTGGTCCAACAACGAACAGAGGTGGTTGTGCCGCTGGCTCCCGACGAACTGGCGCGGGCCATTGAGCAGCCGGCGGCGCGCGCTGGGGTGAGCGTTGAACCGGAGCTTGTAGCCGCGCTGGTGGCCGACGTGAACGCGCAGCCCGGCGCATTGCCGCTGCTCCAATACACGCTCAGCGAACTGTTTGAGCGGCGAAGGGGCCAACGGCTGACGCTGACCGCCTACCGCGAACTCGATGGCATCAATGGCGCGCTGGCCCGCCGGGCCGAGGAGGTGTATGGGCAACTGGACGAGGCCGGACAGGCGGCCGCCCGCGCTCTGTTCTCCCGTTTGGTGACGCTCGGCGACGGGGTTGAGATCAGCCGCCGGGCGCTGCGTACCGAGGTTGAGGCGCTGGCTCTGCCCGGCAACGGGCAGCACGATGCGCCCGGCCACCCCTTATCCGTCTTCGGCAGGTTGCTTGAGGCCTACGGTCGCGCCCGCCTTCTGTCGTTCGATCATAGCCCCATCACGCGCGGCCCAACGGTAGAGATTGCTCACGAGGCGCTGCTGTCCGCCTGGCCACGCCTGCGGGGCTGGTTGGACGAAGACCATGCCTTGCTTCGTCTCAGCCGTCTACTGACCCACGCGGCCGTCGAATGGGAAGAGAGTGGCCGGAACGAAGGCTTTCTGCTGCGCGGTTCGCGGCTCGACCAGTTGATGCCACTGGCCCACGCTTCCATTGTCCTGACAGGCGTGGAACGCGCCTATCTTGAGGGCAGCCTGGCCAGCCGCCACTCGCGCCGCGCCGCCGACGAAGCGCGCCAGCAGCGCGAGCTGGACACCGCTCGCCATCTGGCAGAGACAGAGACGGCCCGCGCCGCGGCCGAACAGCAGCGCGCCGAGGAGCAAGTGCGGGCCGCGACCGGCCAGCGACGATGGTCTGCGATTCTGGCCGGCGCGCTGGTCGTGGCCGCGATTTTCGCCATCCTGGCCTTCGGCTTTGCCCGCACCTCCGCCCGCAACGCCCAGGTCGCTCTGGCCCGCGAGCTTTCCCTGGCCGCTTCGAATACGCTGGCCACCGATCCCGAATTGAGCATGCTGTTGGCGCTGCAAGCACTGGACACGCTCGAAATCGAGGAGGCACAAGATGCCCTGCATCAGGCGCTCCAGTCGTCGCGCACCTTGCTTGCCTTTGATGCCGGCGCGACGGGCAACAATTTGGTGCTCCTGTCTCTGAGTCCGGACGGAACACGGGTCGCCACGGCCGATGGCGAGAACGTTCGACTCTGGGATACAAGTACCGGGGCACTGAGTCAGAGCCTGCCCCTGGCTATGCCGACAACGAAGCACTACGATCTGATCTATGATGGCGACGGACGAGGGCTGGCGGTCGTATCGGCCAACGACGCGCGCGACCATCTAACCGTGCAGACCTGGAACTCGACGGCCGAGGGAACAACTACGGCCCGTACATTCCCGCTCAGCCTCACTGCGGTTGCCGACATCGCCCTTAGTCCCGATTGGCGACTCGTGGCCGTCAGCTATGAAACCGGGGCGGTCGAAGTACGCGATGCCGCCTCCGGCCGGCTGCG
>CXWK01012645.1_pt3 | contig 10004 bp, 9 predicted proteins | sample 590851 | NCBI WGS metagenome assembly CXWK01 (sample SAMEA3498364, study PRJEB10139) | wastewater metagenome | biome: wastewater treatment plant; material: activated sludge | place: Denmark | collected 2014-08-01
CTGCGGCGTCTGCCCCTTGGGCGGCGTGGGCGTCAACAGCTTCTGCTGGATGAACATGCTGCCAAAGACGACGATGGGCAGGATGAAGAGCGGATCGGGCTGGCTCAGGTTCAACCAGGCGAACTTGTTCTCGACCGGGATCAGCTGCGTTAGGTTGCCAATCCAGCCGGCGCGCGGCACCAACTCGAACAGCGCTTGCGGCGTTGTGCCCAGAACGATCGTGATGGCTTGATAAAGACCGATCAGGATCGGGAACTGAAGCAACGTCGGCAGGCAGCCGCTGAGCGTGTCGGCCGGATTATAGCCGATACGCTTGAACTCTTCCTGCATCTTCTGCGGGTTGTCGCGATACTTCTTCTGGATGGCGTTGATCTCCGGCTGCATCTCCTGCGTGCGCATCATCGAACGCTGCTGCTTCATGTTCAGCGGCAGGGTGACGAGGCGGATCAAGATCGTCAGCGCGGCGATAGCCAGAATGAAGTTCTGCCCCAGTATGCTATAAAACCATAGCAGGGCATTGATCATGGGGTTAACGATTAAAGTATCCCACATGGCATTATTCTCGCGCGATCACTCAGACGTCTGGGGCAGCGCATAGCGCCAGAGTTCCTGGCCGTTGTTGGCCAGGTCGAGTCCAATGAGTAAGGCGTTGGCGTCCTGGGTGGCCACAACCAACGTATCATCTACGAGCACCGGGGTCGCGTAGAGCGGGGTAGAAGTCGGCACCGACCACAGTTGTTGGCCGTCGGCGGCGTTATAGGCCGTCAGTGCGCCGGTGGGCGTCTCGCCGGCGATCTGAGACGCCACGTAGAGCGTGTCGCCCACGACAACCGGGCTGGTCTGGATGGCCGCCTGAGTTGCCTTCGTCCACTGCTGCTCGCCCGTCTCCGCGTCTACCGCGAACAGGTTACCAGCGATGTCACCGAAGTAGACCGTGCCGTCAACGACCGACGGCGCGCCCCACACCCAGTCGCCGGCCCCCGGCGCGGCCCAGCGCTCTTCGCCGGTAGCCAGGTCGAGGGCGTGGACGTTGCCGTCGAAGCTGGAGACGTACAGCAGGTCATCGCCCAACGTCGGCGAGCTGGGCAGCGCCCCGCCCAGAGGGGTGCTCCACTGTAGTTCGCCGCTGGCGGCGTCCAGAGCGTAGACGGACCAGTCCATCGAGGCCACGTAGACGGTGCCATCCTGGTAGGCCGGCCGCCCCCAAATGGCGTGGTTGGTTTCGTAGTCCCACTGAAGGCTGCCGTTCGTGGCGTCGAGGGCGAGGATGTGGTTATCGGCTGTACCCACGAACACCTGGTCTTCCACCTGGAGCGGCGGAGCAACGATCTTGTCGCGCGCGTCAGTGGTATTAACCCACAGTTGGGACGCGCCGCCGCCCTCGCTCTCTTGCAAGCCGTAGACCGAAATGGTGACGCGGGGCGAGAAGAGACCGCCGGCGCGGCCATAGTCGCCGAAAACGACGCGGCTATCGGCCGCCGCCGGGGCAGCGAAGAAGGTCGCGGTGCTGGTTTCCAGGGGGTGGAGCCACGCTTGTGATTGCGTGGCCGGATCGTAGGCCAGGACTTGCGGGCCAAATGCCAGATAGACCCGTTGGCCGTCCGTAGACAGCCCGGCCCAGTTGGTATTCGTGAGCCGACTCCCGCAGCCGGTCAGCAAAATAAGGGCAGCAGCGATGAGCAGCAGCCAGAGCGAGGGCCGCGCGAGCGGCCGACTCAGTTGATGCAATGAACACCTCCGTCAAGGTACCGGGTCATAGCCGCCGGGACTGAGCGGGTGGCAGCGGGCGATGCGTTTGACCGCCAGCCAGCCCCCCTTGAAAAACCCATACTTCTCAATCGCCTGATAACCATACACAGAGCACGAAGGCGTAAACCGGCAACTCGGCGGAAGCACTCGGGAGAGTGTATTCTGGTATAGTCGAATGAGCAGCAAGGCGATCTGTTTCACAACGGCTTACTCTCGTGGCGATCGCCCGCGATCGTCATTGTGCCGCAATCCGGCGCGTGTCAGCAGTTCCAATACAGCCCGTTCCAACTCAGCATACTCGGCGGCCACAATGGCCGGGCGCGCTACCAGCAGACAATCGTAACCCGGTTCGAGGGTGTCAAGATGACGACGCACGATCTCGCGTCCCCTTCGTTTGGCCCGATTGCGCACCGTCGCCCGGCCGATGTGACGACCGGCAACGAAGGCAAAGCGGCTAACCGACGACGACTCCTGGGGCTGAGCATTGACAAACAGAACGATCAGCGGATGCTGCCAACGCCGCCCCTTCTGCCGGACGCGTGCAATGTCGTCCGAACGACGCAGGCGAAACGGCGACGGCAGCATAGAATATCACGCTGGGAGCCTGGCCGTCTTAGCCGCCGCCGTGGCGCTTGACAGAACGATAGGCTGTGGCCGACGAGCCGTTCCAGTTGACCTGCTTGCTGTGGTTGTTCATTGACACCGACAGCACACGGCGGCCGCGGGTGCGGCGGCGCTTGAGCACGTTCTGGCCGTTCTTCGTCGACATGCGCTCGCGGAACCCATGCACGCGCATGCGGCGGCGAATCTTCGGCTGATAGGTACGCTTAGTCATGTTACTCTCTCCAAAAAAACAGGGCTTGCTGCCCTGTCAGAATCATCCGGTTATTTATTAGCGACGCCGGACGCCTGCGCGGCAAAACAGCGACAGAGCGCCGATGCAATACTCCATTATAACGCAAGGCCGGGCGATTGCAACAGCCGCCAGCTCAATTACACCCCGTTCTGCTTAAGAGTGTCATTACAAACAACCACCCGCGGTCATACGACCTTCAGTTGGGCTTTTTGCCGGGCTATCTCCGGGATAAGGATGGTCGTTCTAGTCGTCTACGCGCTCGATACTGGCCCCCAGGGCGCGCAACTTGTCCTCGATACGCTCATAGCCGCGGTCAATCTGCTGGATGTTGTGGATCGTGCTCGTGCCACGGGCGCAGAACGCGGCCAGCACCATCGCCATGCCGGCGCGAATGTCGGGGCTGGGCACACCACCCGGGTTGGCGAACAGGCGGCTTGGCCCCTGCACCAGCACGCGGTGGGGATCGCACAGCACCACCCGCGCGCCCATGAACGTCAGGTGGTCAACGAAGAAGAAGCGGCTCTCATACATCCAGTCGTGGAGCAGGATGGAGCCGGTGGCCTGTGTGCCGATGACCACAGCGATGCTCATCAGATCGGGCGGGAAGCCGGGCCAGGGCATCGGCTTGATCGCCGGGATGCGCCCACCCAGCCCTTCCTGAATGGTCAGCTCCTGGTCGGCGGGCACGATGATGTCGTCGCCGTCGTCCACCCAGCGCACACCCAGCCGCTCGTAGACCAGGCGGATCATCCCCAGGTTGCGCGGCTGCGCGTCGCGGATGCGAATCTCGCCCCGGGTGACGGCCGCCGCGCCGATGAAGCTGCCGACCTCCATGAAGTCGGAGCCGATACGAAACTCCGTGCCATGCAAGCGCTCGACACCCTGAATCCGCAGCCGGTTGCTGCCGATGCCCTCGATGCAGCCCCCCATCTGATTGAGAAAGTCGCACAAGTCGCGCACGTGCGGCTCACAGGCGGCGTTGTCAATGATCGTCTCGCCGGGAGCCAGCACAGCGGCCATGAGAGCGTTCTCCGTGGCCGTGACGCTGGCCTCGGCCAGCAGCAGGTAGCCCGCGCCGCGCAACTTGGAAGCTTGCATCTCAAACACGCCGCGACGGCTCACGCTAACCACCGCGCCCAGCGCTCTCAGCGCCTGGACGTGGGTGTCCAGCGGCCGGCCGCCGATCACGTCCCCGCCGGGGATGGGCAGGCACACCCGCCCGGCGCGGGCCAACATCGGCCCGGCGAAGACGAACGACGCCCGTGTTTGCCCGGCCAAATAGGCGTCTAGCTCCGTCTTGGCTACGTCGTGGGCATGGATGCGCCAGCTGCCACCCCCCAGGTCGGTCATCTCAACGCCCAGATCGCGCAGGATGAGAATCGTGTTCTCGACGTCGCGGATGGCGGGAATGTTGTGGAGGATGACCGGCTCATCGGTCAACAGACAGGCCGGCAATAGTTTGAGGGCCGCGTTCTTGTTGCCGCTGGCCGTGATGGTTCCCCGCAGCGGCTGCCCTCCTTCAATGATGAATTTGCTCATGGTTGGCTTCCGGACCGGGCGGCGTTTCCCAGCCTTTAGGCCCATTGTACCGTTGTAGGGCGGGTTGGCAACCCGCCCGCAGAGGCGGGATGCCATCCCGCCCTACATCAGCTAGAATCGTGGGCCATGCCCTACCTGACCGCCAACGGCCGCCGCCTCTTCTACACCGACCAGCAGCCGGACGCCCCCGGCCCGGCCCTGCTGCTGCTCCACGGCGCGGGCGGCTCCCACCTGGCCTGGCCGGGCGCGTTGCGCCGCCTGGCCGGCCGGCGCGTGCTGGCCCTCGACTTGCCGGGCCACGGCCGCTCTGACCGGCCCGGCTGCCGCACAGTGGCCCACTACGCCGCCACCGTCAGCGCCTTCATCGCCGCCGTCGGCGCGCCGGAGATCGTTCTCGCCGGGCACTCGCTGGGCGGGGCCATCGCCCTGACCGTGGCTCTGGAGCCGCCGGCGGCGCTGCGCGGGTTGGTGCTGCTGAGTGTGGGACCGCGGATGCGCGTCAACGACGCGCTGCTGGGTGGCCTTCTGACGGACTTCGAGGCCGCGGCCGGCTTCATCGTTGACTACGGCTTCAGCGCCGCGCCGGACGCCCTGCGGCACAAGACACGCCAGGCCCTGCTGGCCACCGGCGCGACGACAACCTTTGGCGACTTCCTGGCCTGTAGCCGCTTCGACGCCCGCGCGCAGTTGGCCGGCATTGATCTGCCGGCGCTGGTCATCGGCGGCGACGACGACCGCCTGACGCCGCCGCGCCAGATGGACGCCCTGGCGGCAGGGCTGCCCCAGGCGCGACGGGCGCGGGTTCAGGACGCCGGCCACTTCGTCATGCTGGAGCGCCCGGACGAAGTGGCGGCGCTGGTAGCCGGCTTTCTGGCCGGGTTGACTCACTCAACGCCCGGCCAGAGCGCGGCGTAGGTCCGGGGCGATGGCCGCTGCCGCCCGGCCGCGGTGGCTGATGCGGTTCTTCTCGCCGGCGTCCAACTGGGCCATCGTCTGGCCATACTGGGGCAGGAAGAACACAGGGTCGTAGCCAAAGCCGCCGTCGCCGCTCGGCCCCAGGGCGATCACCCCTTCGCACACGCCGTCGGCCGTGGCCAGCAGCGCGCCGTCGGGCGCGGCCAGGGCCGTGACGCAGTGGAAGCGGGCCGTGCGCCTTTCCGTGGGCACGCCCTCTAACTCGGCCAGCAGCAGTTGGTAGCGATCGACGGCGGTAGTGCCCGGCCCGCCATAGCGCGCCGACAGCACGCCCGGCCGCCCGCCCAGCGCGTCTACTTCCAACCCAGAGTCGTCGGCCAGCGTCAGCAGGCCGGTCTGCCGCGCGTAGGCCGTGGCCTTCAGCACGGCGTTGCCATAAAAGGTGTCTTCGGTTTCGGCCACGTCGTTGCTAACGCCCGCCGCGTCCAGAGTCAGCCACTCGATGCCCAGATCACCCAGGATATCGGCGTACTCGCGCACCTTGCCCTCGTTGTGCGTGGCGACCAGCAGTCGCCGCGTTAGGTGAGTCACTGCTAAACCCCTCGCTTCGTCCCGCGCTCAGGGGACGCGATTATGATATACTCCCATTCTATCCCAGACCCTGGCAACAGCGTTCCTCAATAGGGGTTTGAATTCGACCTAAACTGAAAGAACAGCCACACTTAACACGTCTACACTAAGATCACCTTTGAGAGAATCTGTGTAATCTGTGAAATCTGTGGATACTCTGCTTATCCAACTGGAAGGTTTACCATGAAAATGTCCCGTTTGCGCTTCAACTTCGGTTTTCTGCTGGAAGCCGACTTCGGGACGATCCGCCGCATCGAACTCGATTATCCCAGCATCAAGCTGAGCGATGATCTGACCCTCAGCCCACTGAAGGGCATCATCACGGCCACGCGCACCACCGAAGGCATCTACATTCAAGGCGAACTGGAAAGCGCTGCCGCTCTGGAGTGCGTGCGCTGCCTGGCGGAAACGATCGTCCCACTGAACTTTACGCTCGATGAGCTGTTCTTCTATCCGCCGCAGAGCGCCCCGCCGGGCGAGAACCGCGTCGGCGAGGATGGCATGATTGACCTGGCGCCGCTGGTGCGCGAGTTGAGCCTGCTCAGCATGCCGACCAAGGTGCTGTGCCGGGAGGAGTGCCTGGGGCTGTGCCAGGAGTGCGGCGCCAATCTGAACGAAGGGGAGTGCGGCTGCGACGAGGGCGTAATTGACCCGCGCCTGGCCGCTCTGCAACAACTGTTGAACGAGGAAAGGAACGGGCAGTGAGCGCCCGCTGACAGCTATGTTTTACGATGAAGCCAAGATAAACGTCCGCAGTGGCGACGGCGGCGATGGGATGATCAGCTTTCGCCAGGAAAAGTTCGTGCGCCTGGGCGGGCCAAATGGCGGTGACGGCGGCCGCGGCGGCCGTGTCATCTTCGTCGCCTCGACCCACCTGAACAGCCTGCTCAGTTTTCAACACCACAAGCACTACCGCGCCGGCAACGGCGTCCATGGCACGGTGCAGAACATGACCGGCGCCAGCGGCCAAGACCTGCGTCTGGAAGCGCCGGTCGGCACTATCATCCGCAACGCCGAGACCGGCGACATGTTGGCCGACCTGACCCAACCGGGGCAGGAGGTCGTCATCCTGGCCGGCGGGCGGGGCGGGCGCGGCAACATCCACTTCGCCAACAGCCGCCAACAGGCCCCGCGCGTCGCCGAACGCGGCGAGCCGGGCGAGGAGTTGTGGCTGACGCTGGAGCTGAAGCTCATCGCCGACGTCGGCATTGTCGGCGTGCCCAACGCCGGCAAGTCCACGCTGCTGTCGGTCGTCAGCGCGGCGCGGCCGAAGATCGGCGACTACCCCTTCACCACCCTCCAACCCAACCTGGGCGTCGTGGCCCTCGATGACTACGAAACGATGGTGCTGGCCGACATCCCCGGCCTTATCGAGGGCGCGTCGGCCGGCGTCGGGCTGGGCCACGACTTCCTGCGCCACGTGGAGCGCACGCGGGTGCTCATCCACCTCCTCGACGGCATGGCCGTTGACCCGTTGCAGGACTGGAAGATGATCAACGATGAGTTGGCCCTCTATAACCCGGAGCTGGCCGCCAAGCCGCAACTGGTTGTGCTCAACAAGATTGACCTGCCCGACGTGCAAGGGCTGGAGTCGCTGCTGCGCGAGGTCATCACCGCCGCGGGGCAGCCCTTCATGAGCATCTCGGCTGTCACCGGCGCGGGCGTGCGGCCCATGCTGTTCGAGGTCAAGCGGATGCTCGACTCTCAGCCGGTTGCCGCCCCGACGGCGGCCGAGCCGGTCGTCATCCGGCCGCGGGCCGAGGAGCGCGCCTTCACCATCAGCCGCGAAGACGGCCACGTCTGGCGCGTGCGGGGCAAGGAGATCGAGCGCGTTTCGGCCATGACCTACTTCGAGTTCGACGATTCGCTGATGCGCTTCCAGACGGTGCTGGAAAAGATGGGCATCACCGCTGCGCTGACCGAAGCCGGCGTCAAGGTCGGCGACACGGTCTACATCGGCGACACAGAACTGGAGTGGAGCGAGTAAGTGAAGAGAAACACAGAGACACCCTCTGTGTTTCTCTTTTCTTCCAGCTATGTCCGACACTTATCACGACTCCCTCCTGACGGCCATCCTGGACGAAGAGCGCTTCGTCGAGGCCGTCTTTCAGGGGGCGCGGCGGGGCGGTAGTGTGCCGTGGGCGCGAGTCACGGTGCGGCCGGTGCTGGTGAAGGGGGAGCGGCGGCTGCAATTCACCACCTTCGACGGCACACAGGAGCGCAGCCACAACCACGCCCCCACCGAGGCGCGGGGGCAACTGGCCGACCTACTGACCCTGCCCTTCAACAGCATTCAGACCCGCACCACGGCTGAAACGATCCGCGTCCAGTTCAGCAAGAAGGGCCGCGCCATCGTCCACCGCGAGCGCCGCGACAGCCAGCCCATCCCCCTCGACCTGGCCCACGACCGGGCCAAGCCGCTCCTCCTGCGCGAAGACGAGGCCGCCCCCTTCCTGACCGCTATCGGCGTCATGACCGCCGACGGCCGCATCCGCGCCGACCAGCAGCGCAAATTCCGCCAGATCAATGAGTTCCTGCGCCTCATTGACGAGACGGGCGAGATTGACAGGCTCGGCCCGGAGCCGCTGCGCGTTGTGGATCTGGGCTGCGGCAGCGCGGCGTTGACCTTTGCTACCTACCACTACCTGACGGCGGTCAAGGGGCGCGAAGTAAGCATGACCGGCGTAGACACCAAGGCCCACCTGATGGCCCGCCACGCGACCACGGCCGACCAATTGGGCTGGCAGGGGCTGCGTTTCGAGGCGGCGCGCATCCTCGACTATCGCACTGACGCGCCGGCCGACATCGTCCTGGCCCTCCACGCCTGCGACACGGCCACCGACGAGGCGCTGGCGCGGGCCATCGGCTGGGGCAGCCGTCTCATCCTCAGCGCCCCCTGCTGCCACCACCACCTGCAAGCCCAACTGAGCGCGGCGACAACGCCGGAGCCGTTCCGCCCGGTGCTGCGCCACGGCATCCTGCGTGAGCGGCTGGGCGACGCGCTGACCGACGCGCTGCGCGCCCACATTCTGCGCCTGATGGGCTACCGGGCCGAGGTGCTGGAGTTTGTGCCCATCGAGCACACGCCCAAGAACCTGATGATCCGTGCCGTCCACACCGGCGCGCCGCCGGCGGCCGCGCTCATGGCCGAGTACCGCGCCCTGAAGGAGTACTGGGGCGTCACGCCTTTCCTTGAAACGCTTCTTGGCGAAAGGATGAGGGATGAAGGATGAATCAAGGTTCATCCTTCATCATAATCAATGAGGAACCCCATGACAACCACCATCCTACTGACCAACGGCCGCATCCACACCATGAACCCGGAGCAAGTGATCGCCTCGGCCGTGGTCGTGCGCGACGGGCGCATCCTGGCCGTCGGTGGTGACGAACTGCTGGACTGGCGCGGCGACGGCGTAGAGTGGATCAATCTGGCCGGCCGCGGCGTTACCCCCGGCCTGGTAGACGCCCACGTCCACTTCCACGGCTTCGCTCTGCACCTCCAAAACGTCGATCTCGACGGCCTGCCCACGCGCGAGGCGATCCTGGATCGGATACGCTCGTTCGCCACGCGGCCGCCTGAGACGACAGGCTGGTTACGTGGCCGGGGCTGGCGCGTCGCCGCCTGGCCCAACCACGCCTTCCCGACGGCGGCCGAACTGGACAGCGTCGTCCCCAACCGCCCGGCCCTGCTCTCTGACAAGAGTGGCCACGCAGCGTGGGCCAATACCCTCGCCCTACGCCTGGCCGGCATCACCGCGGCCACGGCTGACCCGCCAGGCGGGCAGATTCAGCGTGACCCAGATGGCGAGCCGACGGGTGTCTTCTTCGAGGATGCCATTGACCTGGTGGCCAGCCACATCCCGCGGCCGACAACGGACGAACTGGTAGCAGCCATGCGCGCCGCGCAGGCGTACTGCTGGTCGGTTGGCCTGACCGGGCTGCATGACTTCGACGGCCGCGACTGCTTTGCAGCCCTCCAATCACTACGCGAAGCGGAGGAGCTTGGGCTGCGCGTGGTCAAGAACGTGCCCGTCTACCGCCTGCAACACGCTCTGGGTGTCGGCCTGCGCTCCGGCTTCGGCGACGACTGGCTGCGCATCGGCGGCGTGAAGATCTTCGCCGACGGCGCGCTGGGGTCAAAGACGGCGGCCATGATCGCCCCCTACGAGGGGGAGCCGGACAACGTTGGCATTGTCGTCACCGACAAAGAGGAGATGTTGGAACGCGCGCGCGAGGCCGCCGCCGGCGGCCTCAGCCTGACCGTCCACGCCATCGGCGACCGGGCCAACCACGACGTGCTGGACGTATACGAACA
>CXWK01019557.1_pt2 | contig 10003 bp, 19 predicted proteins | sample 590851 | NCBI WGS metagenome assembly CXWK01 (sample SAMEA3498364, study PRJEB10139) | wastewater metagenome | biome: wastewater treatment plant; material: activated sludge | place: Denmark | collected 2014-08-01
AGGGATGCAGAAGCGGTTGGCGCGGTACTTTAGCCTGGGGGATTTGGAGGGTTTGGTGTTTCAGTTGGGGGTGAGTGGGGAGGAGGTGTGGAGTGAGTCGGCGACGCTGGCGGGGCGGGCGCGGGCGTTGGTGCAGTGGGCGGAGCGGAATGGGAGGACGGGGGAGTTGGTGGCGGTGTGTCGGGAGTTGAGGAAGGCGGTTCGGTGGTGAGGGCTGCGGGCGCGGGAAGAATCTGGTCCTGAGGAGACGACAAGGTGATGGGTGAGAATATAGGTGTGGCGGCGATTGTGGCGACGGTGGTGTCGCTGCTGTTGGAGTGGTTTCCGGGCTTGAAGGTGTGGTGGGAGAAGTTCAGCAGCGAGCAGAAGCAGGGGATCATGGCGGCGACGGTGGCGGCGCTGTCGCTGGGCGTGGTGGGGGTGAATTGTGCGCGGGGGGTGGCGTGCCCGGCGGATTGGTGGGCGGTGGTGGTGGAGATTTTCTTGACGTTCCTGGCGAGCGCGGCGGTGCAGCAGGGTGTGCATCAGTTGACGAAGCGGCGGGGGGCCGCGGCTGGGGCGTAGGGTTGGGAACGGCGGCCGGCGGCATGGTTGCGGCGATGATGTCCTCCTAGTTGCAGCATGGTGGTGTGCCGGCCGGGGTTTCGGGACGGTCGCTCGGGGAAGCCCGAGCGACCGTTTTTTATGCATAGTTCCAAACCGGGTCGACGCGCGGGGCGTCGGGCATGGGCCCCAAGCGCAAGGGCGGTTCTATGTAGACGAGGCCGAGGGCGTGGAAGACGTCGAGCTCTTCGGGGGTGTGGAGGGGGCGGCCGTGGGCGTGGAGACGGCCGTCGATGAAGGCGACGGCGTGGGGGCAGGCGCCGTGGGGTTGCGTTGTGACCAGCCAGTGGGAGAAGGCGGCCGAGCCGGTGCGGATGGTGAAGACGCTGCCCCAGGTGGCTTCGGTGGGCAGGAAGAGGTCGACGGTGTGGCCGCGGTAGACAAACTGTTTGTAGCGGGGGCCGTCTTTGGCCAGGGCGACGCGGTCGCGGAGGAAGGTGTCCAGGGCGGTCGATGCGGCGATGGGGTGGCCGAAGAGGTCGCGCCGGGGGACGGGGATGGCGACGATCTCGATGTCGCCGACCAGGGGGGTGCGGCGGCGGAGGCTGCCGGCGAGTTCGATGCGGGTGCAGAACTGGCCCAGAACAACGACCAGGTGCTCGGCTACGGGTAGGATGAGTTCGCGGGGGGATTTGGTTGGGGTGCTCATTTCGCTTCTCCGTCTTCGTTGGGGGCGTTGCTGATGGCGGCGCAGATGACCAGAATGGCCATGAAGAGGAAGAAGCCGACGCCGATGCAGCGGCCGATGAGGTGGTAGAGTTCGTAGTTGGTCATGGGGTTCTCCTAGATGAGGCGAAGTTGTTGGGGGGCGTGGCGGTCGGGCGCGCCGGGTTCGATGCCGATCTGGTAAGGGCCGATGGCGACGTTCTCGACGAGCATGGGCCAGGTGGGGGGCCAGTCGCCGTGGGCGGCGATGAAGCGGCGGATGTTGACGGGGTGCATGTGGACGGCGACGGGTTGGCGGTCGATGCGATGGCGGATCGCGCCAATCGCGTATTCAACGACGGCGCGGAGTTCGGCGTTCGGGCTGTCGCAGGAGAAGCCGTAGAAGGTGGTCATTGTTTTCTCCTGGGGGCCGCGGCCGTCCGCGGCCCCCTATTTAGGGGTACTACAGCAGAAGGATGGCCCCCACGATGATGGCTATCCCCAAGTAGCCGCCGGCCTCAACCACCTGCAGCGCCGCGCTGGGCGACTGCAACTGCCGCTTGACCTTCGACCAGATCAGCGCCCACTTCGCCAGCGCGCCAATCGCGATCAGCACTGCCAGAATGTCTAGCACATTGATTGTCATTATTCGGTCTCTCTTTGGCCCGCAGCCGCCGTTGGGCCGCGGTTGATTTACACGTGTCGCTGCAATACCTGGCCGCACGCCGACGGCGCTCGGCCGATAACTGCCGGCCGCAGACGGCGCAGACGGCGGGGGTGTCGTTGGATGTGCCACGGCGCAGGGCCTGGGCACGCTTGCACTGCTCGCTGCAGTAGCGGGCGGGGTGGAAGGCCACGAACGGCCGACCGCAGTGGAGGCAGTGCAAGCGGTACTCATGGCGTGGTCGATCTAGTGGTTGGTCGCGCCGGGGCCGTGGCCGTTTGGGCTGGCCACCGGGGCCGGTTGGTGGGCCGCGGGCTGTGACTCATAGACATCGGGGATGCCGTTGCGGTTGAGGTCGAGCAGGGCGGGGGCCTGGCTCTCCAGCGCCCGAATCTGGGCGTCGCTGAGGCCGAGTTGCCGGCCGATGACTGATGGCAGCTTTTGCCACTGCGCCTGGCGCAAAACCGCTTTCATCTGCTCGCTGTTGAGCACCTGCAGCTTGGCCTGGTGCAGTTCGCCGCGGAACGTTTCGCCCAACTCTGCGTCGTCATCGGCGCGCTTGGCCTCCGGGTTGAGGCGCAGCATGATGTAGAACTCGACGCCAATGATCAGGGCGGCGACGGGCAGGCCATAGCGGACCCACATGCCAACGAACTCCGGCATTTCGCCGCCGTGCTCCACCGCGAACGAGCTGATGAGGTTGAGCAGGGCGAACATGAACCAGGTGATTTCGACGGCCATGGCCATGGGCTTCTGCTTGGCCCGGAGGCTATTGGTAGCCAGTAGGACGGCGGTGACGACGGCGAAGAACTCGGCCAGCACGACGCCGGCGATGCGGATCATGGCAAACGCGTCGCCGGTGCTGGCGCTAAGGCCGGTGTAGGACTGAGTGATACTGATGGCGTGGACGGCGGTGACGACGGCCAGGCCGAGCAGCAGGGCCCAGCCGATCCAGGCGGCGGCGGTGCCCATTGTCGAGCGACTGGCCGCGCCGCTCAGGTCAATTTCTTTTTCGCTAGTGAACATTTTTCGGTCTCCTAACTGATTGCTATCTGGTTAGGGCGGCCTTACAATGTGTGTGGCCGCCCTTCGTGAGAGTTGGGCGCTGTTGAGCCGGTTGCATCCTCTTTGCGGCCGGCTCTTTTGTTGCCGCAAAGAGGGGGGGGAGGGGGGCTAGCCCTTAGTCGCCTTTGCTCCTCCCCATCCACACCCATGCCAGGAAGGTGGCCACCTGCAGGCCACCGCCGGCGTAGGCAATCGCTCCGCGCAATATCTCTGAATCGCCGGCGGCGAAACCGACGGCGGCGGCCGACGGCGCGCCGACGAGCGCCAGGGCGAACAGCAAGAGGATGCGGCGTTTCATGATGCCTCCTGGGCGGTGGCGTCGGCTTCGGCGTCGGCGGCTTGCAGGCGGTCGGCCCAGATGGCCTCGAGGTCGGCGGCTTTCTTGTCGTCGTCGTTCGTCTGGGCGAGGAGGCGGTCGGCCTGGTCGGTTAGGCCGGCGCGGCGCAGGGCGTCGGCTAGTTCGCGGCCCTCCCACTTCAGGTACTCGCGGGCGTCGGCGTCGTCGGCGTAGATGAGGGGGAGGTCGGTGGGGACGTGGAGGATGCCGTTGATGTTGGGGAGGCCGGTGAGGCCGGCTTCGATCAGGGCGTCGTTGAGGGCGTAGAGGAGCACGCTGTGGGTGTTCTGGGCGATGTCCCAGCGGGCGCGTTCGTGGCGTTCGTCGTCGCCGGGGGGAGCGAGGAGGCGGCCGTAGAGCTTGTCGACGGGCACGCCGTGGGCGAAGGTGAGGGCGGCGGTGTGGAGGAGTTCGCTGTGGTAGGGGCGGACGGCGACGACGACGGCGCGGATGATGGTTGTGAGTTGCCAGCGGCTGGTGCCATGGGAGCCGACGGAGGTGCGCTGTTCGATGAGGGCGTGGTAGAGCGAGAGCGGCTCGTGCTCGTTGGCGGTTAGGTCGCGGATGAAGTCGCGGAGGCTGGTGAACTGGATGGTGTACATGGGTTTCTCCTTTCAGAATGGTTTCAGAATGGGATGAGCTGGTCGTTGATCTGGTCGACGGTCAGGTCGTAGATGCCGGGCTGGACGGTGGGGTTGCAGATGGGGCAGAGGCGGGGGGCCTCGTGGCGGTTCTTGAGCCGGCGTTCGAGGGCGCGGCTGCCGACCCAGACGCGGGCGATGCGCCAGGTGATGTGGCGTTCTTTGACGACCTGCATGAGGCGGGCGGCTTGGGAGCCGCCGACCTGGTGTTGTTGGATGCGGCTGGCCAGGTCATGGGCGTAGCCGAGGTAGTGGCGAGCGGGGTGGGTGGGGTTGACGCGCTCGTCGAGGTGGATGAGGTAGACGTGGCCGGGTTGGTCTGATATAGTGTTCATAGTAAGTAATTCCGTTCTGTCTGAGACGGCCGTCGGGTGTGGCGCATCCGACGGCTGTCGTGTTTCTGTTACTCCTCTTCGTCTTCATCCTCGCCGTGCCATTGACAGGTGAACCGCGAGCACCAGCCGTAGTCGTTGAGCGGGCTGTAGCAGCGGGGGCAGCGGGGGGCGGGGGGTGGGTCGCCTTCGAGGAGGCGCTTGATGAATAGGCCGACCCAGATGCGGTTGGGCTGGGCGAGGCGCTCGAGGGCGTGGGCGCGGACGGTGCGCCAGTCGAGGCCGGCGGCCATGAGCTCGCTCCATTTCTTGGACTTTTCGCCGACGCCGGCGCGGCGGAGCCAGGTGGCGACGCGGTCGTCGCCGGCGGGTGGGGTGGGGGGATTGTGGCCGTTGCCGTTGCTGTGGATAAGTAGATCGGAAATTTTCCGATCTATTTGGCCGCTCTTACTACTACTACTACTACTTCCAGACTCGTGAGCAAGAGGATCTGTAGTAGTAGTAGTAGTAAGAGCGTAGATCGGAGAATTTCCGATCTCCGGGTCGTAGATCGGAGAATTTCCGATCTCTTTATCCACAGGCTGTGGATAACTCTCGTCGAGGAGGTGCATGAAGGGCAGGAGGAGTTGGGAGCCGGCGCGGAGCGACCAGCCGTGGAGGCGGCCGTTGTACTGGAGGAGGCCGAGGGCTTCCAGGCAGTCTTTGGCCTTGGTGATGGTGTTGTTGTCGAAGCCGGTGTAGAGAGCCATCTCGCGGCCGGTCATTGATGCACCTCGAACCATAAGCAACAGTAGGATCGTGGCCGGCGCGCCGCGGATGGCGCGGAAGAGCCGGAGGGTTTCGGTGTCGGTATTCAGTTCAGGCATTTGACCTCCATTCTGACCTCCTCTATGTTTGTGTTGCGACCGGCGCGTGGGTCAGACGCGCCGGCCGGCGGCAACGGTCGCGGGGAACATGGCAACCGGGGTGCCTACATCACACAACTGGGAGGTTGTCATGTCCATTTCACTTTCACTCGAAGAGGCTGTGGGGCGGTATGTGGCCGACTTGGAGGGTCGGCAGTGCTCGACGGCGCACGTTGCGACGGTGCGGCATCGGCTGGGCCGGTTTGTAAGCGGCCGTGAGGGTATGCAGCTGCGCGATTCGGCCGCGGAGCTGGAGGGCTACTTCCGGGGGTTGAGGGAGAGGGGGTTGGCCAGTGGAACGCTCGCTGGCCATAAATCGACTCACTTGGCGTTCTGGCGCTGGTGCGCCAGCCGGCGCTGGTGCTCGGCTAAGGCGGGGGATGTGCTGCGCTCGCGGTCGAACCGTTATTCGTTTAAGCCGGTGCGAAGCCGGGCGGCGAATGCGGAGGATTTCGCGGCGGTGGTGGCCTGCCTGATGTCATTCGCGGCGCATCGGGACTGGAAACCAAGGGACGTGCGCGACGCGGCTCTGGTGAGCCTGGTGGCGGATTCGTCGCGCCGTCGGGGAGAACTGTGGAACCTGCGTCGGGTGGACGTGGCCAGGGCGTTGGAGCACCCGGAGCCGCTGGGTGGTGGACGGGCGGTCTATCATGTGGAGAGCCACGGGAAGACGGGGCCGGTGAACATCAGCTTCTACGACGAATCGGCTATGCTGCTGCGGCGGTGGCTGGAGTTGCTGCCGGCCGGGGCGGTGTTTGTGTTCGTGAGCCTGCGGTCGGGGGAGCGGCTGCGGGCGGATGCGTTGCACCTGGGGCTGCTGCGGGTGTGTGAGTTCGCGGGGGTGAAGCCGTTTCGATTTCACGCCATCAGGAAGCGGGTGGTCACTGAGGTGATCGCGGCAACGGGTGACGCGAAGGTGGGCCAGTTGTTGGCCGGGCATTCGAGCGAGCGGACGACGCAGATGTATTACAACGATGTGCAGCAGTCGGCGGTGGATGCGGCGGCGGGGGCGCTGGCGGCGAAGTACCGGGAGGGAGGGGGGGCGTTGGCGGAGGCGTTCTTTCGGCGGATTTAGCACTTAGGCTTAGTTGGCCTAAGTGGTAAAGACGGCCGATGTAGATTGTCGGCCTGTCAAGCCGAAGATCGCGGGTTCGATCCCCGTCGCTCCCGTACCGGATAGCCGGATGTGCCTTATATGCCTCTTCGAGGTTGTTAAGGTGCGATCACATGAGGCGCGCTGTTGTTCCTGCCAAGGGGCAGCGCGCCTCGTGGTTTTCTCCGCTTAGTTTACGCGGCGACTATTCTCAAACTGCACCACATCTGATTCGGGAATCCTATAGTGACCACGGCGCGGATTAGTGCGTTCGGCGTTCGGGAAATAGCCATCCTCGATCCACCGCAGAACCGTCCGGGGTGTTACCTTCAGGCGAGCTGCCGTCTCAGTTGTGGTCAACCACCGGTCACTAGTCAAAATAGACGAATCAGACATAACAGACAGGATAACGGGCGCTGGCGGTTTCGTCAAGGCGCTAACCTTAAAGTTTGGGACTTTGGAGGGGCATGATGAGGCGATGGGGTGGGTTTGTTGCTGCTGGAGCAATTCTGTTGCTGGTGGTGGGGCTGTTGGGGGCGCAGACGGGTGAGTGGAGCGGGGCGTTTCTGCCGATGGTTGTGGGGGATGGGGACGGTGCGACGGCGACGGCTACCTTGATGGCCACAGTGACCAGTACTCCATCGGCCACCAGCTCGGCGACGGCGACGTCAACGGGGCAAGCCACAGCGACTTCAACCGCAACGCCGACGGCTACGGCGACGATGCAAGCCACGGCGACTTCGACCAGGACGCCGACGGCTACGGCGACAAAGCAGGCCACGGCGACTTCGACCAGGACGCCGACGGCTACGGCGACAAAGCAGGCCACGGCGACTTCGACCAGGACGCCAACGGCGACGGCGACGGCGACGCGGCAGCCGCCGGCGGGGTGCTCGACGTGCGCGGCGGATGTCTATAACTGCTCGGATTTTGATACGCAGCGGGAAGCTCAGGCGTGCTTTGACTATTGCATGGAGCGGGTTGGGTATGACGTGCATCAGCTGGACTCTGATGGGGACGGCGAGGCGTGCGAGTCTTTGCCCGGCCTGGTGACGATTGGGGGATGGGTGTTTAGATGGCCATGATGGGGGGCGGGGGTGATCAGCGTAGGACGCGGCAGTTGTTGGGGGTGATCATTCTGCTGCTGCTGGTGCTGTTGGCCTGTGGGGCCTGCACGTTGTTGAGTGTGTCGCCGTTGGGGGATGCGTTTTGGCGGGGGTTTCAAGGCGGTGGATGATAGGTGTGCTATGCTGAAAGATTTGGAGTTGAACGACGGCCTCAGTGTGATGGTGGATACGGGAACACTATTTAAGGACGTACCGGAGGCGGCTGAACTTGACCGGGAAAAGGCGCTAGCAATCTTGCGGCTGTTAAGTTATCCCGACGTGGTTTTCCCAAGCACTTGGCAAAAAGCTCTAGAATTCGCTCCAGTTGTCGATGCGATTCTATTACGGGCTGTTGTTGACCCGCCTTTGACAGTGGAGGAGACTGAAGAGAGTATGGCGGTGGGCGACATTCCGTTTGAAGGCAAGGTTGAGATCTTCAAGAGTTTGCTCACGCTAGAGAACATTCGGTTTCTTGAGCGCTAGAATTGCAATCTCGATTAGAAATGCAAAGCGCCCTCGGTGTTGAGCCGGGGGCGCTTTGTTTTGGGGGGGAGTACCTGCGGGGCAGGTATTCAGAGTATAGCATAGGACGTTTCAAAGTGAAACAATTTTTGGGGAGTTGGTGCTATACTAGACCGCATGAGCTACGGGTTCGCGGTCGCGGTTTCGCAGCGCAGGCGGGCGCAGTGGGAGCGGGTGTTCGGGGGGCACCGGTTGCCGGTGTTGGACACGCGGCCACGGGAGGCGCAGTTCCGGGAGGGGCCGCGGTGGGTCTATGATGTGGCGGTGGGGCGGTTGCATGAGGGGCAGTTGAACCGGTTGGCGGCGCATGTGGCGCGGCGCAATCGGGTCAGCTATCAGGAGGCGCGTTCGTTGGTGCGTCGCCATGGGCTGACGATTCGTGCGGAGGGGGTTGTCATTGAGACGGCCGACGCTTGGGAAGGCGTGGGCCGTTTTGCATTTCAACGACGAGTCTTCAACGATGCCACAGAGAGCGCCTCGAGTATGTTCGGTTCCAGGTTGTAGCCTGCTGGCTGCGCGTGGCCAGTGGTGCGTGGAGCACGTGGCCCAGGCGCAACCGGGTCAGGGTGGGGACGGGCGACTGAGCGCGGCTCGCCGCGGCTATGACCACCGATGGAGGAAGCTGCGACGAATCATTTTGTCTCGTCGTCCGCTTTGCTCCGATCCATTTCACATTCATCAGGAGAACGGAGAGGTAGTGCTGGCCACGGACGTGCACCATGTGGTGCCGTTGTCGTCGGCCGCTGCGTCGTCGCGTGAGTTGAATGCAGAGGAGAACCTGATGCCGTTGTGTCATTCGTGCCACAGCCGAATCACAGGTTCGTCAGTAGGAGGGGGGCGGGCTGACGGCGAGGGGGAGGGGGGCGCGAATCTCTACGAGCGCCACACACTAGACCGCCGCCCCAGTCAACTTCACACGGCCGCAGGTTTTGATAGGGGGGTGGATTAGGCATGGGACGACGGGGGCCGGCACCAAAGCCGACGGCGCTGAAGGAGCTGCAGGGCAATCCGGGGAAGCGGGCGCTGAACAAGAGCGAGGCGCGGCCGGCGGCGACGTTGCCACGGTGCCCGAGTCATCTGTCTGGAGAGGCCAGGGCGGAGTGGCGGAGGGTGGCCAGGACGCTGCATGAGTCGGGGTTGCTGACGCAGGTGGATAGGGCGGCGTTGGCGATCTACTGCCAGGCGTGGGCCAGGTGGGTGAAGGCAGAGGGGCAGATTCAGCGGCATGGCGAGGTGGTCAAGAGCGCGGCGGGGAATGTGATGCAGAACCCGTACTTGTCGATTGCGAACCGGGCGATGAAGCAGATGCAGCTGATGGCGAGGGAGTTGGGGATGACGCCGTCGGCGCGGAGTCAGATTAAGGTGCAGCCGCTGGACGAGCCGTCGTTGGCCGACTTGCTCTTCGAGGCTGTGGGTGAGGCACTATGAGCGAGTTGGAGTTGGGGTATATCGCGGAGGGGTTGAGGGGGTTGGCGGTGGGGGTGGACGAGGTGCATGAGGATGCGGCGAATGCGCGGGTGGGGCATGCGGTGGAGCGGATCGCGGGGAGCCTGCGGCAGTATGGGCAGCGGAAGCCGATTGTGGCGAACCGGGGGCAGGGGGGGCGGGTGATCGCGGGGAATGGGACGCTGCGGGCGGCGCGGTCGTTGGGGTGGTCCCATATCGCGGTGGTGTGGGTGGACGAGAACGCGGCCAGCGCGACGGGGTTCGCCATCGCGGACAATAGAACTGGCGATCTGAGCCGGTGGGATGTGGCGGCGTTGGGGGCGCTGGTGGAGTCGTTGCCGGAGGATGTGTTTACGGGGTTTGAGGTGGGGGAGTTGGAGGAGCTGCTGGGGGGGAAGGGGGAGCGGCGGGATGCGCCGGCGCGGTGGGGGGAGGCGGATGAGTTGGCGGATGCGTGGGGGGTGATGGCGGGGCAGGTTTGGGAGTTGCCGGGGCGGGAGGAGGGGCGGGGGCATCGGTTGATCGTGGGGGATTGCACGGACGGGGGGGTGATGGCCAGGTTGATGCAGGGGGAGCGGGCGGCGCTGGGGGTGACGTCGCCGCCCTATGGGGTGGGGAAGGAGTATGAGACGAAGGGGGTGGGG
>CXWK01057424.1_pt1 | contig 10003 bp, 11 predicted proteins | sample 590851 | NCBI WGS metagenome assembly CXWK01 (sample SAMEA3498364, study PRJEB10139) | wastewater metagenome | biome: wastewater treatment plant; material: activated sludge | place: Denmark | collected 2014-08-01
AGGGCGTCGAGGAACGGGATCGGCAGTAGCAGCGCCAGCGCGGCAAACGTGCCGTCGGCATAGACCAGCCAATCAAACTCCGTCGGAACGCTACCTTTTGGTGTACCAGTCATGAGTCCTGTTTGTAGTCCAGCGCTTCAGCACTGTCTTCGTTTGTAGTCCAGCGCTTGCGCGCGTTCGGCGGTGCGGACACCGCTCAGAGCGCGCTCAAGCGCTGAACGACGAACCTCACCGCTGCAGCACCGTGGCCTGCGAGACTACCACGCCATCCTGGCACAATACGTACTCGTCGGCCGACGTGTGATAGGTGTACAACACGTTCTCCGCTTCCAGTGTAATCAGATGCCCCTCGACCATCACCTCGGCATACGCCTTACCCGGTTCGGGGCAGCCAAGCGACGTGTCGGGCCAGGTAATCGGCTCGATGCTACTGATGGTTACCAGATCGACCGGTATGCCGCTCTGGGCATAGGCGTCCAGCAGCGCCGCCTCCAGCAATCGCGACAACTGTGGGCTGCGGGTCTGGTCGGGCTTGCCGGGCGCGGGAGCCACCCGGCGCGTGGCCGTTGCCGGCGTGCGGGCGGGCGTCAACTCGTCCAGATCGACCGAGTCGGCCGGGACGGGTACTTCCTCAAGCGGGTAGCCTTCCGGCAGGGCCGCTGCCAGCGCGGCATCCTCAGCCGCGGGGTAAGCGTTGTCGCCGGTCGTGGCGGCGTCGGGGTAACTACTCACGCTGGTATCGCCGTCGTCGTCCGGCGCGGACGGCACCTGGTTCAGCGCCGGGGCGGTCGTTGCGCCGGCTTCGGCCGCGGCCGGTTCGGCGCTCTCGCCGCCGCCCACCGGGCTGCACGCCGCCAGCACCGCCATCGCCATGACCAGTATCATCACTGTTCGCATCTCATCTCTCCATGCGTCCGGCGGCTTGCGCGCCGCCCGCGCTCTCTACTGTGACGCCGCCAGGCCGCGTGGGGTTCCATTCGCCCCGGGCCAGAGCGCCATACCAGTGCCCACTGTCTTTGATGATGCGTTGTTGCGTCTCGAAGTCCACGTAGACCAGCCCAAAGCGCTTGTCATAGCCGTGGGACCACTCGAAGTTGTCGATGAGCGACCAGGCGAAGTAGCCGCGAACGTCGGCCCCGGCGCGCATGGCGGCGGCAGTGGCCGTCAGGTGTAACTCCAGATAACGGCAGCGCGCCTCGTCGTGCACGCCGCCGTCGGCGGCGACCGTGTCGGCGTAGGCTGCGCCGTTCTCAGTGATATAGACCGGCGGGTTGCCATAGTCGGTCTTCAGCCGGAACAGTAGCTCGAACAGCCCGGCCGGGTAGACCTCCCAGCCCATCTGGCTATAGTCGCCGTCGCCCGGCCGTCCTGCCCTGCTGATCACAGGTAAGTTCGTGGGCCACAGATTGACAAACGGCACGTACCAGGCGTGGCGCACGCGGGCGCGGGTATAGTAGTTGACGCCCAGAAAGTCGAGCGGTTGGGCGATGGTCGCCATGTCGTCGGGCAACAGACGCGGACGGAAACGGCGCACCTTGCTCCATAGCGGCTCTGGATAGCGACCCTGGAAGAGCGCGTCGAGAAAAAGGCGATTCACGAACTGGTCAGCCAGCCGGGCAGCGGCACGGTCGGCGTCGGTGTCGGCCGCCGGGTAGATGGGCGACAGGTTGAGGCTGATGCCCACTTGCGCCGATGGATCGACCGCCCGCAAGCGGGCCGCGGCCAGCCCGTGGCCCAGCAACTGGTGATGGGTGACGGCCAGCGTGGCCCACGGGTTCAGGCGACCGGGCGCATGCAGGCCGCGCAGATGGCCGAGGGTGGCGTGAACCCAGGGTTCGTTGAGGGTGATCCACTGCTTCACCCTGTCGCCCAGCCGCCGGGCGACGATCTCAGCGTAATCGGCAAAGTGCGCGGCGCAATCGCGGGCCACAAAGCCGCCCATCGCCTCTTGCAGCGCCAGCGGCAGGTCCCAGTGAAAGAGGGTGACGAACGGAACGATACCGGCCCGCAACAGGGCATCGACGAGGCGGTCATAGTAGTCCAGGCCGCGTTCGTTGACCCGCCCGCGCCCTTCGGGCAACACCCGCGACCAGGCCACGGAGAAGCGATAGGCCCCCAGGCCCAGCCGGCGCATGATGTCGATGTCGGTCTGGAAGTCGGCGTAAGTGTTGCAGGCGACGTCGCCGTGGTGGGCGCGGTGGATACGGCCGGGCAGCCGGGCGAAGCGGTCCCAGATGGACGGCCCCTTGCCGTCGGCATCCCAACCGCCCTCGATCTGGTAGGCCGACGTGGCCGCGCCGAAGAGAAAATCGGGGGGAAAGGATACGGCGCTCATGCCGCCGATTTATCGCCCAACGAGAGCGAATCGCCGAATTGTTGCAGGAGAACTTTCATTTTCTGGCGCGAGATCGGGAACCGGCGTTGCCGGCGCGAGGGGGCAGCCACGGCCGCCTCCCAGATCAGGTCGGCGGCGGCGAACGCCGCATCGGGCCGGCCCAGGCGGCGAGCGTTGGCCGCGCGCTGGTGGTAGAGCCGGCCGCCATCGGCCAGCCAGTCTCCCAGCGCTTCCAGAAACGCCAGCGGCTCCGTCGTTAGCTCGCCCGCGCCCTCTTTCGTCACCAGTTCGGCGTTGCCCGTCTCCTGGCCGGGGATGACCTGCGTCAATAGCAGCGGCAGGCCGCAGGCCAGCGACTCGGTGACGATCAGCCCACCAGCCTTGCTGACGACGCAATCGGCGGCGTGGAGCATGGCCGGCATGTTATCGACGAAGTTATAGGTCGTGGCCGGGATGTGCCACTGCGTCGCCTGCCNNTCGAAGCCGGCGTGGTTGAGCACGTGGGTAAACTCGTCCAGCCGCTCGACGCGTTTGCTGCCCACGGCCAGCACGGTGAATTTGTCCACCGGCCAGCCCAGCGCGGCGCGGGCCTCCGCCTTGCCCGGCGGATCGGCCAGCACAGGATTGACCGGCAGACCGGTGACGTGGACGATCTCCGGGTCCAGGCCGCGCTCGATGGCCAGGTCGGCGGCGATCTGCGTCGGCACCAGGCACAGGTCGGCCGACGTGCTGAACCACATCTTCTGTAGCGAGACCAGGTCGGTGACGATGGTCGCCATCGGGGTCTTCGTCCCCACGACGCGGCGGTGGGCGGCCACAGGGTACTGGTAAGTGGGAAAGGTGACGACGACGATGTGAGGCTGGTGGATATTCATCAGCCGGGCGATAATGTCGTACATGATCAGCACGTAGGCTGTCTCGGTGACGTTGGTCGTCAGGGCCATGTCCGACATCTTGTAGCCGAGCTTGTAGAACTGCGGCCAGGAGGTCGCCAGGCGGTCATAGTCGTTCTCGGCGCTGCGCAGAAACGGCGGCGCGCCCGGCTCATCGANNGCTCATCGAGCGGGTTGACGATGGTCACCTGAGCCGCGTCGCCGTGGCGCAATGCAAACGCCTTCGCCAGGGCGTTGGCCGTGCTGCGGTGGCCAAAGCCGGCGTCGGCGGTCAGGATGAGGATGTTTTTGGTGGTCATGGCTCGCTCTCTCGCCCTGGTCTAGAGGCTCTTGGTCAGATAATAGCGCCGGTGCCCCGTCCCCGCCGGAAAGTCCTCCAGCTCGCCATAGACCCGATAGCCGCGCGCCTCATAGAACGGCCGCGCCTGGAAGCTGAGTGTGTCCAGTTGGACGTGGCGGCAACCGTAGCGGCGGGCCTCGGCCTCGGCCATGTCCAGCAGTCGTCCGCCCAACCCTTGCCCACGCAACTGCTCATCCACCCATAGCGTTTCAACGGCCAGCCAACCCCAGTATAGGTGACCCAGCAAACCGCCGACGAGAGTGCCCTCAGCATCACGCAGGAAGATGTTGAGCGGGCGATACGCCGACGGTACAAACTGCTCGTTGTAGCGCCGCAACCCGGCATGGACGCCCTCCACGTCGGCCGGGTCAGAAGCCTCGGGCATGTCGAAGATGAGGTTGTCCATCACGGTGTCACGTCTCCTGAAGGGTTGACTTGCCGCCGCAAGGCGACCATGTCCCGCTCGCGGACGAAACCGAGGTTGTCGTAGAGGGCAATGGCCGCGGAATTGCCGGCGGAGACAGAGAGATTGATCTGGCGCAGGCCGGGCATGGGCCGCATCCGGGCCAGTCCGGCCAGCATGAGCCGCCGTCCCAGGCCCATTCGCCTCTGCCCTTCGGCCACGCCGACGAGATCGACAGTGGCCTCGCCTGTGTCCGGCTCCACGTGGCCGAAGAAGTAGCCGTGGAGCGCGTCGCCGTCGGTGATGATGAGCAGCACGTCGTGGGCGTCGCTCTTGAGGATGTGGGCCAGGGTGTAGTTGGAGCGCGGGAAAAGATGGCCGTGGAGCGCGGCCAGNNCACACGGCTGGGCCTCGGCCGCCGGCATCCCGGCCAGCCGGTCAGCCGCCAACGTGTATATAGCCCATTCGCCGGCGACCGCGAAGTCGTGGCGTGCGGCGAACGTCTGGCAGCGCCGATTACAGCTATCTACGAACATCTCATGCTCACCCACGGCCGCCGGCAGGCGGGCAGTCACCGCGGCATAGAGCGCGTCGGCCGTCGCGTCCCACGCATCGCCCGTAACCAGTGGCCCATAGAGCCAGGCGCGGCCGAGGTCGCGGTCAAAGTCGGCCCCCAGCACCCCGATGAGACGGCCATCATTCAGCGCCAGACGTACCGCCCGGTCAAACGGCACGTTGAACAGCCGCAAGGCAAGGCGAATATCCTCCGCCGTCAGGCCGAAATAGCCGATGTGATGTTCCGGCGCGGTGTTGTGCTCGGCCACGAAGGCCACCAGCGCGTCCAGACGCGCCGGGTGGCAGCGGACGACCCGGACGGCCATCGGCTACTGGTCCTGCTCCATCCGCCACGTCTCATAGACCGCCCGCATCTGGGCGATGTGCTCCGGGATGTGACGCTCGTAGGTGTGCAGCCAGTCGTCCAGCGTTGTGCGGCCATTCTCGGAGTGGTTCACCGCATTGGCCCACACCTCGTCCGGCAGGGAGCGCACCAGCTCCGCGTTGGCCGCGCGCAGAGCGCGCAAGAGGCGCAGGGCGTCTTGCGCGCTGCGGGCATGGTAGTCAAGTTTCTTGGCCCAGGCTTCTTCGTCGTAGCCCAGCACCTCGCTGCCCGGTTCGGCGATGATCCGCCGGCAACGCACGTAGCTATTGACCTCACTGTCGGCCATGTGGACGATGGTCTCGTGGATGGTCCACTCATCCGGCCCGGCGCGATAGGTCCACATTTGCTTCGGGAAGTGATATAAGGCCGCTTCGAGGCGGTCGTAGGCATTGGCATAGGACTTAATAAGGGTTTGCCTCTCATCGGGCAACATCGCGATTCTCCATACAAAGGATCAGGTGCTGACTCCCCATTATCGCACCGGCAACCATAGAGGCAAGGATGTGATCCGGGTTGGCCAGCTACCCTGTCTCGGTCTCCGGCTAGGCGATCCCCTCCCACAAGGTCAGGTCGTTCAGATTGTTGAGCCACCAGCGGTAGTGGCCATCCTCACAATCAGGCGAATAGGCGTTGGCCCCAAGAAAACTATAGAGCAGGACGTAGCGATAGAGTTTCCCACGTACGTGCCTTCCCAGACGGTCGAGCACAATCGGCAGCAAGCGCGCCCGCAGCCCTTGGCCCAGTTCGTCGTACATGTCACCAAATATCCAGGCTGTCGCCACGTCATAGAGTGGGTCGCCAAACATCGTATTCGTTTTCAACATGCGCCGCCTTTTGCAGCGCTGTCCACAGGGGACGGCCTGCCAGACGCATCTCGATGGTCACGAGCGCGCCATCTTCAACGTCAATTTGCAGCAGGCGCGGCAATGCAAAGGGAACAGCGGCGCAGTTGATGACCTGATAGAAGTCGCGCAGGGTGATCAGATGGGGCATCGCGGCCGTAGATCGATAAACCTTTAAGACGCGATCCCGCCCCAACGCGAAGGCGGTCGCTTCCATGCCCTCGCCCAATTGATCAGACGGTGAAAGACCGCGCCGCGCCAGGATGCGGGCCAGGGCATAACCTGGCAACGCACTCAGGCCGCCCCGCTCGCCCCGGCCACAAAGCCCCCGGCCACCAGCCGCGGCGCGAAATCGCTGGCGTTGAGTTGCGCGGCCAGGGCCACGTCGGCGGCCGTGCCGCGCAGGACGTGCTCGCGGCCAGAGGAGCACGCTTCCAGCACGGCCGGCAGGCGGTCTCGCATAGCACGAAAAGCGGCCACAGCCACTTCCGCTTCCGCCGAGCGGCGGCCGGGCAGCGCGTCGATGATCGCCCCGGCGCCGATCAGGTCTTCGGCCGCTGGTCGCAGCGAATGGTCGCCGCTGTCGTCCGCTGGCCAGCGCTCGCCGGCGGGGATGACGGCGATCCGCGGCCCGATCCGCGCCGCCGCCGCCGCCACCGCCCGCGCGTTGCGCAGGCATCCGGCCAGCACAACGGGTTCTGTCCCCTCGCCCTGTGGGAGAGGGTCGGGCACTCCCTCGCCCCTTGAGACAGGGTTGGGGAGAGCGTCTTCCGCCCCCCGCCGCAACCGTGCCGCCAACCGCCGCCACGTTGAGCCACCTGAAGCCCCTCCCACAGGGCGGGGGATCAGCGCACCCTCGCCCTTCCGGAGCGGGTTGGGGCGAGGGCCTTCCGCTCCCTCGTCGCCTGTCAAAGCCTCTGCCCTAACCTCTCCCAGGGGGCGGGGAACCAGAGCGGCCGCCAGCGCCCCACCATTTGGCGAGGCCAGCACCAGCCGCGTGCCCGCCCTGACGCCCAGCATGGCCGAGGCCGAAAAAGGCAGCGCCCCGTCCGCCCCACCGACCAGCGTCGCGCCAAGTTGACGGGCCACTTCGGCCGCGTCACCCCTCGTACCACACGGATAGACCGTCGCGCCGCGGGCCACGGCAATGTCGACGCAGGTCGAGAAGGAGACGACATCGACGATGATGACAACATTGCTGTCAGCCATCAAAGCCGCCAGTCCACGCGGCCCCCACTCGCAACGCACGTCGAACGGAGCCTGGTCCCAGAAGCCTGCTGTTGAAGACGCCATAGGCCGCCATTATACCACCCGCTATCCTCTATACGTGCCGCGTTTGCTCTATGCGGCCTCCGCGTTCCCCGACATGGGAGAAGGCCCTATGTCGTTTGCCTCTCGTCGCCGGTCGGAGTACAACTTGATCCTGCGCCGGTCGGATGGCCGGCGCGCCCGTCGTTGGTCTCACAAGCAAGGAGTAATCACAACATGATTTCACGCGACACCTTTACCGTTGAAGAGTGGGCGCAGATCGTCTCCGCGCCCGCGTCGGTCGGCGCGCTGGTCGTCACCGCCGATCCGTCCGGCCCCATCGGCCTCATCGGTGAATTCCGGGCCATCATGAGCAGCATGCAGAGCTACGTTGATGCCCACGCCGCCGACAGCTCGCTTATGGCTTCGCTCAAGGAGCACATGAGCACACGGCCGAGCGAGGACGAGCAGGCCCAGCTCAAGCAGTGGGCCGAACAGCAGCAGCAGCAGATGAATGCCAACAAGCCCAAGACGCCTGAAGAGCTGCACCAGCGCCTGCGCGCGAGCATCGGCGCGACGCTGACCCTGCTGGAGTCGAAGGGGGCCGAGGCGGGCGACGTGTCGTCGTTCCGGGCCATGATGGTCGACGTGGCCGAAGCCGTGGCCAACGCCAGCAAGGAAGGCGGCTTCCTGGGCTTCGGCGGCACGCTCGTATCCGACAAGGAAGAGTCCGTCCTGGCCCAGATTCGGGCCGAACTGGCTTAAGAGAGACACAGCCAGACAGGGAAAGGGGTACGGAGGTTATTTGGTAGCCTCCCTCCGTACCCCTGTTGATCCCCAACGGAATGAGCGACAACCGCGAAGCCCGGCAACTGCGGCTCCTCCTGCTCCCCTACGCGGCCGGCCTCGTGCTGTTGGTCGTCCTGCCCGCGCTGCTGTCCTTCGCGCTGGCCTTCTTCCGCTACGACGGGCTGAGCACGCCGCGTTGGGCCGGTGGAGTGAACTTCGGCCTGGCTCGCACCGACGAACTCTTCGCCCTCAGCATTGCCAATTCACTGGCCCTGGTTGTGCTCCCCGTGCCGTTGCGCGTGGCCGGGGCGTTCCTGCTGGCCTGGCTGGCGCGGCGCGGCCGGTTGCGGGGGGCGCTGCGGGCGGCCGTCTTCCTGCCCAGCGCCGTGCCCGCGGCGGCCTTCGCCCTGGCCTGGCTGTGGCTCCTTAATCCGCTCTACGGGCCGGTCAATCGATTGCTGGGCGGGCTGGGACTGGGGCAGCCGGGCTGGCTGGCCGTGGCTCCCTGGGCGCGGCCGGGCGTCATCCTGGTGCTGCTGTGGCTGATCGGCGAGGGCTTTCTGGTGGCCCTGGCCGCGCTCTATGACGTGCCGGGCGAGCTGGAAGACGCGGCCGCCGTCGATGGCGCGGGCGCGGCCGGCGTCCTGCGCCACGTCCTGCTGCCTCTCATGGCCCCCGTGCTGTTGCTGATGGCCGCCCGCGACGCCGTGCTGCTGCTCCAGGACGGCTTCGCCGTCACCCGCCTGCTGACCCAGGGCGGGCCGTACTACGCTACCTACACCCTGCCACAGTTCATCTACGAAACCGCCTTCGACCGGCTCGATTTCGGCGTCGCCGCGGCGGCGCTGTGGGTGCTCTATGCGCTGACAGGGGCCGTATTGGTGGTGGTCTACGTCATCGCCCGGCAGTGGAATGTGGGCACCAGCGAGGAGGCGTTTCTTCTCTAGGCGGGTCATTTACATCCCTCTGGCGGTGAGCTACAATCAAGTTATTCCCTTTATCTTCGATCTGCGGCCCGGTTTGTGTCGCCTGCGCATCAGGGTGTGCGGCGACCCCGGCGCCAGGGAGTGGCAAGCCGTGAATACCCCGACCCCCAAGCCGCGCCAGTATTACATCGACTGGCTGCGCGTCATCGCCATCTTCCTCGTCTTCGTCTACCACAGCCTGCGCGTCTTCGGCAGCGAGGATTACCACGTCATGAACACTCGCTCCTACGCCGGGGTCGACGTGGTCGAAGGCATCCTTCCCATTTTCGGTATGCCGCTCGTCTTCCTCATCTCCGGCGCCAGCGCCTATTACGCGCTGGGCAAGCGAGGCGGCGGGCGCTACCTGTGGGAGCGTGTTTTGCGCTTGCTCGTGCCCTTCGTCGTCGGCATGGTGACCTATATCCCCTTGCTCGTCTATCTGGAGCGCGTCAGCCACGGCGATTTCGAGGGCAGCTTCGTGGCGTTCATGGGCCAGTACCTCGACGGCCTCTACGCCTTCGGCGGCGACTTCGCCTGGATGGGCCTGCATTTGTGGTATCTGGCGCTGTTGTTCCTGTTCACGCTATTGACGCTGCCGCTTCTGGCCTGGCTGCGGCACGCGGCCGCGGGCCAACGATCGCTGGCCTGGTGCAACCGTCTTCTAGCCCGGCGCGGCGCGATCTATCTGATGGCGCTACCTTTACTGGCCCTGGGACTGGTGCTCAATCCCGACTTACCCTGGGGCATCCGCAGGCTGGGCGGCTGGACGCTGTGGGAGTATCTGCTCCTCTTCGTTTACGGCTTCCTGCTCGTAGCCGGTGAGGAGGTTCAGGCCAACATCCGGCGTCAGCGGTGGGTATTGCTGGTCATTGGCGTGGCGTCCCTGGTCGTGAACGCTCTTCTGCCGCTGACACGCGGCGAAGTCGCCTTCGGCACAACCGCTTACGCGTTGGACATGGCTCTGACGGTGCTAAGCGCATGGTGCTTGCTCCTGGCCGTCTGGGGCTTCAGCATGGTGCATCTAAACTTCGGCAACCGTACGCTCTTTCTGGCCAATGAAGCGGTGCTGCCGTTCTACATCATGCACCAGACGTTTATCGTCATTCTGGCCTTCTTCGTCGTCGCCTGGCCCATTCCCGACCTGCTCAAGTACGTGCTCATCGCCGGCGGGACGCTGCTGCTGATGTTCGTCCTGCACTTCGGCCTGATCCGGCGCAATAACGTCCTGCGCGTGCTGTTTGGACTGAC
>CXWK01010146.1_pt5 | contig 9996 bp, 10 predicted proteins | sample 590851 | NCBI WGS metagenome assembly CXWK01 (sample SAMEA3498364, study PRJEB10139) | wastewater metagenome | biome: wastewater treatment plant; material: activated sludge | place: Denmark | collected 2014-08-01
CGCGAGGACATGCGGCCGTCGCCGATCACGCCGTACGCGCTGCAGAAGTACATCGGCGAGCAGTACTGCCAACTCTTCACATCGCTCTACGGGCTGGAGACAGTCACGACGCGTTACTTCAACGTGTTTGGCCCTCGTCAGGCGCCAGACTCGCCGTACTCCGGTGTCATCTCCCTGTTCATCAAGGCACTGTTGGCTGGACAGTCGCCGCTGATTCATGGCGATGGCCGGCAGACGCGCGACTTCACGTATGTCGCGAATGTGGTGGACGGCGTGCTTCGGGCGGCAACCGCCGAGGGTGTGAGCGGGGAAGTCATCAACGTGGCCACCGGTGGGCGGATCTCGCTGCTTGAACTGGTGCGGGCCGTGCAGTTGATCCTGGGTTCCGACAAGGCGCCGACGTTTGATCCGCCTCGCGAAGGTGACGTGAAAGATTCACAGGCCGATATCTTCAAGGCTCGCAAGATGCTGGGTTACGACCCCAGCGTGCCGTTCGAAGACGGGCTGCGTCAGACCGTCGCGTGGTTCAAAACGTTGTCAGTCTGACGCCCTCCACGGGCTGACTGACAACGGCGATTTCCTCTTCTCCTCACTCCCCGGCGACGGCCGACTGGTACGTCGCGCGCAACTCCCGTGGCTGCACTCGCTTAGCGAGACGAGAGCGCCGGCGCGGAGTTGGCCTTCAACCTGCAATCTGACCTGACCGGGTACCGGCCAGCCACGCCGTATCAATGCGGCCTCCTGACCTTGCGTTCGGGCGATGTGGCTGTGCCGGTGCCGATGCACTCTTTCCGCGTATGGGACGCGGAAAGGCCATGACGGAGATCAGACACATGCGTAGCTCACTCACGTTGGTTCTCGCCCTCATCCTGACCGTGTTCTCGGCCCAGTCTCTGGCGCAGGCAACCGGCGCGCCCGCACAATCCGGCAAGCCGGCCAAGGAAGGCAAGGAGGCGCCCGCGCTGGCGCCGATCAACCTCAACACGGCCACGGCCGCCGAGCTTGAAGTGCTGCCGGGTGTGGGGCCCGCGACGGCTGCCCGCATCGTTGAGTACCGGCTGAAACAGGGCGGGTTCAAGAAGATCGAAGACCTGATGAACGTGCGTGGCGTCGGCGAGAAGATGTTCCTCTCGCTCAAGCCGATGATTGTGGTCACACCGGGCAAAGGCGTGTGGCTGTAGATCAGCTGTCTGGGCCGACAGGACCCAGAAACCCTGACGGGACGGGTGCCGATCGGCGCCCGTCCCGCGCTGACGGTGCGTCGCTGGTGGAGGTCGTCCTTGCGCTCGCGATCGTGATGTCGCTCTGTGCGATTGGCGTGCCGGCCCTGGCGCATGTGGCGGATGCCAGGCGGACCCGCGACGCCTCTTCTTTTTTGGCGGGCCAATTTCGCATGGCACGTCAGCGCGCTGTCATGACCGGCCGCTACGTCGCCGTCGTGTTTGATGACGCGGGAGGCGAAGTGGGGTGGCGGACGTGTCTGGACGGCGACCGCGATGGGGTGTCCCGTTCTGACATCGCGTCTGGCACCGATCGGTGTGAGAGGGCGGCCGAGGCGGTCTCATTCAGGTTTCCAGACGTGCGAGTGGAGTACCTCCCTGGTGTGCCGAGCCCCGACGGTGATCTGGCGCCGGCGCCCCTGCGGTTTGGCACGGCAGCGATGGCGGCGTTTTCACCAGCAGGGACGGCGTCATCCGGGACGGTTGCCCTGCGCGGAGCGGGCTCGGCGCAGTTTGCCGTGCGGGTGGCCGGCGTCACCGGCCGCACGCGAGTACTGGAGTTCGATCCTGGCCGCCGCGTATGGGTGGAATGAGCGTTGTCCGGCGGTACCGGGTCGGCCGCGATCTCATGCCCGTGGAGTTGACCGAGGAACTCGGACATCTGGAGGGGCGATCGCGTCTCGCGCCAGGGGAAATCGTGGAACTGCTTGATGTGCCTTCGGCGCGCGGTGTTGAGCCGCGTCGAGCCCTCGTAGAGTCGTGGTCGGTATGGACGATGGGTCATGGAGGAACGGTTTATCGCGGCACTTGCCGGTGGATTGAGTCATCAGGGTAACGTCCGGGCCTTCTGGCGTTGCCGTCGCACTCGTCCCTGCCAGTGGAGCGTCGCTGATGAGTTGGCACCAATCGTGATAGTCGTCCCGCGGGAGGCGCGGCAATGATCGTGGGGCAGAGCCTGGTGATGCAGAAACTGCGTGCGGACGTTGTCCGCGTCGGTGCAACGAACTTCACGGTTCTGGTGGAGGGGGAGAGCGGCGTCGGCAAGGAACTCGTGGCCCGGGCGCTTCACGACGTCAGCCCACGGCACCGGGGGCCATTTGTCGCGGTCAACTGCGCAGCACTCGTGGAAACGCTGCTCGAGGCAGAACTATTCGGCATCGAGGAACGGACGGCCACGGGCGTGCGCGGGCGCCGGGGGAAGTTTGAGCTGGCTGAGGGAGGGACGCTCTTCCTGGATGAGGTGGCAGACCTTTCGGTCACAGCGCAGGCCAAGCTCCTTCGCGTGTTGCAGGACATGCGCGTGGAGCGGGTGGGCGGACACAGTACCAGGGCGGTCAACACCCGGGTCATTGCCGCCACCAACCGGCGGCTGGCCGATCAGATGCAGGCCAAGCGCTTTCGCGAGGATCTGTATTACCGGCTCTCTGGCGTCGAACTCAGCGTGCCGCCGCTGCGCCTGCGCCGCGATGACATCCCGCTCCTCTCCAGGCATCTGCTGGAGCGGCATCGCCAGGCGCAGCAGGTGGAGCTTGGCGCGGCGGCGCTCGACGCGCTGATGGCCTTTGACTGGCCCGGGAACGTGCGTCAACTCGAGCGCGTGCTTGAGCGAGCCATCGCGCTTGGCCCCGGCTCGGTTGTGGACGTGGGTGATCTTCCATCGATCGTCACGAAGGGCTATCGCGATCTGGTGGACGACCTGCCAGGTGACATCGAGTCGCTGCGCACCTGGAGCAGCCGCTACGTGCGCGGCGTCCTGGACCGCTGCGATGGCAACAAGCGCAAGGCCTGTGACGTGCTCGACATCAGTTATCACACGCTGCGCTCACATCTTTCGTTCGCGCCCGGCGCCACGCAAGGCGACGCGCGAACCCCGTAACGCAGGGTCACCGATCGATCAGGAGGCTGAATGGCTGACAACACAGGGTAGTGAGGAGGGTGATGGCAATGACAGCAATGAACAACGCAACAAGTGCGCGGTGGGCCGTCGTGGCGGCGATCGCGATGGCCGGCCTGTTGGCGCCGGCGGCCGCACAGGCGGCCGACGGGCCGTCGGTGCGTGTGACGCGGCACGGGACCGGTCGCATCGTGATGGAAGTGGCCGACAAAACAGTCACGGTCCGGAAGGACGTCTCGGCCGATCGTTCGGTGGTGACTCTGACCACGCCAAACGACCGGCTCATTCTCATCGTTCGGCGCGGCGTCCTCAGCCTCAGCGGGCCTGCCGGGGATGTGACGATGGAGGGAGGGGGAGTGGGGGAGTACGGGCAGGTGCTGGCCGTTCTCCAGAGCTCGGAAGCGGCGGCCAGCGCCCGGACGCTTCTGGCGACGATCGCCGAAGGCCCCGACACGTTCGTCGGCCAATCGATGTTGCTGACTCGCGCGCTTCTGGAGTCGGGCAGCGGCAGTTCGAAGGCCATGACTCTGCACCAGGAGTGGGCGGAGGAGCGCGCAGCGGCCCGTGCGGGCGCCAGGCGGGCTACCCTGTCGGGCAGGCCGCAGGTCTTCAAGGTCGCGGTCAGTGACATGGTCCAGCAGCGTGGGCCCGGGGAGTGCTGGGACCTCTACTCGGCCGAAGCTCTTCGCATCGCCAACGACTTTGGCGAGTGCACCGACGACCTGAGGTGGTACGAGGCGCACAAATGGGCGGGATGTTCGCTCATCTACGCCGTGCGATCCGAGGCGGCGATGGCGTGGTTCATCGCCTGCAACGGTGGCGTTCCGTTCAGCGGGTAAGTAACCAACAGGGAGGAAACATGCGCGTCATTGCCGTCGTACTCGCACAGGTCATCATTGCCGTCCTCGTCGGCGGGCTGATCATGCCCGCGGTCTTGTTTTCGGTGCCGCAAACCCGACAGGCCGGTCCCCTGGTCCTGTTGCTCCTTGTCGCACTGATGTTCGGGCTCCTGCGTCTGGCGTGGCCGGCGCCCAAACGCGACCGCTAATGCACGCGCAGTGCTCCGGGGCGGGCCCGCGCGCCCGCCCCGGAATCGGTTTACTGTGGTTGACGATGGGGGGAGGCGATAGTACGTTTGTAGAGACGCCACCATGACGACAACCCCACCAGCAGCAACCCTCAAAAAGACACCGCTCAACGCCCGGCATCGCGCCCATGGAGCTCGCATGGTCGAGTTCGGTGGGTGGGATATGCCAGTCGAATATTCAGGCATTACAGACGAGCACATGACGGTGCGCACGGCCGTCGGATTGTTTGACGTCTGTCACATGGGCCAGATTGAGCTGGCCGGGCCTGATGCGCTGGCGGCCGTCCAGTGGATTTCGTCCAACGATGCGAGCCGGTTGGCCATTGGCCAGATTCAGTACTCCGCCTTGACGACCGCTGAGGGGACGTTTGTGGACGACATCCTGGTCTACAGGATGGGCGAGCAGCACTTCATGTTGGTGGTGAACGCCGGCAACATCATGAAGGACCACCAGTGGATTGTTGCGAAGGTGGCCGAGCATGGCGGCGACGTCTCGGTGGTCAATGCGAGTTCGCGTTACGCGCTGATTGCGATTCAGGGGCCCCTGGCCGAGCGTGTACTGCAGACCCTGACGGATATCGATTTGAGCGCCATCAAGTACTACTGGTTCGACCACGGCGAGGTGGCTGGGGTCCGCGTCACTGTGTCGCGTACCGGGTACACCGGCGAGGATGGGTTCGAGGTGTTTGCGCCGCCTGCCCAGGCCGAGCGGGTGTGGAACGCATTGCTTGAGGCCGGGGCCGCGCATGGGATCAAGCCGTGTGGTCTGGGTGCCCGGGATACGCTGCGGCTTGAGGCCTCGATGCGGTTGTGCGGCAGTGACATGGACGAGGGCACGTCTGTGGTCGAGGCCGGTTTGAGTTGGATCGTCGGCTGGAAGAAGGATGCGTTCCTTGGCGCCGAGCGTCTGCGTGCCCAGAAGGCGGGAAGCCTGGAGCGGCGGCTTGTCGGTTTCGAGATGCGCGACCGCGCCATTGCGCGTCACGGCCATGTCGTGATGGATGGCGAGACCCCGGTGGGTGTGGTCACGAGCGGCACTCAGACGCCGTATCTCAAGAAGTCCATTGGACTGGCGATGGTGCCGCTGGCGCTCTCGGCGCCTGGCACGTCGCTTACAATTGATATCCGGGGCCGGCGAGTGCACGCCGAGGTTGTCCCTGAACCGTTCTATAAGCGCTCAAAACCCGCGTAGGAGTCTTCGTATGTATCCGACCGATCTGAAGTACACCGTCGAACATGAATGGGTCCGCGTTGACGGCGACGATGCCGCGGTGGGCATCACGGATTTTGCCCAGAAACAACTCGGCGATGTTGTGTTCGTGGAGCTTCCCGAGGTGGGCCGCGCCCTGACCAAGGGCGAGGTCTTCGGCACCATTGAATCGGTGAAGGCGGTCTCGGAGCTGTTTTCGCCGGTGTCAGGCACCGTCGTCGCCGTCAATGACGCGCTGGCCGCGCATCCGGACTACGTGAATGGCCAGCCGCACGAGACGTGGATGATTCGAGTGAAGATGTCCGACGCCGGCGAGTTGGACGGCCTCATGAACTCCACCCGCTACGACGCGTTCATCGCGTAAATCGTCGAGGTCACGCCCGTGTCCGATCAGTTTGAAATCCGTCACATTGGCCCCCGTCCGTCTGATCTCCCGCATATGTTGCAGGCGGTGGGTGCCGCAACGATCGACGGGTTGATCGACCAGATCATTCCTGCCGACATCCGGCTCACAGCGCCGATGGAGTTGCCGCCGGCCGAATCGGAGACCGCGTACTTGTCGCGGCTTCGCACCATTGCGGCGCGGAACCGGGTCTGCCGCAGCTACATCGGCATGGGGTACTACGACACGAACACCCCGCCGGTCATTGTGCGGAACGTCCTGGAAAACCCGGGTTGGTACACGCCCTACACGCCGTATCAGGCGGAAATTGCGCAGGGCCGGCTTGAGTCGCTGCTCAATTTCCAGACGATGGTGTCTGACCTGACGGGGATGGAGATTGCGAACGCGTCCCTGCTCGACGAGGCCACGGCGGCGGCGGAGGCGATGACGCTGCTGGCACGCGTGACGAAACGCCAGAACGCGACGACCTTTGTGGTGTCTAACCGTGTGTTTCCGCAGGTCAAGGCGGTGCTGGTCACCCGAGCGGCGCCGCTGGGCATTCAGTTGCGTTTTGTCGATTTCTCGACGCCTGGCGCGGCATCAGGGTTGGGAGAGGACGTCTACGGTCTCTACGTGCAGTCGCCCGATGACCATGGCGAGGTGCACGACCTGCGCGGCCTGATTGAGCAGGCGCACGCGGCTGGCGTGCTGGTGGCTGTCGGTACCGATCTGCTGGCGTCGGCGGTGTTTACACCACCCGGTGAGATGGGGGCCGATGTCGTGGTGGGCAGTGCGCAGCGGTTTGGCGTGCCGTTGGGGTACGGCGGGCCGCACGCCGCGTTTTTTGCCACTCGTGAGGCCTATGTGCGGCAGGCGCCTGGGCGCATCATTGGCGTCTCGGTGGATTCCAAGGGACGGCGGGCGTATCGGATGGCGCTGGCCACGCGTGAGCAGCACATTCGGCGCGAGAAGGCGACGTCGAATATCTGTACGGCTCAGGCGCTGCTCGCGAACATCTCCGCGTTTTTTGCGGTCTATCACGGGCCATCGGGGATCAAGGCGATTGCGGAACGGGTACATGGACACGCCTCGCGGTTGGCCGCGGCGGTTGCGGGTCTGGGGTGGACGCAGACGAACCGCGTGCTCTTTGACACGGTGCGGTTTGAGGGTGCGCCGGCGGCGGTCGACACGGTCCGCGCGGCGGCCGAGCGCCTCGGGATCAACCTCAGGTTTCCGGGCGCCGGCGTGGTGCAGGTGTCGCTTGATGAGACCGTCACGGATGCCGATCTGGCGGATGTCGTGAGTCTGTTCGAGGCCGCCGCGGGCAAGAAGGCCACGGTGCCAGGTCAAGGTGCGGCGGTGGCGGGAGCTCTGGCTCGCACGACGCCGTTCCTGACGCATCCGGTGTTCAGCGCGTGTGCCTCTGAGACGCAGATGATGCGGTACATCCGCCGGCTCGAGAAGAAGGATATCGGGCTCGACACGGCGATGATTCCTCTTGGCTCCTGCACCATGAAGCTCAATGCCGCGGCCGAGATGATGCCGATCACGTGGCCGGAGTTCTCCAAACTGCATCCGTTTGCGCCTGTATCGCAGGCGGCCGGCTACATGCAGGTCATCAAGGAACTGGAAGAAGCGCTGTGTGTGGTGACCGGCTTCGCGGCGATGTCGCTGCAGCCGAACTCAGGCGCACAGGGCGAATTTGCGGGGTTGCTCGTCATCAACGCGTATCACGCGAGTCGAGGCGAATCGCATCGCGACGTGGTGCTCATTCCGCAGTCGGCCCATGGAACCAATCCTGCGAGCGCGGCGATGGTGGGCCTGAAAGTGGTGGTGGTGGCCACGGACCCGCAGGGGAATGTGCGGCTCGAGGACCTGCGGGCGAAGGCTGAAGGACATCGTGACAAGTTGTCGTGCCTGATGATCACCTATCCCAGCACGCACGGGGTGTTCGAGGGGTCGATTCGGGAGATCTGCCGGATCATCCATGACAACGGCGGGCAGGTCTACATGGACGGCGCGAACATGAATGCGCAGGTGGGCCTGACCAGTCCTGCGGCGATTGGCGCCGATGTGTGTCACCTCAACCTGCACAAGACGTTTGCCATTCCCCATGGCGGTGGCGGTCCTGGCATGGGGCCGATTGGCGTGGCCGCGCACCTGGCGGCATTCCTTCCGGGCCATGCGGTGGTTGAGACCGGTGGGACCAGCGCGATCTCGGCGGTGTCGGCGGCGCCGTGGGGCAGTGCGAGCATCCTCCTGATTTCGTACGGGTACATCCGGATGCTTGGCGCCGCCGGCATGACCGCGGCGACGAAGTTCGCGATGCTCAACGCCAACTACATCAAGGCGCGGCTCGAGGGGCACTATCCCGTGTTGTATTCGGGCGCGAATGGCCGCGTGGCGCACGAGTTGATCTTCGACCTGCGCCAATTCAAGGCGCACGGCGTGGATGAGACGGACATCGCGAAGCGGTTGATGGATTACGGGTTCCACGCGCCCACTGTGTCGTTTCCGGTGGCGGGGACGCTCATGGTGGAGCCCACCGAGAGCGAGCCGCTCCAGGAGCTCGATCGGTTCTGTGATGCGATGATCGCGATCTGGGCCGAGGTGCAGGCGGTGATTGATGGGACCGCTGACAAGGTCGACAATCCCCTGAAGAATGCACCGCACCCGGCGGAGGATGTGGCGGCCGACGAGTGGACGCACAAGTACACCCGGGCCCAGGCGGCGTATCCGGTTCCCTCGCTGCGCCACCACAAGTTCTGGCCAACGATCTCGCGGATCGACAATCCGTTTGGCGACCGCAACCTTGTGTGTGCGTGTCCGCCGCTTTCTGACTACGAGTAAACCTCGTCACGACGGATCTACACGGAGGCACGGAGGCCACCGAGGCTTTTCCTTCACGACGGATCTACACGGAGGCACGGAGGCCACGGAGGCTTTTCCTTCACGACGGATCTACACGGAGGCGCGGAGGCCACCGAGGCTTTTCCTTCACGACGGATCTACCCGGAGGCACGGAGGCCACGGAGGCTTTTCCTTCACGACGGATCTACACGGAGGCACGGAGGCCACGGAGGCTTTTCCTTCACGACGGATCTACACGGAGGCGCGGAGGCCGCTGAGGCTTTTCCTTCACGACGGATCTACACGGAGGCACGGAGGCCACTGAGGCTTTTCCTTCACGACGGATCTACACGGGGACACAGAGGCCACGGAGGCTACCTTCACGGCGGATCATCCGGAGCCGGCGGGTCTCCACAGCATGCGCCGGACGCCCTCTATCAGCACCGGGACGTTGAAATTGATGAGGAGCCCCGTTGGCAGGCCTGTCAGCTTCAAGTAGGTCAGCAACTGTGCCTTGTGAACGGGTTGCAGCGTTTCGATAGCCTTGAGTTCAACCAGGACCCGTTCTTCGACCACGAAGTCCACCCGGAACGCTGTTTTGACGGAGAGGGTCTTGTACTCGATGGGTACAGCAACCTCGCGACGGAAGTCCAAACCCGCCGCCTCCAGTTCGCACGCAAGGCAAACGTCATAGACCGACTCGAGAAGGCCCGGACCTGTTCGCCGGTGGACTTCAATTGCGCACCCGATAATTTGTTCGGTCAGTGGATCATGCAGGTCGCTCATGCCACCGGATCCAGCAAGAACCTCGCCAAGCATCGCAGAAGGCTCTGCCGAGCCTGGTGCCGCGGGCCCTCTTTGGTCCGCCTCCGTCATGAGAGTTTCGGCGCGCCCAAAATACCCGGCAGCCCAGGGATGGGACGCCCACGACCCATCTCGAGCGTCCCCGTGAGGTCCGTCGANNGATCCGTCGTGACGAACACTCTCTGAGGTCTCCGTGCCTCCGTGCAGATCCGTCGTGACGAAACATCTCTGAGGTCTCCGTGCCTCCGTGTAGGTCCGTCGTGACGAAAACTCTCTGAGGTCTCCGTGCCTCCGTGTAATCCGTCGTGACGCAAAGGCTCTGCGGCCTCCGCATCTCCCTGTGATCCGTCGTCAGCCCGTGCGGCGTCGGAATTCCGCCAGGAGGCTGGCCGTAAGCGGCCCCGGCGCGCCAGTTCCGATGACGTGGGTATCGACGGCCACCACCGGCGTGACCTCGCGTGTCGTCCCCGTGATGAACGCTTCGTCCGCACCGAAGACGTCGGCAGGCGTGAAGTCTGATTCGTCCGTCTCAATTCCCAGGTCGCGAGC
>CXWK01074858.1_pt1 | contig 9994 bp, 9 predicted proteins | sample 590851 | NCBI WGS metagenome assembly CXWK01 (sample SAMEA3498364, study PRJEB10139) | wastewater metagenome | biome: wastewater treatment plant; material: activated sludge | place: Denmark | collected 2014-08-01
GCCATCGCGGTCAATCGATTGAAGATCCGCGTTGCGTCATCATCAGCCAGGTCCGCGGAGATGGTCGCGGAGCCGTGGCCGCGTAGGTGCAGCCGCACGCCCCGTTTGCGGTGGCACTCGCGGCGTTGTTCGGCCAGGTTCAGACACAACCGCGCGGCGACGCGTTTCGCGGTGCGGCGCAGATCGGACACCGTCCACTCCCGCAGCCCCGCGTCGCGTCGTTCCCGGTGGCGTTGCAACACATCAGCGATGACGCGGGCCTGGTCCACCTCGGGCACGTGGCGTAGGTCGGTGACCAGCAAGTGGGCGTGGAAAGCAGTGACCAGCCCCGACGCCACCGCATCCCGCAGTTCCGGCACGGCGAACACTCGACGCACGGCGCCGACGCGGTGGTGGGCACTGCCCGGCGACAACCGAAGCCCCGGAGCGATCTCGTCCACAGCAGGATCAGTCAACGCCCCGAAGTCACCCCGATCCGGGGACAGTTGGAACTGAACCGGCCGCGCTGCGACGGTAGCGATGAGTTGCTGGTCGGCGCGATGAGCGACCCACGACGCGACGGAGTTCCACGCGGACACGAGGACCACGAGGCACGCGCAGGGTGTGCCGGGGATTCCGATCCGGTCATTCAGCGTCGAGACGGTGTGGGGGAACGGGCAGAACCCCGGATCACACCCGTCCGCGGCGTCCACCGCAGCGATCTTGAGCAAGGCGTCTTGCAGGTCCGGACCGAGCGGCAGCGACAACAGATCCCGGACCTCCGGACGCAGTTCCGCATCCCACCAGCCGGCTTGTGTCCAGTCCGGCCGCGCCTGTCCACCGGGCATCCCACCGAGGTCGAGGACTGGCTGATTGCTGGACATGTTTCATCAGATCACAGACGTCCGACAGCTCCGCGGGAGTCATCCTCGGGGAGGGTTGGGCCCGAAGTGCGAGCCTGATCAATGTCCCGACCTCAGATGCCGGACGAAGAATCTTCCGACTTCCTCGCCTGCCCACGACGGGACTCCGGTGTGTCCACCCATGTTGGCGATCAGGGTCTTCTCAGCCGATCCGAAAGCGTCGAAAAGGTCAAGTGCCGTCTGCCGATGGTTGCCCACGTCGTCCCACTGAAGCAGGACGTGCAGCGGGATCGTGATCTCGCGGGCTTCCTCGATGATCGCCTGAGGCACGAAACTTACAGCGAACAGATTGGCCGCTGCGACCCTGTGGTCGACCCGCGCCATTCGAACCGCGATCGAGATGAACCCGCCAGAGACCCCGACCGGTTCGCGCAACCAGGGCAGTTGGAGCAGTGCGTCGAGCATCTCCTGCCACTCCGGAACCACTTGGTCGACCAGTGGCAAGATCAACCGCTCGATCAACTCCGCTCCGGGTGGTTTGCCGGTCATCGCCACCTCGCGGAGGTCGGCGCGGGCTTGCTCGAAGGCCGCGGCCCTCGGTCGCACCCCGCTGCCGGGAAGTTCGACGGTAGCGGTGGCGAATGCGTCGCGGGCAGAAGCCCTGGCCCGGGGCAAGAGCCGTGGATACATCTGCTCCAGGCCGCCTTGCTGGCCGAGCAGGATCAATGGAACGGGGGCGGACTCAGTAGATTCCGGAGTCCAGAGGATCCCGGGAATCTCGCCGAGGGTGAAGTGGCGCTCGACGAGGCCGTCGTGGTGGCGCAACTCAGAAGTGAAGTGCATGGTCGTACCTTTCGAGAGCGTGGATGGCGCTCCCGGACGACCTATCGTCCGACCGTGAATCCCACCTGGAGCACCCATGTCACAACGTTCACGGGTATCACCTCCTCCAGTTGCCGCACGGACGAGGGAAGGTTAGCACCGGAGGCTGGATCCAGGCTTCGCCACATCATCGTCGGTTAGGGTCACTCCCCGTGGACCTGCAGCAGCGCATCGCCAACCGCGTCGGCGAGTTCCTGCTGTTCGCGGTGACGCCGCCTCGGCGATCGACGTCGCCGCAGCGGGCGCAGGAGATCGCCGACATCACCCGCAAACGTGTGGAGGGCCTGCGACCCGATGGACTGGTGCTCTACGACATCGATGACGAGAGTGACCGGAACCCGGCGGAACGCCCGTTCCCGTTCACCCCGACGATGGACCCAGCCGAGTACCTCGCCCGGTACCTGGGCGAACTCGATCTGCCCGCCGTGGTCTACCGGGCGGTCGGCAAGTACGACGAGGACGACTTCTGCGGGTGGCTCGCCGAACAGGACAGCCGGAGTCTGTCGGTCTTCGTCGGCGCGGCCTCGCGGGAGACGCCCATCGCCACCACGCTGACGCGCGCCCAGTCGCTGCGGGCGGAACTCCGGCCGGACCTGCTGCTCGGTGGCGTCGCTATCCCGGAGCGGCACACGCGCACCGGTGCGGAGCACCTACGCCTGATCGCGAAGCAGGAGGCCGGCTGCTCGTTCTTCGTCACGCAGGTCGTCTACGACGTCAACGCGGCCAAGGACCTGGTCTCGGACTACCGCTACGAATGCACGGCCCGCGGTCTGGTGCCAGTCCCCATCGTCTTCACCTTCTCGGTCTGCGGGTCGATGAAGACGCTGGAGTTCCTGAAGTGGCTCGGCGTCGACGTACCCCGGTGGATCCACAACGAGCTCCAACACGCCGATGACACCCTGCAGGCATCGTTCGAGCACGCGCGGGCAGCGGCGCTGGAGCTGATGGCTTTCTGTCGCAGGCTGGGGGTGCCGTTCGGCCTCAACGTCGAAAGGGTGTCCATCCGCCGCGAAGAGATCGACGCGTCGGTCGACCTTGCTGCCGCGCTTCGGCTCGAACTGCGTCGCTGACAGCAAGAGGATCACCGTCCCCCGCCGCTCCCCACCCGCGTCGGGTCGTCGCGCCCTGACTGCGGCATAGACTTGTGCCCCTGAGGGCGAGGAGCGTGGATGACACTGGACACAGTCGCGGCTGCTGGGAGCACCCCGGAGGCCGAACAGCCCTACGCAGAACTGGGACTCAAGCCCGACGAGTACGCCCGCATCCGCGAGATCCTGGGCCGCCGGCCGACCAGCAGCGAGTTGGCGATGTACTCGGTCATGTGGAGTGAGCACTGCTCGTACAAGTCCAGCAAGGTGCACCTGCGTCAGTTCGGCGAGAAGGCCCCGCCGTCGGATGCCCTTCTGGTGGGGATCGGCGAGAACGCTGGAGTCGTGGATATCGGCGACGGCTGGGCCGTGACGTTCAAGGTCGAAAGCCACAACCACCCGTCCTACGTCGAGCCGTACCAGGGCGCCGCCACGGGAGTGGGCGGCATCGTGCGCGACATCATCTCGATGGGGGCCCGCCCACTGGCGGTCATGGACCCGTTGCGGTTTGGTGCGGCGGACCACCCCGACACTCGTCGCGTGCTGCCCGGCGTCGTGGCTGGCATCGGCGGCTACGGCAACTGCCTGGGATTGCCCAACATCGGCGGCGAGGTCGTGTTCGACGACTCCTACCAGGGAAACCCACTGGTCAACGCGCTGTGCGTCGGGGCGATGAAGCACGAGGACATCCACCTGGCCAGCGCCCGCGGAGTGGGCAACTTGGTGATCCTGTACGGCGCCCGCACCGGCGGCGACGGTATTGGCGGCGTGTCCGTGCTCGCCAGCGAGACGTTCGACGAGACCGGTCCCGCCAAACGGCCCAGTGTGCAGGTCGGCGATCCGTTCATGGAGAAGTTACTGATCGAGTGCACGCTGGAGGTGCTCGGCGCGGGGCTGGTCGAGGGGATCCAGGACCTGGGCGGTGCCGGCATCTCGTGTGCGACCAGCGAGCTCGCCAGCAACGGTGACGGGGGCATGCACGTGTGGCTGGACCGGGTCCTGCTGCGCGACGCGACGCTCAGCCCCGAAGAGATCCTGATGAGCGAATCGCAGGAGCGGATGTGCGCGGTGGTCACCCCGGAGCACGTCGAGGAGTTCCTGGCGATCTGCGCCAGGTGGGATGTGGAAGCGGTCGTGATCGGCGAGGTCACCGACTCCGGTCGGCTGACGATCGACTGGCAGGGAGAGCGGATCGTCGATGTGCCCCCACGCACGGTCGCGCACGAAGGCCCGGTCTACGAACGCCCCTACTCCCGGCCCGACTACCTCGACGCCCTACAGGCCGCGGCCGGATCCGACCTGCCGCGGCCCAAGACCACCGCGGAACTGACCGAGACGATCCTGACTATGACTGCCTCGCCGAATCTGGCGAGCAAGGCGTGGATCACGGATCAGTACGACCGATATGTCCGCGGCAACACGGTCCTGGCCCAGCCCGAGGACGCCGGCATGATCCGCGTCGACGAGGCGACCGGACGCGGAGTGGCGCTGTCCACGGACTGCAATGGTCGCTATGCCAAGCTCGACCCCTACGCGGGGGCGCAGTTGGCGTTCGCCGAGGCCTACCGCAACGTCGCAACCACGGGTGCTGTGCCGCTGGCCGTGACCAACTGTCTGAACTTCGGTTCGCCCGAGGAGCCTGCCGTCATGTGGCAGTTCGCCGAGGCCGTGCGCGGTCTCGCCGACGCGTGCCTCGAGGCGGGGACACCTGTGACCGGTGGCAATGTGTCGTTCTACAACTCCACGGGCGACGTCGCGATCCATCCGACCCCCGTCGTGGGCGTGCTGGGCGTCATCGACGACGTCGACCGGCGCACCCCGCAGGCGTGGGATTCCGACGGCGAACTGATCTACCTGCTGGGTGAGACCCGCGACGAGTTCGGCGGCTCGGAGTGGGAGCACGTCGTGCACCAGCATCTGGGCGGTCGGCCACCGGTGGTCGACTTGGCGCAGGAGCAAGTGCTGGCCGAGGTGCTCGTGGCGGGTAGCCGCGACGGCATGATCAGTGCAGCCCATGATGTGTCGGACGGCGGCGTGGCCATGACCCTGGTCGAAATGGCCATGCGCAGCGGCGTCGGCGCTCGGCTGTGGGTCCCCGACGGCGTTGACCCGTTCGTCCACCTGTTCAGCGAGTCCGCCGGGCGTGCGGTCGTGGTCATTCCCCGCAGCGAGGAGCAGCGGTTCGGCGCCATGTGCGCGGCGCGCCAACTGCCCGCCGAACGGATCGGAGTGGTGGACAGCGGAATCGGCGCCGACGCCGGACACCCCGACGAGCAGGTGCTGGTCATCGCCATTCCCGGCGACGGCGACATCGTGCTGCCGGTCGCGCGCCTGCGCGAGGCCCACACCGCTCTGCTTCCCACATTGTTCGGCTGAGGCGGGGGACATGCGCGTCAGTGGTCGTATCGACTTCGCCATCCGGGCTGCTGTGGAGTTGGCCGCCCGCGAAGGGACGGTTCCCCTCGACGACCTGGCCCAGGCGCAGGACCTGCCCAAGGAGTACGTGCGATCCGCCATGCGGGATCTGCGTCGTGCCGGCATCGTGGCGAGTCGACGGGGCCATGACGGCGGCTACTCGCTGAGCCGGGATCCGGCGGATGTCACCTTGGCGGACATCATCCGTGCTGTGGATGGCCCCCTGACCGAGGTGCGGGGGGAACGGCCCGATCACGTCAACTACAACGGTGTGGCCGCACCATTGCGGGATGTCTGGCTGGCGCTGCGAGCCAACGAGCGGCTCATTCTCGAAGCCGTGACGCTGCGAGACGTCGTCGCATCGGACCTGCCGCCGGTTGTGACGGGCCTCATCGCCGCGATCGCGGACTGATCGGGAGCCACGCCGTGGATCCCGCGTTCAGCGAGGCGGTTCCGTTCGCGCTCGGCATCCTGTTGTCGCCCTTCCCCGTCGTGCCGGTGATCCTGCTGCTGCTGTCCGACCGGGCGACCGCCACGGGCACGGCGTTCCTCGCGACGTTCATCGCCGGAGTGGCGCTGGTGACCACGGTGTTCGTGTTGCTGTCCGAGTTGATCGACTTCCCGGAGCACCCACCCAGTTGGGCTTCCTGGACGCGGATCGGGTTAGGGACCGCGCTGATCGTCTTGGCTGTGCGGCAATGGCTGACTCGCGATCCTGACGGCAAGCAGCCCGCGTGGTTGGCGTCGGTCGAGTCGGCCAGTCCGGGGCGCGCTGCGCAGTTCGGGCTGCTCCTGTCGGTCGCGAATCCCAAGGTGCTCGTGTTGGCGGCGGGCGGCGGACTGGTGCTCGGGGCCGGGGACACCACGGGAGTCGGCACGGCGGCGTTGATCCTGCTGTTCGCCGCGCTGTCCGCGGCGGCCGTCGCGGTGCCGGTGCTGTTGCACGTGGTCCTGGGTGACCGCATCCGTCCGGTCCTGGTCGCTGCGCGCGACTGGCTGCAGCGCAACAACAGCACAATCACGACCATCGTCATCGGCGCGGTGGGACTCCTCGTCGCGGGCAATGGCGTGTCAGCGCTGTAGTTCTCCGCCGCGCCGTCGCTGCCCCGTGTGACGGCTGAGTGAACGGGGTGCGCCACACTGGTCGGGTGGCGAGCGTTCTCGCCTTTTCCTCTAAGGAGTTGTGGTGGAAACCCTCGGAAGTGTGCTGCTCACGACGCTGTGGATCTTTGCGCTGTTGTGCTACCTGATGGTGCTGTTCTACATCCTGTCGGACCTGTTCCGTGATCATTCCCTGTCCGGCTGGTGGAAGGGCGTGTGGGTCGTGTTCCTGATCATCGCGCCGTTCCTGACGGCGTTGGTGTACCTGATCGCGCGCGGCAAGGGGATGCAGGAGCGCGCCTTGGCGCAGGCGGAGCAGATGCGCGAGGCGCAGGAGCAGTACATCCAGCGCGCGGCGAGCCAGGGCGACCCCGCTGAGCGCATCGCCAAGGCGAAGCAACTCAAGGATCAGGGCGTGATCGATGATGCCGAGTTCGAGCAGTTGAAGGCGCAGGCCCTCGCCTGAGCCAGGCTTCGCGACCTAGCGCGAGGGCGAGTCGGCGAGATCGTCGGTCAGGTCGGCGGGGGTCTCCAGGGCATCCTCGTCGAGTTGCCCAGCCTTCTCGCGGCGGTGGGCCGTGACGGCGATGTAGACACCGGCGGCACCGACGATCACGACCAAGGCGGTCGCGGCTGCGCCCGGCACGCCGAACAACTTGCTGATGATCGCGATGTTCGAGATCAGCACCATCGTGCCGACCATGACACCGAGCAGGGTGCGTGGAGCCCGGTGGGCGAGTCGGGCCGCGAACGGAGCCGTGATGGCACCGCCCATGACCAGACCGAGAACGGCGAGCCAGGGGATACCGGACTCACCGGCGCCCACGAGGAACCCCATCGATGCAGCGACGGCCACGATGAACTCGGCCGTGTTGACGGTGCCCACGACTCGGTGGGGCGCGTGCTTGGTGACCGTCATCAACGACGGCGTGGCCACGGGGCCCCAGCCGCCGCCGCCGGTCGCGTCCACGAAACCGCCGACCAGTCCGATCGGCCACAGGTGTCGGGTGCGCGCGTTGATGGCGGGGAACAGGTTCTTGCCGAAACCGAATCGCAGGATGATCACCACGCCCATGAGCAGCAGGATCAGCGCCATCCAGATGCGGGCGCCGTCCATGGCGATGTTCGTCAGCACGACCGCACCCAAGAACGCGCCGATCGCGCCGGGGATCGCGATGACGGCCAGCACGCGTTTGTCGACGTTGCCGGCGTGCCAGTGGCTGATGCCGGACACGAATGTGGTGCCCACCTTGGCGGCGTGCGTGCCCGCCGACGCTGCCACGGCGGAGTAGCCGAGCACGGTCAGTAGCGTCGCCGAGGTGATGCCGAAGCCCATCCCCAGCGTGCCGTCCACGAACTGCGCGGCAGCTCCGACAAGGCCGAACACGAGCACTGTCACGAAGTCCATGTCCATGGTTCGTCGACTCCTTCTGCGCTGATCGTCCGCCGTTCCGACGGTGCAGGTGAACGTACCGTAGTGAGTACGGTAATAGAACTGCATTACTAGTATTTGCAGGAATCGGCGTTCGACGCAAGTGCGGGACAATAACGACATGAGCACTGCATCCGCCTCGCACGTTCCCCCGCGGCACGTTCCTGTCGTGCCCGTCATGCGCCGTCCCAGCCCGGTGGACCCGGCTCCGGGCGCGTGGGCCGTGGTCGGTCTGGGGGCTCACGGACAGGCGATGCGCGCCGCACTGGCCCGTGCGGGGGTTCCCACGCTGGGCTACGACGAAGTCGAGGGCATCGGGGTGCCCGACGGGTCGATCCGGTGGGGGCACCGCGTCATCGCGATCGAGGAGATTGATGACATCGATGCCCTGGCCGTCACGAGTCGCGACGTGGCAACCGGCGAGATCACCACGGAGTACCTGGCCGGGGTGGTGCTGAGTGTCGGTGGATACGACGACTGGCATTTCATCGACCCGGACATGCTCAACGTCTGCGACGGCCGCCCAGTGCTGGCTCACCGCATGTTCACACCCCGGCATCCGGCCGTTGTGGTGTCCGGTCCGGATGTCACCGCCGGTCTGGACCGACAGGCCGAGGTCGTGGCCGCGTATGCGGGGGCGCTGCGGACCTCGCCCCGCAGGGCGTTGGCCTTTCACCGGCGCGCGTGCGCTCGTCTGCTGCCTGGCTATCCGCGCGTGACGACCGACCCCGTCGCGGGTCAGGATTACGAAACCGTGCTCTCCCACGACCTGCAATCGCTGATCCCGTGACCTGGCGCGACGCGATCGAGGAGGCACGAGCTGGTTCCGGCAAGCAGCGGCCGGCAGTGAAGGCCGTGCTGGCCGAACTGGAACGTCGAGCGCCGGGCCGCAGCGTCGAACTGCGGGTCCCACCCCACGGTGCGACGCAACTGATCGCCGGCCCGGCTCACCGTCGCGGCACCCCGAAAGCCGCCATCGAATTGTCTGTCGACACGTTGTTCGCATTGGCGCTCGGAGAGGTTGACTGGGCCGACGCTGTGGCGTCAGGGGCAGTGCTGGCCAGCGGTGAGCGCACCGACTTGGCGCACCTGTTCCCGCTGGAGCCCGGCTCATGACGACGCAGACCGCACCCGAACTGACCAAGATCCAATCCCGAACCGTGGGTGTCCTGGCGGGTGCCCAAGTGCTCAGTGGGATCGCGATCGCGGGGTCTGTGGCAGCGGGTTCACTCATCACCGCAGCGGTGTCGGGGTCAGAAGGCATGGCGGGATTGGCGCAGACCGCAGGAGTGGTGGGGGCCGCCCTGCTGGCGCTGCCGCTGGCTCGCATCGCGTTGTCCCGCGGCCGCCGAGCTGCGCTGGCGACCGGGTACGGCATTGGGGCGGTCGGGGCCATCGTGGTGGTGATGGGTGCCGTCGCCCGCTCCACGCCCGTGGTCCTGCTCGGGTGCCTACTCGTCGGAGTGGCGTCGGCTGCGGGGTACCAAGCCCGATATGCCGCCACGGACCTGGCCAGTGAACACAGCCGCGGCCGATCCCTGTCACTGGTGGTGTGGGCGGGCACGATCGGCGCGATCCTCGGGCCGAACCTGCTGCAACTCGCCGGATCGCTGGGCCTGTGGCTGTCGTTGCCGGAACTGACCGGGCCCTACTTGATCACGTTCGCTACCCTGGCCGGCGCTGTGCTCCTGCTCCTGCTCCTGCTGCGTCCCGATCCGTATCTGCTGGCCACATCGCTGCAACAGCGGGCCGACGCCGAGCCAGTTCAGCGGCCGGGGGTCATGGCGGGCATGGCTCATCTGCGCGGCAACCGCGGAGCGTTACTGGGCATGCTCGCGATCGCGCTGGGCCACGCCGTGATGGTCATGGTGAAGGTGATGACCCCGATCCATATGGCCCACGTCGATGTCACGCTGAAGTTGATCGGACTCGTCATCAGCGTCCATGTCGCAGGTATGTATGCGCTGTCGCCCGTCGTCGGTTGGGCCGTCGACCGGTGGGGCCGGGTGCCGGTGGTCTGGCTCGGGGTCGGGATCCTGCTCGTGTCGTGCGTTGTTTCTGGATCCGCGCAGGGCGACGACGTCCCGCTGGTGGGCATCGGTTTGTTCCTGCTCGGACTGGGGTGGTCCTGCACCCTGATCGCGGGATCGACGCTGATCGTCGATGACGTGGCACCCGAGGAACGGCCCTCGGTCCAGGGGCTGTCGGACCTCGTGATGAACGTGGCGGGAGCC
>CXWK01069166.1_pt2 | contig 9992 bp, 10 predicted proteins | sample 590851 | NCBI WGS metagenome assembly CXWK01 (sample SAMEA3498364, study PRJEB10139) | wastewater metagenome | biome: wastewater treatment plant; material: activated sludge | place: Denmark | collected 2014-08-01
ACTTGCGCCATGATCCGGTCACCGCCGGCATGACGCCCCAGACCGTGCTTAAGCTGACGCAGCGGCGCCGGCAGATCAGCAAAGGGCGCGCCGTTGCGCAGCGCACCGGGCTTGCGTTCGATCAGCGGGAGGTAGTGCTGCCAGTCATAGCTGACCTGGTCGCGATCCAGCAAGCGGACATGGCTGGCGATCAGCGCGTCGTCAGCCACCACCTCGATTCGCGTCGGATACAAACGGCTGCTGACCCACTTACCCGCATACTCACACGGCACCGAGTAGCGGTTGCGCCCGACGCTGACCAGGCAGGTGCTGGAGACCCGCGCAGGCCGCTCGACGTAACCGTCGAATGGCGCTGGCACAGGCATCAGTTCAGCGCGCTCCAACTCCAGCACTTCGGCCACACTCAGCCCGCTGTATTGAGGGTGCGTCAGCTCGTTCCAAAGCGCGCGGCAGCGCTGGCCCAGCCAGGCATTGAGTTCCTCGAAGGAGTGAAACTGGCAGTCCTGGGCGTCTAGCCAGATACGCCTGCGGCTGTCTTGCACGTTCTTTTCAACGATGCCCTTTTCCCAACCAGCGGCGACGTTGCAGAAGTCCGGATCGAACAGGTAATGCGCGCACATCACCGCAAAGCGCGCATTCACCGCCCGGCCTTTGCCCTTATTGACCTTGTCGACGGCGGTCTTCATGTTGTCGTAGATGCCCCGGCGCGGCACGCCGCCCAAGGAGCCGAACGAGCGTGTATGGGCGTCAAATAACATCTCATGGCCCTGGCTCGGATACGCCACAAGCCAGAACGCACGGCTGGCACACAGCTTCAGATGTGCCACCTGCATACGCCGGTAAATGCCGCCGACCAGCAAGCCTTCCTCGCTCCAGTCAAACTGAAACGCCTCGCCAAGAGCAAAGGTCAGCGGCACAAAGGCCTGCGACGCCTTGCCCTGTCCCCCTCGCCAGGCACGGATAAACGCGGTGAGCTGGCTGTAGCCACCGTCATAACCTTCGGCTTTGATTTGCGCCAACAGCGCCTTGGCACTGCGCCGCTGTTGCTTGGGCCGCAGCGAATCGGCTTTTAGCGCCTGCTCCAGCGTGGCGTGAAAAGGGCTGAGTTTGTTGAAGATCGCGCGGCGTTGGTAGACCGGCGGCTTGGCCTCAGGTGCTCTGACCCACTTGCGAATCGTGTTGCGCGCCAACCCGGTGCGCTTGGCTATCTCATGCAGCGACAGCTTGTCGCGGAAATACATCCGGCGAATTTTGCCCATCATTTCCATACTGATCACCCTGTGTTCTCCTGCTCAAAAATTGAGCAGAAGCAGTTGAACACCTGGGTCAGTTTTCAGTCGGCAGAACAGCCTCTACTGGGTCAGTTTTCGGTCAGCGGCAACACGCACAGTCCTGAGGGATTGGAGGCGGTGCTGCGTTTGGATGATGTAGTCGCGCAAAGTGAAATTTCCGACTCCGATTTAGAGTCGATTCGGTTAGTCGTTAGCGAGTGGACAGGCTGCCCATATTGCATAGCCGCGCATAGTCTCAAAGCTAAGTTTTCGGGTCTCACGCACAAGGAGGTTTCTAACATACTGGGAGGCGGTTTCACTGGAGACTTCCGGCGAGATGCGCTCATCGAATTTGTACGCAATATTGTATCTAGTAAAGGCACCCTCAGTTTGGAGGCTGTGGATTTGATAATTTCCGCAGGATATTCGGAGCGTCAACTTATTGGAATCTCTTTATCAATTGCATCAACAATATTCACCAGTACTGTAAACCGCATTAATGACACTGTTGTAGACTATCCTGAATTTTGACCGATATATGATTGTTCAAGATATTTATTAAATCCGTTGAATGTCTTTGCGCCGATAGCCGGTCTAAAAACTAATCTATCGATACAAGTCCGTTTCTTCTGAAGTAAACGTTTTAAGCACTAGAAACAGCTTTGCAGTCAGCTAATTAAAATGTTGAACGGAATTGCTCGCGACTACGAAAGTTCGACATCCACATCGAACGTCCACATTTTAAAGGTGATTCATGTTGCTCATCACATTCTTGGGCGGCATATTGAGCGTCCTTAGCCCCTGTATTCTTCCTGCAGTGCCATGTCTTTCTGGTGGTGCACACCGCACTCGCTTATCGATCCTGCTCACTCTCGCCGACATGACCCTAACACGTTTGCCCTAATCTCTAGCATGGTCGTGTTCAGCAGCAAGTGGATAATTCAAGCCAGCAACGTCGGACGCCATGTTGCATTGATTGTGCTGTTTTCCTCTCGTTGATCTCCGTCTGGGTCAGTGACTGGCGTAGAAATACGAGAAGGACGATCTGGCTGTGATCGGTGTGCATGCCCCTGAATACGGCTTCGAACGTATTGTCGATAACGGCAGGGACAAGGTGAAGGAATACAGCCTCACCAACCCTGTCGCTATCAACAACAACTACACGATCTGGCGTAGTTTCGCGAGCCAGTACTGGCCCACTCACTACCTGTACGACGCAAAAGTTTAGGAGCGACTTACCCATTTCGGTGGGGGTTATTATGAGAATTATGAAAAGATGCTTCAGCAACTCCTGAAAGAGGCGAAAAGCAGAGATCAACCACCCGTTCGTTCGTAAGGGGGAATCGACTAACCGATAGCCCACCAATCTGGTGGGCCTTTGCTTGCTACTTGCTGTAATGCTTAACGATGAAGGTCGCGGTATTGTCCAGGTGTGATGCCTATCCGTTTCTTGAATGTGGTTGTGAAATGCGATTGTGAGTTAAATCCTGAATCGTTTGCGATTTTTGAAAGGCTAGCGTTAGTCTCAGATAACAGGAACTCTGCACGATGGAGCCTGCTATCCACAATATATGAATGAGGGGACCGGCCAGTGCTAGCGCGAAATGTGCGGGCGAAATGAAATCTGCTCTGGGTGGCGATCTCGGCCATTTCGGAAACGCTTATAACCGACGATATTTCCTTTTCAATATGGTCGACAATAGTTTTCAAAGTTTTCTCAGGCAGATGAGGTCTCTTCTGACTTAACTTATCCCCCCCTCTGCGGTATCGAATGTTAATCATCATTGCAATCATAAAGCGTGTCGTTGGCGCGCAATAATATCCATCAGCGACCAAGCTGGCGCTGGTTTTTCGTTGCCCGATCATTTTGCGAGCTAGGCGTTTGGCTAGGGCGCCAAATCCGGCCTCGGGGCCATATACTCCAACAACGTCTGATAGCACCGTTTTACTTGGAGTGATTGCCGCTATCACATCTGCAACGAATCTATTTTCAATTGCTATCTCAAGCAGTTTGTTTGGAGCGCTCCAAGATATGGTCTGCTCTTTCCCGGCGCCGCCGATCAGAATGGTAGTGCCTATTTTAGCTTCAAGGTCGCTGCTGGCTGAATTAGCGTTAAAGGTTAGACGACCATTATCACTAAGAAATATTATTATTGTGAAGCGGCCTGTATTTGAAATGTAACTGCCTGCCGACTCGCGATTTAAAATACGCGCACTGACCAACACCATCAACGGACCGTAGCGTCCTCTATTTGGTCGTATCGGCTGTTGGTGCCGCATTTTCATCTCATTTTATCTTAAAAGGGTAGTTGGCTATTCTAACGCACGGTTTTTTCGGGGTGGTGGTATGTTGTTCAGTACTATAAGAAGGTCCTCTGTACTCATTAGTTGTATATGATCCGCGTTGACCGCCGAATACACAATAGTCCCTTGTCTGTCGATAACAAAAAACGATGCCATGGGTAACAGGTCGCAATCTGCTCCATTCATCTTGTCGAGGTCTGCGCCCAACGCGCGATATTTGTTCTTCACGGGGGCTGGCAGGCGCCATGCAACCTGAAATTCCAGTGCGACCCGACTGTTAACATCGCGCAAAACTGGAAAGCTGACCTGTTGTCTTCTGCCCATATCGGCAGGTGAAAAATGAAGCTGCGGCGATATGGCGACGAGAGATACTCCAAAGTTATTCAATGTTTCATTAATTGCCTCAAGAGCAATGAGCGTCGTATGCGAATACCAACACCACAATCCTCTCAGAAAAACTATAATTACTGGGCCTTTTCGTACTAAGTCAATCGAATTTACGTTTTCTCCATTCGCATCGGTCAACACGAAATCAGGCGCACGGTCCCCAGCCTTGATTGCAAGTGTTGAAAATCTTGATTCGCAGAGCTCCATAATTGAGCTTCTTAAAATTTGCTGATCCTCACCAGTAGGTGGGTTCTTCTCATCGCCGGCAAGAAAATTAACCGGGTGCACGCAAAGCACCATCAATTTTTCCTAGTATTTAATTTCTTTGAAGTTCATTGGTTGGAAGGATTGGAGGAAAGCGCCTTGAAATGGATGGTTTATCTAGTTTCACAAAACGTCTATTGAAAAGCTGCTATAGCCAAGCAGCAACTTAACCTATCGGTTTTTACGTTTATTCCAAAAACGTGCGCTTTTTGGCTTGTTTTGCGAGATATTCGTGGGCATTTGCCTCTACGAACAGTTAGCGCCAAAGCTTGGTGCATTGCTGTATGGGCTATGAGAAAGTTATTTGTGAAGGCAGCTGGCAGTCGGAGGCATTTTTATTTGTGGTGATGGTGATTAGCAAAAAAGCCTTAAGTAAATAAGGCTTTGTTTGTTGGTGTTTCCTTGACTTTAAGGAAGGGGAAGGGCAGATAGAATCGGTTTGTAGAACTGGATATAGACCATATCTTCTTTGGCGTTATCGATATGGCAGCCTGCGCACACCTCTTTCGGCGCCTCTGTAGAGACTGCGGAGTATGGAGGTGCGTGGTGGCCGAAGTTGAAGTAACCCCAGTTTTTTGTTTTTGCGAAACGCTTACTGTCTTTAACGGAGATGTCTAGCCCGCTCGGCCCGCCGCCAGCGAAATAGCCTCTACCAGATGGTTCAACACTCGAACCATCCGGAAACTGGCCTTGTTGAGTCAGATGTAGTTCTTTTACCATCATTGTCCCTTCGGGCCAGGTACCCGTTTTTCGATAATGCTCGAAAGCCGCAGGTTCTACATAAACGTTGTGAAATTCAGGAAAGCCTGCTTTCCCGTCGTTCAGACCTTGTGGGGTGAGAGGAGCTCCAAGAAAAACCCACTGGCGGAAATTTTTTGGTTGTTCCAGCTGACCTTTATCGTTGAATGTTGGGCCGATTTTAATGTCTGCGTAGTCTGCAGATTGCGCTGCAGCGACATATAACCCAATGCATGCAGTTATCGCGATAGCAGCTGACCTATTAGTTATCAGGTTTTTCATTTATTTCTCCAGTACTCCAGAGTTGAACCTCTGATCGCTAAAAGCGGGATGTTTGGTGATGATGCATTTGGAAGCTAGCGCACGAGCGGCGGTTGCTCTTTCAAAATCGTGCGGAATTTGCAGTGGCTTGGCTGCGCTGCTTGACATTGAGGCTCACCATTCCGAGAATCGAATTTCTAATTCGCATATTCAATGGTATATGCGAATTAGAAAAGCAGAGCGGCTAATCAGCGGATTTATATTGCCTCGGTTCTTAGAGCGCTAATATCAAAATCTTAGGCTCGTTCGTCTCTGTCTTCATCTTGATTAGCTTAGGTGTCCCAGGGTATTGCTCTGAGAGAAGCGTTAGCTCAATGCCTGATAGAGATTATAAACTAGCCTCGGGAGTATCTTATGGACAGCCTATGTATGAGCCGCTCAGCGAAAGTGTGTGCCGGGCTGCTGGTGTTGACATTTTCAACACCTTTGCTCGCGCAGGATGGTGATGCGAAGCGCGGTGAAGTTGTTTTTCAGCAATGTTCAATTTGTCATCAGGTGGGTCCAATGTCAGGTAATGGAGTCGGCCCAAATCTGACGGGAGTGTTAAATAGAAAAATTGGATCGATCCCAGATTATTCATATGGCACGGGCTTGCAGAAGGCGGCTCAGGCTGGGTTGAGTTGGGATGAAGAAAAAGTTTTCAATTGGCTCGCTGATCCTCAAACCTACATTAAGCGCATCGTTAATGACGACTCCGTCACTTCAAAAATGCCTGTCAAGTTCAGCGATGAGCAAGCACGTTGGGACGTCATCGCGTATATCGCGACGTTTGGTGAAAAGTGAGTGAGCCGATTATATTAGTTTTCCGTTAAAAAGTTAAACCTCTGACTAATTTCAAACTTATTGGTTTTCGGGTGAGCATCAGTCAGTAATAACGACATTATATGATTAACGAGTTTTTCACCTAGATTCGGGCGTACTTATATGGCACTTCGTTGGTTTCACCGAATGGGCTCACCCAAGTGGTTTTATGAGACAAGTCGTCGTTTCATGCACTGGCTGAGTGGCCTCGCCGCTCTGTTGATTGCTACGGGCGTGATATGGGGCTTGGCCTTCGCACCTCCAGATTACCAACAGGGCAATAGTTTTCGAATAATTTATATTCATGTTCCGGCGGCAGTGCTTGCGCAGTCCTGTTACGTCATGCTGGCGATATGCGGGGCAGTCAGGTTAGTTTGGAAAATGAAGTTGGCAGACGTCGCTCTGCAGTGTGCTGCGCCGATCGGTGCGTGGATGACTGCTGTAGCGCTCGTCACCGGAGCCATCTGGGGTAAACCAACCTGGGGCTCTTGGTGGGTTTGGGATGCGCGTCTAACGTCTATGCTGATTTTGTTATTTTTGTACTTCGGCCTGATAGCGCTGGGAAACGCCATAACGAACCGTAATAGTGCTGCTCAGGCATGCGCGGTACTGGCGATAGTTGGTGTGGTAAATATTCCCATTATCAAATATTCGGTTGAGTGGTGGAACACGCTCCATCAAAGTGCGAGTTTCAGCCTAACTGAAAAGCCCGCGATGCCAGTCGAAATGTGGCTTCCGTTAATGTTTACAGTACTGGGCTTCTATTGCTTTTTCGGTGCGGTGTTGTTGCTACGAATGCGCCTGGAGTTATTAAAGCGTGAGTGTAAAACCAGTTGGGTTAGAAATGAGGTTATGGATAGCTTCTTAATGGCTCTTGACGCGAAGAGAATAGCGCAATGAGTTTTTCCTCCTTCGGTGATTTCATTGCAATGGGACACCACGGCCTGTTTGTATGGACTGCTTACGGCTTCTGTTTTCTGGTGCTTTCTATTAATGCCTTGATACCGCTATTTGCGCATCGGCGTTATTTGCAGCAGGAATTTCGTTGATTACGACGGGAGGAAAACAAATGAGTCCGCTTCATAAAATGCGGTTACTTTTCCTCCTTGGCATGCTTGCCGGGATTGGCACGGCTTCCACGTTAGTACTGAGCGCCTTACAGGAAAACATCAACCTCTTTTACACACCAACGCAGATCGCCAGCGGCGAGGCTCCCCTTAATACGCGGCTTCGTGCCGGCGGAATGGTCGAGGCGGGGTCTCTGCATCGCTCGGCCGACACGCTCGACGTGTCGTTCGTGGTCACTGATTTCAAAAAATCGGTAACCATCACCTATCGCGGCATCCTTCCAGATCTATTCCGCGAAGGTCAGGGCATCGTTGCTCTGGGCAAACTCAACGCCGACGGTGTGGTTGTAGCCGATGAAGTACTGGCCAAGCACGACGAGAGGTACATGCCACCTGAAGTCTCCAAAGCCTTAAAAGACAGCGGCCAGTCCGTCCAGAGTACCTCTGGAATTCCAGCGAAAAAAGGGTAATTCATGATTCCCGAACTTGGACATCTGGCGATGATCCTCGCCCTGTGCTTCGCCAGCGTACAGGCTGTCCTGCCGCTACTAGGTGCCTGGCGTGGTGATCGACAATGGATGGCGTTAGCTCAGCCCTCAGCATGGGGGCAGTCCATGTTCTTGATGTTCGCTTTTGGCTGTTTGACCTTTTCATTCATGGTCGATGATTTCTCAGTAGCCTATGTCGCCGAGAACTCCAACAGCGCCTTGCCCTGGTACTACAAGTTCAGTGCAGTGTGGGGCGCTCATGAGGGCTCGCTGTTGCTTTGGGGGAGCCCGCAGAATTCGGAAAAAATCGTACGCTAAGGTTTTCCGGGCAACCGTAGCGGCCTGAACTTCCCGTCCTCCAGCCTGCGGCTCTGCCGCCAGACGTAATCGCCGGTCAGGTTGATGTGTTCCCAGCCCAGCGGCGACAGGTATTGCAGCAACTCACCGTTCACCGGCTTGCCGACCTCGACCAACCCCTGAGTGGCGCGCTCCAGGTACACCGTGTTCCACAACACAATGGCGGCCGTCACCAGGTTCAGGCCGCTGGCCCGGTAGCGCTGCTGCTCGAAGCTCCGATCCCTGATCTCGCCGAGGCGGTTAAAGAACACCGCCCTGGCCAGGGAGTTGCGCGCTTCACCCTTGTTCAGTCCAGCATGCACGCGGCGGCGCAGTTCGACGCTTTGCAGCCAGTCGAGGATGAACAGGGTGCGTTCGATCCGGCCCAGCTCGCGCAGGGCCACGGCAAGGCCATTCTGGCGTGGATAGCTGCCGAGCTTTCGCAGCATCAGCGAGGCAGTGACGGTGCCCTGCTTGATCGAGCTGGCGAGGCGCAGGATGTCGTCCCAATGGGCGCGGACGTGCTTGATGTTCAGGGTGCCACCAACCATTGGGCGCAATGTCGGGTAGTCCTGGACGCTATTCGGCACATACAGCTTGGTTTCGCCGAGGTCGCGGATGCGCGGTGCGAAGCGGAAGCCCAGCAGGTGCATCAGGGCGAAGACGTGATCGGTGAAACCGGCCGTGTCGNNGCGGACTCGTGGTACAGCAGGCCGTCGAGCACATAGGTGGAGTCACGCACGCCGACATTCACCACGCGGGTGCTGAACGGTGCGTACTGGTCGGAGATATGGGTGTAGAACAGTCGCCCCGGCTCGCTGCCGTACTTCGGGTTGACGTGCCCGGTGCTTTCGCCCCGGCCGCCCGCCCGGAAGCGCTGGCCATCGGAGGATGAGGTGGTGCCGTCGCCCCAGTGGGCGGCGAAGGCATGGCGGTACTGGTGGTTGACCAGCTCGGCCAGGGCCGCCGAATAGGTTTCGTCGCGGATGTGCCAGGCTTGCAGCCAGGACAGCTTGGCGTAGGTCAGGCCGGGGCTCGACTCGGCCATCTTGGTCAGCCCGAGGTTAATCGCATCGCCCAGGATTGCTGACAGCAGCAATGTCCTGTCTTTGGCCTCGGCACCGTCCTTCAGGTGGGTGAAGTGGCGGCTGAAACCCGTCCAGTCGTCCACATCCATCAGCAGTTCGGTGATCTTGATGCGCGGCAACAGCTGACTGGTCTGGTCGATCAGCGCCTGCGCGGTATTGGGCACCGCAGAATCCAGCGGGGTGATCTTCAGCCCGGACTCGGTGAGGATGGCATCGGGCAGCTCGTTGTCCTTGGCCAGCCGGGTTACGGTGGCCAACTGCTCGTCCAGCAGCTGTAAGCGCTCTTCCAGGTACTGGTCGCTGTTCGGGTTGATCGCCAGGGGCAGGGCCTGTTCCCGCTTGAGCGCGGCGAACTTCTCTGCCGGCAGCAGGTAGTCGTCGAAGTCGCGGAACTGCCGTGAACCCTTGACCCAGATGTCACCGGAGCGCAGGGCGTTCTTCAGCTCGGACAGCGCGCAGATTTCGTAGAAGCGTCGGTCGTGGCCTTCCGGGGTGATCACCAGCGGCTTCCAGCGCGGCTTGATGAAGGCGGTAGGGGCATCCGCCGGCACCTTGCGCAGGTTGTCGGCGTTCATCTCGCGCAGGGTCTGCACGGCCGCCAGCACGCCTTGCGCGGCCGGTGCAGCGCGCAGTTCCAGCACCTCCAGCAGGGCCGGCGTGTAACGGCGCAGGGTGGCGAAGTTCTCGCCGACCAGGTGTAGGTGGTCGAAGCCCTCCGGCCGGGCCAGCAGCTCGGCCTCGCTGACGCTCTCGGTGAATTCGTCCCAGGGAATCACCGCCTCGATGGCGGCGTACGGATCGCTGCCGTTTTCCTTTGCCTCCAGCAGAGCCTGGCCGATCTTCGAGTACAGGCGCACCTTGTCATTGATCGCCTTGCCCTGCTTCTGGAACTGCTGCTGATGCTTGTGCTTCGCGCCGCTGAACAGC
>CXWK01001379.1_pt4 | contig 9987 bp, 7 predicted proteins | sample 590851 | NCBI WGS metagenome assembly CXWK01 (sample SAMEA3498364, study PRJEB10139) | wastewater metagenome | biome: wastewater treatment plant; material: activated sludge | place: Denmark | collected 2014-08-01
GCGAGAGGCGCTCGCGCAGAAACGGCGAGTGATGGGATTCGGGCATCGCGTGCTTCGGCAAGGCGACGCACGATCGACTATCATCCAGCGCCACGCCGAACGGCTCAGCCACCTCTGCGGCGACCACAGCTGGTACGACATCGCCTCCACCCTCCACCGCATCATGCGGGAGGAAAAAGGACTCCACCCCAATCTCGACTTTTATACGGCCGTGGCCTACCTGTTGATGGGCATCCCGCGTGAACTGTCCACACCGTTGTTCGTCTGTTCCCGCATCACCGGCTGGTGCGCACATGTGATGGAGCAGCAGGAGCATAACCGGCTGATCAGACCACGAGCCCTCTACACAGGGCCCGCACCGAGGACCTATGAGCCTCTTGACCGACGTCCATGACCGGATCGAACAGGCCCGCGAGGCGCCGGGATGTTCCTCGGAACTCCACTGGACCTCGTTCGCCGAGTTCTTCCGATCGCGCCTGTACGACCCGCGACTCGTCACCAGGAATTTCCTGACCTATTGCGACGACGACCGGAACCTGCGCCGAACCTACAGCTATGCGGAATTCGGCACGATCGTCGAACGGATGGCGGAGATGTTTCATACGAAGTTCGGCCTGACCCGCGGCGACCGGATCGCCACCGTGCTGTTCAACCATGATCTGACGGCGCTGATCTACTTCGCAGCCTGGACCTTGGGAGTCGCCGTCGTGCCGATCAATGTCGAAGAAACACCCGAGAAGAAGCGGTATATCCTCGAACATTCGGAGGCCTCGGTCGCCCTCTGCTGGCAGGATGTCTACGAGGAACTCAAAGCTCTTCAGTCCATGCTGCCGGCCTTGCGCGAAGTGGTCGCCCTGGGGGACGGTGGCATCCTTGACGGGAAGGAGACCAGGGGAAAGAGCCGAAAAAACAGCCACGCCGTTGGAGCCCGCTTTGCCCCGGGCACCTCCCGACTCGACGATCCTGCCTTGATCATTTACACATCCGGGACAACCGGGCCGCCGAAAGGCGTCATCTTGACGGTGGCCAATCTTCTGATCGATGCGGATGCCATCGCCGACCGGCATGGATTCGGTCTCACCGATCGTTTGATGTGCGTCCTGCCCGTCCACCATGTTAACGGCATCGTCGTCACTCTGATGACTCCGTTTTATTGTAAGGGAAGCGTCGTCTTGAACCGGAAGTTCAAGACCGGCAGCTTCTGGCGACGACTCCACGAAGAGCAGGTGACCAGTGTCAGCGTGGTCCCCACATTGCTTGAGTTTCTTCTGGATGCCGACGAAGACCTCGCCGCCTATCGCCTGGATCGCTTCGGCGGCGTGATCTGCGGCGCCGGACCGTTGCTGAAGGACACGGCCTTGCGCTTCGAAGAGCGTTTTGGATTCCCCATCCGCCATGGATACGGTCTGTCTGAAACGACCTGCTATTCCTGTTTCCTCCCGAACGACCTCACAGGGGAAGAACATCGTCACTGGCTCACAGATTTTGATTTCCCCTCGATCGGAACGGCCCTGCGTCACAACGAGATGGCCATTCTCGACGAGTCCGGGAAGGCGGTTGCTGAGCAGGCACGCGGGGAGATCTGCATCCGCGGGCGCACAGTCTGCGCCGGCTATTTCAAACGGGACGACGCCAACGAAGTCGCCTTCCAATGGGGTTGGTTCCGTTCAGGCGACGAAGGCTTTTACATCGCCGACGACCGGGGACGTCCGTTCTTTTTCATTTCAGGCCGGTTGAAAGAACTCATCGTCCGCGGCGGCGTCAATATTTCCCCGTTGGAAATCGACGACGTGTTGAAGGGACACCCGGCCGTGCAGTTCGCCATGGCCCTCCCCTTTGAAAATCGCTACTACGGCGAAGAGATCGCCGCCTATATCGTGCCGAAAGACCCGGAGTCACCGCCGACGGAGGCCGACATCCTCTCCCATTGCCGCGGACGGTTGCCGTTTGCCAAACAGCCGAAAGTGCTGATGATGGGTACGGAGGTGCCTTACACCTCCACCGGGAAACCCAAGCGCTTGGAATTGAAATCCCGGTTGGCGGGCACCCTGGCCCAATATCGTGACAGACAATTCAAAGATCCCGGTTGACCGGATCGGGTGAGGTACCAGATGAGCACCCTCTTTACAGGTTTCGAACGGATTGAAGAAGCCCGCGAGCGCTTCACCGGAAAGAGTTTCCTGGCCGGTCTCTATGACGGCCGGCCGGACTTCGACCTCTTACTGACACCTCCCGAACCGCCGGAAGAGAAAGCCGCCGGCGAGGCCTTCTGCAAACAGGTCGAACACTTTTTGATCCACGAGGTGGACCCGCAAGAAATCGAACGCGAAGCAAAAATTCCCGAACGCGTCATCCAGGGGCTGTTCAAGCTCGGGGCCTTCGGCATGAAGATTCCCAAAGAATATGGCGGACTCGGCTTGTCCTATACGAACTACGCGCGGGTCCTGACCCTGATCGCCGGGTGGAGTAACATTCTGGCTCTGACGGTGGCAGTGCCGCAGTCCATCGGTATCGCCATGCCGATCCTCCTCTTCGGGAACGCGGACCAAAAGAGAAAATATCTCCCGCTCGTCGCGAAGGAGGCCATTTCAGCCTTTGCCCTCACCGAACCGATGACCGGCTCGGATGCGGCCAATGTGCGAACCGAGGCGGTGCTGGATTCCTCCGGCACCCATTTCCTGGTCAACGGCGAAAAACTCTGGTGTACGAATGGGCCGATTGCCCGGTACCTCACGCTCGTCGCTCGCGTGCCGGCTCTTCGGGTGGAGTGCGAGGGAAAGGTCGAATGGATTCCGGCACCGCAGGGGCAGCGGGCGGACGATCACGTTCACACGGCCTTTATTTTGGACATGGCGACACCAGGTGTGCTGGTGCGCCAACGCTGTCAGTTTGAAGGCTGTCGCGGGATTGAGAACGCCCATATCGCCTTGAAGAATGTGCAGGTACCGATCGAACAGGTGATCGGCGACATCGGCAAGGGATTGAAGTATGCCCTGACGATTCTGAACGTGGGGCGGGGCATCAGCATTCCCGCCATCTGCCTGGGCATGGCCAAACAGGCCTGGCAACCGACCTTGGATCGAGCCAATAGCAGGGTCACGTTTCAGAAGCCGTTGGCAGAGCGGCAGACGCAGCAGATCCGGATCGGAGACATGGCCGGCCACCTGTTCGCCATGGAGGCGCTGGCACTGCTCGTCTGGCGCCTGGCCGATCAGCACCGCTACGACATTCGCATCGAAGCCGCGGTCGCCAAGATTTTCTGTTCGGAACACACGATCCGGTTCATCCGTGACGCGCAGACGATTTTCGGAGGGATGGGGTACGAAACCGCCGACTCCAAGCACGCGCGCGGGGAAGCCGCCTTCGGCATCGAACAACTCGTTCGCGATGCGGAGATGTATCGAATCGGCGAAGGCGCTACCGATATCTTGCGCCCCTTTGTGGTCCGCGAAGGCTTGAGCCCTCATCTGGATCGCGCCAAACGCTTCTATGCAGATGGTCTCTCCATACTCGAACAAGCCCGGCAGGCGATGAAGCTCATGCGCTTCTACTTGCCCTGGTACCTACGGCAATGGCGAAAAAGGCCTCTGCCGGACCGTCGAGAAATCACCCACCCCCAGGTACGGCCGGCGGCCCTCTATGTGGAACAAACCAGCCGGCGGCTGGCGCGAGCAATTTTCTACGCCTTGCTGCGATTCCAGGCCTCATTTAAGGACGAGCAGCGTCTGCAGAACAAAATCGAATCCGTCGGTGAAGATCTCCTTGCCATGCTCGCCACGGTGCTCTATGCCGAACGACAGACCAGGCTCGACGGACATACCAGCGTGTGGGAATTGGCCGAGGCGTTCTCTGCTGCGGCGAAACAGCGAATTGAACAACGGTTGAGAGAGTTCCGGCATCACCGGGACACCACTGCCGCAACCACCGGGCGGCAAGCCCTCAAAGGGTACTATCCCACGCTGTCGGAGGGGATCATTCGCCGGCGCTTAGAAGACTATCGTCGCAACCAGCACATGACGTGAGCGAAGAGCACGCATCGCCCGGTGAGTTCGAGAGACGTGACCCAGCAGCCGGCAGGCCGTATCGAGACAGACTGCGGCCCGTGCGGCTTCCGCAGTATTCAGCCGTGAGGTGCCAGATGGTTCTGATCATCGGGCTCGTCACAATTGTGACACTTATTTGGTTGTTGGCCTGGACCATGGGATTGGAGAGTGACTCGGAACGGAGAAAACTGATCTCCGCCTCGCCTGCCGCTGCCCCCACTCACAGCGACACCGTGCCTGAGCGGCAGACTCGCCGGGCGGCCTGACAGCAGCCTGCTGCTTGCGCCCGAATTCCGACCGAGAAGCGTTGCTCATACTGTGACGGCAAGCACTGTCGTCGAGTTCAGTCGGCACTGCACCGTACAGACGTTGCCGCTAGACCTTCTGAAGTCCCAACCCTGCAACCACCTCTACCTTGAACGGAGGACTGGCCTCTCCCATATACAGAGTCTGATGCGGGAACGGGATCTCGATACCCTGCGCGTCGAACGCCTTCTTGAGCCGTCGCCGGTATTCACGTCCGACCTTCCACTGTTCGAGCGGCTTCGTCTTGATACGCGCGCGAATCGTCACGGCGCTATCGGCAAAATTCTCAACACCCACCACTTCAATCGGTTCGATCATCAGCGAGCCCAGTTCCCGGTCATGGCGCAATTCTTCACCGACCGCCTGCATCACCGCCACCACCCGATCGGTATCCTCTTTATAGGCCACTCCCATGTCCAGCACAAAGGCCGACCAATCCTTGCTCATATTGGACAACGTGTTGATGCCGCCGTTGGGAAACACGTGGACCACACCGGAAAAGTCCCGCAGGGAAATCGTTCTGAACGTGATGGTCTCAACCTGTCCACCGGTTCCATTGATCACGGCTACATCGCCCAACCGGATGTGATCCTCCAGGATGATGAAGAATCCACTGATCAAGTCTCGCACGAGATTCTGGGCCCCGAATCCCACCGCCAGACCCAGGATGCCGGCGCCGGCCAGGATGGGCGCCACGTCCAGTCCCACGACCTGCAACGATTCGATGATGACGACCGCCCAAATCGCCGTGAGTGCGATGGTCCTGAGAATTCCAGTCAGCGTCGCGGCGCGTTTGTGAGCCGTTCCGGACTGTTGATCCTTGGCGTCACTGGTGAGGAGCATCACCCGTTCAAGTTGTTGCAACCCCAAACGGGCGAATCGAATCGCGATATACCCGATCACGAACACCAATCCGACCCGCAACAGGGCGATTCCCACGGTTGCGGAAATACTCAGGAGCCAGGGAAGGGCAGTCTGCAGGGATACGCCGCTTATCGTCATTGAGGATCTCCTTTCGAATTATCGGATGCAGCCCCTGACAAGAGGGGCCGCACTTCATTCCAGGCCGCTGAATTGCGTCGGTGCCGGGATCGGCTTGGTAACAAGCACACGGGCCCGGGTGGCAGGGACGCCCCGGGGACGAGCTGCCGGGCTGACACTTCCGGCGGAGACCACAATCCCTTTCACGCCGCCCGCAGGGATGTCTATTTAGCGATGGTGATGGCCGGTGTGGGGGTTTTAGAGATGTCGGTCACGGTCATTTGATACAGCTGGGCCAACACCCGAAACGTACCCAAATTCCAGGGGTCCAACGTGCCGTCCTCATGGGACGCCTTGGCGATCGAATACCAGCGGTTCTCAAACTTGACGGCGAAGGCGGCGGCATCCGGGCGTGATTCCGATTCCACGATATTCATCGTCTGCACAGGGTTCAGCGCCACTTCACCCGTGCGATCGTCCGGGTTGACAGGGAATTCCCGGTCCGCCGCGATGCCGTTGGCAAGGAACCGCATGATCTTGTTGAAACTTCTGATGACCAGAAACCCGTGCAATGGATACTCCCCGCCGGGACCGTCGGGCCGGATATCGATCAGAATGTAGTTGCGCGGATACCGCTGCGCCTCCTCGTGGAGAAGACGGCGCTCCTCGTTCGGCAGTTGCATGGGATCGTAGTTCGTAATCACCGTCCGCCCCGTGACACGCCGTCGAACGGTGATGGAGGGTTCGTCAGTGACACCGCCGATCGCATACCCCCGTTCCATCGCATCGAGAATTTTATCCAGGCCTCTGACCAGATCCCCGGACCCCGAACGCGCCGACAAAGGTAGCGAGACGGTTTGCTCGAAAATCAGCGGCGTCACTTGCAGCTCTCGTTCAAGATTCAATGCAGACAAATGCATGACACGCCGCCGAAACTCCCGGTACTCGTCTTCGAAATAGGGCATATTGCGGTAAAACGCCGACTCGCCATACCCGCTGGCCTGGATCCCGCTCGCCATGAGACGAAGAATGATCGCCGGCTCGACACCCTGCTGAAACATGAAGGTCACGCGGCTTTCGTCGAACGGGGTCAGGATGCGGCTCGTAAACTCCTCGCCTTGAATCGGCACGATCGTCATCGTCGGACGTTCGGCAATGCTGCCGCCGAGTGTAAGTCCGAGTGAATCCGGACCGGGCAACGCGAAGGTCTTCGTCAATCCGGCATTGGCCTGGAATTCGAACGTCGCCGCCACGCTGGAGACGCCGGTAAAATGCTGCGGGAGAAAATGACGGGAGCGGGCGATATTGAGCAGGAGCATTTCAGCTTCGACCCTCCCCACGGCACGATCATATTCCAGTACGGCTTGATGGAGCGCGATGGGAGACAAACACCCGACCGACATGACACAGAGGAGAAAAAGCGCCGCAGCACTGCCGTATCGCCGGAAGGAGCGGAGGCCATTGTAGGAGACATCGGCACGAGGAGGAACAACGGAGGGCGCGCTGCTGGACGGCGAGGAGACCTGACGAAAGACCACCGGGGTTCTATCGCTCCAATTCCGCGAGCTGCTTTCGCACCGCTTCGACCTTCTCTCGGTGATCCGGCTGCGCCTCGGCCAGCTTGACGTAACTGCGGTAGGACTGAATCGCCGCGCCGCGCTGCTGTTGGGCACTGAATGCCTCGCCCAGGTTGTAGTAGGCGATCGGATCGGCGGGTTGCAAGTCCGTTGCCGTGCGGAAGGCCGCCAAGGCCTCGTCAACCCGGCCTTTGGTTAAGAGCGCGACGCCGAGGTTGTTGTGGGCGGCAATACTCTTCGGCGCCGTCTGCAACGCCGCACGGTAGGCCGCAATTGCCCCATCGAGATCGCCGTTTTTCTGCAACAGGACGGCTAAGGCCTCTTGCGCGGGGCCGTGCGTCGGCCGGTAGGTTAACATGGCGCGATACTCCGCAATCGCCGCGCCACTCTCGCCGGCTCGTTCGAGGAGCTGCCCCACGTCGTAATGCACCGCGCCTTGCCCGGGATCGAGCTTCAACACCTCGCGAAAGGCCGCCAACGCCCCTTCGACTTCCCCCTTCGCCTTCAGCGCCAAACCCAGGTTGTAGTGGGCGTCGCCATTCTCCGGTTGCAGACGAATGGCCGTGCGGCCGGCGCCGATCGCGCCGTCGACCTCTCCCTTTGCCAGCAAGGCGGCGCTGAGGTTCACACTGTACAATGCGGCCGACGCACCGGCTTGAAGCCGCAATGCGGCTCGATACTCCCCGATCGCCTCATCGAGCAGACCTTTTTTCTGCAGCACGAGGCCCAGGTTGTTGTGAGCGGTGGCATTGTCCGGCTGCAATCGAAGACTCTCCCGATATCCGCCGACCGCGCCATCCAGATCGTTCTTGGCCTCCAGGGCGAGCGCGAGATTGTGATGAGGGGCGGCGTTGCCCGGCTGCAAACGAATGGCATGCCGATAGGCTGCAATCGCCTCATCGAGCTGCCCCTTCTCGCTCAGCGCCACGCCCAGATTGTTATGAATCGCGGCAAATTCCGGTTGGGCGTCCAAGGCGGCCCGATATTCGTTGATGGCCTCGTCCAGCGCACCCTGTGCCGCGAGCGCGAGCCCCATGGCGTGCCGAGCCTCGGGGAAATCGTTTCGCTTCTGAAGCGCGGATCTGAACTTCTCCACCGCCTGCTCGTAATTTCCCTTCGCATGCAGCGCGACCCCGGCATAATACAGCCCTTCAGCCTCGCCGGCCTGCGAGCCCGGGCCTGTCTTCTGCGGAATGATCTGGGGAATGGAAGAGGATCGATGGCGGTGGGACGGGGTTTTCTTATGAGCGGCAAGCCCATCCTGAAACAGGGCCGAACTGAAAAAACCGCTGAGCACGAACAACCCGGCGACAGGAAGCCACCCCCCACAAGCACGCACACGCGCCCCCCGGACTGCAGGACTACCTTGATCACCCTGCCCGGAGTCCGCAGCTCGTGCTTGCATTGTCCCCTACCTGCAAAGTTGGAAAGAGATCGTATATTGCAGATCGCTTGAAAGCAAATCAAGTCCTGGAAGGTCCCGCTATACCGCGAGCACTCCAACTCGGCCCTGAGTTTTCATCAGCAAGTCGGTAGACACCTCAACTCCTCTTCGGCTATTATTGCGGTTCACTTCGACCGGTCACGCATCCTCCAGTGGCGGTGTAGCTCAGTTGGTAGAGCAGCGGACTCATAAGCCGCGGGTCACCCGTTCAATCCGGGTCACCGCCACCAAATTTTCCAGCGGTTTAGGACTCAGCTGCTCTTCCATCTGATTTGCAGAGTGCGCAGTGTGTCCCGCGTCATCTCGGAACCATCATTTGCGATGCAATGCAACGCAATGTCAGCTTTCCCTCACTGAGAATGACTGTTTCCAATTTAAGAGAGATTGCATTGCCCATTGGCATGCCGCCGTAATATGTCAGTCAGGCGGCCACCTGACAGTAGCCCGGTAAACCGCCCCACACGCGGGCGTGTCGGACCGATGAATCGCTCCAAGATCCGATCCTAGACCGACGTCTCGCGTATTTGACTACCTCGGGTCCATCTCCCATACTTGCTCTCGCAAAAAGGATCTTTCGTTCTTATACGTTGCGCTAGCAGCTAACCGGGATCGTTGTATCTTCCCGCTCTAAAAAGGGGGCTTTAAAACATGCTGATGCGCGCACGTCAAGGCAACGCCTGGACACGTAAGCTGCTGCTCCCAGGGATGATGATGCTTGCGACCGTGCTTGGCGGGCACGCTCGCGCCGCACAGTCCAGTTTCCCGCCGTTTCCCGGAGATCAGAATGCCTGCTATCAGTACCTCAGCACGAATATCAGCACGTCGCCGGGCACATATGGCACAGACCTCCGCAGCCACTACGACGAACTGACGGATTCCAGTATTATTGCGACCCTGCAAGGGAACTTGCGCGCGTTGTCGCCTCCATCGACATGCACCGCTGCCAACTGGACCCCGGTCGTGGGACAAATCAAGACCGAGCTGAGCTACGTCCAAACCGCCAATGATTGGTTACTGGGTCCCACGGGCAGCCAGACGCTGCTGACGCAAATCTTTGCAGAGACGGATTTCGATGTCGATTCAGTCTCCGCAAAATTGCAGAACGTGGACCCTGCCGACCAAATAGCCGCAAATCTGACGCAGTTGTTCCTCGGGGTCGGATTGGCCATCGGTGGGTCGGTGGTTGGTCTCCCGCCAGTGTTTTCAAATGTCTTTAATCAAGTCTCTAACTATATTGGTAAGCACGGTGGCTTTCCTTCGGACCCGAACCTGGCGGTCGGAGAAGTGAAAGGCAAGCTCGCGATCATGTACAACACGGCGCTGAACGGCAACAATGATACTCACGACCAGCTCGTCACCGATTGGTCACAATTGAAAGCGTTTGCCGCGCCCATCGTAGGCACTGCACCAACTGATGAGCAGCAAAAGGCGATGCGTAACGCCGGGGAAATGAGCTATGCGATGTGGTTGTGGCAGACCCTATCTCCGACGCGATGGCATATCGTCGTTCCGCTGATAAGGAACGATCTTAGGGGCTGCTATTTTCAAATGGTTGGGGGTTATCCAAACCCTGCCATCAACTATCCCGTGAGTAATAATTTCGACTGTGGCCCCGCCTGGATTGGGGACAAATGCT
>CXWK01000339.1_pt5 | contig 9975 bp, 9 predicted proteins | sample 590851 | NCBI WGS metagenome assembly CXWK01 (sample SAMEA3498364, study PRJEB10139) | wastewater metagenome | biome: wastewater treatment plant; material: activated sludge | place: Denmark | collected 2014-08-01
GATTATGTCGGCATCCAACGCGGGGCCACCGATTTGGCGGTAGATCCGCAGCATGTCAGCGGGCCCATCGGGCGCTATTACCTCAGCCAGCGCGCGGCCGGTCAGCGATCTACCAGCCCGCTGGTGGACGCTGGTCAACAAACCGCGGCGGAGGTTGGACTCGACGAGGTTGCAACCCGCACCGATGGCGTACCCGATAGGGGCCTGGTAGATTTGGGCGTGCACTATTTTCCCTTCACCGGTCAGCCGCGCCAGTGGTTTCCCATGGTGTGGCGCGGACGTTAGCAAAGTGGCCTGGCCAGCCTCAGTCAGCGGGGCGGCGTCTAACTTGAGGACCGATCGCCGTCAGTTAGCCCTGGTTGCCGTGACTGTTATTGGCCCGGATGACTGTCAGCTTGAACGACACACGGGGCATCAGGGGGGATTTACGAAGGCGCCGGCTTGTGTTAGAATACGTCCACTTCCTATTCTCGTGTGACAAGGTTGCATCATTGTTGCGTTGTCGCATACTGCTCGCGAGGAGACCGTCCATGTTGCCTAATTCCTGCACGAAATTGTCGCAGATGGTCATTGTCATCGTGCTCTGCTGTCTATTTGCGGCGCCTTCCACGCCTTTATGGGCCATGCCCCTGGCTGAACGCGGTGTTGTCATCACGGTGTGTGCCTCTGGCTGCAACTTCACCCGAATTCAAGATGCCATCAATAGTGCTGCGGCTGGCGATATTGTGGCCGTGAGCGTTGGCACCTATAATGAAAACCTGCAATTACGCGCCGGTGTGATTGTGCAAGGCGAAAATGCCGCGACCACGATTGTGGACGGAGGTCAGCGTAACAGTGTGGTGCGCGCCACGCAAAGCTCCATTGGGACAAGCACAGTGGTGCGCACCATAACGCTGCGCAACGGGCGCGCGCCTGCGGGCGCAGGTGTGTTGATTCAGAACGCCACGCCAACCCTGGAAAATGTCATCATCGAGGGCAACCAGGCCAGCGGCACCGGCGGCGGCGTGGCGGTTCTCAACGGAGGACGCGTCATCATCTCTGGCAGCACCCTGCGCAACAACACCGCGGGTACGACCGGGGGCGCCATATTTCTTGATCTGCAAACCGTTGGCATCATCACCAGCAGTACCCTGACGAGCAACCAGGCCCAGAACGGCGGCGGGCTGTACAGCGCCAACGCCACGGTGACAATCACTGGCACTCTGTTCAGCGCCAACCAGGCGGCGCAGCACGGCGGCGGCGCTGTCTTTGCCCAACGCAGCGGCGGCGAGGTGCAGTTCAGCACCTTCGAGGGCAATGTCGCGGCGGCAGGCCACGGCGGCGCGATCGTGGCGCAGGATGGCGCCAGCACCGCACTGCGCAATAACGTGTTCCGCAATAACCGTACGCAGGGATCCAATGCCATTGCTGGCGGGGTCAAAATCTTCTCCGGGGCCACTTCACCCATTGCGAATAACTTGTTCGAAGGCAATCAGAGTGTGGACGGCGGCGGCCTGGTGGTGCAGGCTGCCAGTGTCTCAGTCACAGGAAATACGTTCCGCAATAACCTGGCTACACGCTATGGCGGCGGCATGGTCGCCAACCAGGGCGCCCAGATAACGATTAGCCAGAACCTCTTCGACCAGAATCGGGCTAACGTGGATGCAGGGGCGCTGAGCGTGCAGTACGGTTCCGGCGGCGAAGTGGCGCGCAACACGTTCACCAACAACCGCGCCAGCATGGCGAACGGCAACAGCGGCGCCATCAAAGTTTACAACCTCTCCAACCCGATCATCAGCCAGAATGTGATCGAAAACAATGAAGCCAAGGATGGCGGCGGCATCTACGTGGAACTGCTCTCGGCGCCGCTCATCATCGGCAACTCCATCCGCGCGAATCGCAGCGCCCAGTACGGGGGCGGCATCAGCGTCACCTCTGGCTCGCGGCCGATCATTCGTGACAACCTCATTGCTGACAACACCAGCGTCGGCAACGGCGGCGGCGTTTTCGCCAACGATCAAGCCAGCATCACCCTGGAACGTAATACCATTACGCATAATACCGCAACCGCCTTGGGGGGCGGCGTGGTTTTGTTCTCGGCCACGGGTCTGCTCCGCGTCAACACCATCAGCTGTAACGAGGCGGGCACGCATGGCGGCGGTTTGGCGCTGAATGCCAGCGCCCTCACCGCGCAGGGCAATACCATAAGCCAGAATGTGGCCGCGCAACTTGGCGGCGGCGTGCTGGTGCAAGATAGCAGCACGCTGACCATGGCAGACAACACCATCAACGGGAACCGGGCTGCTATCGGCGGCGGTATGGCGCTGTTCAACAGCGGCGGCGCCTGGGACGGCAACCAGGTGGGCGGCAACGTCGCCAGCGGCGGCGGCGGCGGCATTCTTGTCAATGCCAGCAACCCGCAGATTCTCAATGGTCATGTGTTCAACAACAGAGCTGGCGCCTTTGGCGGCGGTTTCCTGATTCAGGCCGGCGCTGCGCCCATCATCTCGAATACCGTGATTCGTTACAATGCCGCCGCCAATTCGGGCGCCGGCATTCATATCTCTTCCTCGCCGGCGGTGATCAAAAACAGCACCATCGCCAACAATGCGGGCGAAGGGATCAACATGTTGACCGCGACGGGCGTCAGACTAACAGAAAATATCATCACGGACAATGCGATTGGCATCCGCGTGGACCCGGCCAGCCAGGTCACCCTGGTGCGCAACAACGTGTACAATAACCTCGACGCCAACTACCGCGGCCTGCCCGCTGGCAGCAGCGATGTCTCGCTCGACCCGCTCTATGTCCGTGGCCCGTTTGGACACTTCTACTTGAGCCAGGTGGCGGCCGGACAGAATCGTACGAGTCCGTTGGTGGACATGGGGACGCAGGCGGCGGCATCGTTGGGTCTCAATCGCTGGACCACGCGCACGGATGGCGTTGGCGACAGCGGCCTGGTTGATTTGGGCGCGCACTATCCGATGTTCAGCGGCCGCAGCCGCCTGTGGCTGCCGCTGGTGGCCCTGTCATCGCCCTGACCGGGCCAGCGCGGCACAGGGCCGTCACGCACGGCAGATTTGGAAGAGGTTGAGACGCTTGCTCTGACCGTCAGCGTAGTAGCTTTCGCTGACCTGCAAACCGGCGGCGCGTGCCAGGTCGCTGGCTTCCGCGGGGGTAACGTGGTGCACGTAGCGCAGCCCCGGGCCGTAACGGCGCCAATCGAGCAGCGCGTCGCCGGCTTCCACGTCCCGGGCCGTCAGCCCCACGGTTTCCCAGGACAGGACGCGTTCCTGCCAGCGCGCCTCATCCAGAAATTGCCAGTAGGAAACAATCAAAACCCCGCCCGGCGCCAGCAGTTGGCGGGCCTGGCGCAGCACCGCCGCGCGCAGCTCAAAGCCGGGCAGGTGGTGCAGCAGCGCCAGCAGGTAGATGGCGTCAAAACGGTCGCCGGCTGGCGTCAATGGCCGCAAAGCCGCCGGCCAGTCCGGCTGCGTCACATCGGCCATGACCAGATGCGCACGCACGCCGGTCAGGTCGCGGATGGTCTGACCCGCCGCGGCCAATAGGCCGGCGCTGGCATCCAGCCCCACGTACGTCGCCCCCAGCCGCTGGCCGGCCAGCCAGCGCGCCAGGCGCCCATTGCCGCAGCCGAGGTCCAACACCGTGGGCGTCGGCGGCAGATAGGGCAAGGAGCGTAAGAGGCCGGCCTGGCCCGCGCCGCGTGAACGGGCAAACGCAGCCGCACGGGCGGTGTAGAACTGTTGGTTGAGCGTCAGCAATCGCTGGGCGATGTCTGGATTCATGGTGACAGACTCATGATCGGATTTTAGCGTATGGTGCAGGCGCAGAGAAATTTAGAGATGCTTGAACTCGTCACCGAAAAACCCGACCCATTTGATCCTGACCGCCTGGCCCAATGGCGTCAGGCGCACGCCGCGCCGTTGGACATCGCGCCGTACGCGGAGGCGCTGCTGGCGCTGCTGCAGGAGGTGCAAAGCCTGCCCACGTGGTCACGGCGCAGCCTGGAGCGCCTGGCGCGCCAGCACCTGGGGCCAGAGGCCGCGGCGCTGTTCACGCGCGATCGCCTCGTGCAGGCCTACCAGGCGCTGGCGGCGGATGGGCGCCTTGATCTTGACCGGGAGACGCTCAAGCGCTTGCAGCGTAAGCCGACGCGCACCATTTCCGGCGTAGCCCCGGTGGCTGTCCTGACCAAACCATACGCCTGCCCCGGCGTCTGCATCTTTTGCCCTACCGATGAACTGATGCCTAAGAGCTACCTGCGCGATGAGCCGGGCGCGCAGCGCGCGTACCTGGAGCAGTTCGATCCGTATGCGCAGACGGCCGGCCGCATCGCCGCGCTGGAGAGCATCGGCCACGCCGCGGACAAGATCGAGCTGCTCATCCTGGGCGGCACCTGGTCCGCCTATCCGCGCGCCTACCAGGAGATGTTCGTGCGGCGCTGCCTCGAAGCCATGAACGAGCAGCCGGCCGCCAGCCTGGCCGAGGCGCAGCGCGTGAACGAGTCCGCGCCGCATCGCAACGTGGGGCTGGTCATCGAAACGCGGCCCGATTGGATCACACCGGAGGAAGTCCTGTGGCTGCGGCGCCTGGGCGTCACCAAGGTGCAACTGGGGATCCAAAGCCTGGATGATTCCATTCTCACGCTCAACAAACGCGGGCATACCGTGGAGGAAAGCCGGCGCGCGGTGCGCCTGCTGCGCGCCGCTGGATTCAAGCTGCATCTGCACTGGATGCCCAATTTGCTCGGCGCGACGCCGGAGAGCGACCTGGCCGATTTTCAGCGCCTCTGGAGCGATCCGGCGCTGCGACCGGACGAGCTGAAAATTTATCCTTGCTCGCTGCTGGACGGCACGGAGCTGATGACGCACTGGCGGGCAGGCGCTTATCAGCCGTACACGCAAGACGAACTGGTGGAACTCCTGATCCGCTGCAAGACGCTGGTGCCGCCCGATTGCCGCCTTAACCGCGTGATTCGCGACATTCCGTCCAACAACATCGTTGCGGGCAACCGCGCCGTGAACTTGCGCCAGGTGGTGCAGCAGGAAATGGCCCGCCGCGGGCTGGTCTGCCAGTGCATCCGCTGCCAGGAGGTGCGGGGGCATGTCATCGAGCCGCAGGACCTGGCGCTGGACATGCTCTGCCATCCCACCGACATCAGCCAGGAATGGTTCCTGCGCATGCGCACGTCCGCGGGTCGGCTGGCCGGCTTTCTGCGTCTTTCCCTGCCGCGGCCGTTCGGCGCAGGCCATACGCTGACGCCGGCCGACGTGAGCGCGGAGATTCACGGCGCAGCGATGATTCGTGAGGTTCACGTCTATGGCCCAGCCCTCGTGGTGGGCTCGGACAGCCGCGGCGAGGCGCAGCACGTGGGCGTGGGCAGCCGGCTCATTCACGCCGCGCGTACACTGGCGCGCGACCACGGCTTTGATCGCCTGGCCGTCATCGCCGCAACCGGCACGCGTGACTACTACCGCCGCCTGGGCTTCGAGCTGGGGGATCTATATATGCACACCGATTTGTTTCATGGAGCCGAGATAGACGCGCCGACGCTGGCCTGACCCTGGCGCGCCGCGTTCTCCGTGTTGGCGAGGAAGAGGAGCACCGCCAGCACATTGAGCAGTCCGCCCCAAGCGCGCAGCGTCTGGTTGGGCGCCAGATCGCCCACCACGCGCAGGACCAGCGAGAGGTGCAGCAGGAGCAGGTGCGCATAGAAGACGCGCAGAAACGGCATGTGCCGGCGCAGCACGGCCGGCAGAATGATCGGGCCATGGCCGAAGATCATGGAGAAGACGAAGCCGAGCAGGATCATGTGCAGCATGGCGTCGTAGGGCGGCCCGGCCAGGAAGCGCTCACCCCACCAGGCCCACGCGCCGCCGGCCAGCATCAGCCAGGCATAGCCGGGGAGCAGGCAGGCGGCGATGAACTGCGCCAATCCCTGCTTGCGAATCGTGCGCCGGGCGATGTCATAGCGTAACAGCCAGGCGCCCAGCGCCAACAGCCCCACCCCCGCCACGCGCACGCCCCAGGCCAGGTTGAACAGCGAAAGCGCCAGGCCGGCCACGAACAGCGCCACGGCTGCAAAGAACGAGCGCAGGATGCCGGGCCGCAGCATGAGCACGCGCGAGAGTTCCAGGCGTTCGCCGGCCACGGTGACGACCAGGAAGCCGACCCACCAGGGCACGACCGCGGCCAGCGGGCGTCCTAGCAGCCAGAGCAGATTGCCCACCACCCACAATAGAGCACCCACACTCATCACCGCGCTCGCGCCGTCGGGGTGCAGGCGGTAGATGACCACGAACATGGCGACCAGAAGTACGCTAGCGACGAGTAACAGTAGGGGCGCGACCGGCATGGGCAGCCCCAGCACCAGGGCCAGCGCGCCCAACCCGGCCGCCAGGGGCGCCGCATAGGTCCAGGCGCGATTCAGCCCGACCGCACGTTCCAGGCAGATGAGCGTGCCGAGGAAGCCGCCGATCATCAGCGGGCCATGATAGGCCGCCAGGGTGGCGCTCAGCGGCGGCAGGCGCCAACCGATGCGCAGCAGCCCGGCCCACAGGCCGGCCAGCAGGCCAAGTCCGCCCAAAAGCAGGAAGGGCAAGCGCAGCGGCCGCGTCGCGCGATTTTCCAGCGGTGATGGTTTCATGGCCGCAGTATGCGCCAGGAAGGGGAAAGTGTCAAAAGGGAGCGCGGCCGCTCAACCGGATGGCCTGTCACATCTCTGGACGTCGAGCCTGGGCGCGCTGCTGCTCCACGATGTAGCGCGCTCCAGCCTCTGCGTAGCGTTTGACCTCTGCCCATTTGACTCGCTTCGTCATCTCTGGCATTGGCTGCTGCTCGGCGTCATCGAAGTAGGCCAGCGCACGCGCCAGAATGGCTGCAAATTGGAAACTCGATGGCCGATCTGCAAGGCCAATGCAGTTCCTCCAGCCAGATAGAAAGAGCGGATAAAGGGTTGGTCGCGCAGAACGTCAAGCGCCTGACGGCAGCCTGGCGTGATCATCTCCCAGTGTGGATCTACGAGGATGGGCATGAGATCACCACTTATCCGCTTGCATATCGAGCGCCCACGTAGGGGTGTCGAAGCGTCGGATGTTGAGCACGAGCTTCCAAAGGGCAAAGGAATGCCGCGAGAGTGCACGAAATCCCCAACGGCGTATCCAGGCGCGCACGCCGCGCGTGTGATAACGGTCAAAGAGCCAATTGATCTCGTTCCAGTCGCCGCGTTCGAGGATACGCTCCATGATCACATAGCGATGCTTGCGTACATCCATGTCGGCGAAATTGTACTCTGGGAACAACCAGGCTGTAGACACAGGCAGATCAGATTGGTTGCCAGGCTTGTGTGTCATTCCTTCTATTCTTGACCTCACCCAGGGCGCCAAATGAAGGCGGCCGCTATTCGATGTCCCTATTTTACCATGTTGACCTGGTTGTGGCAACAGCGCGCGCCTGCGGCCCCTCAAACGGAGCCCGATTTGCGAAAAAAAACGGCTACAATGACGTCACATCCGATCGTTCCTTTATATCGCCTGGACAAGGAGCCACCCTCTGTGTCGCAAGCCATTGCTAACCCTGAAGAGCTAGAGCGCTTTGCGCGTGACCTCAAGCAGTTCAACGGCCAACTCAAAGAAAGCATGACGCGTCTGAACGCCCAATTCCGCCTACTGGGCGACACCTGGCGCGACCAGGAGCATCAGAAGTACGGCCAGGAGTTCGAACAGACGATGCGCGTGCTGGCGCAGTTCATGCGCGCCTCGGATGAGCACATTCCCTTCCTCCTGCGCAAGGCCAGCCGCCTGCGCGACTACCTGTCGCAGCGCTAACATACACCATGTCCCCAACCGTCGAAGTCCGCGCGATTGACGCCCTGGAAGAGCTGCAAACCAGCCTGATTCGCTATGCGGACCAGGCGCAGGCAACGCTGGCCGCGATTGCCCGCGAAGTGCAGCGCACGCTCGATTGGCTGGAGGAGCGCCAACGCCATTGGCGCGCCGAGGTGCAGCGCGGGCGTGAGGAAGAACGCCGGGCCCGCGCGGCGTACGAACGCTGCCTGAATTCCGGCGACCGCGATCATCCGCCATCGTGCGGCCGCGAAGAACAGGCGTTTCTCGACGCGCGGCGGCGCCTGGCGCAGGCCGAGGCCGAGGAGCGCATGGCGACCCAGGCGCGGCAGGCGGTCCAGGCCGAAGCGGAAGCCTACGCGCGCGACGCCAACCGCCTGCGCGTCACCTTGCAGACCGAGACGGTCAAATCGGTCGAAGTGCTGCGCGGCAAGGTGACCGTACTGCGGTCGTACGCGTCAGGCGGCATCACCGCTGGCGGCGTACTGGCGGGCGCGCTCGCGTTCGGCGCCGGGGTGGCCATCGGCGCGGCCATGGGACGGGCAGGCGAGGACGGTTCCGCCGCAGCCGGGGCGCCAGACTCGCCTGGCCTTGAACCTACCCTGCAAGAACTCCACCCCGACATCCACGACATCCCCCTGCACATGATTGACTTTAGCGATTCGCCGGTGCACGACGCAGCCGACTACCATAAAGTATCCAAAGCGGAGATGCTCGCGGGATTCGAGAAGCTGACGCAGGTGCGCCGCTGGATCAGCCAGGGCGCGACCGAACAGCAGCTTTACGATGAAAGTCGGGCGAAGGGGCTGTCGGAGGTGCAAAGCTACCACAACATCTACCGGGTTTTCTACGGCGAGAGCGCCATCGCGCTGGAGAAGGTTGGCGACCGCTACCGGGTGATCAACGGCTATCACCGGCTGGCGGTCGCACAGGAATTGGGCTGGACGACGATCCCGGCAAAGGTAATAAACTCGTGACCACCCTTTCCACCCACGCCGCCGATCTCGACGCCGCCTGGAAGCTGCTGCAGGCCCGTTGGGATGCGACCGGCGAAACCTGGAGCGACCAGGTGCATGACGATTTTGCGACGCATTACTGGCAGCCGCTGGAGCAGCAGACGCAGGCCGCGCAGCGCAGTCTCGAGCGCCTGGCGCAGGTGATTGCCAAGGCGCAGCGCGCGGTGAAGTAAGATGTTGGAGCACGGGGGCGTTTGGATCACGGAGACGCGAAGCGGCACGAAGCTCACGAAGCGCGAAGGACGCGCAGTGCATCCCCGTGGCAAACACCTTCGCGCCCTTCGTGCTTCGCGCCCTTCGTGCTTCGCGTCTTCGCGATTCTTCGTGCGTTCGTGATCCAAACGCCCGCACCCCACAATCACTCGGAGGAAACTGATGACCACACCTAATCTCATTGTTCAACACCGTGAACTTGCCCGCTCGATTCGAGAACTAAACCAGAATAAGCAGTCGCTGGATGCCATAGCGGCTGCCCCTCGCGCCAGCGCTCGGTGCTGCTGAAGAGCATGTGCTCGACGAAATGCGGCTAGCCGATCTGGCCGGGGGCGGTGTGTGCATCACTTCAGCGGCGGCAGTCTGGAGGAGGGGCTACTGAATTCGCGATGGGCCCGATGAAAATCCCCTGCGTATGCCCCGGTCGCGCCAGTATTACCGAAACACCAAGGGCAGCCACAGCATTTTGTGTGCCACGTCCTCTCTCCATTGCGCGATGCGGGAGGATGGTTTGCCGCCGGCCGTGGTGAAGTATCCCCCGGCGTAGAGCTTGCCGGTATCATCCACCGCCACGGCGTAGACGTAGTCATTGATGCCGCTGCCCAGGGGCGTCCAGGTAGCGCCATCCCACTTTGCGATGCGATTGGCGCCAGCCACGCCGGCTGTGGTGAATCTTCCCCCGGCGTAGAGGTTTCCGGCGCGGTCCACCCCCAAGGCATAAACGGTCCACGTCATGCCGTTGCCATAGCTGGTGGTCAGGGATGACCAGGCCGAGCCATTCCACTTGGCGATGAAGTTGGCGCTGACCCCGCCAGCCGCGGTAAAGTCGCCTCCAGCGTAGACCGTAACGCCCGTGCCGGCCGTCGCCAGGGCCCGCACATCGCCGCCTATGCCGCTGCCAG
>CXWK01000836.1_pt1 | contig 9974 bp, 4 predicted proteins | sample 590851 | NCBI WGS metagenome assembly CXWK01 (sample SAMEA3498364, study PRJEB10139) | wastewater metagenome | biome: wastewater treatment plant; material: activated sludge | place: Denmark | collected 2014-08-01
GGTGCGGATAGCGCTCGCCGCCGTCATGGCCGAGACCGGCCTGGCGGAGCGAGACGTCGCGATGAACGCATGGGGCTTCCCTCCCCTCCCGCTGCCACCGGCAGGCCCCCGCCGCTTCCCCGACGGCTTGACCGCCACCCACGCCGGGCACCCGGTGTTCTGGCTCGACGACGCCACCCGCGACCGCCGGGTCGGCGAGGACATCGCCGTGTGGCTTATCCGTGTCTGGGTCGATCTCGTCGACCGGGGCTGGATCCGACCCGAGACAGGCGAGACGGTCTGCGTCCTCTCGGTCGCCGGGCTCGACACCTACGACCCGGCCACCGCCGCCGACATCGAACGGCACCTCGCCGCTGACCGCGACGACTGGCTCGCTCACCTGGTGATCGAGCCGAGACGAGATGCGGGGCCGCTCGTGTTGGCGGCATCCGGTATCGGCGACCAGTACGTGCGGTCCGAGGGGTGGGCGGACCGGGCCGCAGAAGCCGAGGCCGACCTGCACGCCACCCAGTACGCAGCGTTCGCAGCCCAGGCCGCCCAGCCAGCCGCCGACCTGCTCCGATCCGCGGACACCCTGATTGTCGCCGCGAACTTCGACCGCCACGAGTCCGCCATCCGCGGCGGGGCAGCCGGACTCGCCGCCACCGGTGACAGGGACGTTGTCCTGGCTGCGGTCGACGCCGCCGTTGAAGAGGCCGTGGCCGTGGACCACTCCCGAGTCTTGGTCCGGGCGCACGTCGAGGGCCTGACCCGTTGGGGCCCGGCGCCGACCCTGTCCGGTGTCGAGGACCAGGCTTCTGCCGCAATGCACGACCAGTGGTCGGCCGACGATGTCGGCCCGCTCCTCGCCGGCCTTTTCGTCTCGCCTGGCGACGCTGCCCTCGAGCGGCTCATCGACGCGACCAGAGCGGTGTGGTCGGCCGCTGTCACCGAGGCCAGAGCGACTCTCTGGGCCGCCCGCCAGGTGCTGGACGACCCGCCCGTTCCTCCGGGGCTGATCCGGTTCTCCAGCCACCTGGCCCCCGATGTGCCCGCGCCGCCGTGGGCCCGCACTCTGACCTGAACCGCTTTTGAAGGCCACGACGGCAACTCCACCCGCCGGGAGCCTTCAAAACGCCCCCGGAGGGACATGACGGCGGCCGCCGGCCGCCGTCATGTCCCCGCCCTCGCCGGCGAGGCGGTAGGAGTTGATGCAGAAGGGCCTCCAAACGTACGTTTGGACGTACGTTTGGACTTACGTTTCGGGGGCTGTTGCCGGGCGGGGGGGTAGCTGGCAGCGGTGCCGTCAGTCGGCGAGGAGCCCAGCGGTGGACTTGCCGGCAGGCGGCGTCGACGGGTTCCGCCTGGCAGCGAGACGTGTTGTGGAGTTGGGGTCGGCGGCGAGGCGCAGCAACGCCGCCGGCGGCGTTGCCGGGTTGCCGGCAACGCCGGTGCGGATCCGGTCGTGGGGGTCGGCGGCGAGGGCGGCGAGTGTGGCGGGCGGTGTGCGCGGGTTGGCTGTCACGCGTACCCGCACCTTGGCGTCGATGTCGGCGGCGAGGCGGGTGAGCGCCGGGGTCGGGGTGTTCGGGTTGTCCGCCACGCGCCGTCGCACGGCGTAGTGGGGGTCGCCGGCGAGGCGGGTGAGCGTCTCGGTCGTCTCGGGCGCCGTGTTCGGGTTGTCCGCCACGAACGCCCGCACCGCCCCGTCGTAGTCGTAGGCGAGGCGGGTGAGCGTTCGGGTCGGAGTGTTCGGGTTCAGCGCCACGGTCCCCCGCACGTCGGGGTCGGTGTCGTGGCCGAGGGCGGCGAGCGTGTCGGGGTCGGCGTTGGGGTTGAACGCCACCCGCTTTCGCACCTGAGGGTCAATGTCGCCGACGAGGCGGGTAAGCGTTTCTGGCAGCGTGTTCGGGTTCAGCGCAACGGCTTCCCGCACCCACCCGACGCCTTCGCCGGCGAGCTCGGTGAGCACGGCGGGTGGGGTGTCTGGGTCGGCGGCGAGAGCGTGCCGGGCCGCCGAGTCTGCCGGCAACGCCGTCGCCGTCGGGGGCGGTGCCTGGGCGGCGAGGTCGGCCAGGTCGGGGTCTGGGCCGGCCGGCGGGGGCACGGGGGCGAACTTCCCGTCGCCGGCGAGACAGTCGACGACAGCCGCGTCGGTGGACTGGTTGCCGGCGACAGCGCACCGCACCCTGGGGTCATCGTCGCCGGCGAGCGCGGCGAGCGCCTCGGGCGGCGGCGCCGGGTTCATGGCCTGGCCGAGGCGGCGGGCGAAGGTGCTCATGGGGTCGTTCCTGTGGTGGTGGTCCGGTAGTGGTCGGGGCCGTGGAAGCCGGCCCGGGCGGTGAACCAGTCGGGGGTGGCGGCGAGCTGGGCGGCGGCTGTGGCGGGGTGGGTGAACTTGTCGGCGGTGTCGGGATGGAAGGGGATGCCGCCGGGGCCGGCGTCGAGGACGTTCACGGGCTCCCAGCGGGTCCCGTCGGGAGATCCAAAAGCTTTCAGGGTGACGAAGGCGGGGGTGAACGCCCTCGCGGTGGGCGCCCATTCGGTCCAGTCGGCGAGGAGGATCTGGGTGCGGGCGAGGGCGACTTGGCGGCGTGTCGCTGGTGTGGCGGACCCGCTCAGAGCGGAGGCGGTGAGGGCGTCGGCGTGAGCGGCGCGGATGTTCCGGGCGAAGGTGTCGTGGTGGGTGGTCGCGGCGTTCACGAAGATGATGACGAGGCCGGTCTGGTGGTGGCCGTTCCGGGCGGGGGACCAGTCGCGTGGCGTGAGGGCCCGGCCGTTGCTGTTGGCCCGACGGGCGGTGGTTTCGTCGTACCCGCGGGCCCAGCGGAGGATCTTGTCGGCGAGCGCTGAGCGGCTGGAGTGGCCGACGACTTCGATAGCGACGCGTAGGCCGTCGCCGCGGACGACGCAGAGGTCGGCGATAGCGGTGGCCTGGTCGGTCCCGAAGATGGCTCGCGCTGCGGCGTGGGTTTCGCCGAACACACCGGCGAGGTCATCTCGGGCTTCCATGAGCCGGAGCCCGATCTCGGCGGCGACGAGGTCGTGGCGGTGCGATTGCCGGCGGCCTCGGCCGGGGGGGCCGCCGGCGGTGAGAGCGAACCGTTCGGTCGGGGTGAGTGACCCGACCCAGCGGCGCAGCGGGGCGGCGGCGGGGTCGCCGGCGGCGTCTGAGCCCCGGCGGGCCGGGAGGCGCCACACGTCGTCCGCGCCTTGGGGGCGGGCTGCGATCTCGAGGAGCCCGGCGTCAGCGAGGTCGCGTGTGAACGACAGGACGGTGTTCCGGGAGGCGCCGGTGATGGCGACGAGTTGGCCGGTGTTGAGGTGCCGCCATGCGCCGACAGCAGCGAGGATTCTGTTGGCGCGTGGGCGTCGCCGGTTGCAGGTGAGCCGTTCGAACGCTTCGTCGGCGGGCCGGAACCGGCGGCCGGACCGGCCGGCTCTCCCGCGTGACCGGGACGGCCACTGCGGGTCGGTGAGGGCCTCGTCCCATTGCGGGTCGTCTCGCTCCCACCAGGGCGAGCGCGGCGCCCGAGACAGAAGGGGAGTCGTGTTGGTCATGGTCGCTCCAGACGTTCCCGNNTGGGTGCGGGCCGCGGCCCGGTACTTCGCCTGGTTCGTGATGTCGGCGGTCCGGTACCCCGGGCCGGACGACGGGTCGTCCTTGCCGGTCAGTTGGATCACGGCGGCCCGCGCTACGTCGTGGTTCCCGAGCTTGAAGAACGCTCGGGTCCCGAACCCGGAGACTGCCTCGGCGACCTTGGGGTGGAGCTGGCCGACGCGTTGGGTGGCGAGCACGAGGCGCAGCCCCCGGGAACGGCCCTGGTCGGCCATCGTGCCGATGAGGGTCTGGTCGCCGCCGCCGCCGGCGATGTCGGCAAGCTCGTCTGAGTAGAACGCGACGGACCGGCCGGCTTTCTGCCATCCGCCGGCGGCGTCCTGGATGGCTTTCCAGACGAGGAACAGGGTGAGCGCCGCTAGCTCGCCGACCGGGGCGGCGACGCCGCCGCCGACGAAGTTGACGATCACGACCTTGCCGCTGGTGACGAGCGTCTCGGGGGTCCACCACGGCCGGTTGGGGGTCTCATCGAAGAGGACCGCAGCTCGGATCAGCGCGTCGATCTTGGAGAAGGGGGCAGCGACCCGGCGTTCGCGTTCACGGGGCGACAGGCTCATGAAGAGCCGGTACCCGGCGATCGCGTCCTCGACGTCACCGTCAACACCAGCACCGGCCCCGGCGGGCGGCGCTGTCGTCGGGCCCGGCTCAGCGTAGAGGTCCTCGAGGGTGACGGGCCCGTCACCGGCGGCGGCGGTGTCGCCGTACCCGGCCCGGTCGATGAGGGCCTTCTGGAGAGCGAGGTGCTTGTCGGTGCCCGGTTCGCCTTCGGCCAGCAGATGGGCGACCGCCATGACGTTCCGGGCAGGCAACCCGACCGTCATGGCGTCCTCGGCGGTGTTGCACAGGGCGTGAGCGAACAGGGCCCTGAGCGTCGCTTTCGACGCGTACTGGATCGACCCGGCCTCGAACGCGTATTCCATGGCGTCGACGAGCCGTTGAGCGGCGGCGGGAGCGGGACCTGTCGGCGGGAGGACCAGGTGAGGGCCCCCCGGGTCGCCGAGACTGATGGTGATGACGTCGTCGTCGGTCAGGTCCGGGTCGGCTTGGCGGGCGATAGAGAGAGCACGGTCGTCGTTCGTCGAGCTCTCTTCCTCGGAGCCTTTCGTCTCGAACCAGACGACGGTCCGCGACGACTCCCCGTTCCGTTCGATGTCCGTTCGGCGGGCAGCGACGTCCCCGGCGAACATCGTGAGCAACGCTGTGGACTTGCCGGTCCCGGGGTCGCCGGAAACGAACACGCCCGCCGCCCGGTCCGTGTCGCCGACCCGGACAGGGACGCCGTCGGGGTCGTCGCCGACCAGGACCCCGTCTTCTGTGCGGATCTGGCGGACGGCCAGTGGTGCGCAAAGCCGGGGAGCGTCCCGCGCTGAAGCGGCCAGCATCGCGACGTGTCCGCGGGTGACGGCCAGCAGCCGCCGCGGGTACGGGAACATCCCCGGCGGGCGCGGCGAGGTGTCCCCGAGGTAGCGCCGCCGGAGAAGGGTGATGACCACCAGGCCGGCGGCGGTGGCGACGGCGGTGGTGCGGCGCCGGACCGTGCCTGGCACCCACCCGTCGCTCACGCTGCTGCGGGCGATCCGCTCGGACGGGCTCCAGACAGCAATCCCCGTCGCTGCGACAACAGCGACGATCCCGGCGACGATCCCGGCGGCCGCCGCCAGCCTCCGCCGTGCCCGCGACGACGGCACCTCTGCCGCAGCGACCGCAGCAACACCCTGCCAGGCGGCCCGGGCGGCGGAACGGACCGAGGTCACCGGCCTCGCGTCGGGATGCCAATCCCAAGCCGGCAGATGTGACGCCCAACCCGAAGCGAGATCGGCGGCGGCTTCAGCGTTGCCCGCTCCGGCGAGAGCGACCACCCACGCGTCGGGGTCCGCACGGTGAGCGACTGCCTGTTCCCCGACCCGCCGGTCAGCAGCAGCAGCAGTCCACTTCTTGACCGCTGACCTTGCCAGCCGCCCTATCGGGACGACTTTCACTGCGAGGAACGCGTCGGTGTCACCGTCACGGGTGAGGGCGCTGTTGGTGAACTCGGCGAGAGCGGACGGGTCAGCGGCCACGTCGTCACCGAACCGGAACCCGCCTCGTTTCGAGGCCGCGTAGTGGTCGACGTCGGGGACGTCGACGTGGTCCACGGCGACGCTGTCGCAATGGACCGCGGCGGCGAGCGCTGCGGCTGCTCTGTCCGGGTCTCGGCTGTCGAACACTGTGACAGCAAGCTCGGCGCGTCCGCCGTGAGATGTCCGCCAGATGATGAACCCGCCGGAACGGACCCCGCCCCCGACCTGGCCGAGAGCGTTCTTCATCTGGTTCGCCGCCTCCGGGAGGCTGTCGATGCCCTGTATCCCGACCGACCGCAGCCGGTAGTGACGTGCGTTCCCCGGGGCCCGGGTCCCTCTCCACCAACGCCAGCAGCTCACCGCTACCGCCGCCAGAACCGCTGTCAGAACCAGTTTCAACATTGGGGATTACTTCCTTCCTGGCCCCTGAGGGCCACACCAAGCTGCGGCGGGCGTATCGCCCAAGAACTCGAGCTCGTCGCCTTCCCAACCTGTCTCGTTTTTTTGGGTTGTGCGGGTGGTGTGCTCGGGGGCTGTCTCGTCGAGGTCTTGGGGTTTGCTGTTTGTGGTGGTGAACATGCCGGGGCGGGCCGGTTTGTGGGGGCCGTTCCGTTTCGTTTCGTTCTTGCCGTTCCGTTTCGGTGGTGTCGCCGGGTTTGCCTGGGTGTGTTCTGCTGGGTCTGGTTCTGCTGGGTCTGGTCTGTCTGGTGGTGTCGGGGCTGGTGGTTGTTCCGGTGCGGGTTCGCCTGCCGGCGGGGTGGTGCTGCTGCTCTGGTTGTTGTCGCCGACGCCGGGTCTGTCCGGGTGCTGCCGGTCTGCTGCCGGTTCCGGCTGGAGGTGACCGACGACGCAACCCGAGCCCGTCTCGTCCCGTTCCGTCGTCCCGTGCCGTCACGACCGTCCCGGAACGGCACGCCACGAACCGTCACGACCCGAAACGACGACACGCCGCAACGCAACGACCCGACACGAACCGGCCACGCAACGCACCCGTCACGCCGACCCGAACCGTCCCGTCACGCCGCACCGAAACCGGCGGCCAACTACCGTCACCCCCCCGTGCCCAACCCCGACACCACCCCACAACAAGCCGACCAAGACCAACGGCTACCCGTCGACACCGCCGCCCGGCGGGCCGAGGTCCTCCGCCACGCACTGGACCTCGTAGCCGAGCGCTGCAACTTCACTCCCCTCGACGAGGTCGCCGCCCGGCTCGGCATCGACGCCACCTACTCGCCGCCGACCCCACCCCCGCTGTTGCCAGCCGACCCCGCCGGCCAGGTCACCAACACCATCCGCCAACTCCAAGCCGCCCTAGAGAACCCCGACACCACCCCCGAAGCCGCCGACCACGCCACCCGGCTCCTCGCCGCCGCCCTCGGCTGCCAACCCGACGACACCCCCGGCGACCCCAACCCCTGACCGGCACGCCACGAACCGTCCCGACCCGCCACGCACCCAAACAGCCCGGTCCCCGCCACCTCACCGGCGGCGAGAACCAGACCCCGCCGGCTCGCCACCGGCTCGCCGGCACCACACACCAACCCCCACCACACACCGCCCACCGAAACGACCGCAACGCACCGAACCGCCACGACACAACCACCAACCCCAACCCCCCACACAAAACCCGACCCGCACAAACCGAGGCGGTCCGTGGGGGGGGGTGCGGGGGGGGGCGGGCGTCACCGTCGCCAGCGGGGGTTGCCGGCTGCACGGGGGGGGTGGTTCTCGGGGGGCTTCGCCCCACACCCCACTGCCAGGGGGCAGGGGGGGGTGAGTTCACCCCCCCCTGGCAGTGGGTGGTCGTGATGCGCTGTCGGGGTAGTCGCAGTCGGGCAGCCACGCCGGCTGGAACACGAACCCGGAGCGTTTGGCCACGTCGGCGTTGTTGGCAAGGTCAACGCGGGCCTGGCACTCGATCAGCTCGCCGACGAACGGGCGGTACGGGTCGGGCCCGTTGTCGTTGTCCAACCATGCCCAACGGGCCGCCGCCAGAAACGACTCGATGGTCTTCTCGTGGAGATGATCGAGGGGCTGACCGTCGAAGGACCCGATCCACATGACCAGCGGGGCGATCGTCCCGTCCGCCTCGGAGAACAAGATCAGCCCGTTGATCCGGTCGGGCGGCAGGACCAGGGCCACCCCGTTGCTGTCGTCGAAGAGAACCGGCTGAGCTGCCGGCGTGCGGCTAATGGCGGTGACGTCGATCGGCTGTTCGAAATAGACGAGGTTCGCCCGGTAGGGGAGCCGGAGATCGGCAAGGTCGCCCGGGTCGAGAGGCTCCGCGTCAGCGACCGCCGGCATCAGAGCCGCAGGGACATAGAACGGGGCTGCGGTGAGGGCGTGGAAACCGATCACATCGGCAGCTAGCCGCTGAGCCCAGGTGTTCGCCGCGAAAGCAGAGTCGAAGACCCCGCCAGCCAGGAGGTACTGGGGGACGCGGACCACGTCGCATTGGGAGAAGTCGGTGTAGTAGCGGGCCCCGTCGATAATCGAGTGGATGGCGCCCGGAGCGAGACGGGCTCCACCCGAGCCGCTGGCGCTGCGGGCTGCCGCCAGGCCGCGATGCCGCTCGAACGCCTGGTCGGAAGCGGGGCTGTTCATGGTCGCTCCGACAGCGGCGCTGTCCATCAACCCGCTGAGCTCCGAGCCGCGATCGGCGTCAACGCCGACGGCCAACGACGCGGAGACAGCCTCGGTGTACGCCAAGTGGCCTTCGGGCAACCCGAGCCGGTTCAGATAGGGATAGGAAGCAGCCGCCAGCGCCGCTGCGGCGTCGGCGGAGCGAGGCACACCGAGGGGCGTCGTGAAAGGAACATCATCGCCGGCGAACCCGGAGCTCGCCGCTGTTTCGATCGCCGCCCCGGCGAGCAAAAGCGCCCCATCAGCTTGAAGCCGCAGCTCGTCAGGCCCGCCAGCACCAGCGAAGCGGCTCTCCGAGACCCGGCGGAGGACCTTCGCCCGCAAGATCCCGACGGACTCCCGCCGGCTGAGGCCAGCGAAGTCCTCGTGCTCTCCAGCAGCGGCCGCTACTTCCACAATCTGCTGGTGGACTGGACCCTGGACGTTCTCGAATATCAAGTCGACGACCTCGCTGCCGGAGAGATCCCCGACCCAGGCACCGACCCCGAAACCCCACCCGAAGCGGCGGGGATTGAGCCCTGCTTCTTCGGCGCGCTCCTCCACCGCCCCGATGAACGCTTCGGTCACCACCCGCAGGTACCTCACCAGCCGGTCTGCGCCAACGCCAGGCCGGGCCAAGGCAGCAGCATGGACCTCGTGGTAGGCGGGAGAGCTCCAGCCGCCGCTCATCATCATCGCCAACGCCCCAGTGAGGTCGACGCCGTAAACGTCAGCGACGCGCACGTCACCGCCGATCCCAAGCTCGGCTTCGTAAGCCCCGAGCACGAAATCGAGGCGCCCTTCGCCGGGAACTTCGCCCAGCTCCTCAAGCAGGTCGCAGCCATCCCAGAAAGGGAGCACAGCAAGCCGCAGAAGGACCTCTTCGGAAAAGGTGCCGGGAACGCCGCTCACCACCCCACTATCCCACAGAGGCGTGAGAGATACTTACGGTTCCCAACTGAGCGACCCATTCGGGGCTACCTACATGACCCCCTGACCAGGGGCAACGCGACCCGGCCCGGGGTGGTTTCCCAGCCGGGGCCTCCGGATTTCCCAGCACGCGGAGTGGGGGTGCCCGCTCAGTGTCGTGAGCGACCCCGGGGGGTGGGTGTTCAGTCGGCGAGGAGCCCGGCGGCGGCTTTGCCGGCAGCGACCGGCGCCGACGGGTTGGCGGCGGCGGCTTCGGCGACGTCGGCATCATCGTCAACCATCAACGCCACCAGCGCGCCTGGCGGCGTCCTGGGGTTCCCGGCAGCCGCTTCGCGGACCTCCCAGGAGTCGACGGCGGCGAGAACGGCGAGCGTCCCGGGCGGCGTGTTCGGGTTGCGCGCCACGGGCCGCCACACCCAGTCGTCGGGGTCGCCGGCGAGAACGGCGAGGGTGCCGGGAGGTGTGTTCGGGTTGTTCGCCACCTGCCCCCTCACCATGTCGTCGGGGTCGCCGGCGAGAACGGCGAGTGTCTCGGGCGGCACCGACACGTTGAACGCCACGTACCGCCGCACCTCCGAGTAGGGGTCTTCGGCGAGCTCGGCGAGCGTGTCGGTCGGCGTGTTCGGGTTGTTCGCCACGTTCCGCCGCACGTGTTTGTAGGGGTCTGCGGCGAGGGCGATGAGCGTGGCGGGCGGTGTGTTCGGGTTGGCAGCAACCGCTGACCGCACATCCTTGTCGGGGTCGGCGGCGAGAGCGACGAG
>CXWK01010106.1_pt1 | contig 9974 bp, 10 predicted proteins | sample 590851 | NCBI WGS metagenome assembly CXWK01 (sample SAMEA3498364, study PRJEB10139) | wastewater metagenome | biome: wastewater treatment plant; material: activated sludge | place: Denmark | collected 2014-08-01
TGGTGGACGTCGGCCACGAGTACGGCACCAACACCGGCCGCCGCCGCCGTCCCGGCTGGTTCGACGCGGTCATGATGCGCCAGGCCGTGCGGGTCAACTCGCTGTCGGAGATCGCGCTGACCAAGCTGGACGTGCTCGATCAGCTCGATGAGGTGTCGGTGTGTGTCGCCTACGACGTCGACGGCGAGCGCCACGAGACGCTGCCGTACCACCAGAGCGACCTGCACCGGGCCACGCCGATCTGCGAGACGCTTCCCGGCTGGAAGACCGACCTGACCGCCATGACCGAGCCGGGTGATCTGCCGGTCGAGGCGCGTAACTATCTGGACTTCCTGGAGGATCAGGTTCGCTGCCCGATCAGCCTGGTTGGCGTCGGCCCGGGTCGCGAGCAGTTCATCCACCGCACCGCGTCCTGAGCCGACCGCTGGACGGGTTCCCCGAACGGTTGTCTGTGGTTGACCGTTCCGGTATTCTGAGCCTCAGTCAAATCGTCGAGTATTCGACGGATCGCGCGAGGGGAATCGCCATGAGTCAGTCCGTGAACCGAGCAACCCATCGCGCTCGCTGGGCGCCGTTGGCGTTGATCGGGCTGCTGTGCGGCGTCGTCGCTATGGTGGCGCCGACTCCCGCAGGAGCCCAAGATGACGCGGCGACGGCGGTGCTCAGCACGGCGTGCACCACCGGGCCATTTCGTCTTCCCGCCACTCTGCAGGTGAGAGCGGGCGCCGAACGGGTCGAGGTCGTCGCCGGTGACGTCACCGCGTCGCTTGAGGCCGAAGAGCGGGAGACCCTGGTGGTCCCAACGGGCATCACGATCGGCGAGATCACGTTGAATGGCTCGTCTGACGGCGTCTTGGAGACCGCCAATGCTGCCTGCCCGCCGCCGGAGTTCTACCCCGATCTCACGAGTGCGTTCCAAGTGACCCTTCGTGGGGCCTGCACGGTTGATGGCACCGACGTCGGTGCGTTGCTGGCAATCGAGCAGCCGTATCGGGCCAGCTTCGGAGCGCTGGCCACCATCGACCTGATCATCAACGGTGAGACCACGACCGTCGAGTTGGCCTCGCCTGAAGTGATCGAGCTGGACGACGACGCCGTCGTGCCACCCGTGGTGACGTTCGCCGGGTTGTCCGTCGACGTCTATGAGGGGGAGAGTGCCGTCGGCTATTCCTTCCTGAACACCTATCCGGCATGTGACTCGCCGTCGCCGACGTCCGAAACTCCACCGTCGTCGACCGACGACCCGCCCTCCTCCAACGACGACCCGCCATCCTCCGGCAACGACGGCGCACCGATCTCCACGCCGCTGTCACCCAAGTTCACCGGCTGAACTGCGGAGGCGGTCGACCGCACCATGTCAGCATGGGGCGATGGAACCGATCCCGCGCAGCGATTCCCGTGCCCAGTACATCGCCCGCAACGACCAAGTGGGCCGTTCCGAGCTCGACGACTTTGTTCGCGACCGCCACCGATGGGTGCTGGTCACCACCCGTCGCGACGGGCGAGTCCAGATGTCGCCGCTCTCGGGCGGGTTGCTCCCCGACGGTCGGCTGATCACCTCGACGTACCCGCAGCGAGCCAAGGTGGCCAACGTACGCGGGAACGCTCAGGTGTCGGTGATGGTGCTGTCCGACGAGTGGAACGGGGCCTGGGTGCAGGTGGACGGTCAGGCCGAGGTGCTGGACCTCCCCGATGCGGTCGACGACTTCGTCGAGTACTACCGGTCGATCTCCGGCGAGCACCCCGACTGGGACGAGTACCGGCAGGCCATGGTCGAGCAGGGCAAGTGCCTGATCCGTGTCGAGGTCACCGGCTGGGGGCCCATCGCGAGCGGCGGGTTTCCCGAGTCGATGTTCGAGCCCGAGAGCTGAGCCGGGCCCCACAACTGCGCGTCACGGTTCAGGGGCGGACCTAGACTCACTCGGAACCAAAGGGGCAGGCATGTTGCACGATCGAGTTTCTGTGGGTCGGCTCGTGCCGGCGGTTGCTGTGTTGGCCGTGATGTTGGCCGGGCTGGGCTTGCTGGCACCGGCCACGGTCGGTGCTCAGGACGTTCGGACCTACGAGTCGTCGCTTACCTACAATTGCCCAACCGGAGACGGACCCGAGATCACCGCCACGCTGGAGGTGACCAACAACGGCGACGACCCGATCGACGTGGTGGCGTTCCAGCGTTCGTTCACCGTGGCCCCGGGGGACACAGCCTCAGAGACCTTCGACGAGGACTCGCTCACCGGTTTCGCCGAGTCGCCCGACGCGATCACCATCGACGACGAACCGGTGGAGGGCTTGGTCCTCGCAACCCCGTCGTGTGTGCCTCAGCTGAGCTACGAATTGGGCATCAGCAGGACGTGCGCCGAGCAACCGGACGGATCGTCAGCCGACGAGGTCACCATCGACGTCGCCAACACAGGTGCGTCAGCGATCGATGTGGAGGCCGGGACGGCAACCTTCGCGGTCGAAGCCGGCGACACCGTGTCTCAGGTGGTATCCCCTGATGTGTCGGTGGACGACATCACGGTCAACGGACTCCCGGTGGATGCGAGCAAGGTGGCGGTCATCGAGGCGCCGTGCGTCGGTCCGAACCCACCGTCGTCGACCGACGATCCGCCGTCGACAAACGACGGCGTCGCTCCGATCGCGCAGCCCCTCTCGCCTACGTTCACCGGGTAGCCACCACCGCTGTTTTGGGCCGATTGTGGATGGCGGACTCTCAGCTGTTGCAACCGGTTGCCTGGAGCTTCAGCCCCGCTGGCTGCGGTCGAGCCACTCGATGGCCACCCCCGCATGCATGGCGGCGCCGAGCGGCAGGGCGTCCTCGTTGAGGCGCATGAGGTCGGAGTGGCACGACGGTGCTTCGAGCGAGTTGGCGATGTCGTCGGGACACACGCCCAGAAAGGCCATGGCGCCAGGCACCTCCTCCAGGATGTAGCTGAAGTCTTCGGCACCCATCACCGGGCTGGGCAGCGGGAACATGCGGTCGGGACCAACGACGTCATCGCAGACGTCGCCGACCAACTCGGTTATCCCGGCGTGGTTCACCGTCACCGGGTAGCCGCGGTGGTAGTCGATCTCGGCGGTGCATCCATGGGCCGAGGTGACGCCGTGGACAACCTCGGCAAATAGCTCCTCCACCCGGTCGCGGGTGCGGGCGGAGACGCACCTGACCGTGCCTTGCATCAGCACCTCGTCTGAGATCACGTTGTGGGTGGTGCCGCCCTTGAGGTGCGCCACGGTGAGGATGGCCGGATCGAACGCCTCGATGCGGCGAGTCACCATGGTGGAGAGCGCCCCAACCAGTTCGGCCGCAGCGGGCATGGGGTCGATGCCGAAGTGCGGGGTGGAGGCGTGGGTGCCCCGACCCTTGATCCGCACTGTGAACTCGTCAGCCGACGCCATCTGGGGGCCGGGCCGCATGCCCAGATACCCGGCGGGGATGTTGGGCGTGACGTGAATGGCAAAGGCGGCGGTCACAGGTTGGGCGAGGCCCTCGGTGAGGATGCCCTCGGCCAGCATGACCTTGGCCCCGGCGTAGCCCTCTTCGCCGGGCTGGAACACCAGCCGGACGGTCCCCGGCAGCTCCGCACGCCGTGCGGCAAGCAATCGCGCGGCGCCGAGCAGCATGGCGACGTGGCCGTCGTGCCCGCAGGTATGCGCGCGGCCATCCACCGTGGAGGCGAAGGACTCGCCGGTGTGCTCGGTCATCGGCAAGGCGTCGGTGTCGGCCCGCAACAGGATGGTCGGCCCGTCGGCATCGCCAACGATGTCGGCGGTCAGCCAGCTGGCGCCATCGCCGGTGCGAATATCCAAACCGAGAGGTTCCAGCGCCGACGCAATGGCGCTTTGGGTGCGGGGATTGTCGAGGCCAAGTTCGGGATTGGCGTGAATGTCCCTGCGCCAGGCCACCATGGCTTCGGCTAGTGCGGTCGCCTCGGCGAGAAGCTGATTGAGCCCTTCATTGGAATTGACGTCGGTAGTGGTGGAATCCCCCATGGTCCCGAACCCTAGGCCCGGTCGATTCCGGTTGTCGCTGCGTGGGGGGAAGTGAGTCACAATGGAGCAGTGAGAGTCTGCGTAGTTGGATCGGGCGGGCGCGAAGCGGCGCTGGCCGACGTACTGGCCCGGGATGCCACCGAGGTGCTCGTCACCCCGGGCAACCCGATGATCGAGGGCTCGGTCGACATTCCGCCCGAGGATCTCGATGCCGATCTGTTCGTGATCGGCCCTGAGGTGCCCCTGGTGGACGGCCTGGCCGATCGCCTGCGGGCCGATGGCCAACTTGTGTTTGGTCCCGGCGCTGATGGTGCCGTGCTCGAAGGGTCGAAGGCCTACATGAAGGATCTGCTTGCCGAGGCGGGCGTGCCCACGGCCGCCTACGGATCCTTCACCGAAGCCCAACCGGCTCGAGCGTTTCTCGACACGATGGCGCCGCCATTTGTGATCAAGACCGACGGCCTGGCCGCTGGCAAGGGTGTGCTGGTCACCGACGATTTGGCCGAGGCCCGCAACACGGTTGATGACTACCTCTCCGGCGCGGCGTTCGGCGACGCCGGGCAAAAGTTGGTGATCGAAGAGGGGTTGGTGGGCCCCGAAGTGTCGGTGTTCGTCGTGTGCGACGGGCAGCGGGGCGTGCTGTTGAGCCCGGCGCAGGACTTCAAGCGGATTGGCGACGGTGGAACCGGCCCGAACACCGGTGGCATGGGTTCCTACAGCCCGTATCTGCCCGAGGGTGACCTGGCAGGCGGCGAACTCGAACGAATATTCGCCGACGACTTCATCGCCCCGACGTTGGCTGCGCTGCGTGACCGGGGGATCGACTATCGGGGCGTGCTCTACGCCGGGTTGATGCTGACCGCTGACGGGCCCAAGTTGCTCGAATACAACGTGCGTTTCGGCGACCCTGAAACGCAGGTGGTGCTGCCCCGCATGACCTCCAGCCTGCTCAACCTGTTGGCCCAGGCGGCCGCCGGCTCGATCGAAGCACAGCCGACGTTTGCCGACGACGCGATGGTCAACGTGGTCTGCGCGTCCGAGGGGTACCCGGCGTCGCCTCGCACGGGCGACCGTATCGAGGGCCTCGAGGCCGCTCGGGCCGTGCCGGGGGTCAGCGTGTACGGCGCGGGAGTAGCCACCGACGACAACGGTGCGGTGGCAACCGCTGGCGGCCGGGTGCTGTCGGTGTGCGGCCGTGGGGCCAACGTGGCCGAGGCCCGCCAACAGGCGTACGCGGCGGTGGAGCGACTGAGCTGGCCGGGTATGACGGTGCGCACCGATATTGCCGCCGCGGCTGCCGCTGGTGCGGCCGCGACAACGGCAGGGCTGTGAGCGTGGGCGAAGCGACGACGTCGTCGGTGCCCAGCCTGCCCAGCGATCGTGCCCCACGGGTCGGCATCATCGGCGGCGGGCAGCTGGCCCGAATGATGGCCCAGGCGGCGGTCTCCCTGGGCGTGGAAATCCACGTGCTGGCGGGCGCCTCCGACGAGGGAGTGCCGGGCGTGTTTGCCTCGGTCACCATCGGTAGCCCGGATGATTCGGCGGCCATTGTGGCGTCCGCAGCCAACGTCGACGTGATCACGTTCGACCACGAGAACGTCAACTGGGCGGCCCTCGACGCGCTGGTGGCCAGCGGCGCCTCCGTGTACCCCGGCCCGGACACGATGCGCTTCGCCGACAAGGCCCTGCAACGCGAGCACCTGGCCCGAGTCGGTCTTCCGTTGCCACCCTTCGAGATCATCGACCCGGCCGTTCCTTCGGCCGATGGTGGGTCGATCAGCAAGGCGGTCCATGCCTTCGTCGATGCCCACGGGCCCAAGGTGATCGCGAAGGTCAGCCGGGGCGGGTACGACGGCCGGGGAGTGTTCCCACTAGAAGGCGCCGAGGCCGCAGCCGAGTTCGTCAACGACTGGTGCGCTGCGACCAGAGCCGCAGCCGACGCGACGCCAACCGGCACGTCCACAGCGGGGGTTCGGCTGGTGCTGGAACCGGCGCTCGACCTCGTCGCCGAGGTGGCCGTCGTGACCGCTCGTCGCCCCGGCGGTGAACATGCGACCTACCCGGTGTTGGAGACGATCCAACGCGATGGCATGTGTAACGAGGTGGTCGTCCCGGCGCGCCTCGACGATGCCGTGCTCGAGGAGGCCAGCCGGATCGGGGCCGAGGTGGCCCTGGCCACCGGAGCGGTGGGGGTGCTGGCGGTGGAGCTGTTCATCACGACCGGCGGGTCGGTGCTGGTGAACGAGTTGGCCCCACGGGTGCACAACTCGGGTCACCTCACCGCTGATGCTTGCGTCACCGGCCAGTTCGAGCAGCATCTGCGGGCCGTGCTCGACCTGCCCCTCGGCGACGTGTCGCTCCGCAACCCCGCCGCCGCCATGGTCAACGTTGTTGGTGCCGGGGCTTCACCCGAACCGAGAGCCCGCTTGATCGACGGCATGGCGGTCGATCCTGCAGCCAAGGTTCACCTGTACGCCAAGACCCCGAAACCCAACCGCAAGATCGGCCACGTGACCGTGTGCGACGACAGCGCCGACACGGCGCTGGCCCGTGCGACGGCAGTTGCGCGGGCGCTGGACGGCCGCAAGGAGAACGCCGGAACATGACCTGTGACACGACGGAGACCTACGCATGACCGCCTCGATCCGCCCCCCTGATGAGGCGCCCGGCGCCGGGCCGACGGTGGGCATCATCATGGGTTCGTCCTCGGACGCCCCAACGATGGCACCGGCCGCCGAGGCGCTCACCCAATTCGGCGTGACCCACGAGGTGCGGGTGATCTCGGCCCACCGGTCGCCGCATCGCATGGTCGACTATGCCACCAACGCCACCGAGCGCGGCATGTCGGTGATCATCGCCGGGGCGGGCGGCGCCGCTCACCTGCCGGGCATGGTGGCGTCGATGACTACGCTGCCGGTCATCGGGGTGCCGGTGCCGTCGAAGCACCTGTCGGGCGAGGACTCGCTGCTGTCGATCGTATCGATGCCAGGCGGCGTGCCGGTGGCCACCATGGCCATCGGCGGCGCTCAGAACGCCGCGCTGATGGCCGTGCGCATGCTGGCGCTGGGCGACGCACGGCTGGCCGAGGCGCTTGATGAGCACGCACAGGCCCTGGAGGCCAAGGCGATCGCCCAGGACGCTCTGCTCAACGATGGCCGGCTGAACGACGATCTCGAAGGACCGACGACGTGACCGACCAGAGCCCCGTCATTACCAACGTGCTGGCCACGCGCTATGCGTCTCCCGAGCTGGCCCAGCTGTGGTCGGCCGAGGGCAAAATCGTCCTCGAACGGCAGCTGTGGATCGCGGTGCTGACCGCTCAGGCCCAGCTGGGCATGGACGTGCCCGACGGCGTGATCGCCGACTACGAGGCGGTGGTCGACCAGGTGGACCTCGCCTCGATCGACGCACGCGAGCGCGTGACCCGCCACGACGTGAAGGCCCGCATCGAGGAGTTCAGCGAACTGGCCGGGCACGAGTACATCCACGCTGGCATGACCAGCCGGGACCTCACCGAGAACGTCGAGCAGTTGCAGCTGAAGCGCTCGATGGAGTTGCTTGCCGACCGAGCGGTTGCCTCGCTGGCCCGCTTGGGAAGCCTGGCCGCCGAGCATTCCGCCACGGTCATGGCCGGGCGCTCGCACAACGTCGCCGCCCAGGCCACCACGCTGGGGAAGCGGTTCGCCTCGGCCGCCGAGGAGCTTCTCGTCGCTCACGACCGGCTTCGTGACTTGATCGACCGCTACCCGGTGCGGGGCTTAAAGGGGCCGGTGGGCACGCAGGCCGACCTGGTCGACCTTCTGGGAACACCGGAGCAGGTGGCCAACCTCGAGCGCCGAGTGGCCACGAACCTGGGCTTCTCCAACGTGTTCACCAGCGTTGGTCAGGTGTACCCGCGCTCGCTGGACTACGAGGTGGTCACCGCCCTCGCCCAGTTGTGTTCCGGGCCGTCGTCGCTGGCCACCACGATCCGGCTGATGGCGGGCAACGAGCTGGCCACCGAAGGTTTTCGCGAGGGCCAGGTGGGCTCGTCGGCGATGCCGCACAAGATGAATGCTCGCTCGGCCGAGCGAGTGTGTGGGCTGCGCGTGATCCTCGACGGCCACGTCGCCATGATCGGCGGCCTGGCCGGACACCAGTGGAACGAGGGCGACGTGTTCGACTCGGTCGTCCGACGGGTGGCGCTGCCCGATGCGGCCTTTGCCACCGACGGACTGTTCAACACGTTCATCGACGTGCTCGACGGATTTGGCGCCTACCCGGCAGTCATCCAGCGCGAGCTCGACCGCTACCTGCCGTTCCTCTCCACCACCAAGGTGCTGATGGCGGCGGTGCGCAACGGCATCGGCCGGGAAACCGCCCACGAGGCGATCAAGGGCCAAGCGGTGGCGGTCGCCAAGGAAATGCGCCAAGCGGGCACCGAGGGCAACGACCTGCTCGACCGCCTCGCCAACGAACCGGCGCTAGGCCTTGACCGGGCCGCGATCGACGCGGCGCTTGGCGAGCCACTCGACTTCGTCGGCACCGCCCAAGCCCAGGTGGCCACCGTGGTCGACCGCATCGAGCGCACGCTGAAGATGTACCCGGACGCCGCGGACTACACCCCGGGGCTGGTGCTGTGACGCCAGCCTCGTCAGCAGGGAGCACAGCATGGAACTGATCTATTCGGGCAAGGTGCGCGACATCTACGACGCTGGCGACGACCGGCTGGCGATGGTCACCTCCGACCGCATGTCCGCGTTCGATGTGGTGATGAACGAAGAGATCCCCGACAAAGGTCGGGTGTTGACCGCCGCCTCGGCCTACTGGTTCGACCATCTGGCGTCCATCTCAGGCGGCACGATCGGCGCCCACCTGATCAGCTGTGACCTGGCCGACGTGCCCGGTGGCGACGATCNNATGGCGCGAGTACGCCACGGCGGGGACGATCCATCACATGGCGGCGCCCGAGGGCCTGGTCGAGTCGGCGCAGCTGCCCCAGCCGATGTACACGCCGTCCACCAAGGCCGCGGTTGGCGATCACGACGAGAACATCTCGGTGGAGGCTGCCGCCGACATCCTGGGCGCCGACCTGGCCCAACGGGTCGAGGCCGCAGCTTTGGCGATCTTCGCGGCAGGGTCGGCCGCCGCGGCCAAGCGAGGGTTGATCGTGGCCGACACCAAGTTTGAGTTTGGGTTGATCGACGGCCAACTGGTGCTGTGCGACGAGGTGCTGACTCCTGATTCGTCCCGTGTGTGGCCCGCCGACGGCTATGCACCGGGCGGTCCGCAGCCAGCGTTCGACAAGGAACCGCTGCGGGCTTGGCTGTCCGAGCAGCCCTGGGACAAGACCCCGCCGCCGCCGACGCTTCCGCCCGACGTGATCGCCGAAACCGCCGACCGGTACCGGCAGGCCTACGCCCGACTTACCGGTCTTTCGCTCGACGACTGGCCTGGTGCGGTGACCTGACCCGGGTGTCCTGAAGCACGGTGATTCGGGCAGTCCGGCGCCTGAGCCGGATCGGGGTCTGTCTACCCTGAGCACATGTCGTTGAGCCTGTCGAAACATCCATCGTTTTCCGGTCGGCCGGGCCCGGTGCTCGTCGTCGTGGCCGACGGGGTGGGGGTGGCCCCGCCCGGTGCCAGCAATGCGGTGACCGAGGCGGTCACCCCGACCCTCGATGCGCTGACGTCGAGCGAGCTGTACACCGAGCTTGCTGCGCACGGCCCGGCGGTCGGCCTGCCGACCGAGGACGACATGGGCAACTCCGAGGTTGGCCACAACGCGCTCGGTGCGGGGCGGATTTTCGCTCAGGGCGCCAAGCTGGTCAACCAGGCGTTGGCGAACGACACGATCTTCCAGACCGAGGTGTGGAAGACAGCGGTCGAGCACGGCCGTGAGGGAACGCTCCATCTGATCGGACTGCACTCCGATGGCGGTGTTCACTCCACCAACGCCCAGCTCTATCAGCTGCTGTGGCGGGCGGCCGACGACGGGGTCA
>CXWK01001639.1_pt2 | contig 9971 bp, 7 predicted proteins | sample 590851 | NCBI WGS metagenome assembly CXWK01 (sample SAMEA3498364, study PRJEB10139) | wastewater metagenome | biome: wastewater treatment plant; material: activated sludge | place: Denmark | collected 2014-08-01
TCGTCGAGTGCCGGCAGCGAGTACAGCGCGTTGAAAACGTACAGGTCGGTTTCGTCGTTCTGGAGGGGCAATAACTCGCCCCATTGACTCAACGCGTCGCCGAGAACTTCAACCGCTTCTCGCTTCAGGAACAAAACATCGGTCCCCATCCACGGCATTGCTGCTGGCCGGTACGGCGGGTTATCGTCGTCGACTTCCCAGCCCAGCTGCATGCTGATGGGCCGCCACGACCCCAGACGTGAAGTCCCATCGAAGCCACGAAAAACTTCATAGTCCGCGTCGTCAACCGGAAAGACCCACTCGAAGCCTTCGGACACTCGCTGCTTAAACACCTGCACCATTGTTACGTCCCTCTCACCTAGGGATAATCGCCCGAAAGCAGCCGAGACCGAATCCGGTCGAGTATGCCTAGCGCTTCGCCCCTTGTCGTTGCTTCCAAGAGGGACTCCTGAACAGTGGTGTAATAGATGCCCGTGTGAAGAGGGGCGTCCACCACGGCCCCCGTGGGATTGGGAACTTTACTGTGCAACGGCAGGAATACGCCGTTGCCAGCATCATTAATATCAATCTCGAACTCAGACAAGATGGCGAGGGACCGGCGGGCTGGTTTGGCCCGTCCGGCGACGATGTGGTGTGCAGCAGAGTCCGGGGGCCGCTGCATTCCGGCGGCTTCCATGTTGGCGCCGAGCCTTCTAGATGAGGGAGTTGACTGCACAAAATCGTCGACGAGTCCGTCGGCTTGTCGGGCTGCTGCTTGCGTTGCGTCGTCGGCGTTGTTGGTGATGTTTGTGGTGGGGTTGTGGGCGGGTGTGAGGCTGGTGGCTTGTCCGATGACGCGGGCGCTTGTGCGGATGGGCGCTTCGAGATGGTCGGGTAAAGCGAAGTCGGCGCCGCCTGTTGAGAGGTATTCAGCTGTACCACCGACGATGTCGAGGGCGACGGTGCGGCTGCCGTTACCAGCAATGACTGTGCGGATGCCTTTGGTCGCTGTTCCTGTGGGGAGGCTGAGGACAGCTGCTGTGGCCATGTTCGCGGTGACGCCGCCTGAGAGGTCGACGCCGCTGTCGGCGTTGATCAGCAGGGTAGCGATACCTGCGGTGTCTGCGGCTCCGAGCGCGGATGCGACTCCGGTGATGACGGCACCAGAAGTAGTGGACAGGGAACCGGCAGAGAAGTAGGTGATGACAGCTGCCGCGCCGACTCCGATGGTGAGTGCGATGGAGTCGCGGTTGCGTTCCCAGTACCCCTTTTCGTAGAGGCCCGCATCGAGGATGGCGTCAATTTCTGTTTCGAGTTCTGGGTGGTTTTCGAGGAACTTCTCGTAGTCGGCTCGCGAGTAGATGCCGTCGACGTCGCCGCCGTTGCCTGCTGTGTCGATCTCGTCTCTGTAAGGGCTGAGTTTGGTCGAGTGTCAGGATTTTTGTGTATGTGGGTGACTGGCGCGCCTCGGTGGCTACATTGAATTCGTCGGTCGGCAGGGTTTCGTACGTGGGACTCTAGCGCTTCGAGGAAACTATTGGCGTTGGTCGAGTTCCACGAACCTTCGACACCGAAATCCGCCGCATCGTTGAATTTGCTCTGCAGACTGCCCGGTGGAGAAGTCGGAGTTCTGGTCAGCGCCAACGGCGTAGCCGCGAGTCCGACAAGCAGGCCAGCAGTTTGGACTTGCTGTTCGATGCTATCGGGTAGGGCAAAGTCTCAGCGCGGTTTGGCGAGACCCCGAACCAGTCGCCGCGGCGATTAGCGGATGGTTGGACCGACGACAGGTCATTTCTGCGCGACCTCGTCAATCGGCTTTTCCCTTCTTCAAACGCGCAAGAAGGTCGTTGACGTCAAAGTCGGAGTCTTTCTGGATGAATTCGAAGGTTGGTCCTTTTCCGGTTTTTCGGTATAAGGGGCCGAGCCTGCGTGGCAGCCCCCATAGCCATGTTGGTAAGGGTGGCAGTCCGGGTGGTCGGGGGCTGTTGATTAGGGACTCGAAGTTTTGTCCGACAAGTGAGCACGCGCGACGCAGGGGTGTGGCCGCGACGATGATGTCGCGGACGTCGAGTTTGTCGCCGTAGTCGACGAGTGCGAATGCTTCGACAGTGTCTCGGAGTAGGCAGGGAACGTTTTGGCGGACCGCCCATGTCAAGGTACGAGCTGCGAATCCCATGAGTAGCTCAGAAGCGTGTCGGTCGAGATTGTCTCGTGTTTCGGCCCAGAGAACGGGGTCCTCAACGGTCTGGGCGAGTGCCGCTCTGATCGTTTGGTCCCATACACCTCCGATGCATGTCGTCGGTCTGGGTGCGCCTTGGTTGAGTGCGTCGATGAGTGGGTTCATGGTGGCGGCACCATCATTTGGCCTTCAAGTACGTATCCCGCCCTGTCTAACACATCCATTTCCCTGGCAAAGATGGTCGGCTTGCCAGCAAATTCGCCGGTCTCCTGGATAAGGTTGGACTCGAGCAGCGGGTCGCTGACTAGGCGGATGGGTCGCCTTTGGGCGATTGCTTCTTCTATCCATGCGCGGTTGAGCTGCCAACTCCACTCCGGCCCGGGAACGTTCAAGATGACGTGGCCGTTCCACGATTCGGCAGCCGCCGTGTCTGCCCTTCGGCCGAGAGTGATGACATCGCCGGGTTCCCCGAGAAGTGTTTTTACCCGAGATCGCATTAGTGCGGCATCAAGAGCGAATGGAGTGCTGCCCAGACCGACGATCAGGCTTCCGTTCGCGATGCTGTTTTCGATGTTGTCGGGGAGGGCGAAGTCGGCTCCGTGGAGTGCGAGGTAGTCGGCGGTTCCGACTCCGATTTCGATGAGCGCGGTGCGGCTTACTCCTGTCGTGACCGCAGAGGTGATACCGGTCCCTGTCCCGATGCCTGGTAGGGCGACAAGGCCGCCGGTGACGGCGTTCTTGACGACTCCGTCGTTGGGGTCAAGCCCAGACGTGTTGTTAATGAGGCGCGTGGTCTCGGCCGCGGAGCGAGCTCCCGCGGCGAAGCCTACGAGTACGGCAGCTGGACCCGAAAGGATGCCCCCTGAGACAACGCCGACGAATACGCCCGATGCCAATGCTGCGGTGATCGCGATGGAGTCGCGGTTGCGTTCCCAGTACCCCTTTTCGTAGAGGCCTGCATCGAGGATGGCTTCGATTTCTGTTTCGAGTTCTGGGTGGCTTTCGAGGAACTTCTCGTAGTCGGCTCGGGAGTAGATGCCGTCGATTTCGCCGCCGTTGGCTGCTGTGTCGATCTCGTCTCTGTAGGGGCTGAGTTTGGTGGTGAGGATCGACATGTTGATGAACGCGTCGAGATCTGTTCGGGAGATGAGATTGTCAGCTGGTGCGGTACTACCGAACTGGCCGTTGAGGAAATCGGTTTCCTCTTTTGCTGAGTCAAGCCTCGCGAGCAGTGTGGGATTGTCGAGGAGGCGTTGCGCGACGTCGAGGAGGGCGGGGTCGATACCGGCGGGGTTGTTGATGATCCATTCAAGATCGTCTTTGGAGATCCGGTCGTCGTTATCGCTGCGGTTGGCGAGTATTCGACGGAATTTGTCGGAACTGTCACCCCGGTCTTCGTAACCCGGCGGGTAGATGTTGACAGCGGTGAGGTCGTCCCAATAGAAGTCGAGGAGCGCGGTGAGTTCTGCGTCTTCGCGTTGTAGTGCGGCTTGTCCCATGAGGTGGGCTGTGTTCGCGAACAGGGTGAAGAGTTCTTCGCCTGTTTGTTGGCTGGTTGCTTGTGCGGCGACTTGGTCGGGGGTGAGTCCCGTGACGGCGCCGAGGAACACGAGTTGTACAGCGAGGTCGGCTGCGACGCCTGCTGCTTCCATTTCGCTGACTGCCTGAAGTCCAGCAGCGGCGAGTGCTTCAGCCTGGTTTGCGGGGACCCCGTTGTCTTTAAGGGTGTCAGCGATGAGTTGTGCCGCATATCGCCGGTTTGCTGTGATCGCAGCGTCGGCTGGGTCCATACCTTCCGCGACGAGCTCGTCGAACACTTCTCGAAGTGCGGCTTCATGATCGATGAGTGTCGGGCCGATCAGGTCTTTATCCATGAGCGATTCAAGGATCGCGTTGGTGGCGTGGTCTCCGAATTCGGAGATGTCGAACTGTTCGACGATGTTTGCGCGTGACGCGGCTTCGAACGCGACTTGCCGGTACCGGTCTTCAGCGGCGACGAGGTTTGAGTGGATAGCTCGACCATCGAGATGCGCGTACGGTGCGATATCGCTGATATCTGATGTGGTGTTGATGACGTCTGCTGCGAGGTCTGAAAGGAGGTCAGCAGCCGCGATGAGTTCTTGGACCATGTCTTCGACGAGGGTGGGGTTCAAACCCATAAACCCGCCAGAACCCGGACCAAACGGTCCCAGACCCAAACTCACAGCGCGATGCCCTTGGCTGTTTCGGTGATTGCTTGTGCTTCAAGCTCGCCGGCTAACAAGGTGAGGCAGGTAGTTGCGTAAGCGAGTTCGACTTGAACCTCAGCGAATCTCTGCTGAAGGTCCTCGGTGAATGCGCCGCCGATGATGGTGTCAGGCCCCGATGCCGCTGCGACGCTGACAGTCACGTGCTGGAAACGGGCGGTGACGCCAGAAAGCTTCGCGGCTGCGACGTTGAGTCTGGTTCCGTTCAGGAATGCTGTCGGGTCCATCAAAGGTTTCGAGGCTTTCAACGTGAGGGATCGTTTCCGGGAGCCATCCGAAGAGACTTGTTCAGCGTCAGAACCATTGAAAAGCTAGCAGTTGCGTCGAAACGGACACCAAGTCGAAACTTGAGCGGTCGAGCTGCCGTCCGCCAAGCGGGCTGAAACCACGACGGACCCTGTCGGCCTGCTCGCCGCAGGTCGTGGCGGAGGGGGCGGCCATCTCCTACGGTGTGGGGATGTCTCGACCAATCGTTTTGTTCGGAGCCACCGGGTACACGGGCCGTCTGACCGCTGAAGCGCTCGTCGAACGTGGTGCAAAGCCCATCTTGTGTGGACGGGATTCGAGCCGCGTCGCGGACCTGGCCGACCGCTTGGGAGGGCTGCCCAGCCGTACCGCGGATGCCTCTGACCCGTCGTCGGTTTTGGCAGCGGTGCAAGAGGGCGGTGTCGTCATCTCGACGGTCGGACCGTTCGTGCAATATGGCGCAGCGGCCATCGAAGCGGCGATCGCCAAGAAGGCCACCTACCTCGACTCGACCGGTGAACACGTCTTCACCAAGGTGGTCAACGACGTTTGGGGACCACAAGCCGAAGGGCGCTGCGCCCTGTTCACCGCGTTCGGCTTTGACTATGTGCCCGGCCAGATCGCCGGTGCACTCGCCCTACAAGCGGCCGGCCCCGACGGTGTGTCGGTCGAGATTGGCTACTTTCCGACGGGTGAACAAGGCGCCGATCAGATCAGTTCTGGAACCAAGGCATCGATCGCTCGAATGGCAGCCAGCACCGGATTCGCGTTTAGTGACTGCACGCTCAAGAAGGCCCGCATCGCCGAGAAAGTGCTGTCCTTTGACTACGAGGGAACGGACCACCGTGCGATGTCCGTCTCGGGCACCGAGCATCTGTTCTTGCCCGACTCGTTCCCCAACCTGTGCAACGTTTCGGTCGGCCTCGGCATGCCCGGTGTGCCCGTCCGCGCCGTCAGCGCTGCGAGCTTTCTGACAGCGCCGCTCCTGCGAGCAAAGTTCCTCGACCCGGTCGTGTCGCGCCTGACCGCCGGTATGCGCAACACCACCGGCCAAGGTCCTGACGAAGCGGCGCGTGCCCTGACCGGCGCCGACGTTGCTGCGATCGTTCGGGCTGAAGACGGGTCGGTGCTGGCTCGGCAGCTGATGCGCGGGCCGAACGCCTATGACATGACCGCCGACCTGTTGGCGTGGGGGGCGATCCGTGCTTCGGAGCACCTGTTCGACGGGACCGGCGCGCTCGGCCCACTCAGCGCCTTTGGGTTGTCGGAATGTGTGGAAGGGCTCGGTTCGGCGGGCATGGTGCCGGTGAGCTGGAGCCATCCCTTCTCGGAGTAGATCCCCCTTTAGGGACGGCGCCCCACCTTGGACCGAGCACCGAAAGAGCTTTGGTACGGTGACCAGCGGAGCGCAAGGGCCGCATCGGGTGTCGATGTTGGGGTGGCCTCGGTCAGACTGAGGTCCGAAGAGCACGGCCGACGCCCCGCCGCCGGGCGGCCATCGGCCGAGGCCTTCGTGGGCCGGTCGATGAAGTCAGCACCCCGACCAATCAGATCGTAGGAGTCGCGTGGGACCAACCAGCTTTTTGCGCAGTCGCCTAAACACCAAGTCGCCCGAGTACCTCGACAATCTGGCCGCCATGCAGGCGCTGTGGTCCGAGGTCGAGGAGCTGTTGGCGTCGGTGCCGTCGATCGGCGGACAGCGTTACGTCGATCGCCACCGCCAACGAGGAAAGATGCTGATCCGCGAACGGGTTGAGGCTCTGGTCGACCCAGGTTCGCCGTTTCTCGAGCTGAGCCCGCTGGCGGCCTGGGGTACGGTCGACCCAATCGGCGCCGGCGTCGTCACCGGTATCGGTGTGGTCGAAGGTGTCCTGTGCGGTATCACCGGTTCGGATATGACCTACAAGGGCGGCTCGGTCAATCCGTCCACCCTGCACAAAACGCTCCGCTTCTATGACATCGTGCGGGCCAACCGGCTGCCGGTCATCGTGCTGAACGAAGCGGCGGGCGCCGACCTGCCACGCCAAGCGGACATTTTCGTCCCGGGTGGGGCTCAGTTCCGGTACCTGACCGAACTGTCGAAAGAAGGCATTCCCAGCATCACCGTCGGCTTCGGGCCGGCGACGGCGGGAGGCGCGTACATCCCCGGGATGAGTGACTACACCGTCTTTGTCGAAGGTCGCGCGATGACCTACCTGGGCGGGCCACCGCTGGTGAAGATGGCGATCGATGAGGTCGTCGATGAGGAGACGCTTGGCGGGGCCGAGATGCACGCCAGGGTCAGCGGGTTGGCTGACTACCTCGCGATCGACGAGCGCGATGGGCTGCGGAGGGCCCGCGAAATTGTGCGTCATCTCGGTTGGAAACCGCTCGGCCCTGGTGCCCGGTCAGCATCTCAAGCGCCGCGCTATGACCCGACCGAGCTGATCGGCTGCGCGTCCGCCGACGTCCGAGTGCCTTTTGATGTGCGCGAAGTGCTTGCGCGGCTTCTCGATCTCAGTGCGTTCGAGGAGTTCAAAGAGCTCTACGGGTCCAAGCTGGTCTGTGGTTGGGGCACGCTGCACGGCTTCGATGTGGGGATCGTTGCCAACAACGGCATCCTGTTCAGCGAAGAAGCGGCCAAGGGTGCGCAGTTCATTCAGCTGTGCAACCGGTCGAACGTGCCGATCATCTTCGTCCACAACATCACCGGCTTCATGGTGGGCTCCAAAGCCGAACGGGGCGGGATCATCCGCAACGGGTCCAAGCTGATCAACGCCGTCTCGAACTCTGAGGTACCGCACCTCAACCTGCTGGTCGGCGCGAGCTATGGAGCCGGAAACTACGGGATGTCAGGGCGGGCCTATGACCCACGTTTCGCCTTTTCGTGGCCGAACCATCGCATTGCGGTGATGGGGCCCAAACAGCTTGCCGGGGTGATGGACATCATCGCTCGGAGCTCGGCGGAACGGCGGGGGATCGAGGTCACCCCGGAACTTGAAGAGCTCCTACTCGCCCAGACGAGCCAGCTTGAGCAGCAGGTCGAAGCAGAGTCGACGGCCCTGTATGCGACGGGTCGCATTTGGGACGACGGGATCATCCACCCGAACGATTCGCGCACGGTGCTCGGCATCGCTCTCGCCGCGGTCCACAGCAACACCGTGTCGGGTGCAGAGTCATTCGGCGTCTGGAGGCATTAGGGAATGCGTCGGCTACTTATTGCAAACCGCGGCGAGATCGCCGCGCGGATCGCTCGCACCGCCCGGACGCTCGGCATCGAGACCATCGGCGTGTACTGCGAGCCCGACCGCAAAGCATCCCACGTTGACTTCATGGATCGCGTCTTTGCCCTCGGGCCGCCAGGACTTGTTCCTCTGGGCGGCGCGCAGGGCGCTGCGGGCTCGCCGGGTTCCTACACCGATTTGGACAAGATCCTTGAGATAGCTGCTCGTTCGCGCGCGGATGCGCTGCACCCGGGCTACGGCTTCCTGGCGGAGAACGCCCAGGCCGCGCAACGAGTCATCGACGCCGGGCTCATCTGGGTCGGTCCGACCCCGGCCAACATTGCGCTGCTCGGCGACAAGCTCGCCGCAAAGAATGCCGCGCTGGAAGCTGGCGTGCCGACGACCCGTTCAGTGCCGGTGACCCCAGATGACATCCCCGACGACCTGGTCGCCCCGGTGCTGGTCAAAGCGGCAGCAGGTGGCGGTGGCCGCGGGATGCGAGTGGTGCACAACCTTGCTGACCTCAAAGAAGCGATCACGTCCGCTTCGCGAGAAGCGATGTCGACCTTTGGCGACCCGACGGTGTTCGTGGAGCCGTACATCGAACGCGGGCGTCACGTCGAGGTTCAGATCTTCGGTGACGCGCTCGGCAACGTCGTTCACCTGGGCGAACGCGAATGTTCGGTGCAGCGCCGCAACCAGAAGCTGATCGAAGAGTCACCCAGTCCGGGGATCGACGACGAGACGCGCAACAAGCTGCTGGCCGGCGCGGTCGCCCTGGGTAAACACGTCGGTTACCAGAACGCCGGCACGGTCGAATACATGGTTGGCGTCGACGGAACAGTGACCTTCCTCGAGGTCAACACCCGCCTTCAAGTCGAACATCCGGTCACCGAAATGGTCACGATGCTCGACCTTGTTGAGTGGCAAATTCGGGTCGCTCGCGGCGAACCGCTGCCGTGCCTCCAAGACGACATCGAACTGTACGGCCATGCTGTCGAGGTGCGGGTTGTCGCAGAAGATCCCGCCGCCGGCTGGATGCCCTCGACCGGCGAGATCAGGCGCATGACTTTGAAAGGGGCTCGGGTCGACACGGCTTTTCGGGCCGGTTCTGTGGTCTCGGCCGACTACGACTCGATGGTCGCAAAGGTCATCAGCTGGGGAGAGGACCGGGCCGAGGCGATCGGTGAACTGCGGGAAACGCTGAGGGGTGCAGAGGTCGACGGAGTCGATACCAACTTGGCGATGCTGTCCGCGGTCTGTGAGGAAGACGACTTTCTTGCGGGAAAGACTCTGACCGCGTATTTGGAGGAGCACCCAGAGGTCTTGGTGGCGTTGCCCGCCGACCCGGCCACTCGCGACGTTTTGCTGATCGGAGCGATCGTTGCCACACGCGCCACCGATCAGAACGCCGACCATCCGCTCGGTTTTGCACCCGCGAACTGGCGAAACGTCAGAACCCAAGGCGAGCGCAGCACGTGGCGCCACCGAGAGGTGTCACAAACCGTCGAGATCACTCCCGCGCCCGTGCGGGGCCGCGATGGAGAAGCGATCGATTTGATCGCGCTCGGACCGTGGCCCCAACCGTTGGACAACGGTGAACTCGAAGCAGACCAGCGGGTCTGGCATGAGGTCACCAGTTTCTGGGACGACGATCAACTCGTCGTGATCCTGAGCGGCGAGCGCTGGGCGTTGCACGTCGATCCAGATGACAGCTCCGTCCAGGTTCGGTCACGTCTCGGGACGATGACCTGGGAACGGATGGCCGACTTTTTCCAACCTGATGTTTCGATGAGCGGTGGCGGACCCATCTGCCCGCTGCCCGGCACCGTGTTAGCCGTCGAAGTTGCAGCTGGCGATACCGTCCAGGCCGATCAGGTCCTCATGGTGGTCGAGGCGATGAAAATGGAACACCGGATAACGGCGAGCGCGCCGTCGCTGGTCACCGATGTGCATTTCGCGGCGGGTGACCGAGTCGACTCCGGCGATCTGCTGGTCAGCTTGGAGCCGTTGTCGGCGCACTGAGCGCACGCTCGCAAAGGGGAAGATCGTGAGTTCGCCCATCCGCATTGCCAACTGTTCGGGGTTCTACGGCGACCGCCTCAGCGCTGCTGAGGA
>CXWK01043764.1_pt3 | contig 9966 bp, 9 predicted proteins | sample 590851 | NCBI WGS metagenome assembly CXWK01 (sample SAMEA3498364, study PRJEB10139) | wastewater metagenome | biome: wastewater treatment plant; material: activated sludge | place: Denmark | collected 2014-08-01
AAACTCTTGCACCCGTGGCAGATTTTGCTCGTGTGGGCGGGGTTGACTTCAATATAGGTGAGGCCCGCGTTCAAGCACGCTGTTTTGAGAGCGGTGCGGAGTAAGCCGCGTAGTCGTTGGCTCAGGTTGATCCTGCGTTTCTTGTCGAACGCGGGTTCGAGCGAGTCCAAGTTCTCGATAGCGATAACACCACACCCGAGGGAGAGGGCTTGCTCGACCGCCCAACGGGCTGCTAGTCGGGCGAGTTCGCGATTCGCGCGGTAGCGCGCCTCACTCGCGTTGGTTGCGTCCACCGCGAGTTGTTGGATCTTCGCGACCAGTTTGGGGTTCGGGTTCGTCTCGTCGAGGAGTGGTGTGATCCGATCAATCTTAGCGCGGGCTTGTTCCGCTATCACACGACGCTTATGGTCCAACGAGTGGTATCCGCGCGCATCAAACGCGTAGAGCCGACCCGTCGTGTGATACTCATCGCCTACTCTCGACACGACCGCGCCGGAGAGGAGCCTGCCTAAACCCCAGTCCAACCCATAGGCTTTGTTGGGGTCCAACACGCGTGGGGGTGTTGGGGTATCCAACGTGATGTCCGCGTGAATCTTCCCCCTCCTGACCCGGAGCGTGGGTAGTGTGTGGAACACCCGATCCGCGAGGATGCTCGCGAACACGCGGGGGTTAACGCTCACCGATAACACCATCCACTCCCAATCCAAGCGAGCGGGTTTGGGTTTCGTGGGGAGCAGGATCTTGAGTTGGAGCCGACCATCAACGGGCGTCACCCACTCCACGAACTGTTTGTCTACCGTGGATAGGGGGACCGTGGGCGCGAGTTGCGGCGGGAGGGGGTGGGTGTCGAAGAACCCGCTCGCGGGCCTCCCATGTTGGGCCTCAAACTTGTTTAGCAAGCGGGACAGGTTGCGCTTCTCCACCATTGTTCCCGCCACATCCCCCCACTCGACATGAGCCGCGCGATGTTCGAGTAGCTCTCGGATAATCGTGACTTGATGATTGCTTTTGCGTAGTTCTCGGCCCGCGAGTTCCCCCGCGATCCGTTGCACCCGACTCGACACGTGCACCCCCGTTGGAGGTTTGGGGAGTGTGAGTCGTTGCTCCATCATTTTCGCCGCGAAAGTGGGCGCATCCGCTAGTGCCACCATATCGAACGAGGGTTGGTTCCAAAATTGGGTGAGACTTGTTTGAACCAACTCGCTCACGATCGTTTGGAGCCATTCCACGCGTTCCCGCACAACCCGCTCGTTACACACCACGCCTGTTTCCAAGATCACACCCGTGGTGATCCTACCGGGGGTGCTCGTCGTGGCGAGGAGGCCCTTCCTCCGGTGCGCGCGTTTCACCAACCCCTTCACGACGCCTCGTCCTCGGGGGTCTCCGCACTCGCCTCGGCCGCGGCGAGTAGTCGTCGTCGCGCCTCAGCGGATCGTTGCCCGTATAAGCGCCCACTGAACGAGGCGATGAGCGCCACAAAATCGTTCACGAGTTCCGTTTGAGCATCCCCATGTGGCGTGTCATGCACGACTCGCACCCGCACACCCGCCGCTTCGAACACTTGTTCGAGCCACGGTACACCAAACCTCGCGAGCCGGTCCGCGTGCGTGACCCACACGTACTCAAACTCACCCCGTTGCGCCGCTTTGATCATCCGGTCTAACCCGGGGCGATGCTCTGCTAGCCCGCTCGCGTGGTCGTGGTACACGTTGGCGATCACGGTGTCGTTGAGTTTCGCGAGTTGGCGCAACTCTGTTTCCTGCGCTTCCAAACTGGTTTCCTGCCCCGATCTTCCCGACACTCGCGTGTATAACGCGACCCTTGGTGTTGTGGGGGTTTTCGTGTCTTGTTTCCCGCGCGCTCGCGCCACGTAGTCTTCCAAGGCTTTGACCGAGTATCTACGGTCCCCACGCTCATTGATTCTCGTGTGGGGGAACCGGCCCTCATCACTCCACACACGCAGTGTCGCGGGGTTCACACCCAAGATTTTGGCTGCGTGTTTGATCGAGACTAGTTGGTCGCTCATGATTCGGTTATCGGCATGGTCTCGTTCTGATTCTATAGGTTTCTCAAACTTTCTTGCTGATTGAAGTCAACAGTTCATAACCCTCACTCTCTTGCGAGGGCATTCAGGTGCTATCCCACCGATTCCACTAGGTCACTTTTCTTCACCTTGATAACCATTTTCTCCCTTCTTCCCTCTCCTAGAGGGGGTTAGGATACTGTGCCACAACACGTCTCTTTGCTGGGCACACTCTTCATATCGGTCTCAACTCTCAGGTTCCTAATACTCTCTATGGGGGCTTTTTGTCGCGGGACGATAACAGCTCTTGCGCCAGACGGACCCATGGGCTATAGTAGGGGTATGAGTGAGAGCAGCCTTCAGCGAGTATACCGGGTGGACAACGTTCCCCGAGAACTGTCCGGCGCCATTAAAATGGGATACAGTCTAGGTGCGACCCGGATTATTGAAACCGCGTGCCACTCCCAAAGCACCACACTCACCGAGATCGTGAACCCCGACGACCACAACCTTCTCTCCTACACAATCGAAACCGAAGCACTCTTTCCTCCGCTCATCCTCGCGATCACCACTAGTGGAGGAAAAGAGATTTCCCCCGCGCATGGATTAACGCTCGCCGGGGACACCGCCCCCAACCCCACGACCACTTGCATCGTCTGCAACACCAAACGACACCAGCACATGGTGCTGGTCAGCGGAGAGACAGCAAGGTTTTTCGATGGACGCACGAAGCCACAGGATGGGGAAGAGCTTTTCCTGCTCCCCGAGGAGGGCGCACACTGGCTGGGGTTCACGTGTCGGGCAAAGCTGAACAATCCCCTCGTCCATCAACTCGAAGCAGAAGCGAAAGACCCCTGGGAAGACACGAAGAAGGCGGCACACTCCTATCGCACTCTCCCCCGCTATCCGGTGAACCGGGTTGTCGCTGAAGCCCTAGTAAGCACTCGCGAGTATGGCTATCACCCCTCGAGGGGTTTCGACTCCACCCGCTCCGTCGTCCTCAACGCGGTACAGCAGAACCCCGAAGCAGCCGTCAACCCTTCGGTTTCTCAAGCGGGATTGGATGCCGAACTCATGCTGCTGTGGGCGCGCGATCTCGAACCCGCCAACGATTTCGAAGCGCAGGTCCACTATCTTGCCACGCAGGAGACCGTCACCCAATACTCGTTTGGAGTGTTGTGCTACCTCCCGAGCGCTTACCGGCGAGCGGTAGAAGCAGACGAAAAGTCCAAGCTGCAAGCCACCCTGGACTCATGGCAGCCAGTGGACGCCTTCCTCGGAGACGCGGGGGAACGCGTCCGGGATGTCCCGGTCACTCTCCGAGAAACCCGACAACTCGCCAACTGCTGCCTGAATGTTCTCTCCGCCCCGGGCGGCGAACGCCTCGTCGTGTTCTCCGACACCCCGCTGGGGAAAATCGGAACCAAAGCGAACGCCTCCTTCACCGTCGCATCCCACGACACTTTCCGTGGCGAGAAGAGCACCAAACTCCGACGCTTCATGTGGAGGAACTCGTGAACCACTCCCCCACTCGCATTCCAGAACCGCGCCACAACCCAAGCGACGCCAATCGGTATGAGGGACTCACGCTCCGGCTCACCTCGCCGCCAGCGTGGAGCACCAAAGCGGAGCGCGACGCACTCGCTGAGGCAAAAGTGCGAATGATCGTCGTCGATGTGGAAACCACGACACTCCACCCCCACGCGGGCAGCGTCACTGAAATCGCATGGCTCGACTTGAACGATGGGGTGGGCGGCTGTTTCCTCCCGCCACACAATCTCGACCACGCTGACGAGAAAGCACTTGAAGTCTCGCGCTACCAAGAAAGGATCGCCGGACAGCCCACAGACCAACACCAGGTTGCTCGCTTCCACGAGCTCCTCGCGGGAGCCATCATCGTGGGCTCGAATCCCCAGTTCGACAAGAACCACTTGAATCAACTATTCGAGTGGCAAGGATTACCCATCGACCCCTGGCACTATCGCATGGCGGATGTGGGCGCTGCCGCCTATTGGCTCTCAGACCGGAGCATTGGCGACATGACAGGTTTGGCTTCGGCCGCCGCCATTACTGGTGTGGAGAACCCCGCCCACCATGACGCGTGGAACGATGTGTGGGTTACGGCGCAGGTTTGGCACACACTGGAACAACGTCGACGGCGTGCAGCCACAATTCTCCACTGAAGCGATTGCGTGCGGACGAACAGGTCGGCCGGTAAACCACAAGTTAGTGCCGTCTCACTCCCAACCGAGCATCCAATCCAAGTCGACCATGGGACTGATTTCATACTGTGCCACGGCAAGGCGGGTGCGCTCGTCGCATAGCTCGCTCAACAGTTCGTTCGCGGTATCCGCTTCCATCATCGTGTTCCTGAGCGCTCTCTAACGGCGAGAAAACGCGGTGTCTCAGTCGCGCCTGATCGAGGTGCGCGGTTGGATGTGAGGTTGGATGAGGTGGGCGAACTCTTCTGGCTCGTGGAGAAGCCAGCCGTGCCCACCAGAAACTTCGATGAAGGTTCCTCCGACGGTGCGCAGGGGCCCTGGGGGGACTACGCCGTCGTCGTGCGCAGCGATAATAGTGATGGGAACACCAGCGTCTAAGAGGAGATGCAGATCGTGTTGGAGGTCTGCAGTTTTCGCAGCGAGAGCAGCCCTTGCCGCAGCGTTCGGATGCCGCAAGAGGGCGGGGGCTGAATCTAGTAAACGCAGACCGAACGAGTGGGGAACTTCTCTCACGAGAGATCCGGCGAGGGACAGCCAAGTGGTGAGCCCGCTGCCCGCACCCCCGATTGGGCACACGAGGGTGAGGCTTTCCACAAGCTCCGGATGGTGATGAGCGAGGCGCACCGCTACTCCGCACCCCATGGAATGTCCAACGATGGGGACCGGCTGAGGAGCCTCGCGAGCATTATCCCATGATTCCGCTATCACATCCGAGTATGCGGTGAGCTGAGTTCTGCGGTGGGAAGATTCGGGGAGCGGGTCGGAGTCCCCGAATCCGGGCAGGGTGGGAGCCACCACACGGCTGTAGGGTGTCATCCACGCTAGGCACTGTTCGTAGGCTTTTGGAGAGAGCCCCCAGCCGTGGAGAAACAGGACCGTGGGTTTTGTTTCCTGCTCAGGGGATGTTGTTGGCGGTGTGTGCTCGCTGTCCCACCAGGAGACTCGTGTGCCTGCGCGGGTGGTGGTCCAATATTGCCGCCAGTCGACGACGGGGGCTGGCGAGTGGGTTCCCGTGTGGCTCGAGGGGGGCTCGATATTGCTGGACATGCGTGCGATATCGGCGAAGCAGCGGTTTCAGCGAATAATCGGACGCGGATCGAGTCGCGGGTGGCGCCGAGAGTGTACACATGAGCAAGCTGTTGATTTTTGGTGACGAGTTTCGGGGACCCGGCGGGGACGCACGGGTGCAAGAGCTGGCTAGCGCGCACGGGGAGGCCCCGGCAATCAAGGGGTTCCTCGTTCCCTTCCGTGGGGTTGTTGAGATGGCTCTCTTCGACGATATCCGACTGTGCATTTCTGGGGAGACCACTCCAGAAGAGGAGAATCGCATTGAGGTAATTCTCGGCATTCAAACCCTCCGAACGGTTAAGCGCGATAGCGAGCAGATCGACAGCGAAACCACTCCCCCAACCTCGAGCACGAGCGGTAGTGTTTTCGAGATTGCGCCCCCTTCCCCCGCCGTTGACGGAGTGGAATTTCAGGCGCATCAATCAGATAGCGGCATTCCGGGGGACGGAATGGCACACCCTGATGAGCTTCCCCACGAGGAGGCGGCTCGGATCGTCCATGGACCGCGTGGAGATTACTACGACTCTCCGGAAGCAAACTTTCGTAGGATCGCTCTCATGTGGTCCGGGCTCTTGGACGCGAAACTAACTCCCGGTTCAAACATCACCCCAGAGGAAGTCGCGATGATGATGATCGCTATGAAACTGTCACGCGAATCCTTCAAACACAAGCGAGACAACCTGGTTGATGCCCACGGGTACTTGATGACGCTGCAAATGGTGTTGGATGCGCGCGAGGGTGTCGACGACTGAAAGCGACGCTCCGAATGTCTTACTCGGGTGAGCAATAGTTGGTTAGCGAGACCAGTCGATGGGGCGTCCCACCATTCGGGAGACGGACGCTTGAGCTCCCGCGTTTCCGGCGAGCGCAGCGTTTGAGAGGGCGAGCGTGCGCATGGTGCGAAGCTGTGTGGGGCGTGAAAGTTGGGACACTCGCTTAGAGATTGCTTGGGTAAGTTTCTTACGCATCACACCGTTTTGGAAAGCAGTGACGAGGCGTGTGCGTAGGCTGACCGCGTTGTCGGAGACGCTGCGGCGTTGCGCCACGTATTCTGGGCGATTGGGAACTACCGCTGCTTTCGTGTTCGGAGCGTTCTTGCCGTCCGTCTTCCGTGTGAACTGGCCGCCAGTTGATTTGCCTTTGCTCACGCGGCCTTGGTTCTTCGGCGTGTATCCGTTCGCTGCCATGGTCAGGTCACCTCTCACAATCACCCTCGGGCACGCGTTCGCGCACTCGAATCAGTTCAAGCACATTGTGCCTAACATCACTATCGGCGCGTGACAGGGAAAATCGGGAAAAAGTTATCGAAATTCGGTATTATTGAAGTGTAGTTCGTGTTTTCTGATTCCGGAAGCGCCCCAGCAGCCAGGCGGCTACCCGGTTCACTAGACTCAGAGGCCCTCCAGCCACTCCACATACTGTTCCGCCCACTCGTCTCGGCGGGATAAAGCCCACGCGACCCCCGTGGCCGACAGTCCCGCCCGACTGGGAGCCACCTCTTCGTTCTTCCCCAGCAAGTAGTCCAAGATTGCTGACTCGAGGGCGAGGGTTTCCCCGGATACCCCGGCGACCACCTGCACTCCCACATCAGTAAACCCCACTCCCCTGCGGGCTACTCGCCGCGCATCCCGGGGCGCGAGATGAGACCACTCCCCATAGTGGTAATAGGAGTAAGCCAACATGAACCCCAACAAGGTCCTTTGAGACACTCTCACACGCGGAGAGCGCAGGCTCCGAACGCTAGCTTTCATCGCCTCTAACACAGAAGGCGGTAGGTACAGTTTGTGCGGCTTGAGCGGAGGTTTGAGTAGCTGGGGCAACAACGCGGGAACGCGAGGCTTCGACACTCTCACATTCGGGAGCTCAAAAAGATCCGCTAGCGGATCTCCCACTGTCGGCCGATGGCCCAAGACCGCTACCCGAGACGCATCCCCTGCTTCGATCACGATTCCCGGCGTGGCGGGAGATTGAGTCTCCGGAAGCTCGATGACATCATGTGCCTCCGCGTTGAGGCTTGCCCCCTCCCCCAAGTCGACGGCAGGAGTAAGCCGCTTCCTTCCCGCAGTGAGTTGTTCTGCTACCCCCACCGAGCCACTCCCCCGCTGATGCCGTTTGGGGGTGACAAGGCTGGCGCGACGCTTGGGCTCCGGCATGATTCTTTCCTACCGTTCGATCCTTGAGCTCAACTCGTCAGCCACATCATTGAATATGGCAGTAACTTCAGCGCCCGTTGTCCCAGGAAACTCGTGGACGGGCATGTGCGCGGCCATAGCCCTTTGGACAACCACGCGCATGGGAACAACAGTTTCAAACACGAGGTCTCCAAACTCATGTTTCACCTCGTGAAGGGCCGCAGCGTGTTCCAGCTGTTTCGGCACATACCGAGACACGAGGATGCCCACAACGTTAATGGGAGAGAATCCGCCGCCGCTACGAGCGAACTGGTTGTACTCCTCCACCATCGCCATCGTAGTCCCAACACCCACCACGGAAAGGTGTTGTGGCTCGCACACAACGAGCAGATGCTCCCCAGCGACGAGACCCGCTTGGACAACTAGACCAGTTGACGGTGGCGTATCAAAGAGGCTGATCTCATGCTCATCATCCACTCCTTTTAGGGACTCTCGGAGTGCTTCGACTCCGTATGTTTCCACGATGCCGTCCCGGAAACGAGGGTCCCCCGCCAATAGTTCGACCGCTCCACCAGCCGCTCGAATCACTGGAGTTTCGCTCCACGCAGAGTCGCGAAGCATGGCCGACGCCGAACCGATTTGGTCACCATTCGCGAAGGCATCCACCACGGTGTAGGGGTCGTCTTCCGGCGTGTCTACCGGGTCCAATACGAGCGTCGCATTCACCTGCATGTCCAGGTCGACTACGAGCGCTCTCTTGCCTCGCGCGGCAAACGTGCCTGCCAGCCCGACGACTGTCGAGGTTTTACTCACGCCACCTTTCGCGGAAGCGGTGACCACACGATGTCCCATAGCACGACACTACCCTTCCGCACGGCTGAGAACGGGGAACCCAATCGAGCGTGTCGCACGTCCCTCCCCAGACGAGCGAGCCAGATCCCACCTCTCTCAAAGTCCACCCCCGCCTCATCCCTACGCTATTCGGGCTCGTCCTACTAGTCTCGACACTCTCGACGAATGTGCCGCACCTACCGCCTCTAATACCCGCTCTAACCACGCCTGTCGTTTCTTTGAGGCTTGCCAGACTGTTCACTCTTCTCGGCTTTCCTATGGTTGCCACACGTATCTACCATCCCATTACGCACGCTCCACCTCGTCCGTGTAGTCGTCTCATGCCGCGTATCTCGGATTACCGCCCCCACCCAGCCGTACCCCCCTGTCCTAGTTTTCCCATCGTGCCAACTATCCCAACTATCCCAACTATCTTTTGCCGAGCGAGCGACACCTTCGCTAACGCGGGGGTCTACGCCCAAGGGGTCTCGTCGGGTCTCGTCGCGAGTGCACACTGGGGAGGGCTGGACGCATTGGAGGCAGGGATGCCGCGGCGGCCCTCCCCACCCCCGCTCTAACCCGCCTCGAAGGCTTGTCGGAAGTGGAACAGTGTGCGGTTGAACTACTGGACCCCTGGGGCGAGTGGGACACCTGGACTACTTGGGATAGTTGGGATAGTTGGGCTGTCTCAGCGCAGTCGTATGGCACGAGTGTGGCGGTTGACTATGGCTGGTTGGCATGGCGAGACCCACCAGTTCGTCGGGCCAGGTTGGCGTGCCGTGAGATGTTGCCCCGGGGATGCCACAACATTTGACACTCCTCCCCCGACTGAAGTCGGGGGATTCTCCCTCGGCGGTTATGCCGCTTTGGGGGTGGTACTACCTCGCGGGGTCCCACTGGTTGCTGCTTCACGGGAGGTTGCTGACGCAAGCGCCAGTCTGACATCTCCTCCACAGCCGTTTACCGTCTCCGCATGCCCTGCGGCGACCAAGAAGTTGACAGCGCTGTTGTAATCCCGGTCCAGCCACGCGCCACACGACTGACATTCCCACTCACGCACATCCAACGGTTTCGGACCATCGATCACCCCGCACACGCAACACGTCTGCGACGAGTACGCCGCTTCGCTCAACGTGACGGTCCGCCCGTACCAGTCCGCTTTCTCCAATAGGAGGCGAATCAATTGCCCCCACGCGGCGTCGTGGACGCTCTTCCGCAATCCACGCCCCCTGCGGCCTTTCGCCCCCGAGCGGGCGAGCCCTTTCACGTTCGTGTGTTCAATACTGACCGTTTGGTTGTCACGGATCAGCGTCAACGTCACCTTGTGAGCGTGATCGAGTCGGGCGTTGCGGACCTTCCGGTGCGCGCGAGCGACACCAATGCGGGCTTTCTCCCGGTTCTGACTTCCCTTCTCTTTGCGCGACAGCGCTTTCTGCTTACGTTTCAAACCGCGTTCCGCTTTGCGCAGGTGACGCGGGTTCGGCTCCTTGTGACGCGTCCCATCAGAGGTGACGACTGCCAGGAGCATGTCCAGCCCGGGGTCGACACCCGCGTGGCGGTCGTTGTCAGGCAGCGACTCGATCTCGGGGACGTCCACCACGAACGAGACGAACAACGCGCCGTCCGGTTCTTGGATCAGCGTCACACTCGACGGTTCACTTGGGAGCGGGCGAGTGTAGGCGAGGCGCAA
>CXWK01025603.1_pt4 | contig 9964 bp, 10 predicted proteins | sample 590851 | NCBI WGS metagenome assembly CXWK01 (sample SAMEA3498364, study PRJEB10139) | wastewater metagenome | biome: wastewater treatment plant; material: activated sludge | place: Denmark | collected 2014-08-01
AGAGGATCGCAACGCCGTTGGCGCCGCCGAGGCCCGGAAGCACGCCGATCAGCACGCCCAGGCTCACGCCGGCCAGCATGAGGGCCAGGTTCACCCAGGTCATGGCGACCGCGAAACCGCCCATCAAGGACCGGATCTCTTCCATTTTCCGTCCCTGTCTAGTTGAAGCCGAAAACGGTTTCTATGGGCCCCTTGGGCAGGGGCACCTTGAACCAGATCTCGAACATGAGGAAGAAGAAGACAACCACGCCCAGGGAGATCGGCAGGATCCGGACCCAGCGATACTTGCCGAGGTGCCACATGAAGAACGAGATGAAGATCGCGGAGGCCGCGTAGATCCCGATGCTGAACCAGGGATTGCGAATGAGCGCCACGTAGACGATGGTGGGAATCATCACCTGCAGGACCATCCTGAGCTGGCCCCATTCCACGAACGCCTCGCGCCCGCGCTCGCCCAGGTTCAGCGCGCGAAAGATGGTCACCACCGCCGATACCACGATCATCAGGCCGATGTAGAACGGGAAATACCCCGCCTGCGGCCCGTCGGCGCCCCACGACGCCCCGAGGCGACGGGTATCCCACATGACCAGCGCGCCGAACGCGAGGAAGATCCCCGCCATGACCAGTTCGGCGGTGCGCGTGGTCGCCACCGGCTTCTTGCCGTCAATTCAGGATCTCCTGGAAATCGAATGCGAAAGGAAACGGGGGCCGCAGCGCGGCCCCCGAACCTAGGCGATCACTTGCCGGGGGCGAGGAATCCCGCCTCCTTCATGAGGCCGTAATGAATCTGATCGGCCTTGGCGACCCAGTCGGCGTACTCCTTGCCCGTGAGCGCGGTCTGGTTGAAGGCGCCTTCCTCCATGAACTTCTTCCATTCCGGGGTCTGGCGGACCTTTTCCAGCACGTCGACGTAGAACTTCACCTGGTCCGGCGTCACGCCGCCGGGCATGAAGATGCCGCGCAGCATGAGGTAGTCCGTGTCCACGCCCGACTCCTTGCAGGTCGGGATGTCGTTCCAGCTCATCTCCTTGGTGACCTTGTCCTTGTAGGGCATGCGCGTGTCGTCGAACACGCACAGCGGGCGCAGGTTCCCGGCGCGCCACTGGGCCACGGCCTCGATCGGGTTGTTGACGGAGGAGTCGATGTGCTTGCCCACCAGCTGCGTGGCCACCGTGCCGCCGCCCTTGTAGGGGATGTAGGTGAACTTGGCGCCGGTCTGCTTCTCGAGCGCCACGGTGATGATCTGGTCTTCCTGCTTGGAGCCCGTGCCGCCCATCTTCATCTTGCCCGCGCCGGCCTTCTTCGTCGCCTCGATGTAGTCCTTGGCCGTCTTGTAGGGCGTTTCCGCGTGCACCCAGAGGACGAACTGGTCGAGCGCCAGCATGCGCACCGGCGTGAGGTCCTTCCAGTTGAACGGCACGCCCGTGGCGAGGGGCGTCGTGAAGGTGTTGGAGAGCGTGATGATGATCTTGTGCGGGTCGCCCTTGGAGCCTTTCACGTCGAGGAAGCCCTCGGGNNGGCGCCGGCGCCGCCTCCCTTGTTCACCACGACCACCGATTCCTTCATGAGGCCGTGCTTGGCGATGATCGCCTGCACGAGGCGACTCATCTGGTCCGCGCCGCCTCCCGTGCCCGCGGGCACGATGAACTCGACGGTCTTGGTGGGTTCCCACGCGAACGCGGGGGTCAGGACGGAGAAGGCGCTGGCGACCACGGCGGCCAGCAGGCCTTTCGCGAAGCTGCGGTTTGTCATGGAAAGTCTCCTCATGGGTGGGCGATTGTGAGAACAGTGGAGTGCCGGATTCTATCCCGAGGACGGATCGCGCGGCCCTGCCGCGCACCGGCTTCCACCGAGGTCGCTCTTCCCGGCGACTGGAACATTCTAGGGCCGGCCGGGGGCGGGCGTCTCTTGACCCGCGTCAATCGGCGAGCTCAGTGCGACATCAGCACGGGGATCCGGGCGTCGCGGAGCACGGCACGCGTCGCACCCCCGAGCACGAGCTCGGCGAATCGCGGCCTCCCGTACGCGCCCATCACCACGAGGTCCGCGCCGAGCTTGCCCGCCTGCGCAAGGATCGCGTGGCCGACGCTCTCGTCGCTGGCCGAGGCGTGGCGCGCCTGCGCCGTGACGCCGCGCCGGGCGAGGTACTGCACCGCCGCCTTCGCGCCGTGGATCGGCCCTTCGTCGCCGAGCGGCCCCGCCGAGAAAACCTCGACGGCTTTCGCCCTCGCCAGGAGCGGCACCGAATCCGACAGCGCCCGCGCGGCCTCCCGGCTGCCGTTCCAGGCGACCAGGACCTTGCCCGGGAAGCCGTCGGGCAGTCCCTTCGCCGTGACGAGCAGGACGGGGCGGCCCACCGCGAGGATGGACGCCTCGACCCGATGGCCGCCGAGAATGCCGATGTCGTCCTCTCCGGGCAGCGGCAGCACTACGAGGTCGGACGTGCGCGCGCGGATGGCAAGGGCCGCGTGCGCCTCGGAATCGACCACGAGACCCTGCGCGGAGACGATGCCCGCCTGCCTCGCGCGCTCCTCGAAGCGCGCCGCGGCATTGCGCGCCTCGGTCCGGTCGCGCTCCCACTCCTTCTTCATGAGGCTCGATGCGCTCTGGCGCGGACGCAGGCGCTGCGGCAGCGCGAGAGGTGCTACGGCCGCGAGTCCCTCGAGGTGCGCACCCAGTTCGACCGAGAGCCGGATCGCGGCCTGGAGACTGCCGGCAGCCTCGGGGTGTTCGTCGATGGGAACCAGGATCGAACCGTAGGTCATCACGTCTCCTCGCGTAGACCGCGGGCGTTCCGCGGTCGCATCTCGACACGGTGCCAGTCTAGCCGAGAAGCCACCGCGATCGTCTTGGCTCAGGTCAATGCCGCGGAAGGCCGCAGCGGAGATCATTTGCTACATTGCACGCTGGCTCGCCCGGAAACCCGCGCCCCGGGGCCGCACCGATACCGCACGCCTGGAGAATTGCCCGATGGAACCGATGACCCTTCTCGCGCTCGCCATCTTCGCGGTGACGATCGTGATCGTCATCACCGGCTGGATCGACAGCACGGTGGCCGCGCTCCTGGGCGTGGCGGCGATGATCTGGATGGGCCTCATGACCGAGGACGACGCCTTCAAGGTCGTCGACTGGAACGTGATGGCCATCCTCGTGTCGATCTGGACCATCGCGGGCTACTTCGGGAAGTCCGGAATCCCCGAGTGGCTCTCGGTGAAGGCGCTGGAGCTTTCGCGCGGCAACGGCGGCATGCTCATCGTGATCCTGTCGATGCTCGCCGGGCTGGTCTCCATGGTCGTGGACAACGTGGTGGTGATCCTCATGTTCGCTCCGGTCGCCATTCCGCTCGCCCGCCACCTGGGGCTGCCCCTCACGCCCCTGGTGCTCATGATCGGCTTCAGCGCGAACTTCATGGGCTCGGCGATGCTGCTGGGGGACCTGCCGCCGCAGATGATGCACAGCGTCTCGGGGGCGGAGTTCTTCGACTTCATCTGGTACCAGGGCAAGCCCAGCTCTTTCCCGATCCTGCTCGTGACCTTCGCACTCACCCTCGGCCTCATGTACTGGCTCTTCTTCCGCCGCTTCGGCGGCTCGGCACCGGTGGCGGCCGGGGGCGGCAGCATGGGGGAGGCGAGGATTCCCGACAAGCTCTTCGCGACCATCGTCGTCGGCGGGTTCGTCGCGACCATCGTGGCCATGAGCCTTCGCGAATATCTTGGCGTGAAGTTGGGCTTCATCGCGATGACCGGCGCGCTCGTCCTCGTGCTCGTGCTGGAGCTCCTCGGCGACCGCGTGAAGAAGCCCAGCTTCGAGGAAGTCGTCCAGGAGCTCGACTGGCGCGCCGTGTTCTTCTACATAGCGCTCTTCGCGCTGGTGGGTGGCCTCGAGAAGACGGGGATACTGGAGAAGCTCGCCCACGCCATGGTCCCGGTCTTCTCGCAGAGCTTCGCCCTCGGCGCGACGCTCCTCTACTGGGCCACGATCCCCATCGTGGGCATCGTCGAGCACGACGCCTACATCCTCACCTTCCTCTACACCGTGCGCGACCTGGGCCAGCAGGGCGTCGACCCCTGGCCGCTGTGGTGGATGCTGCTGTGGTCCGGAACCCTCGGCAGCAACCTGACCATCGCCGGCGCCCCGGCACTCTACGTCGCCGCCAACATCTGCGAGCGCGAGGAGAACCGGCGGGTTTCGCTGCGGGAGTTCCTGCGCTGGAGCGTGCCCTTCACGCTCATCTCCTGCGTGATCTGCTACGTCTTCGGCATGCTGATCTGGGTGCTGCCGCTGATGTGAGTGAACCCCGCGGCGGGGGTGCGGTCAGTCGGGGAATATAATCCCCTGGTGACCGCGCCCCACCCATTGCGCCTTTCGCGCCTTCTCGCCGCCCTCGCCCTGTCCGCCTGCCATGCCCTCGCGGCGCCCTCCCTGGCGCCCGTCACGGACGCTGACCTCGTCGCCGCGCGCACGGCCTCGGAGAAACGCGACGTCCGGGCGCTCGAACGCTGGCAGGCCCGATTCGCGGGCCATCGGCTCGAGGCCTATCCGTCGTACTGGCTGCTCTCGGCGACGCTCGAAAAGGCGGACCCCGACGCGATCCGGGCCTTCCTCGCCAGGCACCGCGACACGCCCCTCGCCGATCCCCTTCGCCGCGACTGGCTCAAGACGCTCGGCGAGACGGCGCGATGGGACGTGTTCCGGCAGGAGTACCCGGCGCTCGCCGCCGACGACACGGAGGTAGCCTGCTACGCGCTCCAGGAGCGGCTCGCGCGGGGCGACGCCGATGCGCTCCGGGAAGCCCGCGCCCTCTGGCTCGCCGGCCGCGAGGCGCCCGCCTCCTGCACGCCGCCGTTCGAGGCCGCGGCGCACGAGCGCCTCATCGGATCCCCGGAAACCTGGGAACGCATCCGGAAGCTCCTCTCGGCCGGCCTCGTGAAGGAAGCGCGCCGCGCCAATGCCTTCCTGGCCAACAAGGAGCGGATGGACGAGCGGGCGCTGGAGCGCGCCCTCGCCCATCCGGACCGCTACCTTGCCGCCGAGAAGACGCCCATCCCGGGACGCGCGGTCCACGAACTGCTGCTCTTCGCCGTCTCGCGGCTCGCCCGGAAAAACCCCGACGAGGCGGCGAAGTCCCTGCAGTCCCATGCCGCGAAACTGGGCGCGGAGGACGCGCGGTACGGCTGGGCGCAGGTCGCGCATGCCGCGGCGATGAAGCACCATCCGCTTGCCCTCGAGTGGTATGCCGCGGCGGGCGAAGGCCCGTTCAGCGACGCGCAACTGCAGTGGAAGGCACGTTCCGCCCTGCGCGCGGGGGACTGGGCGGCGCTGCGCTCGGCGGTGAACCTCATGGCGCCGGAGGCGGCCCGCGATCCCGCGTGGCGCTACTGGCTCGCCCGCGCGCTCGCCGAGGAAGGCGCCAAGCCGGCGGCCGAGGCGATCCTGCGGCTTCTCGCCCGCGAACGCCATTTCTACGGCCTGCTGGCCGCGGAGGATCTCGGCGCCGTGGAGCCTCCCGACTGGAGCGCGTGGCAGGTCCCGGACGAGGATGTCGCGCGGGTGCAGTCCATCCCCGCGGTCGGACGCGCCATCGCCCTGTACGGCCTCGACATGAACACGGAAGCGTATCGCGAGTGGGTGTTCGGCCTTCGCGGCCTGGACGACCGCGGCTTCCTCGCCGCTTCCGAGGTCGCCGCCAGGGCCGGCCTCGCCGACCGCGCCATCGCCGCGGCGAGCCAGACGGCTTCCCGTCATGACTACGGGCGCCGCTACCCGACACACCACCGCGAGCCGCTCGCCGCTGCGTCCCGGAAGTGGGATGTCGACGAGGCCTTGCTCTTCGGTCTCATTCGCCAGGAAAGCCGCTTCAACGCAACGATCCGCTCCCGCGCGGGCGCAACCGGCCTCATGCAGCTCATGCCCGCGACGGCGAGATGGGTAGCCAAGCAGATCCCGGTCCGGTCCTACCGACCGGCGCTTCTCGAGCAGCCCGAGGTCAACGTCGCCATGGGCACCTACTACTTCCACCGGGTGCTCGCGGACCTGGGCGACCCGGTCCTCGCGATGGCCGGATACAACGCCGGCCCGGGCCGTGCGAAACGCTGGCGCGACGCGAAGCCGCTCGAGGGCGCGATCTACGCCGAGTCGATCCCCTTCGACGAGACGCGCGACTACGTGAAGAAGGTCATGGCCAACGCATGGTTCTACACGCACCGCCTCACGGGCCGCACGGCGAGCCTGCGCGCACTCATGGGAACCGTTCCCGGCCGCGACGCCGGCGAGACGGCGAACAACGTGGCGGCCATACCGTGACGGGCAGGTCGCGCGTCCTCGTCCTCGGCGCGAGCGGCTTCGTTGGCCGCGCCGTCTGCGCACGCCTGGCCACGTGCGGCATCGCGGTCCGCGCAATGACCCGCGACAGCGTCAAGGCGAGGCCGCTCCAGGTCTTGCCCGCGCTGGAGATTTTCTCGGGAAGCCCGCATGACGACCAGGCGCTCGCACGCGCGCTCGACGGGGTCGACGCCGCCGTGAACCTGGTCGGGATCCTCCACCAGAGCCGCCGCGTGCCCTTCGAGAAGGTCCACGTGGAGCTTCCGCGACGGATCGCACGGGCCTGCCGCGCCGCGGGTGTCATGCGACTCGTGCACATGAGCGCGCTCAACGCCTCTGCCGGCGGGCCGAGCGAGTACCTGCGCTCGCGCGGGCGCGGCGAGGTGGCGCTGCGCGAGGAGGGCGGAGGGCTTGCCGTCACGGTCTTCCGGCCGTCGGTCATCTTCGGGGAGGACGACAGCTTCCTCAACCTGTTCGCCGCCCTCGTGCGTCCGCTTCCGGTGGTTCCGCTGGCCGGCGCGCGCACCCGCTTCCAGCCCGTCTGGGTCGAGGACGTGGCGCGTGCGGTCGCCTCGAGCCTGGATGACGCGCGCAGCTTCGGGCAGTCGTACGACCTGTGCGGGCCGGGCACGTACACGCTCGCCGATATCGTCCGCTTCGTGGCGGGCCTGCAGGGAAGGCGCAGGCGCATCCTCCCGCTGCCGGCATGGGCAGGGCTCGCGCAGGCCTTCGTGCTCGAGTACTTGCCGGGGCCGGTGATGACCCGCGACAACCTCGCCTCGATGAAGATGGACAGCGTCTGCGCCTGCCCATTTCCGGAGTTTCTCGGCATCGCCCCCGCGGCGATGGAGGCGATCGTTCCCGGGTACCTGGCGTCGGCGGGACCGCGCGGGCGGTATTCGGGCTACAGGCGTGGCGTCGGGAGGTGACATGTCCGGGCTGACACTGGTCATTGGCAACAAGAACTACTCCTCGTGGTCGATGCGACCGTGGGTGCTGCTCACGCAGCTCGGGATCGCCTTCGAGGAGCGGCTGCTTCGCTTCCATACCGACGAGTGGGACGCGGGGATCGACCGCTGGTCCCCCACGGGCCTCGTGCCCGTGCTGTGGCGGGACGAGGTCGCCGTCTGGGATTCGCTCGCCATCTTCGAGACGCTCGCCGAGTGGTTCCCCGGCAAGGCCGTGTGGCCCGCGGACCCGGCCGCGCGCGCTTTCGCGCGATCGGCGGCGGCCGAAATGCATGCGGGCTTCCGGAACCTGCGCTCCAGCATGCCCATGAACATCCGCGCGAGCCTTCCGGGCAAGGGCATGACGCCGGAGGTGCGCGCCGACATCGACCGGATCGAGCGCCTCTGGCGCGAGGGGAGATCGCGGTTCGGCGCCGGCGGGGACTTCCTCTGCGGCCCGTTCTCGGCCGTCGACGCGATGTTCGCGCCGGTGGTGATGCGCCTGGCCACCTACGACGTGGCCTGCGGCCCCGTCGCCACCCGGTATTGCGAAGCGGTCCGGGCCGCTCCCGGCGTGAGCGCCTGGATCGAGGGCGCGCTGAAGGAGACGCATATCGTGGCCGAGGAAGAGCCGTACGCGGAGCCGCCGCGCCCCTGAGGCGCGAAGTCGGGCGATGGCGCGATGAAGATCTACGCGGTGGGCGGCTGCGTGCGCGATGAGTTGCTCGGCCTCCCGTCGGCGGATCGCGACTGGGTGGTGGTCGGCGCCGACCCGGCGCAGATGGTCGCCCTGGGCTATCGCGCGGTGGGCGCCGATTTCCCCGTGTTCCTCCACCCCGAGACCCACGAGGAGTACGCGCTCGCGCGCACCGAGCGCAAGACCGCGCCCGGTTACAAGGGCTTCCGCTTCCACGCCTCGCCCGACGTGAGCCTCGAGGAGGACCTGCGCCGGCGCGACCTCACGATCAATGCGATCGCGCGCGACGAGGACGGCACGCTGGTCGATCCTTTCGGCGGCGCGGAGGACCTGCGCCGTGGAATCCTGCGACACGCAGGCGAAGCCTTCGCCGAGGACCCGGTGCGGATCCTGCGCGTGGCCCGGTTCGCCGCGCGCTTCGGATTCGCCGTGGCGGCGGAGACGATGGAACTCATGCGCGGCATGGTGCGCTCGGGCGAAGTCGACCACCTGGTGCCCGAGCGCGTCTGGCAGGAGATCGCGCGCGGCCTCCAGGAGCCGCAGCCGGGCCGGATGATCGCGGTGCTGCGCGAATGCGGGGCGCTTGCGCGGACGCTTCCGGAAGTCGATGCCCTCGCTGAGCGGGACGACGGCGCGCTGCTTGCGGCGAGGCTCGGAGCGAGCCTCGCGTACGGGCTTCCCGTGCGCTTCGCCTGCCTCACGATCGGCCTCCCGCCGGAGGCGGTCGCCGCGCTGTGCGAGCGAATCGGCGCTCCCGGCGACTTGCGCGACCTCGCCGTCCTGGCTGCCCGGGAAAGGGCCGCCGTGGAAGGCGCGGCCGCCCTCGGCGCGCAGGCGCTCCTCGCGCTCCTCGAGCGCACCGACGCCTTCCGGCGTCCGGAGCGCCTGGAGAGGCTCATGGACGTGTGCGAGGCCGACTTGCGCTCCCGCGGGCTCGCGCGAAAGGTGCCGCGCGACCGGCTGGTCGCCGCGCGCGAGGCGGCGCGGGGAATCGACGCCGCGGCCATCGCCCGGGCGCACCCGCAGTCCGTGCCCGCGGCAATCCACGACGCACGGGCCGCACGGATCGCCGAGTCGCTTGCCGGCGGCTGACTCCCCGCGGCTCCGAAGGCCGCGCGCCTCTCCGGGATGCAGACAAAGAGAAGGCCCCCGGTCGTGACCGGGGGCCTTCTTCACTTGCGAGCCGCTCGCCCCTCGCGGGGCGCGGGGATTACTTGCGCTTCGCCTTGCGGACCGGGGCCTTGGGGGCCGTGGTCGCGGAGCGCACGGTCGCGACGTTCTGCTCGACGGTCTTCTCGACGGTGTCGTAGAGCTGCTTGTTGATCGCGGTGAGATTCGCGTAGGCGTTCTGCGCGGCGGCCATCGCGGACTTCACGTTGCCCATGTAGGCTTCCGAGCCGGCGGGCGCGTACTTGAACGCCTCCTCGAGGTTCGAGACGGCGGACTTGTTGGCGTCCGTGGCCTGCTTCTCGAGCACCTTCTTCACTTCGGCGTTGGTCTCGGCGGCGGTCTCGTAGACGGTGCGCGAGTACGAGTAGGCGCGCTTCATGACCGGCTCGAGGGCGGCGGAGTTGATGGCGATGACTTCGTGCACGTCCTTCGCGCCGGCCAGGGCCGCGGCGTGCGCGGTGGCCTGCTCGACGGAATCGCGGGCGGCGTCGAGGCCGATCTCGGCGAACTTCTCGAGGTTGGCGAGGGAAAGCTGGGCGAAGTGCGCGAACTGGTTGATCGCGGCTTCGTTGGCGGCGCTGAACTGGTCGATCTTGATCATGGTGGTCTCCTGGACGGTGATCGCTGGGGGGTTGGCTGCGGCAGCGGTTATGCTGCACTGCACAAAACGAATTTTAGGCCAATCAGCCCGGAAGTCAAGGGGGTGCGGCAACTTTTTATTGCACCGCAGCATGATCGGGACCGTGCCAAGAATCAAGGACTTGCAACCGCCCGCCGAAAAAGCCGGGGGCCCGCGAACGGGCCCCCGGCTGGACCTGCCCCGCCTGCG